>Ga0209804_1000635_pt1 | contig 26805 bp, 25 predicted proteins | sample GraSoiAngelo_139_FD_185896 | JGI IMG/M metagenome (GOLD analysis project Ga0209804, IMG submission 185896) | Grasslands soil microbial communities from the Angelo Coastal Reserve, California, USA - 14_0929_12_20cm (SPAdes) (version 2) | ecosystem: Environmental > Terrestrial > Soil > Grasslands ... | reverse complement strand
CTTGAAGATGAAACTCATGAACTTCCACTCCCTCGCAGAATTCATCCAGCCCCAAGTCCAACAACTATCCGGAAAAGAAGCCAGCATCAACACTCTGGTAGTAGCGATCAAGAGATTCTCCGACACGCTATCCAATAGCAAGAGCTCGGACGCGTCAAGAGTCCTCAAGGACGCGAGGATCTCCCTCTCAAGCGGCATAGTCGACGTGACGATAAGAGCCCCGAGAATTCAGTTTTCAGCAATAGTCAAAGAATTGTCAGACATTGCAGCTCAGCTCTCAGAGTTCCCCCACATCTTCCCCCTCTCAAACTCGGTCAAACTGATTCTGCCTGAGGAGGATTACATCATTGTCCGAGGGAAATGGGACCATCTTAGAGAGGCGGCGACACAGGCGAACGTGTCTAAGCTGATTCTCAACCTATCGCCTCGTGCCGAGATGACGCCAGGAATAGCATCCTTCATCACTGAGCTACTGTTCAGAAACGGGGTCAATATTCTTGACGCGTTTCTTGGCTACGGCGACATCATAATGGTCGTCGACGACAAAGACGGACCCCTCGCGTATGATGTTCTACAAAGAGAAATCCATGGCTCCAACACAGCCTGAGAATAGCTTCAGCATAAACCGAGACACGGACTGGTATCTGGTAATGCGAAAACGACTCGAAAACCCCGCTGAGCCATTGAACCTCTTCGTTTGGTGGCAAGAGCAGATTTCGCATTTTCCTCAGCCGTTTGCGAAAAACCAGAAGCAATTTACAATGCTGCAAGGAGATGATATTCGGTGGAAGGACGGGCAATGTCTGACAATAATGCGGATTCAAAGTGTGCTCGGTGCGGCGGACGTTTGGAGGATGGCTATGCTATGGCAGGCAGAGGTCTCTGGTGGGACAGAGAGCCGCACAGGCTTTTGCCCTCGGGAACTACCATCATTCCCCAGGGGAACCTAAAGGTGCCCGCTCAAAGATGCTTCAACTGCAACCTAGTCATCATACAGATACAATAAATGCCGATGTCCACACGGCAGACGGAGAGTGGCGTCGGATAGATTGTTGGACGTTGACTCAGTCTGGTTTGGTGGCGGGCCCTGTGGGTCCAAGCCTCTTGATAATGACGCTCATAACTAGGATAACAAGTAACTGCAAAGTCAACAGCGTAATCTGAATACCGAACCCCTGAGCATCAATCGCTCCATAGCTCAAAGGTAGGTTAGCTACCCCAGTTTGGGCCAAAATATTGGCGCAGAATAGGTAGACAAGAAAACCCTGAATTGGTAAAGTCGCGAGCCTTACAGTTCGAGTCTGCATCTTCACTCTGTCCCGGGGACTTGCCGGGCTTTCGTTCCCTTGTAGAGGAAGAGAGCTGGCTGAATCTCGCCTGTTCCCAACAGGAACTCTTCCAGTTTCTTGATCATTGTTGCGAGATGCTCCTCGACCATAGGGTTTGGGATCCGCATGTCTGAAAGTATGTCCCAAAAATGGTAGGGATGCCATGAGAAGGTTTCCTGGTGGAATAACCGTTTGAGTGGTCGGATCATCTCCTCAAACGTGTTGATATGCTGTTTTCTTCCGGTTACCGCTTCGCGCATAATGAGATCGACCCCTTTGCCGGGATCATCTGACAAGTGAGGTGACGAGTACCAGTGCTGAAGCTCTAGTGATTTTCGAGTCTGGTAGAGCCAAGTTGCGGTTTTCTTATCCATCATGTTGTACGCGTATTCGAGGCAGAGAATTCTCCCACGACTTTTCAATAGGCGGTGAGCCTTCAAGAGGGCGTTTTCCGGGTCTGGAAGATCATGAAGTACTCGGCTGAAAATCACCACATCGTAGGTTCCTGTGGTGCCGAACCACTTGTCAAAGTCTGCCATTTCATACTGCAGTTGTCCACTTCCGGATTTGCTGGTCTTCTTAGTACGGGTCGCAATCTCAGTCATCCTCTCATTCCGGTCTAAGCCCAGTACATCGTGTCCCATCCGCGACAGTTCAAGGCTGATGCAGCCTGTTCCGCAACCAACGTCGAGAATGTTGAGATTTCTGCCACTGATAGACTCAGTCAGCAGCCGGCAATTCTGCGCATGGGTTAGCTTGACTAGAGATGCTCTCCTCCAGAGACTGCCCTTCATCGAAGGCCAGTTTCTCAATCGTTGCAAGTCTGCTACAAAGTTCGGAGGAGCTTCACGCGCCACCGTCTGATATTTCCGTCTCCTGTAGGCTCGGCTCCGGCTCGCAGACGTCCTCCTATCAAACACGACTATCCCTCGTGCCTGTGCACCAGGTTTGTAGACCAGTTGTATTTTGGGCTGCTCGGAGAGAGGCATGGCCGGCTCTTTTGGACAGGTTTCTCAAAAAGGAGGGAGAGATTGTCTCGCCGATGCTGGTGCGAGTGTTTCGTTCTACTTGGAAGTGAAGAGGTTTGCCGTGTAAGCGCCGACGAACGTGGTCAAAGAGCCCTGAATGGAGCCGAATCCGGAAAGATTCGCAAGGCCGCCGGTGCCGCAATAAAACGTGTACGGGCCTTGGAAGCTGCCGGCGCTGAACGTAGCAGCAAACGGGACGAAAATGGTGCCTGAAGCGGAGCCGGATGAAGTAGTTACTGTCCCGGTGAACGTGTTCTGTCCGAAGAATATCCCATTGCCGGTTGACGTGTTGACGATGATCGTGACCGTGCCTCGAGTGTCTCCGTTGAAAGCGCCTGTGAAACATAAACCGAAGTTCTCGGTAGTGATGATGAACCCCTTCACTTGGTTAGTGACTACGTTGGTGGGAGGGCCTGTCGGCACAAACGCGTTGCTCGTGGTTCCCGTGCATGTCGTCGTTGTCGCATGGCCGATTGGAAGGAGCATTAGAACAGGTACAGCTAGGAGTGTGAGGAGGATGATTGGTCTCGTTGTTATTTTCACCTCCCGATCCTGCTTGATGCTTGCTTTTCTGTGATCCGGCCCCCGCTCGGGCTCAGAATTTAGCGATTTGGATTTTGGCTCAAAAACGAATTCTCGAAACATTCAGCACCTTGTAAGAGACGGATTCTGTTCCGTGGATACAACCGTTCAAATAGAGGCCTCTCCCGCACTCGAGGATGAGTAGTATGCAATCTCAACAGCAAACCAAAGGCGAGGTAATCGCCGAGCTGCGCGGTAAGACCGACAGCTTCAGCATCAAAGACATCGGCGCTAACGGCATCAAGATGGAGAACAACGACGTAGGCCAGATCACGGGCAAGTACCAGGCCAATTTCATGGAGACGGTCAGTATTCACATGAAGACTGACGGTACGAGCGAATGGGAAGGCAAAAGCATTCAGATGGCGGGCAAGGACATGATCGTCGCAACAAGCCACGGCAAGGGACGCAACAACGCTGACGGAACCATCTGGTTCGAGGGAGAACAAAAGTACATGACGCAATCGCCGAGCCTATCCTGGCTCAACAATACCAAGGGCTGGATCGAGGGAACCGCCAGCCAAGCCGACCAGACCTTCACCGCTAAGGTGTACGCCAAAAAGTAATCAAACGTTCGTCAAACATCCAACTTCTCATTTTTTTTGTCGCCTATACGGCTAGACGCGACGCTCGGCCAACGAACGATTCAGAATTTATGCTCTTTTCTGAGTTAGCTGGTCTCTGTAGAGTATCGCAAGGGCTAGGATCGAGACGAAGATCATAGTGTATATTGCCGAGATAGCCATCGACTCAAAGATGTCCCCCGTCGTCCAAACATGCCCAGCTGCATCGATCACGTAAGTGCTGGGGGACATGAACAAGTAGCCGAGGACAAACCCAACTCCTGTCCAGAGGTAGAGTATGATCGCCTGGAGATAGTGGGTTGCTGGTAGTGCTCGACCCAAGTCTTCTGATCCATGTTTCCGCTGGTACAGCGCGAAAAGCTGGAAGAAGATGTAGACGGTGAATGACCAGCCGAGATAGTTGGAGAATGGTACGCCAAAGTATCCTCCTCCGTCCCTCCATATCCAGGCATGATTGATAGTGGAGGCTATCGGGTCGAGGCAGAAATCCCAAGCGACCATTACAAAAGATGCGACTAGCGGAACCGCGACCGAGACGAGGAGGGCAGACCCCTTTCGGACTTCGCTTACGAGGAGGGTTGAGAAGACCCAGGCGAGATAGCCGAACGAGATGTAGGATAGAGAGATGAAGAAGGGTACGAGAGCTATCTTGGGCCCCAGCGAGTCAGCATAGTAGTAGTGGCCGAATGGAAAGCCCGTCAGGATGCTACTGTTTTCCAGTAAATTGCTGACGATTGCCGTGACGACCATGAAGACAGCAATAGCCCTCCACCCATACCGCCTTCCCCCATGGATCAACGCGAAGGGAAACAGCAGGGGCGTGATGAAGCCCGGGATTAAGCGGTCCCCGATCGCATACGCTACTGCTAATCCCCAGAGAACACTGTCTGTCAGCCTCTGATTTCGAGTCGGAGCCAAGCAGGTCATGTCTGCTCGGATTCACCAGGCATGCTGGTGATATCCAAACCCCGTGCTAACTTAAGCTATCCGACTAGTCCCGATATTTACTAGTACCTTGTGGAGAAAAGTCGTGCCTGCAAAAATAGTTATGCGGTAACTTCTCCCGAAGACGTTACACCTATTGTAGTTTCAGCCTGAAGAGGAAGCGATCCGATGGACTGAAGCCGACTGATTTCCAGAAGGAGGCTGCAGTCTTGTTGGCGGAGAGAACTTCGAGCCCAATCTCGTCCACCTTCAAACTTCTACATTCTTCAATCAAACGTTTCGCCAAGGCTCTTCCTACTCCCTTCCGTCGACAGGCGGGGTCTTACGAAACAATCGTTTACCGTAATGACACGTCCAAGCTCTGCGGACGGAGTGTAAACCGCCAGAGCCACACCGACCATCATTTCCTTCTCTTTAGCAACCAGAAGCAGGCCTGGCGATTCGCCGGACAGCTGCTGGTCGACGGCCCACGAGATCCTCTCCTGCTCGGAGTCAGGTTCTCAGAAGCATGATATTCAGCGATAAGCTTCTCAATCTCCCGACGGTCCGAGAGACCGGCTCGGTCAATCGTTACGATGATAATCCCCTTGCAAGAGAATCCAGCCGCTCCGTGAAAAAGTCAGCTATCCAGGCTAGAAGTAATGTCAGCAACTAAAGACCTGGCCAAAAAAGGTGGCGTCGGGCCTCTTCCGACAGCAATCACATCGTATTTACGGCCGGTCAACTGGATAGATCAGCTATTGGGGAGGCAGTTCGACGATGGCTAGCGATTTACGCATATGGCAGAAGGTCATGAAGGTCTTGATGGAGAGCGACAGTAGCATCGAAAAAAGGGGGACAGGGAGATTTCGGTCGCGGCGTGTCATAATGGTGACCGTTCTCATCATCGCCCTGGCCGTGTCGTTTGCCTTTCTGTATTCGCTGTTAGATGGCCATCACACAACTGCTCCGAGCCTGAGACCTGCGTTGGCGGGCTGGGGAGGCGTAGCTCTAAACGAGGTGACGCGAACGGCTTCGGGCAATCCTGTCAGCAGCGTCTTTCCCGGTGAGACGGCGAGCGATCTCGAATATGTAGTTCAAGTTCTCCAGGCTCGAGGGTTCAATACCGTTAGGGTTGACTTTGACCCGTACTGTACCGACATGACAGACTACAACTCCATGAGTGTCTATTCTCAGACGAACGCCCAGAAGGCCGTCCTGATAGCCCAGCACTACGGCTTCTGGATAATAATCGACTACCACGGCTACTCGGATATTTTCCGGAACACCAGCTGCTGGCTCAACTACTGGAAGCCGATAGTGCAGAACGTCGGATCATTATACTCCAAGATCGTCTGGGAGCCTGAGAACGAGCCCACGACTGACTGTTCGAATAGCCCGTCGTCCTGTCCGAGCGCTCCCTGCTCAAGCGACAGCTCGTGCGTAACCTATCTCGGCAACGCATACCAGCAGTGGATTAACCAGACACGGTCAACGGGCGATACTCATTGGATAGTGGTGCAGAGTATCTGTAGCTATGGATGCGGTCTCTGTCCTGATGGGACCGGAGACTGCCCAGGCGCGGTCGACGGCTATCCAATAGTCACCGATCCGCGGGGCCGTATCTTTCTCAGCATTCACAGCTACATGAGCTACTCGTACTATTCGAACAGTTGGAACACGACTACTGCCACCGCCGTAGCGAACGGCTACTACCAGGCGGTACTGTCAGCCACAACGAAGTACGGCTGGCCTGCTCTCAACACTGAGGGCGGAGCAGATCCACTATGCGCTCCTTGCGCCAGCCCCCCGCCTGACACGAAACTATCCGGCAGCGCAGGCTACACTACCGTAACCTTCAGCTTCATCCAGGCACTCACAGACCTGTATGATGCAAATACGCCGGCGAGAATCAGTTGGGTCTGGTGGCCCGCTGGAGACTGGACAGACACTACGACGAGCCCTCTCGGCACACTCGACTGTAAGAGCTCACCCACAGGCTGGGGCTGTCAGCTGAAATCACTGCCAGCAACTACGTAAAATCGCATACCAATTAGGATCGCAACCATTACGTTGGGTCGTAACTGGCTATGATTTTTGTGTAATTTTCAAGGGAGTGTCGCCGAGAATCCAGTTCTCCCCCCATGCCTTCAATGATTGCATTATGGGTCTTATCTGCTCGCCTTTGTCAGTCAACGCGTATCGGACAGTGAAGGGTTGTGTGTCGAGAACTTCTCTTCGGACGATCTTCTCTGAGGCGAGGTACTTGAGGACTCGAGAGAGTGTCTTTGGGTCGATCTCGCAGGCAACTCTGAGTAGCTCGTTGAACCTCATGGGCCGTTCCAAAAGATATCTGACCACTATCAGTCGCCACTGGTTGCCTATCTTTCGCGCTGACTCGACCGCTGCGCATGTCACATAATCATTCTTCCGGGTCGACATGTAATCAGAAATTGTTCGTTTTCTTCTGCTAACTGGCATAATGTCTCCTGGTGGCTCGTGAGCCAACAAGCTATTTAGCTGTCTTTTTGCCAGCGCCGAATCGTTTACAATGCCAATGATTGATGTCTACGCTCCAGCAGATCTTTTCCCGCCCGGTTCCGATGGTAAGCTTGGCCATGAGCTGACTATGGCTGTTCTACGCGCTGAGGGGGTGTCGACCCCCGGTCCGTTTCATCTCAATAATACTGCGGCATTCATCCATCGAATGGATCCGCACGCGGTTCATACCGCAGCCACCGACTCCGCCCGGACTGTCCGAGTTCAGGTCATTACTCCTCCAGCCGCTCTGACCCGTGATGGTCAGAAGCAACTGGTCAAGGAAATCACCGAGATTGTTGCCAAGATCTCAGGTGACTCGAACCAGGCCGGTCGCACCTGGGTTATACTGACTGAGGCGGCAGAGGGCGGTTGGGGGCTCTCGGGCACAGCATTCGGCCGTCAGGAGTTCGCTACACTCGCTGCTAAAGCTGCCGCGGCCCGAGCGAAATAGCCGGACCCCGATAACAGGTCACCCCACAAATATGATAGATCACGTTATTCTCACAGTCAGTGATTTCAAGCGTTCAGTCGCTTTTACGTCAAGGCTTTGAAGCCTCTTGGGATCACGAACTTTACGGATTACGAAGGCCAAGACGGACACGCCGACCTGAAGGGTTTTGGTGACGGCAAGAGAGCTTCTTTCTGGCTCAAGGAAGGAAAGTCCGATCCTCAAGCGGTTCATGTTGGGTTTGTCGCGAAAAACCGTGCTGAGGTAGATGCATTCTACAAAGCCGCTGTGGACGCTGGAGGCAAGAGCAAGTAAGCACCTCAAGATCGGCTCGAATACTATCCTGGCTATTATGCGACCTGGGTGTTCGATCCTGACGGCCACGATATCGAGGTCGTTCACAAAAGCTAGACTGAGTATTGAAACAACCCTGCCGTGGCTAGCGACAGATTTCTATTTCTTACTGGCGCGGATATGGACTTGTCTGGCACGCCTTCTCTGACGAAAAGCGTAGAGATTCACGATAACCACATCAACCAACACTAGTAAGAGACCTTCACTTCCAAGTGCACCGAGCGGTAGGGAAATCATACCTTGAAAATACAAGAGGCCTGCCCAACCCCAGTAAGCCACAAACAGGGTGAAAGCCAAAACGATCGCACCAATCCGGTCCGGCTTACGCATGGATAATACGAACAGGAGACTTCAAGAAAAAAAGATTGCTGGCGATTCGAGGACCCGAGTTGCGGAGCTGGAGCCCAAGCTTCGCCGCGGGAAGATAATTTGTCCAAATGAACGTGTTAATTGAGATAAGTTCTTGGGGAGGGTCAGGCGCCTCTGACAGGTGGGTTGTTCATCTTCGAAAGAAGATTTTCGCACCTAGCAGCCGAATTTGTCCTGATTCCAGTCTCGGCGGCGCTGGTCACTTGGCTTACCGGTTTCGTACTAGCCTACCATTCGAGCTACGGCGAGATTTCTCAGTACGGCCTCCCTCTGTTTTGGAAGACACATCTTGAATATCCAGGAAGTGTAGGACGCTTTGGAGTTGTAAGTCCTGTCTCGATCACCGCGTACTCATTGGATGCCCTCCTTCTGGACGTGTTGCTCTATGTGGGAATCGCCTATTCAGTCATTCTTTGGCGTCAGAGGCACCTATCTCTATTCCGGAACATTGTAATCCCTGTGTCTGCAGGGTGGCTAGCGTGCGCGACTGTATTGTTTTCTTGGTCGGCACAGTACGGAACTTGGACAAACGGTCTTCCGATTCCATGGATGGGATTCTGGTCTGTCGGATGGAGCTACAATTGGATCGGACTTGCGAGTGACGGAGCGCTAATTGCGGCGTTCGAATACTTCGCGTTTTTCCTATATCGAGGTTTCAGAGTGATTCATCTGCCTAGCCGAGGCGTTTCTCCTGTGCCTCTCTCGGAGAATGTTTCCGAATTTCTGGCGAGCGACGCATAATCCGTGTGCTCTCATTGCCATGAAAAGTTGTTGCGTGATTAGTTTCGGCCACCCATCACTTTCTTCGAGAAGAGCTGTATCTGGTCGAGAAGACCTGTCGTTGACCACAGTCCTCCTTTGGGTGTGAAGGTCAGCATGAACTCCTTGCAGCCAGCCTTCCGGTAGTCTTCGATCTGTTCGATACAATCCTCGGCCGTTCCATGTATGACGGTGTTGTACGCGTCCGACTCCGGAATATCCGCGGCGATCTTCCGGATTGTCTCCCTCTGATCCTTCGGGTATGCCATCTTCTCCCAGATTCGGCCGGGATGGTTTGCTGAGGGATCGATCTTCTTCAACGCCTCAGGTATTAGCGCTAGGAAGTATCTGGCTGGACCCAGCGCGTTCCGGTCTGCTTCTTTGCGATTCTTCGAGATGGAGGAGAGCGAATAGTATGCAGAGCGAAACGTCCCGAAATCTCGACTCGCATTATGGGCTGACCCGATAATGGTGTCAAGATCCATCTTGTATGTTGCGGGTGTGTGACAGTGAGGCACCCATCCGTCCGCCGCCTCCCCCGCGAGGTTCAGCATTCTGGGACCGAAGGCCGCCAAATAGATTGGCGGGACTGGCTGTTTCTCTTGGCCGGCTTGCAAGTATCCGTTGTTCAGGGAGAAGAATCGTCCCTTGTAGCTCTGTGGTTTCTCTATGCTAGAGTTCCAGAGCTGCCGGATAATCCTCAGACCCTCTTCTAGCCTACCGACGCGGTGTTCCGCAGAAAATCCGAAGGGTGTCTGGTTCATCGGATCGCCCGCGCCCAGTCCGAGGAAGACGCGTTTTGGAAACTGGTTGGAGAGTGTTGCGAGGGTCTGGGCTATGATGGCCGGGTGTCGCCGAACCATGTCTGTTACTGCGATTCCGACCCGGATCCTACGGGTCCCAGTGGCTATCGCGGCAAGAATCGTGAAGGGTTCAGGTGCAGCCGCGTCTCCGGTCCCGTAGAGTAGATGATCGTCTATGAGAACACTGTCGAAGCCCTGGTTCTCACAGAACTGTGCACGCTGGATGATGTTCTGGAAGGGTTCGTGGGCCGAGAGAAAGATCCGGCATCCGAACTTGACCCGTTCCTTCACATTCTCTCCCGGAGGCTATTGTTGTGCCACTGGGAAGGGCGTCTCTGGTCACCCTTAAGCGTTTAAGACTCGATGAGGAAGGTCGACGAACAATTCGAGGCACTGGGAAAGTAGAGGTCATGACCGTTCAACAATGTTTATTTCGATGGGCTAGCCGTATTACGGCTGGGACGATTATTGGCGACGGTGACTGTATCTACCAAGTATCAGGTTGTCATACCCAGTGATGTTAGAGATCGCTTGAAGCTCAAACCGGGCCAGAAGGTCGCCGTCATCGAGAAAGATGGGGTCGTACATCTCATCCCGATTCGCCCGTTGAAAGAGCTGAAGGGAATGGCTACTGGCGTCACGAGCAAGGGCATTCGAGACGAAGGCGACAGCCGTTGATCCTCGTCGATTCCACAGGCTGGATAGAATACTTCGGGAAAGGATCCAAGGCTGACGACTACGCCCGCCGTATTATCCAGACTCCCACAGGGAGTATTCTCACCCCGACGGTTGTGCTGTTGGAGGTCTACCGCAAGATCAAGAAAGACCGAGGCGAAGAGAAAGCTCTAGAAGCGTATGCTCATCTTCAGGATACCCGGATGGTCCCACTTGACCCACACACAGCCGTCGCAGCGGCTGACCTAAGTCTCCGGACAGGACTAGGAACAGTCGACTCCATCATATACGCTACCTCGACCCAGTACGGCGCGGAACTATTGACAAGCGACCACCACTTCGAAGGACTCCCCAGAGTCACTCTGATCTAGCACCATCCAGCCAAACATCGCAGAGCCGTGAAATCCACGGCCTCCGCCTTGTAGAGTAGATGGTCGTTATGAGGACAGAATCGAAGCCGTGTTTCTCACAGAACTGTGCGCGATGGACGATGTTCTGGAAGGGTTCGTTGGCTGCTAGAAAGATTCGGCAACCGAACTTGACTTGACTCTTCACAATCGAGCCGCTGGGGTCTCTGGCTTATGATTGACTCTTGACCGGGGCGGGTCCAAACTTGTCTCAATCGGCGGACCATGCTAAGGGCACGAAAGAGTTCGACCGAATCTATCGGAAACTAAAACCCGGTTCGCCTGAGAGGAAGATGGTCGATTCGGCGCTGGACAAGCTGAAACTGAACATGATGGCCGGGGACAAGATTCAACGGCCGCAGTGGCCGCCGTATTATGTCGGAAAATACGGTATCAGCAATCTCTGGAAGTTCAACATGTCGAAAGGCTCACGGCTGATCTACACTCTGCTCTCAGAGAATGGCCTCTGGGTCGTCGTTGTGCTGGAGATGTTCTTGACTCACAAGGAGTACGAGAAGAGATTCGGGTACCACTAGAGCTCTAGCGGAGCCGGACGCTGTTCTTGAGCAGTCTTCGGAGTCTCGGATTGCTGGGGAAGGTCCAGACGATCTCGCCCTTGTCCAGGAGGATCTTGTTGGAACTCTCCAGATAGTCGAGAATACGGTTGAAAGTCTGGTACTGGAGCTTCCTCGGAAGGCTCTGCCAGAGCTCCTTCTTGGTAGGATACGATCTTGCCCTCTGAATCTCCCTCTCAACCATCAGGATAGTGTCCAGCCGAGGCTCATGGAGAACCGTTGTCGTTGCCATATCTTGTCCAAGCTAGAGACTTCTGACTGATTATATAAATATGTATAATCGCCTAATTCGGAAGGTTGGATACAATTCCCAGCCCTTTCAATCATCCCAAAGGCTCGGGCGAGACCAGTTTCAACAAAGCCCCAGCGTTCTCCGAGTGTTCTGTCGGCACGAAAGCGAATGAAGTGCGGGACGACTAGCACCATGGCCAGGAGGAGGCTGACGACTCCTTTGAACAAAAACCAGGTCCGCATGACGGGCCTTTCAGCCTCCATGAACCGGTGACGTAGAGCTTGTTGTTCTTAGTCCGGAGAGATGGACGGAACTAGCGCCCCAGTCTGCTTGTCTCTTCACGCTTCAGCCAGCACGGGTCTACGCGCAGCCATCTGGACTATGCTCGTCGCACTCTCTTCCTACTGAACACGGTTCTTCGCCGAGTCTTGTCTAGGGTGATGTCGAATTCGTCAAAGAAGCCTTCTCGTCCGATGAGTAAGGGTGCGTCGCTGCTAGCGAAGCAGACCGGCAGGGCGAGTTCGAGGGCGAGATCCGGAACTAGCGCACTCACCGTATGGATTCGACCTTCAAGGGTACATTCAGGTTTAGGAGATATTCCTGAAAGGGTTATTTTCGAGCCCTTGTCCCAGTCGAGGCCTATCCGTTCTGCCAATTGACGTGGGGCGAGTGAGATGTCTGCGCCGCTGTCAACTATGAAAGAGTAGAGGTTGCGGCCGATCTTCTCGTTAAAGAGAAGATCTATGACTGGACGATAAACGGTTCCGGTCCTAGTCTTTTGCCTCATCCATTTTTTAGCGAAGCTCGACATATACGAGAAGAGTGGGCTTTTCAACCCTCGTTATTAGAACCATTCCCGGCTTCAATTTGTCAAGTTTGGAATAGAGACCTTTCATCGTTGTACTAGCCGCGAGAATCTTCTTGTTCCTTATTGCAACGTACTTTCCCCGATATCTGCGAACGACGGGACCCTTAGCCGAGCTGAGCCACTCTCCGTCCCGCTGTCTCAGGCGAGCTTCCCTCAACAGTTGGGGAGGGACCTTACCGCTCGGGTGCCGACCATCCTTGGACAAAGCTGTACAACCATACATGATCGATTCGACTATTTACGCAATCTGCGCCGCGGTCCGAACCTGACCTTTCTCTTCACGCTTCAGCCAGCACGGGTCTACCGAGCTAAACTCGTGTTCCTCGCAGAATTGTGCTCTCTTGACGACCCCGCTGGAACGGTTCGCTCGTAAATTGGTTCGCTAGTTCTGCGGGACAGAGACCACGATTCTCAGGGATAGAAAATCAGACACTAGACACGACCCGTTTGTTTGACATGCGGCTAGACCTGCGAAGGCTGTGTAGGGTCCGGAGAGTCTTGCCTGGAAAAATGGTTCATCAGTAAACCAGTTTGCAATCGAGACGGTCATGGACTGCCCAGCCGGAATCAGGCAGCTTGTAGATGGTGTACAGAAGTCGAACCCAGCTTCGCGAAGTATAAGCGAATCCGCCCGGTCGAAGACGATAGCACTAGAGCTCATTGTTGACAATTGGACCGGGGCCTCCCCGGTGTTTGTCAGGGTTCCGACGAAACGGACAGTCTCGCCGAACGAATAATGGATCTTTGAAGTGCAGATGGTTAGAGTTAGATTTCCGGCGATTGTAGGCGGGTTGATACAGTTTGGAACGCCGGATGAATCCGGAAACATGGGTCCTGTCGCATGCGCGTTGAACGTTGTCAGCCATGCTCCAAGCAGCGCCAGAGTGAGCAATAGTATTGATCGACGAACGATGTTTAGCAAAACGTCTCAGTTTGGATCAGGTGTAGCGTTATCCCGATGATAAGCATTCCTGAAACCCTAGTCCGGGAGATGAACAAGACTAGGCTTATCGCGCTTCAGCCAACAGGGGTCTACGCTCAGCCATCTCAACAATAACCTTCTCCACCTTCATATGATGAATACGACGATGAACAGTCAACAACGTAAGACAGTCCACACAGACATGAACAGTACGATGATCAGCCTCCAACACCACAACCTCATCCTCAGGCCGAACCTCAAACCTAAAACCACAAGTCACAGCCAAAAACAGACCCGCCTCTTCCTAACAGGCTTCAGCTTGCCCTTAAGCGTTGAACCCTCCTCGCTGAGCACACTCGACCCTTCTCTTCGACCACAATTATCTAGGGGACCGAGCGTCGTCACATTATGCCCACAACCGTTCGCTCTGAACCTGACCCCTTGACGAAGAGGCTTCTCAATATTGAAATCACTCTCAACGACATCGAATCGTCCATCAAGATCCACTACAGTCGATTGCGAGACAATCTTCTCGAGATAATTCATGGTCTGGAAGCCGAATTTCCTATCAAGACCAAAGAGGATCAAGAAAAACGTGCGATGGCATTCTATACTCTGAAGTGGATGCTACAAGGACCAGCCGTGCTATTCTCACTTGGAATGAACGGACCCGCAATAGTCGACCTGCATGGATACATCGAGCAGTATGCGGTACGTGACGCCTCATTTTACCTAAGTAGCGGGGTCGCAACCTCAGAGACAGGCTATACATAGGCTACTTGAACACCGCTCTCTTAGGGACTTCGCAATCGTAATGGAAGGCCTGAAAGTTTGGGACAAGTCGGACCGACGGTTTGTGGAGAATCTTACAGAACTTCGAAACACCTTGGCTCATAAGAACCCAAGGAAGATTTCGAATCTACTACTCTCTGGGAAACCTGTCAAGCATTTTTCAGAAATTGATCGTGCAGCGCAAAACATAGATTTTCCGAAGCTTTACGCGAAGTGTGCCCGGCTGCTAGTCAAGTCCTATGAGGCCTTCAGACACTCGCGAGTGAAAGGCTCCAAATCAGACGTTTGAACCTGTGCACCTAGGTTAGAAATCATCGTTGCCCTCATCTAATTGGGCAGTCTTCTCATTCATCTCGACCGATTCAATGCAGTCTTCACAAAGCCAACCATAAGCCTCAATGTGTTCCAGCTTCCCAGCTTTCCCACACCATTTACAAGCCTCTGGCATCACTGAGTACCTACTCTGCATTCGAAGGCGTTTCCTATAGGGGTTTCACCTAAGCAAAAGGAAGCTGAGTAGCTGTTGAACGATTTTCGATCGGTGGCGGACGAAATGAGACGAGTGGACAGAACTGGGGCCGAGGAACAATTCTATCTACATTTAGAAAGATGGGCAGCAGCTCTGTCACGCTAATGTGATGCGTCGCGACCTGTCCCGAGAATATGCACCAGTAGACATACTTGGACCGAGGCAACCCGCCCAGCTGTTCTTTCTGTTATCATTCATGGTTACTAGACCCGTTACCGTCCAAGAAATCCTGACGGTTCTCGGGTAGAAGATTCAGTTTCGGTAGCCGTCGAAGAAGTCAGACCATGGGACTGGGCTGAGAACGTCTCTCAACCCGACGTCGTCAACGACTCGGAGAAGTTATACAAGAAACCGGGATACACGATGTGAATGACATCAAGGAGGGAATGAGATACCATGACTAACAAGAAGGTCTGGTTCATTACTGGAGCGAGCCGTGGCATGGGCGTCGATTTCGTCAAAGCGGCTCTGGCCGCCGGCCACGCGGTGGTGGGCACCGGTCGAGACCCCGACGTCGTGGCTAAGGCCGTGGGTGATCTGGACGACCTGCAAGTCGTCAAGCTGGACGTTACCAGCCCTGCCGATGCCGAGGCCGCTGTGCGGGCGGCGGTCGACCGGTTCGGCCGCATCGACGTGCTGGTCAACAACGCCGGTACCTTTGAGGCGGGCTACTTCGAGGAGCTGACGCCGGAGCAGGTCGAGAGGCAGCTGGCGACGAGCCTCCTCGGCCCGATGAATGTCACCCGTGCGGTCCTGCCCATCATACGCAAGCAGCGCTCGGGCCACATCATCTCGATCTCGTCAGGCGCGGGCCTAATCGGCTTCGAGTTCTGTTCCGCCTATGCCGCGTCGAAGTTCGGTCTCGAGGGCTGGATGGAATCGCTACGGCCCGGGGTCGAGCCGTTCGGCATCCACACCACCATCGTCAACCCAGGGTTCTTCCGCACCAGGCTCCTCACGAAAGAGTCGATGACCTTTGCCGACCGGTCCATTGAGGACTACGCCGACCGCAGGGCGGAGCAGCTCAAGTGGTGGGAGGCGCAGAACGGGCAGCAACCCGGCGATCCGGCCAAGCTCGCGCGAGCACTCGTCAGGATCGCTGGCGAGCAGACGCCGCCGCGCCGCTTCATCGCCGGCGCCGATGCAATCGCCCTCGCCGAGCAGAAGGTCGCCGATCTCAAGGCGCAGATCGACGCCTACCACGAACTGTCCTCGTCGCTCTCTCTCGACTAGCCCGCCCGCCGGAAGCCCGGAGTAGTTCGAGATGCGCGCGAGCGTCCGGTACGGCGCCAAGTACGATCGCATCTAGAACCTGTCCAACGCCCGCCTGATCCAGCCGACCGATGCACTCGTCGCCGTTAGCCGCGCCTGCATCTGCGGCAGCAATCTCTGGCTGTAGAACCCAACGGACCTAATTGCGCTTAATCCTCAACACATAGAAACTGCTCTTTGGGGAAGACGTTCATGCTGGAAAAATCGTTCTTCTTCCCCAGTTCTGTGGCATTAATCCACTTCTGGAGTGAAGGGTAACAATCGGAACTTGTCGAAGCCACCAGCCTATGTGTGCGGTCCCCAGAGATACACGGCGTAGAGAAGTATGAAGAAGACGCTTGGGACCGAAGCGATGAAGACTATGAAGCCTACGATTCCACGCTGTTCAACGCTCATAGGACCGAGAAGCAACGCAATCGTGCCGACGAAGCCAGCCATCGGCGGAATTACGAAGAGTGCTAAGGGCGGGTAGATTATGGTGAGAGCTAGTCCAATGATAGACGGTGCACCGCCGAATGAGGGCAGAATGAACTCGTAGACTATGGGCAGACTCGCTCCGGACAACAGACCCATTGCTGCTGATATTCTAAGAGGCAGATCCAGCTCGCCCCAGTTGTGCACCACGGAAGAAGCCAGTTTCATCTCCAAGGTCCTCCCATCAGTGCTCTTTGTGGCCGGCCCGGTTTAGTCTATCGGAGAACAGGCCTCCAAGTGAATTCTGCGCCCGGAACACGAATCGTCACCTGAAAACGTTCCAGCTGGCGGAGACCCTCCCTGAAAATAGTGGGGGGAGGTCACAAATGTCCCGTGAGACGAGAGTCGTCTTCTTCGGTTGAGCGATTTCTAGCCGATGTAGCTTGGGACAGTAGAAGACTGGAAGGATTTGAGAACTCTCAGCAAGGTCTCCTCCGCCTTGCTCCGGTCAGAGTAGTGCTCCTTTAGAGCCGAGGTCCAGAGATGATAGACCATTCCTCCCTGCTCCGCAGCCTGGAAGAAACCCAACTCCTCGAGAGACCTTGTCAATGATAGGAGCCGATCAGAGACGACTGAAAGACCCGCAGTTATCGTCCAGTCACCTGTCTGGTCAAGCATGACATGTACGATTCCATCAGAGAAAGTCAGCGATATGCTTCCGCCGGGCCTGAGTGAGGAATCTAGGAGGCCGGCCATCGACAACGGATCGTAGGCTCCCTGACCACTGAATGGAGCGTTCTCTGTCATGATGACTGACCGCCTGCAAGAACAGGCTTAACACTCGTGTAACTCAATCCCGCAAAGACACGGAACTCGTGAGCGAATTCTGGACGTTTATATCGAACAGAAGCCTCACCAAGGCTTCCCTCGGGCTCAACCGTGTCCATGTATGATCTGGAGGAGGATAGGCTCGTAGCGGAGATAACGGGTAGAGGTGCCCGAAGGTTACTCATTCAACTGCCCGACGGGCTAAAGAACGAGGGACCCCGACTCGCCAGTCTAGTCCGAGAGAGAACGGGCGCAGACGTATTTGTCTCAGCGTCCTCGGCCTGGGGCGCTTGCGACCTATCCCTCGACGCAGCTACGCGTCTGAAAGCTGACCTTCTGGTTCATTACGGTCATAACGAATTTCTGCGCGACGGGTCCAACAGCATACCTGTCGTCTATATTCCCGCCAAGAGCAGACACGAGATAATCCCAGTCGTGGATAAGGCGCTACCGCTCCTACAGGGACCACGCATAGGATTGGCCACGGTTGTCCAACATCTTCACAATCTTCCAGACACTGTCAAGTTCCTAGAAGAGAAAGGGTTCAAGGTCCAGGTTCCCGGACGCGGACCCTGGTCGCACGAAGCAGGCCAGGTCCTGGGCTGCGACTATTTCGGACTCAAACGGATCGAGCCAGAAGTAGACTCATTCCTAATAGTAGGAAGCTACTTTCACGGCCTTGGAGCAGCACTCTCGCTTGAAAAACCCACAATCCTCGCAGACCCCTACGACAAAACTGTGCAATCACTCGATCAGGACCGAGCAAGAATCATACGCCAGAGATACGCGATGGTCGAAAAGGCTCGACAAGCCAGCAATTTCGGAATAATCATCTCCACGAAACCCGGCCAGTCCAACCCGACGATCGCATTGAACATTCAGCACCAGCTGGAGGAGAACGGCAAGAAAGCAGTCCTCCTCTACGCCGACGAAATAAGACCCGAAAAACTGTTGGACTTCACAGATGTCGAAGCTTTTGTCGACACCGCATGTCCAAGACTCGCTCTAGATGATCCCGAGAGATTTCCGAAACCCATCGTGACGCGGGACGAGATCATGGTCGTAATGGGCGCATGGACCTGGGAACAGCTTCTAGAGCGCGGCCTAGTCCGCCTCTAAAATGGCCGACAAAAAGCATTCCTCAAAACGCCAGCTAGAAATCCTGCTCGGCAAACTGAAAATTCTCGATAAACCCAATCTAGAGCTCGAACAGTATCCTGTCTCCGCTGAAGCTGCAAGCGAACTCCTCTACATGGCAGGATTCGAACACGACGACCTAGGCGGTCGAATCATCGACCTCGGCACTGGGACAGGACGCCTCGCGATAGGCGCCGCGCTCATGGGTGCACGAGAGACTGTTGGAGTAGACATGGATGAGAGAGCGCTGGCACTCGCCAAAGAAAACGTCGAGACAGCAGGAGTGATTGTAGAATTGGTCCATTCTGACATAGAAAAGTTCAACGGGAGATTCGACACTGTGATAATGAATCCCCCATATGGGACCCGGACTTCTCACGCAGACACAAGATTTCTGGAGAAAGCCTTCCTATTAGCCCCCGTCGCCTATTCCATCCATAAATCAGCAACAAGAGATTTCCTGCTCCAGTTTGTGAAAAGGTCGGATAGGAAGGTCGACCAGTTAAGATCCATGAGGATGGAGATTCCCCACCTCTTCGAATTCCACCAGAAAAAACAGAAGAGAGTCGAGGTTGACCTCTACAGGATTATCCGAACACGTTCAAGAAGTGTTTGAAGGGGTTTTTGTTACATTCTTCCTTGGAAGAGGGCGAATGTGTTGCCGTTGGGGTCTGTGAGTATTGCGAAGTGTCCTCTTCCTGTTTCCTGTTTTGGCATGACGACTGTGGCGCCCAGGCTTGATGCTTGTTTCAAGGATTCGTCTATGGATTTGACGCTGAAGTAGTTGAGGATTCCTTGCTGGGACATGCCTTGCTCAGCCTTGTAGAGTCCCCCTAGTGTCTCGTACGGTGACTTTGCGTCTTTGTGGCTGATGAGCCAGTAGTCCATGTTCCCGCCTTCCATCTTGGTGAATTTCCAGCCGAAGAGTTGTTCGTAGAATCGGGCTATCTTTGATGGTTCGTTGGCGGGGATTTCAAAGTGGACGAGGGTGTTGTACCTGGGAGGGGCTTTGGTAACGTTTTTGGTGGACTCCATCTTTGTATCAGCGTTTCTTATCGCTTAGCAAGTATCTCTTAAACATCCTCCAAGCCCGCAAACGCGAGAAAAAGCTACGGCTCATTCTCGTGCGACAGAACTGGCGTTCCTATTCCTTCTTAGGAGGAACCAGTGTGGCTGGCTCTTCGACTATGGTCCCCGGCGTTCCCTGGGCCGGAGTGGCCGGTATTGGCTCCATAGATGGCAATCCAGGAATTATTCCAGATACAGTAGGAACTATCTCGCTGATTTTTCGTGGCCGAATACGCATCTTTCCAGCCCACTGGCGAAGCCGATTCGCTGCGCCTCCCGCACTCTTTGGCTTTGATCTGTCTTGCAACAGGAAGTAGGTAGCAAGAAATGATGTAACCCCCAGGATGACTCCTGTCCAGACATTGATACCTGAAAGTATGGCCGTGGTAGTTCTGCCAACATAGTTCTGCAGATACGCATTGTTGGAATAATCGAGGTACAGCGCTGACAAGAGTCCAATGATTGCACTAGTTTCCACTATCACTCCAAACTTCGTCTTTAACGGAATCGATGGGATCAGCTTCTCTTCAGGCCGAACCGGGACCCTGCGTAGCCGACCCGGCGCCCACCAGTTCAACCGCTTCATCATCATCATGATCGAAGGCACGAGATAGATTCGAGTCAGAGTTGCATCTAGCAAGACAACAATGAAGATCGCCAGCCCTAGCTGTTGAAGCATAGGAATCTGTGACAACATCATCGTCCCATACGCCCCCGCAGTAACCAGACCCGTCACAGTGATTATGCCTCCAGTACGTTCGACTGCAGTCTCAATCGCCTCCTCATCCTTCGCACCGCCCGCAACATACTCGCGGATCCTAGTCACTAAGAAAATGTCATAATCGAGCCCAAGCCCGACCATGATCACCAAGAGCATTATGGGGAGTATCCAGATTAGTTCCACCGAGAAGTACGTCTTGAAGAAGTAGACCGTGGCGGCCATCGCCCATGATATGCTGAGGAGGATTGTGAAGATCAAGCGTAGAGGCGTAAAGACAGAGCCCAAAGCGACTAGGAGGACAATGAAGACTCCTACCAGCACGAGAGCGGTGAGGTTGAAGTAATCAGAACCGCTCGAGGTGGCTAGATCACTGACCGAGGCTGTCGCTCCACCTACGAACATGGTGGATGAAGCCAACAGCGGGTCCTGGCTCTTCAGGACATTCACATTAGCACGAATCTGAGCAACTGTCGCGATGGCTTGATCAGAATAGGGCTCACTATCGAATGCAGCCCAGACCATAGCTGACTTCTCGTCGCTACCTAGGAACGGCTTCATGCTTCGGAGCATGGCCTGCTGCTCGGCTGAGTTCAGCTGGTTGAAACTCGCGAAGGGAATAGGATTCCCCGAAGGATGAGTCAGTCCATACACCTTGGAGACTCCAGGAATCGTGTAGGTCGAGTTTTCTGCTAGGGATATTGCTTTCAATGCCGTGATGTTGATCCAACCGCCGGAGACTAGCATGACAGGCGTCCGGACGATCGTGTAGGTTGGCGTGACTGTTCCAGCCCCAAATCCTTGGCTCATGATATTGTATCCGTTCTTGCTCTCCAGAGAAGATGGAATCTGTCCAATCAGATCGTGACTCGTCTGGGACGACAAAACAGTGCTAGCCGCGGGGAGTGAGATGGCCAACGCCAACAGAAGAACCAGTTTCGAATGTTTCGCAGTGAACTGTGCCGCCCGAGCGTAGTAACTAGCACCGACGAGCTTTCTCTTCCTCCACAGACCCAGCCCGCGAGGCCAGAAGATCCGGTCACCGAAGAGCGAGAGAGCCGCAGGGACCAGTGTTAGCGCGACAAGCAACGCGATCGATATTCCCAGCATGACTGCAATACCCACAGACCGTAGCAGGCCAAAACTGGCGAAGGCTAGAGTGCCAAAGGCAATGACCACAGTCGCACCGCTTGTCGCAATGCTCTCACCAGCCCAAGTCACAGATCTCTCAACAGCATCTTTCTTTCCTCTACCCAGCCTACGTTCCTCTGCATAACGGCTGACGAGGAAGATGCAGTAGTCGGATCCCGCGCCGAGCATTGAGACAGGAAGCAGAGTCAAAACCAAATAGTGAACGCTAGTTACGTATGAGCCGACAAGGTAGACGAGGCCGAAGGCTATTCCTATCGAGAGACCGATCGCGGCGATCGGAATCAGAGGAGCGACGAGAGAAGCAAAGAATACTCCAACAATGACCAGGATCAAGGTGATCGTTATCGGATCGATTCGCTCAATGTCGGTTACGGTCTGAGTTTCAATGTCGTAGTTGAAAGCCGGCGCTCCAGTGACGTAAACTACCAGACTCTCATTGCTGATGATGTTCGCAATTCCGACATCATGCCTGATCTCCGGCACACTATTCATCGGGTCCGGACCGTTCGTCTTGAAATCAATAACCACCAGCATAGTATCATTCTTTGCCGATGCGAACTGGGAATACACATCCCTACTTGGCTGTACAGGATATGTCAGCATGTTGTAGTTACGGAGGATCTGCAGCCCTAGACTAGAAAGGTCAGAGCCTGTGGCTGAGGCGCCCAGGTCATAGATCTCGCCCATTATTGTAAGCTGGACCGAGTTAGCCATCGCTCCTTGAGCAACGGTGTTTATGGTGAAGGATCTTATCGAGTTCTGATCATTCCAACAGTTATTGTTGGAACATCCGATTCCCGAGCCGCCACCGTAGATATTGAAGAATCTGGCAGCGGAGACAAAGAGGCTCAGAGTCTGAGCGTCAAAAGGAAGCGATTCAACGAATGGCAGAGTGATGTTGTAGTAAGAAGGCTGAGTCACCAAGAACGGGTTGCCCTTTGTCACATTCTGCGCCCGGGCAAACGCTCCAACGAATAGCTGCAGCGGGGTGTAGGTTGTGGCGGTGAATGTCTGGTTCCAGGACTTGTAGAAGAGGGTGAGATAGTTGAATGCGACCGACTGATATGCTGTAGGTGTCTGTGCCGAGACGATAGGCCAACTAGAGTTGTATGCTTGGCTGTTGTAGGCCGCAAGCTGCGTCTGGTTGACGGTTCCCGAACCTGAATTCACCAGCGATATCCATTGACTCACGTAGGTGCTGGGTATGCCGAACTCGATGTTCGAGGCAAGGGTTGTCGCGTTCTTAGTCTGGTATAGTTGTAGGTGCACTACGCTTGTGTAGCCTAGGAGTAGCTGGCTGTAGATGTCGTAGATGCTTGTGATGTTGTTGATATTTGAGAGTTTTCCATCGTTGTGCAGGGTTCTGTTTAGAGCTAGGGTGAAATCTCGAACGTCGTTGCCTCGCACGTCGGGTGAAGTGATTACGACGATGACGCTACTGCCCTGATCGATGCTGAACTCATTGCTCACAATGTTTTGTGCAAGGCTCGACTCGGAGTTTTTCGGGTTGAACGCGGTCTCATTGTATACAATAACGCTCTGAACTTGCAGAATCGCCGGAATACTGAGGACTAGAGCTACTAGCCAGATCACGAAAACGGCCTTGTTATGCCGGATTATGAGGCGAGCTAGTTTCGTGAATAGCACAGTTGATCCTCTTTAGGATTGAAACGATTGAAAACCGGGACGGCGGCCATAAAGTCGTGGTGTAACTCGGAAACGTTCGAGAACGGCTGATACCCGAGTCTAGGCACATCTATAAGACGAAAAAGGGACAGCCTCAAACAAGGGATCAAGTCACGAAGCCGATAACTCTCCTTCTAGCCCAAACCAGCCCTAAACTGGGAAAGAAGGAAGAGAACCTGAAGACAATCGCTACACAGGCGAATGCCGCCAGGAAGAAAGGGGTCGAGCTTCTGGTATTTCCTGAACTCCACCTGACCGGTTATACCATGCAAGACGAGGTGTACAACCTGGCCGAGCCGATTCCCGGACCCAGCGTCAAGAGAGTCGAGAAGCTCGCTAAAGAGCATGGATTACACATTGTGTTTGGGATGCCTGAAGAGAGCGCTGTCAAGGGAGTAATCCACAACACAGCAGTGCTCGTGGGTCCTAACGGACTCGTCGGCAAATATCGAAAGATCCACCTTCCGACTCACACGGTCTTTGAAGAAAGGCGCTACTATCGTCCGGGGCAAGAGGCTCCAGTCTTCTCGATTCCTCTCGGAACAATCGGGTTGACGATCTGCTACGACCTCTACTTTCCCGAACTGACACGGCTCCAAGCACTAGCTGGAGCACAGCTGATAATCTGCATCTCGGCCAGCCCAGGTCTGAGACGCCGATTCTTCGAAGGATTCTGTCTGAGCAGAGCAATGGAAAACGCTGTCTATCTCGCTTACGTCAATCGGGTGGGGATTGAGGATGGGAATCAGTTCTGGGGTGGCAGCAGAGTCGTCGCACCAAACGGGTCGGTCCTAGTCCAGTGCAAGTATGATGTTGAGGATTACCAGCCTTGCAAGGTTGACTTGGACGAGGTTTCGCGCGCCCGAGCTTTCATACCGACGATAAAGGATCTTGAGCCTCAGCTATTCGACCAGTTGCGTACCAAGAGCAGAGAAGCCTGAAACGTGTCTAAACATTATCGTAGGCTGAGTCTCGCCCAAGGCGCGTCGCTTTGTGTAGTCGGATTGTTAATAGGTCTAACTCTACTCGTTGCATCGCCGCGCATCAGACTGTTTCCTGTTAATGTGCTGTTCCTGCTTGTTGCCTGGTTCTGTCTCTGGTTCTTCTCGCACGATCTTTCCCACCACATTATCGGAAGAATTTTCGGCGTTGGTTTCCGCTACTATTTCTTGGGACGGTCGACGATAACGAGATTGAGTCTTCCAATTGCGTCCAACTTACTAAGAATGGTCCCAGTACTGGGATTGAAGATCGACAAGTCCAGTTTGAAATCCGCTTCTCCGAACAAGGCGCGCGCGATGTACGCTTCAGGGGCCATATCCTCCATGTTTCTACCATGGCTCGTAATTCCTACCGGATTCTTGGTTGGTCTTCCGGTTGGAATCTTACTTACAATTCTGACGATAGCAAACGTTGTCTTTACTCTCTACTTCAGCCCCCGAGTAGGCGACCTTCATCATGCTCGAATGGTCAGAAGCTAGGTCGAATCGTCTATCACGATACATTCTGAAGCCGATTGCTTAGTTTCTATCTAGAAATTCATCCTGAGAAGACTATAGTATATTAGCCGGGACGCCATAGGCATTCAAGGCATCTCTCTTGAAAGGCAGAAACTATCGTTCTCCCTCAGGTCAGGCTTATACCCGTTTGAAGTACATTCATGGATCCCCGACCCCGAAAGTCTCGAAGTTCAACATGGGGGATCTCTCGACTCATTTTGCCCGAAGGGTTCATCTTGTGTCCAGAGAGAATGTCCAGATTCGCCATAACGCCCTCGAGTCGGCGCGTGTTTCTGCTAACAAGGTTCTCTTCGACAAGTACGGCGAGACAGGTTACAGGTTGCAGTTGTGCGTGTATCCTCATATTATTCTCAGAGAGAACAAGATGATAGCGACGGCCGGGGCTGACCGTCTCCAGGAAGGAATGAGACGCGCTTTCGGAAAGCCGACCGGAAGGGCCGCGCGGGTTCATGATGGTCAGTCGATACTCATCGTCTATGTTCCAGAAGATGGTGTAGATACTGCTCGAAAAGCGTTAGACACCGCGTCGACAAAATTCCCGATGAGGAGCCGCATAACCGTTGAAGAGATTCCTGTGGAAGAGCAAGCTCAAGTTCCTGTAGAAGCTCCTGTGCCTCATGAGGAAGCCGAGCCGACCGAGGCTGCGGAAGAAGTCACTCCGATTGTAACAGCGGGAGCCTAGTCTGAATGGTCAGCTCCGACGCCATCGTAGTCTGGCTTGAAAATGTAAGAAAAGACGACATTCACATCGTCGGCGGAAAGTGCGCCAATCTCGGAGAACTGACAGCAAAAGGCGTCACGGTTCCTCCTGGCTTTGCAGTTACCGCGGACGCGTTCCGTCGATTCTTAGAAGAGACGAAGATCGGAGAAGTAATCCAAAAGACTCTGACGAGCGCTGATGGCCCGCGAGATCCGAAACAGTATGAAGAAGCGTCGCAAGCGATCCGGAAGATCATCGAGTCAGCCCCAATGCCAGCCGACATTGCCAACGAGGTTCGGAGTGCGTATCGGGATCTAGAACGGAAAACGAGTAACCCCCAGGTCAAGGTGGCCGTACGATCCTCAGCTACTAGCGAGGATCTTCCGGACGCGTCCTTTGCGGGACAACAGGATACGTATCTTAACGTGAAGGGAGAGGACGCGCTTGTCCACTACGTCCAGAAGTGCTGGTCTAGTCTCTACACGCCACGCGCCATATTCTATCGGGAGGAGAAGGGATTCCCGCACGAGAAGGTGCTCATAAGCGTCGGGGTCCAGAAGATGGTTGAATCAGAAGTCTCAGGAGTCATATTCACCCTCGATCCGGTCAACGGGGACCCGTCGAAGATCATCATTGAATCTAGCTGGGGCCTAGGCGAGGCGCTGGTTGCTGGGGTTGTCCGTCCGGACCGGTTCATTATCGACAAGGGGACGCTTCAGATTGTCCACAAGGAGATTGTCCCGAAGATGGTTGAGCATGTTCCGAATCATCAGACCGGGCTCACGATGGAACGAGAAGTTCCGGCGGAGCGTCGGAACGCTGCGAGCCTCGGGGATGAGCAGGTTGTTGAGCTTGCGCGGCTAGCTCGGGATATCGAGGATCATTATCAGACTCCGCAGGATGTCGAGTTCGCTGTCGAGCGTTCAAAGTCTGGTCAGAAGGTGTACGTGGTCCAGACTAGGCCTGAGACGTTCTGGGCTCGGATGAAGGCGCCCTCAGAGGGGTCGAAGAGTCCGGTGCTTGATCGTGTTGTCGTGGTTCAGGGTCTTGCTGCTAGTCCGGGTCTGCACGCGGGACGGGCCAAGATTGTGGTAGGTTTGCAAGATGCGGGACGGATGATGAAGGAGAAGGACATTCTTGTTACTCGCATGACGAATCCGGACTGGGTTCCTTACATGAAGATCGCCGGCGCGATCGTCACCGAGGACGGCGGGACGACTTGTCATGCAGCTATTGTTTCTCGCGAGATGGGGATCCCGTGTATTGTCGGGGCGAGAAACGCTACGAAGGTCTTGCAGACCGGCAAAGAGTATACTGTTGACGCAAAGGCGGGAGTTGTCTACCAGGGACTCGTCGAAGACGTTCTCAAACCCCCTGCTGCTGTGGGCCAGCAAATTCCTACTGTCATTCCTGTTACCTCGACTAGAATCTACGTCAACATCTCTCTGCCGGAACTGGCTGAGAAGGTTGCGCGGGAAACGCACGCTGACGGTGTGGGGTTGTTGCGTGCGGAGCACATGATGCTCTCCGTCGGCAAGCATCCTCGGCTCTTGATAGAGGAGGGCGGAGGGCAGGAAATGGTCGATGCTT
>Ga0209804_1000625_pt1 | contig 27260 bp, 30 predicted proteins | sample GraSoiAngelo_139_FD_185896 | JGI IMG/M metagenome (GOLD analysis project Ga0209804, IMG submission 185896) | Grasslands soil microbial communities from the Angelo Coastal Reserve, California, USA - 14_0929_12_20cm (SPAdes) (version 2) | ecosystem: Environmental > Terrestrial > Soil > Grasslands ... | reverse complement strand
GGCATGATGACCACCCGGTCCTTCCCTGGGCCGCGCTTTGCGGAGCTAGCGGCCCGCCGTGATCAATGCGTCCGTCGGCGCGTAGTCGTCGGTCAGGAGCGGGACATCGCGGGTCTCGATCGGGGCTTCCAGCAGATCGCCGGCGTCCCGCCGAAGCCCGTCGATCCGGATCAGCCGGCGCCCCGCCGCCGCCTCTGCCCGGGCGAGCAGCCCGGCGCGGGTGAGCCGCGGCCCCGCGGCGCCCACCAGGATGATGTTGCGGAGCGACTCCGGCGACCCGCCCCCCACGGGAAACACGTAGACCTCGGCGAAGGCCGACCGGAACGTCTTGTAGATCGCGCGAAACAGCCGGCTCTGGGGGCCGCGGACCGCGCCGATCACGTTGCCCGCCACCACGCCGCCCGGGGTCAGCCGGGCGGCGGCCGCCTGATAGAACTCCCGGGTGGCGAGGTGGAACGGGATCGTATCGATGAGGTACGCGTCCAGGATGATGAGATCGTAGCGCTCGGCCGCCCGGCGCAGCCAGAGGCGGCCGTCCATGACGTGCACCCGGAGGCGGGCGTCGTCCGGGACGGCGAAGAACCGCCGCGCCGCATCGGCCACGGCGGGATCGATCTCCACGACCTCGACCGCAGCGTTCGGGTAATCGTGGTGGAACCGGCCGGGCGCGGTCCCGCCCCCCATGCCGACGAAGAGCACCCGGTGGAATCCGGGATCGAACAGGACGGGGAGGTGGAGGTAGTCGGTGTAGGGGAACACGGTGCGCAGGGGCGCGTCCAGATCCCGGGCGCTCTGCCAGTAGTTGTCCAGCCGCAGATACCGGATCCGGCCCTCGTCCGCCACCGTGATCCGATGGTAGGCCGTGTCCCGGGCGAACACCGTTCCGCTCTCGCCCGCCGGGGGACCGGCCGTGAGGACCAGCAGGACGCCGGCCGCCGCCGCCGCCCCGGCGGCCGCGCGCGGCCGCCGGTCCCACACCAGCCCCAGCGCGGCCAGCGCCATCTCGGTTCCCCCCAGGAGTTGCATGATCGCGCTGCCCCCGAACGTGGAGATCAGGACGAACGCCGCCAGCAGGGTGCCGGCGATGCTGCCGAGCGTGCTCAGCGCGTAGAGCGTCCCGGCGACCCCACCGACGCCCTCGACCGACTGCGCCCGCAGCCGGATCGCGTACGGGGAGATCGTGGCCATGAGCACGGCCGGGATGAAAAAGAGCGCCGTGCTGCCGAGGAGCGGGTTGCCGCGCGGCCCGTAGTCGTGCGCGGCGATCCCACCCAGGACCGCGTCCGCGAAATGGGGGATCGGGAAGGTCGCCGCCCCTGCCAGGAAGACGAGGGCGAGGAAGGGCCCCCGGTGCGGCCACCGGGTGCTGAGGCGCCCCCCCAGGTAGTACCCAAGGCTGAGGGCGGCCAGGAATACGCCGATCAGGCTGCCCCACACGTAGACCGAGTTGCCGAAGTACGGCGCCACGACCCGGCTCGCCACGATCTCCAGGGCGAGCAGGACCGCGCCGCTTATGAAGACGACGAGCTCGAGGATGACCCGGCCCCTCTCCGCGGGTTCGCCGGCGCCTTCGGGGCGGCCGCCTTGCGCACGACGACCTCGTCGCCCTTCGCCTCCACGACGACGGTCTCGCCGTCCCGAACCTCGCCCGCGAGGAGCTGGCGGCTGACGGCGTTCTCCACGGTGCGCTGGATCAGGCGCCGCAGCGGCCGGGCGCCGAAATCGGGATTGTATCCCTCTCGGGCCAGGAAGACCTTGGCCTCCTTCGTGACCTCGAGCCGGATCCCACGCGCGGCCAGACGGGCGGTCAGGCCCGCCAGCTGCAGGTCGACGATGCGCTCCAGGTCGGCCCGGCTGAGCGGATGGAAGACGATGATCTCGTCGATCCGGTTGAGGAACTCCGGCCGGAGCGTCCGCCGCAGCTCTTCCAGGATCTGCACGCGGACCAGTTCGAACGCCGGCAGGTCGTCGGGATCCAGGTTTCTCAAGTATTGGCTCCCCAGGTTGCTCGTCATGATGATGATCGAATTCCTGAAGTCGACCGTCCGGCCGTGTCCGTCGGTGAGCCGCCCGTCCTCGAGGACCTGCAGGAGGATGTTGAAGACATCGTGATGGGCCTTTTCGATCTCGTCGAAGAGGATCACGCGGTACGGGCGCCGCCGCACGGCCTCGGTGAGCTGGCCGCCTTCGTCGTACCCCACATAGCCGGGTGGGGCGCCGATGAGGCGGCTGACCGTGTGCTTCTCCATGTACTCGGACATGTCGATCCGCACCATCGCCTCCTCGCTGTCGAAGAGGAGGGTGGCGAGGGCCCGCGCCAGCTCGGTCTTGCCTACGCCGGTCGGCCCGAGGAACAGGAACGAGCCCACCGGGCGCTTGGGGTCCGCGAGGCCGGCCCGCGACCGGCGGATCGCGTCGGCGACGGCCGCGACGGCGTCGCGCTGGTCGACGACGCGCTCGTGGAGGCGGTCCTCCAGCTGCAGGAGCTTCTGCATCTCCCCTTCCATCAGGCGCGTCACGGGGATCCCGGTCCAGCGGCTCACCACCTCGGCGATGTCCTCCGAGTCGACCTCTTCCTTGAGGAGGCGGCCGTCGCCCAGGGCGCGGAGGCGCTCCTCCTGCGCGGCGAGCCGCTGCTCGAGCTCGCGCAGCGCGCCGTACCGCAGCCGGGCGGCCCGCTCGAGATCGGCGGCGCGCTCGGCCTTTTCGATCTCCACGCGCGTTTCGTCGATCTTGGCCCTCGTATCGCGGATCTCGCCGATCTGGGTCTTCTCCTGGTCCCACCGCGTCCGGAGCGCCCGGCTCTGCTCCCTGAGGTCCGCGATCTCGCGCTCGATCCGCGCCAGCCGCTCGCGGGAGGCGGGATCGGTCTCCTTGCGCAGCGCTTCGCGCTCGATCTCCAGCTGCATGGTCCGGCGGTCCGCCTCGTCGAGGGGCGCGGGCTTGCTGTCGATCTCCATCCGCAGCCGGCTCGCCGCCTCGTCGATCAGGTCGATCGCCTTGTCGGGCAGGAAGCGGTCGCTGATGTACCGGTCCGAGAGGGTGGCGGCGGCGATGACCGCGTTGTCGGTGATGTGGACCCCGTGGTGCACCTCGTATTTTTCCTTCAGACCGCGGAGGATCGAGATCGTCTCCTCGACGCTGGGCTCGTCCACGAAGATGGGCTGGAACCGCCGCTCCAGCGCCGGGTCCTTCTCGATATGCTTGCGGTACTCGTCGAGGGTCGTCGCCCCGATGGCGTGCAGCTCGCCGCGGGCGAGCATCGGCTTCAGCATGTTGCTGGCGTCCATCGCGCCTTCGGCCGCGCCGGCGCCGACGACGGTGTGCAGCTCGTCGATGAAGAGGATGATCTCGCCGGCGGATTCGGTGATCTCGCGCAGCACCGCCTTCAGCCGGTCCTCGAACTCCCCGCGAAACTTCGTGCCCGCGATCAGGGCCCCGAGGTCCAGGGCGACGACGCGCTTGCGCCGGAGCCCCTCCGGGACGTCGCCGCGCACGATCCGCTGGGCGAGGCCTTCCACGATCGCCGTCTTGCCCACGCCGGGATCGCCGATCAGGACCGGGTTGTTCTTGGTCCGGCGGGCCAGCACCTGGACGACCCTCCGGATCTCATCGTCCCGGCCGATCACGGGATCCAGCTTGCCCTCCCGGGCCGCCTGCGTGAGATCGCGCCCGTAACGCTCCAGCGCCTGATACTTGGACTCGGGCGCGGCGTCCGTCACCCGCTGGCCGCCCCGGATGGCCTGGAGGGCGCCGTAGATCTTCTCGCGGGTGACGCCCGTCTGGGCCAGCAGCCGCCCCGCCCCGCTGTTCTGGTCCGCGGCGACCCCCAGGAGCAGGTGCTCGGTGCTGACGTACTCGTCCCGGAGGCGCTGGGCCTCGGCCTGGGCGGCCTCGAGCGCCCGGCGGAGCCCCGGCCCCACGGGGGGCTCCTCCGGTCCGTAGACCTTCGGCTGACGCCCGAGGTCCTGCTCGACCGTGGTGCGCAGTACGCCCGCATTCACGCCAATCCGGCCGAGCACGGCCGCGGGGATCCCATCGGACTGGTTGAGCAGCGCGAGCAGCAGGTGCTCCGCCTCGACCTGGCCGTGGTGCTGCTCCTTGGCCAGGGACTGCGCGGTGACCAGCGCTTCCTGCGCCTTCTCGGTGAACTTGTCGAATCGCATCGCCATCGTCTATTTCGCTCCACTGGTGTATGTCAGGATGTTATGGTTTGGCGGCCCGGGCCTCGTGCAGCCGCCGCATTTCTTCGAACAGCTCCCGATCCCGCGGGGTCAGCGGCTCCGGCAGCGCGAGCCGGACCTTCACCAGCTCATCGCCGGCGCCTTCCCCGCGCAGGTGGGCCATGCCCTGGCCGCGCAGGCGAAACGTCCGGCCGTCCGGGGTGCCCGGCGGGATCGTCATCATGACCCGCCCGCTGAGCGTCGGCACCTCGACCTGGCCGCCGAGCGCGGCGGTCCACACCGGCACCTGGACCTCGCACTGCAGGTCGTCATCGACCCGTGTGAACACCGGGTGCGGGGCGATCTGCACGGTCAGGTAGAGATCGCCGCCCTGCCCCTGTCCGGCGGCCCGGATGCGCTGCCCGCTCCGCACGCCTCGGGGAATCTTCACCTCGATGCTGTGCGCCGGCCTGCCGCCCCCGGCGGGAATCGCCAGCGTGCGCGTGGCGCCGCGGTCGGCCTCTTCCAGGGTGATCTCGATCGTGCCTTCGACGTCCTGGCCGGCGTTCTGCCGCCCGGCCCGCGCCCGGGGTCCCGCGCCGCGCCGCCGGAGCAGCTCTTCCACGCCCCGGCCTCCTCGGCCCGCGGCCCCGCCTTCCCCGAAGAGGCCCTCGCCGAATCCCCCGCCTCCGAGGCCGCCGAAGAGCGACCTGAAGAAATCGCTGAACTGGCCGAGGTCCTCCGGGGCGCCGTAGACGGTGTACCGGCCGTCCCCGCCCCGCCCGGTCCCGCGGAGCATCTCCTCCCAGCCGCCGCCGTGCTCGCGAAGGTCGAGGACCCGATCGTACTTGGCCCGCTTGTCGGGATCGTGCAGGACCTGGTACGCTTCGTTGATCTCCTTGAAGCGCGTCTCCGCCTCTTTCTTGCCGGGGTTCACGTCCGGGTGATGCTGACGGGCGAGTTTCCGGAAGGCCTGGCTGATCGCCTTCGGATCGGCCGTCCGCTCGACCCCGAGGACCTTGTAGTAGTCCTTGAACTCCATCGCGCTCCCGCCCGGCGGGTCAGTGCTCGACCCCACCACTGTTAGGTATCGCCGTTCTCCTGACCTCCGCCCGCCACCGTGACCTTGGCCGGCCTGAGGACGTCGTCGTTGAGCAGGTAGCCCCTAAGCACCTCGGCGATCACCGTCCCGCGCGCCGGTCCGGAGTCGTGCGACGGCACGACGCCGACCGCCTCGTGCAGCCGGGGATCGAAGGTCTTGCCGGCCGCCTCGATCGGCCGGACGCCCATGGCCTCGAGCTGGCCGAGAATCTGCCGGTGGGTCATGCGCAGGCCGTCGATCAGCGCCTTGCCCGATCCTTCCTGGGCGTCTGCAAACGCCAGCGCGCGCTCCAGGTTGTCGAGGACGATCAGCACCAGTCCGAGCATCTGGCGGCGGGTCCGCTCCACCGCGTCCTGCCGGTCCCTGGCCGCCTGCTTCTTGAAGTTTTCCAGGTCGGCCGCGGAGTGGAGGAAATGCTGCCAGTTCCGCTGCGCGGTCTCCCGGGCTTCCCGGACCTTTCCCTTCAACCCTTCGGCCGAGAGGCCGGCCAGGTCGTCCTGCTGCCCCGCCCCGGCTTCGGCCGCCGGAGCGGTCCCTTCTCTCGCGGCGCCGCCGGGCGTGCTCTCGGCCTCGGGGTACCCGCCGCCTTTCGTGTGTTCCGTTGTCATCGTGCCACCTCGATGAACTCGATGCGTCGCCGGGCCGCGCGTCCGCCTACGGCTTGTCGGACGGCTTGAACTCGGCGTCGATCACCTCGTCGCCGCCGCTCTTGCCGCCGTCGCCCGGCTGGCCTCCCGCGGCGCCGGCCCCGGCGCCTGCGCCAGCCCCGGCGCCGGCGGTCGACCGCTTGTACATCTCCTCCCCGAGCTTGTAACTGGCCTGCTGCAGCGCCTCGCTGGCGCGCTTGATCCGGTCGCCGTCGGCGCTCTTGAGCGCTTCCCGGAGCGCGGCGAGCGCGGTCTCCACGCTGCGCCGGTCGTCCGCCGAGACCTTGTCGCCGACTTCCTTGAGCATCCGCTCGGTCTGGTAGGCGAGGCTGTCCCCGCGGTTCTTGATCTCCGCGGCCTCCCGCTGCCGCTGATCTTCCGTGGCGTGCCCCTCGGCCTCTTTGACGAGGCGATCCACTTCCTTCTTGTCCAGCGTCCCCGTCCCGGTGATCTTGATCGACTGCTCGCGCCCCGTGGCTTTGTCCTTCGCCGACACGTTGAGGATGCCGTTCGCATCGATGTCGAAGGTCACTTCGATCTGGGGCATGCCCCGCGGGGCCGGCGGGAGCCCATCGAGCAGGAATTTGCCGAGGGTCCGGTTGTCGCGGGCCATCGGCCGCTCGCCCTGCAGGACATGGACGTCGACCGCCGTCTGCCCGTCCTCGGCGGTGCTGAAGGTCTCGGTCTTGCGGGTCGGGATGGTGGTGTTCCGCGGGATCAGGATGGTATCCACCCCGCCCAGCGTCTCGATCCCGAGCGAGAGCGGCGTGACGTCGAGGAGGACGACCTCGCGGACCTCGCCGGCCAGCACGCCGGCCTGGATCGCCGCCCCCACGGCCACGACCTCGTCCGGGTGCACCTCCTTGTTCGGCTCCTTGCCGGTCAGCCGCCGCACCAGTTCCTGCACGCTCGGCATGCGCGTGGCGCCGCCGACCAGGATGACCTCATCGAGGTCCTTCTCGGTCAGCTTCGCATCGGACAGCGCCTGCTTGAACGGGCCGATGCACCGCTCCACCAGATCGGCGGTGAGCTCGTCGAACTTCGCCCGGGTGAGGACCACATCCAGGTGCTTCGGGCCGGTCGCGTCCGCCGTGATGAACGGCAGATTGATCGATGTCTGGACGACGGTGCTCAATTCGATCTTGGCGCGCTCCGCCGCCTCGCGCAGCCGCTGCAGCGCCTGCCGGTCCTGGCGCAGGTCGATCCCCTGCTGCTTCTTGAACTCGTCGGCGAGCCAGTTGACGATCCGCTCGTCGAAGTCGTCGCCGCCGAGGTGCGTGTCGCCGTTGGTGGACTTGACCTCGTAGACGCCCTCGCCGATCTCGAGGATCGACACGTCGAACGTGCCCCCGCCGAGGTCGAACACGAGGATCGTCTTGGCGTGTTTCTGCTCCAGCTGGCGGCCGTAGGCCAGGGCGGACGCCGTCGGCTCGTTGATGATCCGCAGCACCTTCAGCCCGGCGATCTCGCCGGCGTTGCGCGTCGCGGTGCGCTGGGCGTCGTTGAAGTAGGCCGGGACCGTGATCACGGCCTGCTCGACCTTTTCCCCGAGGTACGCTTCCGCGTCGGTCTTCAGCTTCTGGAGGATCATCGCGGAGATCTCCTCAGGCGAGAAGGTCTTGCCGGCGGCGGGGATGTTGACGACCGCCGTGCCGTTCTTGCCCTCCTCCACCTTGTAGGAGACGATCTTCCGCTCGCTCTCCACCTCGTTCAGGCGCCGTCCCATGAACCGCTTGATGGAGTACACGGTGTTCTCGGGGTTGAGGATCGCCTGCCGCCGGGCCATCTGGCCGACCAGCCGCTCCCCGGTCTTCGTAAAGCCCACCACGGAGGGCGTGAGCCGGCTCCCTTCGGAGTTCGGGATGACCGTCGGCTCGCCGCCGATCATCACCGCGATCACTGAGTTGGTCGTTCCGAGATCGATTCCTACAACCTTTGGCATTGTCTCTTCCTCCCGGCGGCGCGCGTTGTGGCCTGCGCCGTAGGCCCCGCGCCGCGTCTGGAGACCGGCCGGCGCCCGGGTCCACCAAGCGCCGGCCCGCCTCCTGGGGAGCGCGGCTCCCCTACCCAATCTACGTTAGTCGACCTGCACCTTGACCGATGTCGGCCGGACCCGCTCCGACTTCGGGATCTTCACTTCGAGCACGCCGTCCTTGTAGGTCGCCTTCGCCTCGGCGCTCTTCACCTCGGTCGGCAGCGGCAGCGTGCGGGTGAATGAGCCGGCGCGGAGCTCCCGCCGGTAGTAGTTCCGGCCCTTCTGCTCCTCTTCGTGCTTCGTTTGGCCCCGGAGCGTGATCGCCCCGTCGGTTACCGTGACGTCCACGTTCTTGGGATCGACGTTGGGCATCTCCGCCCGCACGACGACATCCTGCTCCGTCTCGAACATCTCGACCGCGGGTTCCCGCTCCGGCGCCGCCAGGTCCCGCGCGGGGCGCAGGCCGAAGAACTCGTCAAGCATGCGGTCCATAGACCGCTCGAGAGTCCCAACTCCATCGAATGGGGTCCATCGAATGATATTCATCGTCCTCGTCCTCCTTTCTTGTTTGGCTTGCTTGGTCTTTCCTGGTGTAGCGGTTCGTGCTCTCCGTCAGCCGTGGCTGCGGGGTCACCTTCCCCCTCGTCGAAGACCCACGTGAGCTCCTCGTGGTAGTGCTCCTGGATTTCGAGGAGCATCCGCACGCCGGCGAGGTTGAGGCCCCGTTCCTCGGTCAGGAACCGGATCAACCGCACCCGCTTGATATCCCGCTGCGAGTACAGCCGGATGCGCCGGCGCCGGACCGGTGACAGCAGCCCCCGCTCTTCGTAGATGCGGAGCGTGCGGGGGTGCACCCCGATCAGGTCGGCCGCCACGCTGATCACGTAGACCGGTGTATCCGGTTCCAGCTTCTTCACCGCTCAACCCCTGGGGCCTGACCCGGCCCCCCGGCCTTTAGCCGGCGCGCGCGGCGGGCGCTCGATCCGTGCCCGTCGCACGTCTCAATCTAACTCTGGCCATAGCATACAAGTTCCATTCTATGATGTCAATATACTTATCAATGATACTGTTAACTTAAGTGACCGTCCCTGAGGCCCCCTCTTGTGGTTCGGTGGGCGGCTACACCAATGCCCCGGGATCGGTGCCTCCCGGGGCATTGGCGATGCGCGCTGTTTAAGAAGCGCTACGCGGCCGTGCTGTTTCTGGCTGACGCGTCGCTTGCGGCGCGGCGGCCGGCGCCCCAACGCTGTCCTGCCAGCGCGGCCCGATGCTGCTCCCACAGCGATTCGAGCTCGGAAGTCAGCCGGCTGATCTCGGCCTTTTCAGCGACCGTGAGCCCCGGAGCCTTGCTCCAGAGTGCCTGACGGCGCTCCGCGATCCGCCGGATCTTTTCCGATGTCGACGAGCCTGTCGTCACCTGTTCGTCTCTCCTCATGGTGTCGCCTGTCCTTCGCGCCGATTCACCCGCCGGCCTAGACCCGTGTCGCCAGCGCGGCGTCGATGCGCTTCTTGAGCTGCTCCTTGGGCATGTAGCCAACGATACGTTCAACGAGCTCGCCCTTGCTGAAGATCCCGAGGGTGGGGATGCTCATCACGTTGTACTTCGCAGCCACTCCCCCGTTTTCGTCCACATCGAGCTTGACGACCTTGAGCTTGCCCGTATACTCACCCGCAAGCGCCTCGACGATCGGCGCAATCATCTTGCACGGCCCGCACCACGTCGCCCAAAAGTCGACCAGTACCGGGATGGGTGACTTCAACACCTCGCTATCAAACGCCTGTTCGGTTACCGCCGGCGTCGTCCCTGCCATCGAAAGACTCCTCCCATTGCCATTCTAGACTCCAACCGCTATTCTCCGGAACCGCGCCCTTTCAGCGTTTATTCCCTTCTTTTTCGCGGGCCACACCCCCCTGAGCGTTGCTAGCGCCTGAGGAGCGAGCCGAGGGCAAGGAGCCCCACGAGCATCATGCCTCCCGAGCCGAGGCACCCGACCCGGCGTCCCCCGGTCCGTGCTGGCCCTCCTTCGCCGGCGCCGGGCGAGCGCAGCGACAGCCGCGTGGCGGCCTTGAACTCGCGCACCGCTTCCCCGACGCGCCCCTGCTGCTTGTACACGACGCCCAGGTTCTGGTGAGCGATCCAGTAGTCGGGATCCATGCTAATGGCCTTCTGGTACTGCGCGATCGCCTGGTCGATCTGCCCGCGCTCGCGGTACACGTTTCCGAGGTTGCTGTATGCCGGAGCATAAGTCGGATCGAGCTGGATGGCGCGCGTGAACTCCGCGGCCGCGTCGTCCCATCGCTGCTTGTGGACATAGGCGAGGCCGAGCTTGCTGCGGGCCACCGCTGATCGCGGGGCCGCCGCCACAGCCCGCTCGAATGCCTGGAGCGCGCCGTCCAAGTCACCGGCGGCCAGCTTCGTTTCGCCATCGGCAAGGATGGAACGGGGATCCTCTTGGCTCATCTCGCAAGGCGATCATGAGATCGGGTAAATGGGCTTTGAGGGATTCGGAGGCGAATTGGCGCGTTCCTTTCTCGAGGCGGCGCTCGTGCGGAAACCCCGTCAGGCGGTCGAGCGTTCCTCCATCAGCCCCGACCACAGCGGCAGGTCCTCGACCGTCTCATCCACGTCGTGATCGAGCGCGGCGTCCGCGAGCGACTGCGCCATCCGCTGCCAGAACATCTCGTTCTCCGGCGCCGGGCCGGGTTCGATCCGGGCCGCGCGGTAGGCGTGGAGGAGCGCGCGCACCTCGAGGTACGGGCCCACGAACTCTTCGTCGACCTCTCGATCGCCGTTGATCTGCGCTGCGACGTCGGGGTCGGGACAGTGCACGACGACGCGGCGGGCCCCCAGCCGGCGCGAGTTCCAGAGCGCGAAGACGATCCCCCGAAAGACCGCGAGGCTCGTGGTCGTCGCGCCCGGCAGGGTGCGGCCGATCTTCCGCAGCGTCCGGCCTTGGGCGTCCGCGAACACCACCCCCATGCGCGTCCGGCCGCCGTTGTGCTCCGCGGCGCCGACGTAGGCGTGGAGGGTCATGAGGCGCATCGGCTTACGCCACCCACTCCAGCACGGCCGTGAGGATCAGGAGAGCCGCCAGCAGCGCGATCTTCACGCCGATCAGGTCGCGGTCATCCCCCAACTTCTCCCACAGCCTCTTGCCGTCGATGGGAACGCCGCTCCCCGTCGTGCTCCACGGCTCGAAGCCCAGGCGGGCGGCCGAGGAGTGGAACCGGTCCGGTCCGGCCCGGCGAGCGCCGCGGCGCGCGACCCGGCTGCTCCGGCGGCTCGGGCCAGACGGTCTTGGCCGCAGCCGGCGTCCAGGATGCGCGGGCGCCGGCATCACGAGGCGCGTGGGCAGAAGGCGCGCCGGGCGCGCATGCCCCAGCAGCGATGTGGCTACATCCACGTGCGCACCTCCTGGTATTGACGAAGGACCCCCATCACCCGGCCGATGACCTGGAACTCGTCGCGGATCGGCTGATACGCGGGGTTCTCGGGCAGGAGCACCGGCGTTTCCCCGGCCGCCGCGAGCCGCTTGACCGTTGCGTCCTCTCCGACCAGCGCGACCACGATGTCCCGGACTGCCGCGTGGCTCTGAGGGCGCACGATGACGAGGTCGCCGGCGAGAATGCCCGCGCCGACCATGCTGTCGCCGCGGACGCGGAGGAGGAAGCAGCCGCGCACGTCCCCGAAGAGGCTGGGTGGAACCCCGACGTACTCGTCCACGTGTTGTTCGGCCAGCGCGGGCTGACCCGCCGATACCTTTCCGACCAGGGGCAGGACCACACCGTCGCCCTGCTGCACGAGGGATTTGTCCATGACCTCGAGCGCCCGCATCCGATCCCCGTGGCGTTTGATGCAGCCCTTGTTTTCGAGCGCCATCAAGTGCTGATGGACGGTCGAAGGAGAACGGAGGCCCAACGCCACGCCGATCTCCCGCACCGAGGGCGCGTACCCTTTGTCCCTGACCTCGTGTACCAGGTAATCGAGGATCTGCCGTTGACGTCCGGTCAGCTTCCGCTGCGCCATCCCGTCCGACCCCCTCCGGAACCGGCCTCGTGCCCGATTCCTACAGAACCTATTATATCGAACATTTGTGCGTATAATGAAACGGCAAAAGAACGAACATACGTACGCTAATATCAATCCAGGCCAATGACCGCCCACGGAGTCGCTGGGACGTTGTTTTTTGCACTTAGGCTCGCTCGGACGCCCGAACCAGGCCCGATCGGAGCGCGAACGCGGCTTCGGGCCAACGAATCAACTCGCGCGCAATGAACACGTGGCTCCAGGGTCGATTTTCGGGATGGGCATACGACTATCGGTCGTTACAGCACACTGGCTCAAGAGGGGGAGGCGGCGATGCCATCGGCTGCGCAAACGGTTCCGGTCTCGAAGACGATGCTGTGGGCCGGGCGGATTCTCAGCACCCTGGCCGTATTGTTCATGCTTTTCGATGCCGCCCTACATCTCGCGAAGCCCGCGCCCGTCGCGGTCGCGTTCGCTCAGCTCGGCTATCCTCTGGACCTCGCCGTTGGGATCGGGATCCTCGAGCTCGTCTGCGTGGCCCTCTATGTGATCCCGCGCACGTCGCTGCTCGGGGCGATTCTTCTGACAGGCTACCTTGGCGGCGCCGTGGCCAGTCAGCTGCGCGTCGGGCACTCGTTCTTCGAGACGGTGTTCCCGATCATCATGGGCGCCCTCGTCTGGGGAGGAGTGTTCTTTCGCGACGGCCGGCTCCGGGCGGCGCTCGGGCGAAAGGAGAGGTGAACGTCGGGGGTCGAACCGGCAGTGGGGGGTAAGGAGGCGCACCGAATGAAGATCACATATCTTGGGCATGCGACGTTTTTTCTAGAGAGCGGATCCACCAGGATCCTGATCGACCCGTTCGATGCGAAGGTAGGATACCCGATGCCTACGGTCAGCCCCACGGCCGTCCTGGTCAGCCACGAGCACGGTGATCACAGCAACGTGGGGATGGCAGCCGGCACTCCGAAGGTCATTCGCGGCCTGGCCGACGGCCAGTGGCGGACCGTCAAGGAGCAGGTCGACGGCGTGTCGATCGCCTCCGTGCCAACCTACCACGATGCCACGCAGGGGAAAGAGCGCGGCCGGAACACGGTGTTTGTCATTGACGCGGAGGGACTGCGGGCGGTCCATCTCGGCGATCTCGGGCACCCGCTCGACGACGCGGCGGTCAAAGCGATCGGCCGTCCCGATGTGCTGATGGTGCCGATCGGCGGTCACTACACCATCGACGCCACGCAGGCCCACGACGTCGTGGCCCGCCTGCGCCCGGGGATTGTGATTCCCATGCATTACAAGACCGAGGTGAACGCGGGGTGGCCGATCGGCGCGGTGGATCCCTTCCTCGCCGCGGCCCGGGGCAGCAGGCAGGCCGGCCATGTGGCGACGGTCGAGCGGGGTGCCGTGCCCAAAGCCACCGAGGTGTGGGTGATGAGTTGGCGCTGACGCGCCGGCCGGTCCTGCGGCTGATCCGGGACCTCCCCGGGTGGCGGACCGCGGTCGCCGCCGGCGCGTGATCCCCGCGTGAAGCTGGACTGCGCGCTCGCGATGGACGCCTTGGAAGAGGTTCCCGGGGTGGCCCGCGCCGCCGAAGAGATCGGCTTCGAGGCGATGTGGGTCAACGAGACCAAGCACAATCCCTTCATCGCACTCACGGCGGCCGCCCTGCACACGACGCGGCTGCAGCTCGCCACCGGCGTGGCCGTGGCGTTCGCCCGCAGCCCGATGCTGGCCGCGCAGTCGGCCTGGGACCTGGCGCGGCTCTCGGGCGGGCGGTTCATCCTCGGGCTCGGCACCCAGGTGAAGGCGCACATCGAGCGGCGACTGGGGATGCCCTGGGATCCGCCGGTGCCCAAGCTGCGCGAATACATCCAGGTGCTGCGCGCGGTCTGGCGCGCGTGGCAGGAGGGGGCGCCGCTGCGGGTCGAGGGCGCCTACTACCGGATCAACCTGATGGCGCCGTTCTTCAACCCGGGGCCCAACCCCCGCCCGCGGATCCCGATCTTCATCGCCGGGGTGAACCGTCTGCTGTGTCAGCTGGCCGGAGAGGTCGCCGACGGGTTTGTGGTGCACCCGCTGCACTCGGTGAAGTACCTCCGGGAGTGGGTCCTCCCCAACATCGCCACCGGGCTCGCGCGCTCGGGGCGGACCCGCGGCGACGTGCAACTGTACGCGCCGGTGTTCATCGCAGCGGGCGACACCCCGGCCGAGGTGGACGCGGCCGTGGCGCGCGCGCGGGCGAGGATGGCGTTTTACGGCTCCACCCCCTCCTACCGGCCGCTTCTGGACGTGCTCGGCCATGGGGATGCCGCCGACCGGCTGCACCGGCTGGTGCGGGAGCGGCGGATCGACGACCTCGCCGCGCAGCTGCCTGAGGCGGTGGTCGATGCCGTGGTGGTGCGCGGCTCGTACGAGGAGATCGGACGAACGCTGCGCGTCCGCTACGAAGGCCTGGTCGACCGCGTGGCGTCCTACTGGCCGTTTACGCCGGCTGAACGGGAGGGCTGGCGGCGCCTTTGGGCGGCGTTCCACCGTGCCTGAGGGCGCCCCCGGCGATCAATTCCTCTACTTGACGACCACGGGCCGCAAAACCGGCCGGCCCCGCGAGATCGAGATCTGGTTTGTCGCATCGGGGGGCAGGTTCTACGTGCTGGCCGAGCATTTCCACGCCGCGCAGTGGGTCAAGAACCTCATGCGGAACCCGCGGGTGCGGGTCCGGGTCGGCGATCGGACCTTCGACGCCCGCGCGCGCCCCCTGGATCCCGCGCGGGACTCCGAGGCGTGGCAGACGGCGCAGCGGCTGGCGCGCGAGAAGTACGGATGGGGCGACGGGCTCCCCGTCGAGCTGATGCCGGATGAAGCGACCTGAGGCGGGTGCCCGTACACTCCCGGGGACGTGCCGTCAGTTGCTCAGTTCGTGCCACTGCTTGACGACGACGGGCATGGTGACCCCGTTGGTCGCCAGCTGAGTGACCGGCGTCGGCAGGTAGGTCAGCATGTCCGGCATCTGGTAGAAGTCGGGGTTCTGACTCGTGCTCAGCTGCTCGGTAATGACGACCCCGTAGATCTGCACCTTCATGGTTGAGGTAAACGTGCTGGCCCCGCCGGCGCCGGCGATGATCACCACGTCGTTCTCCTGGTTGCACGTGGTGCCGGATCCCGCGATGGAGACGTTGCCCGCGACGATGAACGCGATCAGGTCGCTCGCGGGCATGCTCGACGGGGTCGCGTACCCGCACGTTGCTCCGGAGGCCGGGGTGGACGCCAGAATCTGCCCGCTGGCGGTGAGCCCGGTGGTCTCGCCGGCGGTCTCGGCGATGAACGTGGCGACGCCGGAGTAGGTCACGTTCTGGCTCATGGTGACCGAGCCTGGAACGACGATCGGGTTGGCCTTGAAGTTGGAGTTGAGCGTCAAGGGCACGGTCTGGCCGGGGACCCAGTGGGCCACGTAATTCGTGGGGGCCGTCTCTCCGCCGGACCCGCAGCCGAGGTAGGCCTTTGCCGGGATCGTGAACTCGCTGGACCATCGCGTCGGATCAACATCATTCGGCCCACCCAAGTCTTTGGTGTATGACTGGGCCCACACCCCGCTGCTGTATTTGCAGATCGCCATCTGCGACTGGTCGGGCGACAGGAGGTTGCTGTAGGTGTTGCCGGACATCGTCGAGCTGATGTATCCGGCAACGTTTGGATACGGGATGCTGGGCACAACGTGATCGAGCTCCTGGGTGTACAGGTTCTGCGTCCCGTTGTTCTTGAGGTTGATGCTGCCGGCGTGCACCCCGTACATCGGTTGCGGCGCCGTGCCGACGGTCGAGTTGCCCTTGGACATGTCCAGCGTGCCCTTCACGTAGATCTGGTTGAGGTAGGGCGCGGTGTCGCCCGCGTGGATCGGGCGGTCGTTGTAGAGGCCGGTCTGGACGGCCTTCAACCCGAGATCCTGGAAGAAGTACGCGGAGCCGTGCAAGGTGACGTTGCCCCCGCCCGAGCTGACCTGGAACGACTGCGCGGAATAGACGGAGAAGTCGAGCGGGGTGAGCCGGTGGAGCTTGACTTCGATGGCCCGCGTGGCCCCGCCGGCTGTGCCGAGCGCGCGAATCCAGATGTCGTCCGCCGCGTTGTCCCCGGGGTCCGTGCCCGCCCTGAGGTAGATGCTGTAGGTGCCGCTGTTCAGGCCGCCGCCCACGGGGTAGGCGACGTTTTCGGCGTTCCCGGCGCCCCCGGCCTGGAACTTGTCGTACAGCGGCTGCTTCGGGAGCCACGTGGCCTGGTTGAAATTCATGTTCTTCTCGGCCCCTTGGGTGTCGACGGGGTTGTCGTTCCAGTTGGAGTCGGCGCGCAGCACGGTGATCGCCCGCTCCACCGCCGCGTCCGCGATGTAGAGGGCCCGCATGCCCTTGTCGGCCGCGGTCACCGTCGCATACTCGCTGATGGTCAGGCTGACGAGGGCGAAGGTGATCATCGCGAGAATGATCGAGAAGGCGATCACCTGGATCAGCACCATGCCCGATTGGGATGCGTGCGCCGCGCGCAGCGGGCGAATCCGGCCGTTTCGCATGAGCCCCTCTACCTCCCGACCCGGAAGACGGCCTGCGTGTCGATGGTGAACGGCGGACCCGCCGATTTCAGCCCCTTGACCGTGACGGAGACGTCGATCCGGCGGGCGAGGTAGGCGTTGCCGGTGCTGAGGGGCGTGCTGAGGAGCGCTCCCCCGAGATCCGCGGCGGAGTAATAGGTGAAGGTGAGATTGTTCACGGTCAGCGACTGCGCTTCATTCGCGGCGGTGAGCGGCGCGCCCGCCGCGGTCAGGATCGAGGAGGCGCACGACGCCCCCTGGACGAGCGCTTCATACACGGCGGTGCCGCTCAGGTAGTAACGGTAGCATTCAATCGTGCCGTCCCCATCGATGTCCGCGTAAAAGGCGAGACTGCTCGCCTGGCCGTCGATGATCGGCGGGTTGCCTCCGGTGTACTGGTAGCCGACCATCCGGACCGCGCGCGAGATGGTGTTGAGCAAAGTGCGGGCGTTCTGCTGCTCCGCGACGAATTGCACGCTCGTCGCCCACGCGGTATCGCCCGCTTTGAACGCCGCGAACACGGAGAGGGAGACCAGCCCCATCAGGGCCAGCGCGATCAGGACCTCGTACAGCGCGTATCCGCGATCGCGGCCGCGCTCCCGGAGGGGCGTGGGCGGCCCGCCCTGGGTGCTCACCGGATCCCCACCGAGGTATAGGCGGTGAGGTAGGGGGTCGGGCTGCCGCAGGCCGGCTGGGCCGGGAAGATGTCGACCTCGACGACCTGCAGGTAGCTGGCCCCGGTGTACGGATCCGTCGGCGTGTTGGGGTCCGTGGTGATCACGACCCGCCCCCACGGGAAATCCCCGGGCAGCACGGGCCCTTCCGAGAAGGGCGGGTTGCTGGAGGACCACGTCGCGCAGTTGTCGGTCGAGACCTCGACGGTCCCGGGGGCCAGGGTCCGCACCCAGGTCGTGCAGGGCGGGCTCGCGCACGCGACCCCGAACCCGAGCTGCTTCGCGAACTCCAGCTCGGACTGCGTCCAGCTGCTGGCGATCGTCCAGAGCCGCGCGGTCTTCTGGCTCGACCACTGGGGCTTGCTCCCCATCAGCGCCAGCGTGTGGCTGATGGTCCCCCATGACGCCAGCGAGATCACGGTAAGGATGAGGATGGCCACCTGCACCTCGAGCATGCTGAATCCGCCGTCGGTTCGTCCCCTCGCGCGACCGCGGCGCACGGTTCCAATCCTCCCCCGGCGGAGCCTCACGGGCCCACCGCCGTCATGCCCGTCGTGGGCTGAATGGTCACGCGCATGCTCCCGCCTCCGACCGCCACCGTCACGGTGTGGGAGCTCGTGTCGGGGAATTTGGGCGTTCCCGAGGCCAGGAAGACGATGGCCTGGCGCGACGCGTCCATCGTGCACGCGGAGGTGGCCGACGCGTCGGGCGTGAGCTGGACCCCATTCGCATACTCGGCGCCGGCGTTCACGCGCTTGATGGTCCCCCCCGCCGCGGGCGAGGTTCGCCCGATGGGATCCTGGTAGACGACCGGGTAGATGTCGTACCCATCGGGGCGCAGGCAGAGCTCGGCCTGGGGCCCGCCGCCGGCGCGGGAGACCGCGGTTTGCTGGGTGAAGCGGAGGTCTCCTTCGACCAGGTAGGCGGCGTTCTGGAGGCGGCGCTTGGTGATGGACCCCTGCCAGCCAATGGCGAGGCCGAGCAGGATGCCGATGATGGCCAGGGCGACGGCGTACTCGACCACCGTTGTGCCCGCCGGGTCGCCGTTCCACCCGGCGGCGATGCGCGCGAGCCTGGATGCCGCTCGTCTCGCTGCCCTCAAGAGCAGTCTCCCCCCACTAGAACGCAATAGTCCGTTGGGGAGCCCCGCCTTGGGTCACGTCTACCGGTGACCGTTGGCCGGTTGCGATGAAAACGGCGCCCGGTCTGCCGACCGGAGGGGCCCCTCCCCCCAACACAGTGAGTGCCCTTTTTGACCCGGCGACAGACGAAGAGTTGCCAGGTAGAGCCTGGGGAGGGAGCCCGGTGGACGCCGATGAGTATTTTTATGAGTGCTGTGGAGCGGATTCGTGATTCCCGGTGGTGATTTTGTTGGGCTCCACTCCCCACCGGGTTATATGCCCTTCTTGAACGGGGATGAGACCTCCGGACGCCGTCCGCGGCGCCGGGGCAGGGGACGCCGCCCGGCGCGCTTTCTTCGCAGAACTTCGTTCAGGATGCGGGTAAACTTCGGGCGAATCGGCGAGGAACGCGGGGACTAGGGCCGCCACCTCAGGACCGGCCTGCGCGCCGCCGTGACCTCATCCAGCCGCGTGACCGGGGTCTCGTGGGGCGCGGTCCGGACGATCTCCGGGTCCGTCTCGGCTTCCCGCGCGATGGCGATCATGGCGTCGACGAAGGCGTCGAGGGTCTGAGGGCTCTCGGTCTCCGTCGGCTCGATCATGATAGCCTCTTCAACGATCAATGGGAAATAGATCGTCGGCGAGTGAAAGCCGTAGTCGAGGAGGCGCTTGGCCATATCTTTGGTGGACACATGGTGGCGGTCCCGCTGCCGGCGGCCGGAGAGGACGAACTCGTGCTTGCAGATCCGGTCGTACGGCAGGTCGTAGTGCTCCCGCAGGCGGCTGAGCACGTAATTGGCGTTCAGGACCGCGGTCTCGGCGGCCGCGCGCAGCCCGGCCGGGCCCATCGTCCGGATGTAGGTGTAGGCCCGGACCAGGTTGCCGAAGTTGCCGTAGAAGGCCCGGACCTTGCCGATGGTCTTCGGCCGATTGTCGTCGAACGCGAACCGAGGGCCGTTCCGCTCGATCGTGGGCACCGGCAGGTACGGGACCAGGTGGGCGCGGACGCCCACCGCCCCGGCGCCGGGGCCGCCGCCGCCGTGGGGCGTGGTGAAGGTCTTGTGCAGGTTGAAATGCATGACATCGAACCCCTGGTCCCCGGGCCGGGTGATCCCCAGGATCGCGTTGAAGTTCGCCCCGTCCAGGTAGAGCTGGGCGCCCACGCTGTGCACGGCGCGGGCCACATCGAGGATCTGCTCCTCGAACAGCCCGAGGGTGTTCGGGTTGGTCAGCATCAGCGCCGCGACGTGCGGGCCCAGCGCGGCCCGCAGCGCCTCGAGGTCGATGTTGCCTCTGCGGTCGCTCTTCACCTCGACGACCTCGTATCCGGCCATCGCCGCCGACGCCGGGTTGGTCCCATGCGCCGAGTCGGGGACCACGACCGTGGTGCGGGGCTCCCCGCGCTCCGCGAAATATTTGCTGATCATCAAGAGGGCGGCCAGCTCGCCGTGGGCGCCGGCGGACGGCTGGAAGGTCACGCGGTCCATGCCGCTGATCTCGGCCAGGTCGTGCTCGAGCTCCCACAGCAGCTGGAGCGCGCCCTGCGCCAGCTCCTCCGGCTGATACGGATGGAGGCGCGCGAAGCCGGCCTGCCGCGCGGCATCCTCGTTGATCTTGGGGTTGTACTTCATCGTGCACGATCCGAGCGGGTAGAACCCCTCATCGATGGAGTAGTTCCGGTGGCTGAGCGCGGTGTAGTGCCGCACGACGTCGAGCTCGCTGACTTCCGGGAGCGCCGCGGGGCGGGCGCGGCGGTGGCGGGACGGGATGATGGCGTCCATCGCCACGTCGGGAACGTCGCTGGGCGGGAGGCTGTACCCCACCCGGCCGGGGGCGCCGCGCTCGAAGATGACGGGCACGGGCCGCTTCGCCAGCGGAGGCGCCGACGTGGACGACGCCGCGGCCGGCGACGGGGGACGCGTCGCGCTCATTGGAGGGCCTCCAGGCAGCCGACCAGCCGGTCGATCTCCGCGCGCGTGCGCGTTTCCGTCACGCAGACGAGCCAGCCATCGCGCAGGTCGGGGTAGAACCGGCCGAGCGGAAGCCCGCCGAGGATCTGATCGCCGAGCAGCCGCCGGTTGATCTCCTCGGGGGGCAGGGGGCAGCGGACGACGAACTCGTTGAACGCCGGCGCCGCAAACGCGAGCCGGTACCCGGGGAGCGCGGCGATCCGCTCCCGGGCGTAATGCGCCTTGCGCGCGTTGAGCTCGGCGACGTCCTGGATCCCCCGGCGGCCCAGGGTGGACAGGTAGACCGCCGCGATCAGCGCGTTCAGCGCTTCGTTGGTGCAGATGTTGCTCGTCGCCTTGGCCCGGCGGATGTGTTGTTCCCGGGTCTGCAGGGTCAGGACGTACCCCGGCCGCCCCTCCGTGTCCACGGTCCGGCCGGCGAGCCGGCCCGGCAGGCGGCGGACGAACGACTCGCGCGTCGCGATCATGCCGAGGTAGGGGCCGCCGAAGTTGAGCGCGTTGCCGAGCGCCTGCCCTTCTCCGGTGACGATGTCCGCGTCGTACTCGCCGGGAGGCCGCACCAGGCCGAGGCTGATCGGATCGGCGATCGCCACGACGAGCAGCGCGCCCCGGGTGTGGGCGATCTTCGCCAGCGCCTGACCGTCTTCGAGGCAGCCGAAGAAGTTGGGGGACTGGATGATGAGCGCGGCCACATCGTCGCCCAGCGCGCGCTCCGCCGCCTCGGGCGGCGTCACCCCGTTCTGGGCCGGGAGGTCTTCCACGGCGATCCGGAGGTGGCTCGTGTAGGTCCGCAGCACCTGGCGGTACTCCGGGTGCACGGCCGTGCTGACGAGCACCCTCGTCCGCCGGGTCAGGTCGGCCGCCATGTGCGCCGCTTCCCCGGTCGCGCTGGCGCCGTCGTACATGGACGCGTTGGCCACGTCCATCGCGGTCAGCTCGCACATGAGGCTCTGGTACTCCCAGAGCGCCTGCAGCTCGCCCTGCATCAGCTCCGCCTGGTACGGCGTGTAGGCGGTCAGGAATTCCGGCTTGAGCGCGAGATGGGGCACGGTGCTCGGGACAAAATGGTCGTACGCGCCGGCGCCCAGGAAACACGTCAGGCGATCGCAGGCGGCGTTGCGGCCCGCCAGCCCGCGGACGTGCGCGAGCAGGTCGGGATCCGGCAGCGCCGGCGGGAGGTCCAGCGGCCCGCGGAGCCGGACGTCGTCCGGGATGTCGCGAAACAGGTCGTCCACCGCGCGCACGCCGATGGACCGCAGCATCCGCTCGCGCTCCGGGGGAGTGACGGGGATGTATTTCACGACCGCTGCTCCCCGATCAGCGCCAGATAGGCATCGGCGTCCATCAGCTGCTTGAGCTCCCCGACGTCGCGGGGCTCGACGACGATCATCCAGGCCCCGTACGGGTCGGTGTTGATGATCTCGGGCCGATCGCGCAGGGCCTCGTTGACCTCCGAGACCTTGCCGGAGACCGGCGAGTAGAGGTCGCTCACCGCCTTCACCGACTCCACCACCCCGAACGGCTGCATGAAGGCGACGTCGGCCCCGACCTTGGGCAGCTCGACGTAGACGACGTCCGAGAGACGGTCGGCCGCGAACGGCGTGATGCCGACGCGGACGCGCCGGCCCTCGACTTTCGCCCACTCATGTTCCTTCGAATAGCGCAGATCTTTTGGGTACACGACCCCTCCCGTCACGCGGCGTGCCTGCGGCGCTAGCCGGGACGTCCCGCCGCCTGCCGCTTATAGAACGGCAGTTTCGTCACCACGGCCGGCGCGCCCCGGCCGCGGATTTCCACCTCGAGGCGCCGTTCCGGCTCGGCGTATGCTAAGGGAACGAATCCGAGCCCGATGCTATTCTCCACCGTCGGGCCGTAGCTCCCGCTCGTGACCCGGCCGATGGGCGCGCCGTGCTCCCGAATGGGATGCCCGTGGCGGGCGATGGCCCGGTCCTGCAGCGTGAACCCCACGAGCCGCCTCGTCACGCCCTCGCTCTTCTGGCGCCGGAGCGCGGGGGCGCCGACGAACTCGCCCTTCGCCGGCTTGACCGTCCACCCCAGCCCAACCTCGAGCGGGGTCGTCGTCGTGTCCATATCGTTCCCGTGGAGGAGGAGGCCGGCTTCGAGCCGGAGCGTGTCGCGCGCCCCCAGGCCGGCCGGGAGTACCCCGTCGCGCCGGCCCTCCGCCAAAATGGCGTCCCACAGGTGGACGGCGTCCCGGGCATCCGCGTAGACCTCGAACCCGTCTTCGCCCGTGTACCCGGTGCGGGAGACCAGCGCCCGGCGGCCGGCGATCGGGACCTCGTCCTGGAACCAGTAGTAGCGGATGTCGGCGAGGGGCGCGGGCGTGAGCCGCTGGAGGATCTCCTGCGCCCGCGGGCCCTGCAGCGCCAGCAGGGCGATGCCGTCGGAGCGATCGGTCACCCGGACGTTCCCCGCGGCGTGATCGCGGATCCACGCCAGGTCCGCCGCCGTATTGGCCGCGTTGACCACGAGCATCAGGTGGTCGTCTCCGAGCCGGTAGACGAGGAGGTCATCGATGATGCCCCCCTCGGGCGTGCACATGGGTGTGTACATGGCCTGGCCGAGCGCGAGGCGGGCCAGGTCGTTCGTGACCAATCCCTGGATCAGGGGCAGCGCGCCCGGCCCGGCGATGTCGAACTCGCCCATGTGGGACACGTCGAACAGGCCGGCGCGGGCGCGGACCGCGCGGTGCTCCTCGATGATGCCCGTGTACTGTACGGGCATGTCCCACCCGCTGAACGGGACCATCCGCGCGCCCGCGGCCACGTGGGCGGGGTAGAGCGGGGTGCGCCGCAGCGTCGGATCGGTCACGACGCCTGCGCCCGCTTCCAGGCGCGCTCGAGACACGCGACGACTTCCTCGTCGCCCGTCTGTTGAAAGTCCTCGTAGAACTCGCCCACCGCGACGAACTCCAAGGGCCGCAGGAGGGAGATGACCTTGTCCGCCTCGCCCTCCAGCCGGCGCACGGCCTCGGGGGGGCCCACCGGGATCGCCACGGCGACCTCGCGGGCGAGCGCGTGGCGGACCATCCGGACCGCGGCGATTGCGGTCGCGCCGGTGGCCAGCCCGTCGTCGACGAGCACGGCCGTGCGGTTCCTGAGATCCGGCTCCGGCCGCGTCTTGCGGTAGGCGAGCCGGCGCCGGGTAATCTCGGCGATCTGAAAGACGACCTCGTCGCGGAGGTAGTCATCCGCGATGTGGAGGGTGCGGGTCAGCCGCGGGTCCAGGTAGATGGTGCCGTCCCCGGTCACGGCGCCGAAGGCCAGTTCCGGGTTGTGCGGCGCGCGGAGCTTGCGGGGAATGATCACGTCGAGCGGCCAGCCCAGGGCACGGACGATGGCATCGGCCACGACCACGCCTCCCCGGGGAATGGCCAGCACCGTGGCCGCCCCCAGCCCCAGCGGGCCCAACTGGCGGGCGAGCTGTTCCCCCGCGTCCCGCCGATCTCGGAACCGCATCGCAGCTCCTTCACCCGGATTCGCTGGAGGGGGAGACCACGGTGGGCGGCCCGGAGGCGGCGTTAGGCGCGGTTCTCTTGCGCGAGGGCCAGGGCCTGCCGCTCCTCCTCGGAGAGCGGATAACTGGAGGTCCCGCCTTCGACCGCTTTGCCGTAGACCCGCGATCCCTCGCGGTTGGTCAGCACGCTCACGACCACGCCGTTGGCCCGCCCGTCGAGGAACGCGACGCTGAAGCTCATGTTGCTGCCCATCTCCGGGAATGGATTGTAGCGAACGACGCCGACCCCCTGCACGACCCGGGGAAGCGCTTCGGCCACCCGCCCGATGGCCTCCTCGAGCGCGGTGAGCCGCGTGTCAATCGCCGACAGTTCCCTGAGGAGCGACGCTTCGTCCATCGCCCCCTGGGCCGCCGGCGCGCGGCCGGATCTGACGGCGCGGGTGCCGGCGAAGAGGGTGACGGCGAGCACGAGCGCGGCCACCAGGATGACCACCGCCAGCCACGCCTGAGCATCGGTGAGCGCCGTGAACACCGGGCCATCCTCCGTGGGTGTCGGACCCCAAATTCTTTGCTGGGGCCGGCGTTCCCTCCGCGCACCCGCCTCCCCGGCTCCCCAGCAACGCGTCCGCGCGGAGTGGGACGTGCGACCGGACGGGGCAGTACATATAGTACCCGAGATCTCTCTCGGAGGCGACCGAGGAGGGCAGGGCGGAGCCGCTAGAACACGTGGACGTTCGCGTCCGGCAGCGCGTGGCTCAATCCCACCGCGAACCGGAGCGCGACCTGACGCGCCAGGTCGAGGGTGGTTTTGCCCGTTCCGGTCGCGTCCTGCGGCGTCACGGTGATCACGTTCATGTCCCCGGCAACGACCACCGCGGAGGTCCCGCTCTTGCGGGCGGTGATCACGACCCCGTTCTTCCGGAACGCCGGAGTGCTGAGCACCTCGGTGATCCGCTTCTCGACCTCCAACACACGCTGCTCCGCGGTGTACCCGGAGGCGTCGCGCGTGATCTTGAGCACCCAGACGCCTCCCACGTAGATGTCATTGGCCCCCGCCATGGCGGGCCGCGGGATGCCGGCCGGTGCTCCACAGGCGAAGAACGTAGCGAGCAGGAATGCCGCGATCCGGGCTGCGCGCACAGCGACCGCCCCCTTTCTCACAGTCCTACGGGTGGAGCGCGGTTGGGGTTCGGCGGCTCCTCAAGAGACCCGGCTGCCGCTCGGCACGTCCGTGTCGGGCGCCAGCAGCACGACCCGCGCGCCGTCGCTCGCGGCCAGCAGCATGCCCTGCGATTCCACCCCGCGGACGCGGCGCGGCTGCAGGTTCGCGACCACCACGATCTTGCGGCCGATCAGGGTCTCGGGCGCGTAGTGCTGGGCGATCCCGGCGGCCAGCGTGCGCGTGGAGTCGCCGATCTTGATCCGGAGCTCCAGGATCTTGTCCGCGCCGGCCACCCGTTTCGCCTCGAGGATCTCGGCCACCCGAAGGTCGATCTTGCTGAAGTCGTCGATCGTGATCTCGCTCATTCCGCCCCCTCCTTTGTCGATGGGATCCGCGCGGCCGGGCGGGTCTCAATACGTGGGAAGAGCGGAGCCCCCTGCCGGATGCGTGCGCCCGCGGGCAGTCCGCCCCAGCGGGAGGCGTCCGGCAATCGCTGCGCGGACAGGGGGGCCGGGATCCCCAGTTGATCCCACACCCGCTGCGTGGCCGCCGGCAGCACCGGCGTCAACAGGACCGTCGCGATCCGGAGCGCTTCGAGCGTGTTATACAGGATGGCGCCGGCGCGGGCCGGTTTGCCGGCTTTGAGCGCCGACCAGGGGGCGGCTTCATCGATATACTTGTTGGCCACCCCCAAGAGCCGCCAGATCTCGGCCAGCCCCCGGGTGAACTCGAACGTGCCGATCCGCGCGCCTGCGGCCGCGGGCACTTCCTCGGCGGCCTTCCGCAGGCCGCCGTCCGGCCCTTCGGGCGCGCCCGGAGCGGGAATCTGCCCGTCGAAGTGGCGCGCGACGAGCGGCAGGGTCCGGTTGAGCAGGTTCCCGAAGTCGTTGGCGAGGTCGGCGTTGAACCGGTGGACCAGCGCGGCGTGCGAGTAATCCCCATCCTGCCCGAACGGGACCTCGCGCAGGAGCGCATACCGGAACGCGTCGGCCGCCACGTCCCACTGCGCCCCGCTGGCTTCGGCCAGCCGCGTGATCTCCGCGATCGGATCGATGAAGTTGCCGCGGGTCTTGCTCATCTTCTCGCCGTCCACCGTCCAGAAGCCGTGCGCCCACACCTGCCGGGGGGACGGCAGTCCCACGGCCTCGAGGAAGCAGGGCCAGATCACCGAGTGGAATCGGTTGATGTCCCGGCCGACCAGGTGGTGCACGGTGGGCCAGAACCGGCGGTAGCGCTCGGGATGGTCCAGGTAGCCGATGGCGGTCAGGTAGTTCATCAGCGCTTCGATCCAGACGTAGATCGTCTGCGCCGGATCGAACGGGACGGGGATCCCCCACTTGACCGAGAGGCGGCTGACGGCGAGATCGCGCAGGCCGCCGCGGATCAGGCTGAGCATCTCGTTCCGCTGGCTCTCCGGCTGGATGAACTCCGGCTCGCGCTCGATCTTGTGCAGGATCCAGTCCTGGTACCGGCTCAGGCGGAAGAGGTAGTTCTCCTCGGCGGTCCACTCCACCGGGCGCTTGTGGATCGGGCACAGCCGCCCCTCCAGCAGCTCATCTTCGGTGTAGAACGCCTCGCACGATGGACAGTACCATCCCTCATAGGTCCCTTTGTCGATCGCGCCGCGCTCGTAGGCCAGCTGGAACAGCTGCTGCGCGACGCGGATGTGGCGGGGCTCCGTCGTCCGGATGAAGTCGTCGTTCGAGATGCCGAGCCGCTTCCAGAGCGCCACCCACCGTGGCGCGATGCGGTCGGTCCACTCCTGGGGGGACACGCCGTCCTCGCGCGCCTTGCGCTCGATGTTCACCCCGTGCTCGTCCGTGCCGGTGAGGAAGAACACGTCGGCCCCGGCCAGCCGCTTCCACCGGGCGATCGTGTCCGCGGCGAGCGTGGTATAGGCGTGCCCGATGTGCGGCACGTCGTTGACATAGTAGATCGGTGTGGTGACGTAAAAGGGTTCCATGTGCCCTCCCCGCTGCGCGGCCGGGCCTCGCGGCGTCCGCGCCGAAAGCAAAACGGCCTCCCGTCCCTGGGACGAGAGGCTGCCGCCTTCGTGGTACCACCCACCTGCGCCCGCATCTCGCGGGCCTCAACAGGCCCGAATCGCCACCCATGATCCGGACCCACGGCCCGTCACGCAGGCCTGCGGCGCGCCTACTCTGCCGGCCGGTCTTGCGGCCCGCCGTTCAGCGCGCGGCTCCGGAGCCATGTTCCGCCCGCCGCCCCCGCCGGCTTGCACCCTGTCCCGGCTCGCTGGTCCGATCGCGCGGACTCGAGTCGGCGGTCGAGCGTACTCCCGCTCCGTCGTCGCGTTGTCATCATGCTACGGGGCGCGGGGGGGAATGTCAAGGCGCGTGCGTATCCGGGGC
>Ga0209804_1000621_pt1 | contig 27307 bp, 19 predicted proteins | sample GraSoiAngelo_139_FD_185896 | JGI IMG/M metagenome (GOLD analysis project Ga0209804, IMG submission 185896) | Grasslands soil microbial communities from the Angelo Coastal Reserve, California, USA - 14_0929_12_20cm (SPAdes) (version 2) | ecosystem: Environmental > Terrestrial > Soil > Grasslands ... | reverse complement strand
GAGCAGGTGGGCATATGCACGCAGGCGCTCAAGCACACCCTTCGTGTAATCCAGCCGGTCGACAGCAAGCAGCACTTTACGGCCACTGTAGCGTGCGACCCATTCCGCATACTGCTCAGCTGTAGTTCCGTGCGGTCAGCGAGTAGGCATGGGAGTTTTGGTGATTAATGAGCTGCTCAGTTGCGCACCTACAGTGTTTACTGTATAGACGACAACGACGGATGTAGTTTAGAAGGACTAGTTTAGCTGCCGTCTCTCCCGCCGATGAGCAGCGCCGACTAAACCCGGCAAACCATTTTTCGCTGCCCCATAACTGAGAATAGACTTGCCACGCAATACAAACCGACGGCGCCGAGCCGAGGAGAATCTCCTGCGCAGCGAAGATATCTTTCGCGTGCTGGTGGAGACGATTAAGGACTACGCTATCTTCGTACTCGACCCCAAAGGACACATCGCCAGCTGGAACGCCGGGGCGGAGCGAATCAAAGGCTATACAACCGACGAAATCATTGGAAAACACTTCTCCGTTTTTTACCCGCCCCAGACAGCAGCGAGTGGCTGGCCAGCGCACGAATTAAAAGTCGCCGCCGCAGAGGGGCGCTTCGAGGACGAGGACTGGCGAGTGCGCAAGGATGGTTCGCAGTTTTGGGCGAGCGTCGTCATTACCGCTCTGCGGGAGCACGACGGCTCTTTACGCGGATTTGCAGAGATTACGCGGGATTTGAGCCTACGCCGACGGGCCGAGCAGGCATTGCGTGAGACCGAAGAACGCTATCGTCTCCTCGTCGAAGGAGTAAAGGACGGCATTTTCCTGCTTGACCCCAGCGGTTATGTAGTCACCTGGAATGCGGGCGCCGAGCGCATCATCGGATATAAGCCCGCTGAGATCATTGGCCAACACTTCGCAAAATTTTACCCGGAAGAAGCGACCCGGAGGAACTCGCCAGCCCACGAACTGGAAGTCGCAGCCCAGACAGGCCAATTTGAAGATGAAAACTGGCGGGTCCGCAAGGATGGATCCAAGTTCTGGTCCAGTGTGATGATCACGGCGCTCCCAGACGCTAAGGGGAAGCTCTACGGCTTCTCCAAAATTACCCGCGACATGACCCAGCGCCGAGAGCTGGAGGAAGGGCTGCGCGAGCTCTCCGGACGACTGGTGCGGGTCCAGGATGAAGAGCGCCGCCGCATTGCGCGCGAATTGCACGAGAGCTTAAGCCAGGAACTCAGCGCCATGAAGATGATGCTGGAGTCTACCCTGCTGCAAGGCAATCTTGCACCGGCAACCAAGGACTGTCTGGATGAAGCGTTGCAATTAGGCGACCGGGTGCTGCAGGGTGTCCGAAGCCTCTCGTGTTTGCTGCACCCGCCGCTCCTCGATGATGCCGGACTGGTTCCGGCCCTGCAGTGGTACGTAGACGGCGTTTCCAAGCGCTCCAACATTACGGTAAACCTGGAAATCCGGCCACGCAAGTTTCCGCGGCTGGCCTCCGAAATTGAAACTTCGATTTTTCGGATCGTGCAGGAGGCGCTCACGAACGTGTATCGCCACTCGGGCAGCAAAAGCGCAGACGTCCTGGTGGAGCAAAACGCGGGCCGCGTTTGCGTCCGTATTCGTGATTACGGAAAAGGGATTCCGCCCGACGTTCAGCGCAAACTCTCAGCCGCCGTCGGAGTGGGCATTGGTGGCATGCGGGAGCGCACACGCCAGTGTGGAGGAGAGCTCAGTCTCAGCAATGGTGAACCGGGAACCGTGCTCGAGGCCTGGTTCCCTGCTAAACCCGAGAACCGAGTCAGCCGCCGTATAAAGGGAGTCAGGCTCGACACAGCCAAACTGGCAGTTAATCCGTCCCAGAATTGTCACTGGACTGGAGGGTAACCGGATGTCCACAGAGCCCCCCTCAGAATCGCTGGGATGTATCGCGCGGGAACTGGGAAAGCAAATCGAGGAGCGATTCGGCGTGCTTCCAAACTTTTTCCGCCTCGCACCCGAAACTCCTGAGATCACGGAGAAACTGTGGGGATTTGCCCGAGCTGCCTACCTGGACAATCCTCTGCCGTCCCTTTTCTAAGGAGCGACTTTTCGTTCATCTCTCGCGCTTTTGCGCAGCCCGGTATTGTATTGGTAGACACGTCGGGTTCCTCATAGGGCTGGGGCGCCCTTCTGGCGATGCGCAATGCCGCTTTCACAGAGTCCAAGATGTCGTTCGGTTGCTTCAGCGCACAGTCCCACGTGGACGCGAATTAGAGATGCAGCTTTCGTTTTGCGCAAGCTGTCCTGCACCTCTGGTTGATATGCCCGGGGCTGATTCGCAGGTAGAGGATGCCATCTTCGCGCTGGCGAGTCATATTTTTTTACAGACACCGGATGCTTCTATTTGTCTCGATGCCCTGGAGCGCTTGTTGGGAGTGGTCCGGCTTCAGTACCTAATTCTCTTTCTCACATTTGTTCGAGCCGCACATTATTGGACCAGGGTTCATCCTGAACTGGAGTTTGAGGAAGATATCAAGGAGCTACTGGCCACACACGAAGCACTGGCTGCGTGCATTCTCAACGATCCAGAAGCTGGCTCGGATGTTGTCAGTCAATCACTGCTGGACGAGTCGCTCGTGTTACGACAGAAGGCCGACAAGTCAGGTGCCCTGCTTGCTGCCATTGTAGATTCTTCGGCCGACGCCATCGTCAGCAAGAGTCTGGACGGTGTTATTAGCAGCTGGAACGGGGGTGCGGAGCGACTATTTGGCTATACCGCTGAAGAAGCTATAGGTAAGCACATCTCGCTCATTATTCCGGTCGAGCGACATCACGAGGAGGTGACCATTCTTGAGCGACTCAGGCGAGGCGAACGGATCGAGCATTTCGATACTGTCCGTGTGCGCAAGGACGGCACTAGACTTGACATATCTCTTACCATTTCACCGGTCAGAGATGCGGTCGGCAGGATTATCCGAGCCTCGAAAATAGCACGCGACATCACTCAGCGTAAGCAGATCGAGCGTGAATTGCGGGAGAGCCAAGAGCGATTCCGAGAACTGGCGGCGGCGCTCGAGACCCAAGTACAGCTTCGGACGCAAGAACTGGAGCGGCGCAACGCAGAGATTCTCCGGCAGTCGGACCAGTTAAGAGCCCTCACGGGCCGGTTGCTACAAGTTCAGGACGGGGAGCGCCGACACATGGCGCGTGAGCTCCACGACAGTGCTGGTCAAACCTTGACCGCACTGGGGATGAAGCTCAGCCAGTTTGCGCAGAGTGCGAAGCAAGACCCTGCACAAATTGCCAAAGATGTTGAGGACGCAGAAAAGTTGGTTGATCAGTTGACAAGAGAAATACGCACGACTTCCTATCTTTTGCATCCACCGTTATTGGACGAGAGCGGACTTCGATCTGCGCTCCACTGGTATGTAGAGGGCCTGGAGAAACGCAGCGGCCTGGATATTGAGCTGAGAATCTCTGAGGATTTCGGAAGGCTCTCACGCGAGATGGAATTATTATTGTTTCGACTCGTGCAGGAATCTCTAACCAACATCCACCGCCAGTCGGGAAGTAAGACGGCGCTGATCCGGATTGAACGAACGGGCGACAACGTCTATGTAGAGGTCAAGGACCAGGGCAAGGGAATATCGTCAGATCGGCTGGCCGAGATTCAGTCCCAGGGCACCGGAGTGGGAATCAGAGGAATGATCGAGCGCGTACACCAATTCCATGGCGAGTTGAGGATCGAATCCGACGGCTCCGGAACGAAAATTTGCGCTACTCTGCCGACGAAGACACGATCGACGACGGAACAGGGACGATTCAACCAAGCGGCGTAGCATGATTGGTCATTTTCCGAAGTGCCTGAGGTTCCTTTGCTGCCGACGGCGTTTTCTTATTCAAGCGCAGTGGATTAGCAAATTCAGCACTGTGCAGACTACCTATCTCCATACAATACGGCCTCCGGCCTCCCTAGTGGAAAGCATCGCCGATGCTGTGGCTCCTCGTGATCGGCGTGAACGTTCAACGATGGAAGGAGCAGGGCAGTGCGCCCGGGGAATTGCAGTCGTAGCGCGCCATGCCACCCTTCCTGCAATCGATCGAATAAAGAGAAACCAATAGAACACAGCGGTAATGATGGGACGGATTGCACAAGCGTCGCCCCCTAAGGGCAAGAATCACTGCATCGTGTACTTGCTCATCTTCTGGCGCCAAGCAACGCCGCGTCGGCCCCACCGGCTAAGATGTTGATCACACTGACATGCGACACCGAAGTAGCGCTCATTTCTATGACTTGCTCACGCCGGTGAGCGGGAGCCTCTCTTTTGCTCGCGGCGAGCCTGCGGGACGTCGGCTGTCCTAAACGTCTCTCGAAGCCGCCAACGCTTTCTGGCTGGCTGCCCTCTCCACTGAATCTGGCCCACCCGTGCTTGAGGGTCCGGGAGTCATCACCGTTCGAGTGTCCGAATTCTCGTCAAGTTCGGCGCCGGATGAGTTGCACCAAACATCGAAGCTTCGGTTGTTGGCAAGATACCAATGGCCCGATTCCTCCCAGCCGCTTTGGCACGATACAACGCGGAGTCTGCCAAACGCAGCACTCGCTCGTGAGGTACAGCTTCCACGTCGCGCACGAACCACGGATAAGCCGCCCAGCCAATCGAACACGTACGCACTTTCGCTCTCGCCGCCCTTCAGTCGAAGCGGCTCACTTCCCAGCACGTGCAGCGCGCGTGCGGCTAACGTGTTGGCTTCCTCACGGTTGGTATTGGGTGCAAAGAAGACCGGAAAATCTATTGGCCCCAAGTTGGCCCCAAGCGGACTGAAAGGTAAACTTGTAAGTGTTTTAAAAACATGGTGAGCGCGGCAGGATTCGAACCTGCGACCCATGCCTTAAAAGGGGGGGCAGATTGTGTGGACCCCAGTGCAGCGGGTTGCTACTGGGCCGAAAGGGATCTGATCGAGGCGGCCCTGCTGAATTCGAGTCCGCGCGAAGAAGCCATGTGCCGGCCCTTGAGGTCGGAAAAGAAGAAGTGATCAGTTGTCTGACGGCGCTGGCGACCTGGCTGAGCCTGGATGAAAAAAGGCTCTGTGCGGAATGGAATGGCCGCGTAGATCGCATTCGGAAGCTGGTGGAGACTGTTCCTGGGGCTAGTTAGGACTGACATACTTGTTCCCGATGACGGCAACCGCGGTCCGATGCTGCGGGTCTACTGGTATCAGCCGGCGTGGCGATATAGTGTTGGCGATTGCCTGCAGGAATTGCGCGCGGGAGACCCTGTGATCGAAGTGCTCGGGGCGGATAATCCGCGCTTGGTGACGGCCGTTCGCGAAGGTAAGCCGAATTCAAAGGAACGCAAGGAACCCGACTACATCGAATTGGTTTTCCATGACGATCAAGCCCGGAGAAGAAGTTGTTGTGGGCCAGAGACTCCGTGGCAGGCGCAGCCCGGAAGAAAGCCGCGGCATAAGCAGCGGAGAGGAATTGTTCGTTTGAAAACCTTCTATCAAGTACGATGGCTGCTGGTTGGATCGCTGCTCTCGGGGATTGCGGTCGCGCAGCAGCAATTGCGCGCTGTCGTTCCCGCGCAGATGTCGGCGTCCACGAATCGTTTCTATTCTCCCGGTGTTGATGCAGGAGACTATGTTTATATTTCCGGGCAGGGGCTACGCCGGCTCGATCGCAACTCGATGTCGAATTTCTCCGTCCAGGTTCGCCAGGCATTGGATAACGTCAAGGCGATTGTCGAGGCTGCCGGTTTGACGATGGACCACATCGTTTACACGCAAGTCTATCTCGAGGACATCAGCAAGTATCGAGAAATGAATGCAGCCTTCGCCGAATACTTCGGGAAAACGCCGCCCGCTCGCGCGGTGCTGGGCGTTGCGCGCCTTCCGGAGTCTCCCGTCCAAATCAGTGCTGTAGCAGTGCGTAATCTGGCGGGTCGTCGCGCGATCTACCCCCCGAATTACCGGTCAGACGATGCGGCTTCACCGGGCATTCTCACCCACGACCGGCTTTTCGTTTCAAGCATGACCGGCGGCGATCCCGTGAGCGGCGACGTGCCCCGTGATCCCGGAGCGCAAGTCGATCTCGCACTCGACCGGCTGCAGGCCGTCGTGAAGGCGGCGGGCTTGGAATTCAGCCATATGGTGTTCGTGAATCCTTACCTGACATCTGAGATTCCGGTGCGGGTGATGAACGAGCGTTACGCACGGCGGTTTGAATTCGGCAATACCCCGGCGCGAGCCACCATCGAGGTGTCGAGTCTGCCCGGGGGAGCACACATCGAATACACAGGCGTCGCAGTAGTTGATCTGCGCCAACGCGAGGCAATACGTCCGAAGAACATGCCTCCCAGCCCCACGGCGAGTCCATGCGTGTTCGCCGGAGATACTCTATACTGTTCCGCGAAGAGCGGCTTTATCCCCGGGCCGCACGGCGGTGTGTATGCCTCTACTACGCCCCACCAATTGCGGCAGACCATGCGCAATCTGCTCGACAATTTGGAAGAAGCCGAGATGAGTTTTGACCAGGTAGTCGCGACAAATCTCTACCTTGACGACATGTCGGACCTGCCGTCATTTGACGCGGTGTACTCCCAGTATTTTGGCCCCGTGCCGCCGACACGAACCACCATTCAGCAGATTGCGCCTGCGGAGCGCAAGGCTGACAAAGACGATCACTACCCTGATCTGGAACAGGTATCGCTCATTGCTGTCCGAGGTCCGCGCAGCCCTAAACCAGCCCGGCGCGGAGCAGTCTTACCCCATGGAGTGGATCAAAGCCATTCACGATTTGGCTTGACTTTGTGCATAAACGAAAGCAATAGTGTTCACCCGTAATTAAGTGAAAGCTGCTCGGCGGGGGCTGCCATGTCTATGCCTGGGCGTTCTCAGTCATCAGTCGCAGCTTGGATAGCTGTTGTCTTTGCCGTGCTATCGACGGTTTGGCTAGCAGGGCCAGTCTGGGGGCAGGCCAGTTACACGGCGCAGATTCGCGGCGTAGTCATGGATCAGACTGGCGCGGTCGTTCCCAAGGCGACCATTACCATCACAAATGATGCCACCGGAATTTCTGAGACTTCCCGCAGCGACGATCACGGACTCTATGTCCTGACCGGATTGCGGCCCGCCGTATATACGATTAAGGCCGATGCTGCAGGTTTTCGACCGGCCGAGGAAAAGAATGTCGTGCTGCAGGTGGCGCAGCAGACCACAATTGACTTCACGTTGCACCCGCTGGGAGCGATCACGACGGTGGAGGTGACTACGGCTGCGCCCCTGTTGGACACCGAGAGTGCTTCTCTCGGGACGGATGTCACGAACGAATACGTGCGGGATATTCCGCTGTACAGCCGCAGCATGTTCGGACTGGTATTTTTGGCCGGCGGGGTGACGGAGACCACAGGATCCGGCATTACCGACAACTACCCGAGCGGCACCAACTTCGTCTCCAACGGGCAGCGCAATGCCACTGCCCAAGTCACGCTCGATGGCAGTCCCATCAGCGCGCCGGAACAGGGCGAGGGCGGCAACTCCAACGTGTACTACCAGCCCTCGGTCGAGATCGTGCAGGAGTTCAAGGTTCAAAACAACAGCTTTTCCGCCGAGTTCGGCAACAACGGCGGCACCATCGTGAACATGGTGCTGAAGCAGGGTACGAACAACTTTCACGGCAGCGGCTGGTGGTACGGGCAACGCTCCAACTTTGATGCTCGTGATTTCTTCAATACCGGCCAAAAACCCGACCACGTGCGGGATCAATATGGCTTCTCTCTCGGTGGACCTCTGAAGAAGAACAAAACTTTCTTCTTTGTAGATATGGAAAAGGTTCGCCAGCAGGATCCCATCAACCTGGAAGGGATCGTCCCCACGCCGGCGGAACGCATGGGTGACTTTTCTTCAAGCCCGGCCAATTCAAACGGAATCTATGATCCGTGCGCTGGAAATCAGGGATCCACTCCTTGTCCAAATCCCCGCAACAGATTCTCTGTTAACGGGGTGAACGACATTATCCCCGCCGACAAGATCGACCCGATCGGCCAGGCTATTCTGAATCTGTATCCGCTTCCCAACATATCGGACGCGGTTTTTCCGGACCCCAACTGGCGACAAGTCATTATTGGTACAGACCCAGGCTGGCAGTTCGACGTGAAGTTAGATCATCAGGTCACCAGTAACCACAGAATAGGCGGGCGTTACAGTCGTCATCACGACTTGTACACCGCGCCCACCATCATTGGCAGCGACCAGGGCGACGGCGTTATTTATCTGACGAACGCACAGAACGCCGGCGTTGAGTACAACTGGACCATCACTCCGGCTAAACTCTGGACTAGCCGCTTCAGCGTGGACCGTGTGCATGCCCCGGGCATCAGTAACAAATACCCGACGCTTAGCTCTGTCGGCCTCAACCCGATCCTCGCGTCTAACGGTCTCACCCGCATGCCCACTACCAATGTCGATGATCCCTTTCTCTCGCTGTTCACCCAATGCTGCGTGGACACCCACTTCGCCCATACACTGTTCAGCTACTCGTCCGCTTTGCAATGGGTAAGAGGAGCTCATTCCATCAAGTTTGGGGGCGAGCAGCGCATTTTCTTCAACAATTTCTGGCAACCCGACAATCCCACCGGAATCTTCAACTTCTCGCGCGATGTCACCACCTCTCAACCCAATAATGGCCTGGGCGATGAAAATCAGGGGAACCCATTTGCCACAATCCTGACCGGCTACGCATACGGGGCGTCACTGCACCTGGTCCCCGCCGTGGCGGACAAGTCGAAGGAAACCGCGTTCTACGTGCAGGATGATTGGAAAGCCACGCCCAAGTTGACGCTTAATTTCGGCTTGCGTTACGAGCGGAGTACGCCCTATACCGAGCGCTACAACCGGCTACAGTTCAGCGACTTCACTGGCGACACAGGAATCAGCATTCCCCTGGACCGGGACGCCTCGGGAATGTTTCCCCAGTTTGGACAGATTGGCGAGATCCGAGGGGCGACTGTCTTTCCAAGTTCCGGCCATCGCAACTCGCCGGTGGATCGAAACAATTTTGCTCCGCGTTTTGGCTTCGCCTATCAACTCGCTTCCAACACAGTGTTGCGTGGGGGCGCAGGAGTCTTTTACGGGATGAACGTGGCCACGAATTTTCAATATGCCGGGCCTGCCTTCGCGAAAACGGCGACTATCTATTTCACTAAAGACAATTTCGCACACCAATTTGCTTGTCTCGGGCCTTCCCCGCTACAGCCGACTTGCAACAGCCCATTTCCTGGTGGCTTGTCGGGGCCGCAGGGGACCAAGTATGGCAAGCTGGCTCAGTGGGGGTTCAGCAACTCTAGCGACCTGGACACTGGGAGGGCACGGAATGCCGAGATCTATCAATGGAACTTCGGAATTCAGCACATGTTACCGGGCCAAATCGTGGTCGGCGTCGACTACTCCGCAAATCGCAGCACGCACTTGCCTTGGGCCGGCGCCGGCGGCATTTCCACCCGCAACCGCAACTTCCTGCCCTCGTCGATTCGCAATGCCCTGGTGGCAACCTTGAACCCGACGCACGATCCCACTAGTACCGCAGTAACGGATTATCTCAACACGGAAGTGCCCAATCCTTTCCAGTGCTTCTTCACCACGTCCGCAGCGCTAACCGGCCTATGGTGTCCGGCCAGCCCGATTTTCGACGCACGTGACGTGTCGGATTCCCGCTACGTGGATGACACGATTCCGCAACAATTGCTGCTGGAGCCCCACCCGCAGTTTGATGGCGGCTTCGAGGGGTTGCCGACGCTGAATGCCAACTCCTGGTACCATTCGTTGCAGATTCGGTTCCAGAAGCGTGCCAGCCATTACATCAGCTTTGAAGGAAACTACACCTTCTCGAAATCTACTGACGATTCCTCTGCTGGACGCAATGCCTGGCTGGGGAACCTGTGGCTCGATAACGCGCAGCTGCTCGACAATCTTAAGGCGGAGCACGGAATCAGCTCCAACGACACGCCTCACCGCCTGACTGCCGCGATCATCTTCGACCTTCCTTTCGGGAAGGATCGCTGGATTGGGGGCGCGATGAACCCCGTGCTGGATGCCGTCCTAGGCGGCTGGTCGCTGAACACTGTTGTCACTCTGCAATCCGGGCAGCCGCTGGCTCTCTTCAACAGTGCCGGACTGCTGGCTGACGGCAACCAACGACCGAACGTGATCTGCTCTCAACTTACAACCGGCTTGAGTTATCGGGACGCCGCCAAGTCGCGAGGGAGTGTTCTGAATCAGGATTGTTTTGGCGATCCTGGCGACAATATTCCGGGCAATGCGCCCAGACACTTCTCCAACCTGCGGGGCGATGGCATCCGCAATCTGGACGCTTCGTTATCCAAGCAGTTTACGATCCGCGAGGGCAAGATCCTCCAAGTGCGCGCTGAGCTGTTCAACGCCTTCAACCATCAGCGGTTTGCCTTCCCGGATCTTGGATCGGGAGACGGTGCCTTGGGTACAGTCACCTCCACAACTAACAACTTCCGCAGAATGCAGTTTGGAGCACGGTTCCAGTTCTAAAAGAGTGTTCCGGGGCCAAATAGACCTCGGCGTGGCCGAGGTCTGCCCTTGCGATGCGGATCACCTGTGGAGACCAGGCAGAATGCAGCGACGTTCTTTTCTGAAGAATGGCCTCACGGCTGGCGGCTTGGCTGCTCTGGGAATCGACGCCAAACCTCTGCTCGCCCACATTCCATACCAGGGGCGTTCTCCGCTGATGACTATCCCAGCTGGAACGTTGTCATGGCTCTCACGCCTTCGCGTGAGATTGTCCCCAACTACGGAATGGGACTCATCACGTATGTTTGCGACGAAGTTGACCGGCCGAAGAAAGAATGAGAGACGCTGGCCGCGTCGTTCGAGAAGCTGGTAAGGATTCCGCTGGGGACCAAGCTCTACATTCGCCTGAATTGGAAAGACGTGCGGCGGCGGCCAGGAAAACTGGAATTGTGCGAGCACTGGAAGGTGACGTTCGACCTGGCGCGGAGGTATCAGAAGGGTCGGGTTGCGCGTGATGATGCGCAATCCGGATATTCCTGATTCTCCGCTGCCCGAATTTCTGCGGGACAAGATCCCGATGGTGAAGCTAGGAGATTGGCAGCGCCGCACGCGCTACGAACCGCGCTACGATACTCCCGCCTTCCAGGCCGCATTTCGCGAATTGATGGATCTGCTCGCCGATTTATACGACGGCCATAGTGACATGAAGTATGTGGACACGTTTATGTACGGATTCTGGGACGAAGGGCATACCTGGCCGCTTGCGTCGAATCCGTTTCAAGATAATGTCACTGCAGAAAATACCTTCGTCAAAATGCTCGAGTGTCAGACTGAGCGGTGGAAGAAAATGCCCTTGCTGACCAACACGCAGCCCGCTTTCAGCAAAGTTGGGAACTCGGAGTTGGTCGACCGAACGATTCGCAGTCTCAACTGGCTTTGCACGGATACCATCTTTATCGAAAACGAGCAGATCGAAGCTCTCAGTAACCGGCCGCCCTGGACGGGCGTTTCGGTTGAGGTCGGCATATCCGATGGCTCGCCGCACAGCTTGCGGATCAAGGACGGAGTGACCTATTCCGATAATGTGATTCACCAAGTGCAGGACGTCTCGCCATGCCACTTCTCCTTGTGGAACTGGCACCGCATCCAGGCGGACCGCTGCTCAATTACTATCGCCAATTTCCCAATGCGCTTGACGAACTGGCTCGGCGCATCGGCTATCGCGTTCTCCCATCGTGGGTCTGGAGCTATGAAGAAGGCGGCTATCCGGGGTTAATCATCGGTTTTGTGAATGACGGCGTTGCGGGTGTTCCTGGCGTCTTGCGAATTTCCCTGCTTAGCGAAGATGGGAAGGTGAATGTTGGCGGGTGGCTTGATCCCGGAAGAGTTCGGCAGGCGAAGTTCGCGCGGCCGGAGGGCACGAAGTGGAAGGGACTTCGTTTGAAGGCGGAGATCGAAGTGAAGGGAGAGCGCCATCCCGTGCGCTGGGCCTGCCACCAGAAATTGAATGACGACGGAAGCGTGACTTTGCGATCGACAAATGGCCTGGGCAACAACGATGAAACCGGCGGTGAGCCCTCGCAGCAAGATCAAATGAACGAAGACAAGTAATCTTATAAAGACAAACCTAATGGTTGCTGCATTCCTGGTACTTCTGCTTGTCCTGTGCGTGGCGGCTGCTCCCAGCGCACGCGAGCAGGACTGGGCCAACTACGTTCGCATCGGCGCGTACGGACTGAAAGGCGGCGATGCGGTTCAGATTGTTCGGCGCGCGCACGAGAGTGGCGTATTTGGGATCGAGGTCGATAACGACATTCCGGGACGCTACGAAAGCTTCCTTCGCCCCGAGGAAAAGCTGGCCGCCATTCGCGCGGTCGCGCAGGAGGCGCATCGTGCGAACAATTATGCTTTCGTCTACATCGCAGGGACCGAATGCATCACAGCGCATGGAGACCAAACTCCGCACACCATGGCCAAAGATCATCCTGATTGGTTACAGCGCAAGATCACCGGTGAGCCAGCGATTTTTGGGGGCGGAACGGCGTTCTGGATCAAAAAGGGCGACGAAGACGTCTGGGTAAGTCCGTATGCGCCCGAGTGGCGCAAGATTTACATGGAGCGCGTGCGCCAAATTGCGGGGACCGGCATCGACGGCATTTACGTTGACATTCCTTACTGGATGACGCATTTCGAGGGCTGGGAAGACACCTGGGCGAGTTTCGATGACTATACGGTCGCGGCTTTCAAGCAGCAAACGGCATTGGATGCCAAGCACGACCTGAAACTCGGAGATTTTTCCGACCCGAACTTCCGCAAGTGGGTGGACTTCAGAATTCAGACCTTCACGGACTTCATGCACGACATCGATCAGAATGCGAAATCGGTGAACCCGAAGATCAAGACGATTCCCGAGATTTATCCCGGAATCGAAGAGGAGGCGATCCGGGTCGGGGCGGATGTGTACACCCTGTATCCTGTGGTAGACGCGATCGCGCACGAATACGAGTTCGGAGACAGCGGCCACATGGCATCGGAGCGCGATCCTCTAGACTGGTTCCGCTACCAGGTGGGGATGCATTCGTTCCGCGCCTTCGCCCAGGGCAAGCCCACATGGATTCTTAACTACTCGTGGGATGGCGATAAAAAAGTCAACATCCGCGAGTCAATGATGAACTTGGCTATGTCGCAGGTGATGGATGGCGCAAATTTCTGGGATGCGCCGGGACACTCCATGGCAGGATCAAACGATCTCCCTATGCGGAAGAAGATTTTTCCCTGGATTAAAGAACATGAGAAAACGTTTTACCTCCCGCGCACTCCGATTGAGCCCATCGGCGTTTATTTTTCGCCGATAACGCGCAATTTTCACGCTAAAGACTTCATAGCCTCGTACCGCGGGATTCTGATTCTGCTGATGCAGAAACATCTCGAATTTCAGATTGTCACCCCGCGTACGCTCGCAGATTTCCAGGGCACAACGCTGGTGCTGCCCGATGTTCGTGAATTGAGCGATGTTGAAAAAACCTGGTTGCAGAAATTTGTTGACCGGAAGAACCGATTGGTGGTCACGGGTACCAACGCAACCGGCCTCGCCGCTTCGGACCAGGTTGTCCGGTTCCCGAACTGTCCGGGAAGAGCATACGAAGAAGCCTTGGAACACGATTTTCAGCACACTTCTCCTGCTTCGCAACAGCAGTTGCTTGATGCTCTGGGAAAGAGCGAGGCAGTGCGGATCGAAGCTCCGCCTCATATAGCGACATCCATCGCGCGAACTCCGGATGGCCACATCAACTGCTTCTTCGCCAACTTCACCGGATTGCGGGGCGGTTCGAATCCGGTACAGGTTCCGCAGAGCGGGGTCAAAGTGACAATTCAATCGAAAGCTGGTGATGAAGGGTACATTCTACCTTTCCTGGGTCCAACTCAGCCGCTTCATGGCATTCGCAATCAGGACTTCGTCACGTTCAGCTTGCCGCCTATCGCGAAGGGTGCAGTGTTCTGGTATGTGTCCCAAAAATAGCGATTGCATGCGGGATGACCCAGCGTAAAGACCCTTAATTAGCGTGAGGGGGCAAGCTCAGGGCAGAAACAGATTCAGGGGCAATTCAAAAACACGAAATTGCAGAAACGATGAGGGACGGAATTCCATGCGAGGCCGTCAGACGGAGGCGAAATCTATGCATTATTTAGGTTCTACTGTGCAGAGTGCTGACATTGTTGCGGCAATCTTGTCTTGGTGTTTGGCGATAAACTCTTGCATGGGCGTTCTCCTCCGTACCGTTATTGGTCTTGGAACAACCTGTAATGATACGCAGATGGGGAACGCCTTCAGGCTCCGTCCACCCGGCTCCGCAAGGCGAATACGATTTCAGGGATACAACGACCGACGAAGCTTGTGCAGCGGCTAATAAAGAATTAAAGCTTACGCCTGCCCGCTGATAGCTGAAAGCTCAGCGAAGCGTTTTGGTTGCGGCTATGCCGCGCTATGGTTTGAGGCCCAAAAAATCTTCGGTCGCAGTCGCGTCGCCAGGGCCACTTGAGAGTTCTCATGCACAGCCCCGGGGACTTCCACCTTACCTTCGAGAGCTGGGGCTTGGCTGTACGCGCGTATCAGGCCGTTGGGTGATCCAGGTTCGCCTCGCGCAACATCTCGAGCACTACGAGAGTAACCGAGAGAACCACGGGTCCGATGAAAAGACCCATGACACCGAATGCCTTGACGCCACCCAGCAAAGCGAAGAAGACCAGCAAAGTGTGCAGCTTTGCTCGTTCGCTGATCACGTAGGGCCGGACCAGGCTGTCTATTTGCCCGATAACTGCCGCTCCCCAACCCAACAAGTTCAACTGTCCCAGGCTGTCGTGCAGAGCGCGAGCGATGCGCCTGCGTTCCTCATCCTGCATCTGCAATAGTCGGCCAGAGAGATCGCGCACGGTCTCCGTCTGGTTCACCAATTCGGTATTCTTCTCCTGAAGCTCGCGTGTGCGTTCCCTGACACGCCATTCCAGCTCCTCGTGTGATTTGCGTAACGCCTCACTGGCCTGTTCCAAGTTTTGCTTGCTTACCGCCAGCGTTGCCGTGGCGCGGCGATTGAGTTCTGCAAGGGCCACGACAAGGGCTGAGACCAGGAAATAGACCAGCGTTCCCGCGAGTTCCGCCCCGCCGGCGATCGCTAGCGAACGATACGGGGGAATGAACCAATACTGCTCGCCTAAGAAACAGAGCACCGTTGTTAGAACTGAGGGGCCTAGACCACAGTACCAGGCTGAAAGAACGACAGCGGGAAGCACCGCGAGGTATGGAACATAAGCGCCAAGGACTGGATCCAGACTGCCACGAAGCGCCATGGCCCCAATCGTCGCAAGGACTGCAAAAATATAGCGCCCCGGTCCCTGTTCAGATGCTCCTTGAAAGCCCCTTATGTTCATAGACACCTCCCGACCGTGCCAAGCGAGCAAGAGTCATGTTGAGAGAGAGAATGATCTTCCCTCACCTGACAGTTCCGAGACACAGAAGGGCACGATCAAGCTAAGCTAGCACACGAGCAAATATCCTATTCAAATAGTAAGTGCTGTCCGGAAAAAAGTTGACGAGATCTAGCCAAGCACGTGAGTCGGAAGAGCTTAGGTGCAGTCTATGCCGGGAACGATTTGAATTCAATTGGCCGGAAATCGAGGGTTTTGTGGGCATCTTTGGAGGCTTGCGACAATGGCCCATGAATCTTGGCCAAACCGTCTTCTCGCAATTGATCGAGCATCTGCCGCACAAAGAGTTTCAGAAGTGCGTAGCTCGCTACCACGGCAGTTCCTATCTAAAGAACTTTTCTTGTTGGGACCAGTTTCTCGCGATGGCCTTTGCCCAATTGACTTATCGCGAGAGCTTGCGCGACATCGAAGCCTGCCTTCGCTCTCTGCACAGTAAGCTCTAGCACATGGGATTCCGTGGCAGGGTGTTTCGCTCCACTCTTGCCGATGCCAATGAAATCAAGAGACTGGCGAATCTATGCCGACTTTGCTCAGGTTCTCATCGGCATCGCCCGTCCTTTGTATGCTGACGATCCCTTTGGGGTGGAGTTGAGTGAAAATCTGTATGCCTTGGATTCCACCACCGTCGATCTCTGTCTGTCGCTGTTTCCCTGGGCAAGGTTCCGCTGGCCCAATCTTCGCCTCAGGCAAAGGAACGGCGCTCAGTATGAAAAACCTGCCGAACCGCCAAGTTCTTCCTGCGCTCACCCGATGCCAGCGCTGCCACAAAGGGGAATACGATCACCCTTGGCCCACCGTGTTTTGCTTTCTACGAGTCTTCTGGCCTTGGCCCCTGCGCCTCTGAGAACAAGATTTTCTTTCCTCACCCACCGTCTTTGCCTGGGAACCGGCGATTGCGGCCCGGGCTACACGGCTGAGGCGAACCGGTTGCGCCGAGAACTACGTTGACAACGGAACTGAATCGTGAGAAAACGTGTACTCGAAAATCGACCCCGGAAACCGGCTAGCCTTACTCGATTTACTCCATCCTGGCCGGCGCTAAATGAAGTCCTTTTATCCGGAGGAAGCCATGAAATCAGGCAAGTTCACTGCCGCATTCGCCGTGATCGCGCTGTTCGCATTCGTGTGCCCCCAAAAAGTGCCGGCGCAGGGTTTGTTCGGGGGAATCAGCGGAGTCGTGACCGACTCCAGCGGTGCAGTCGTACCGGGCGCCACCGTGAGAGTGACCAATGTCGACACGGATATCACCACAGTCTGGAAAACGAACAGCGCAGGCCTGTACAACGCCACGAGTCTGAACCCCGGCACATACAAAGTCGAAGCCGAAGCTAAGGGGTTTAAGAAAGCGCTTGCTCAGGACATCCTCGTACAGGTGAATACAAGGCCGAAGGTAGATCTGACCCTGAGAGTGGGACAAGCCAGCGAAACCATAGAGGTTACGGCGGAGAACACGCCCATCCTGCAGACCCAGCAAACTGATCTGGGGCAGACTATAGGCTCTCGAGAACTGGAGCAGCTGCCCACCCAGAGCGGCAGTGGCCGCAGCCCCTACAATTTCCTGGCTCTGGCAGCCGGGGTCTCGCAGCAGACCGGTTGTACCGGGAGTGGCACTGGGAATGGAGGCGTCGGTGCTTGCGGGAATTCGGGCAACGTACGTATCAGTGGCAGCCGGCCGCGCAATGATGACAACCTTCTGGATGGCACCTCCATCACTCCGCCGGTGTTCGGTGGCCAGGACGTGCAGCCGACGGTAGAGGCGATTGGCGAATTCCGCATCGAGCAGAACAGCATGTCTGCCGAATACGGCAAAGCCGGTGGCGCTATTGTGATCGCGGAAACCAAGAGCGGAACTAACAATTTTCACGGCTCCGCTTACGAATATGTCCGCAATCAGAGGCTCGACGCGAAGGATTATTTCGTCGACCCCGGAAAACCCAAGAATCCACTGACCTACAACGAGTTCGGTGGCAGCATCGGCGGTCCTGTCCTTAGAGGCAAACTATTTTTCTTCACCGACTATGAAGCGATTCGTCAGCACGGAAGCCAACCCAATGCGGGCGTTACCGTTCCGGATGCGGCTTTCCGCCGCGGGGATTTGTCGGGTTTGTGCCCTGAAGGTTTTAGCAACGGCGTCTGCAATAACTCGGCCCATCAGATTCACTTCCAATCTATGGCGGTTCTCAACAACATGATTACCTCGATCAGCCCGGTCTCTCAGGCTTTGCTGGCCGTCTGGCCCACTTCTACAAACAACGTTTCTCCGGGGTTCGCCAGTACGACGATCAACGAGCCTAGCAGCAATTCGATCAACCGCTTCAATCCGCGCATTGACTGGAACCTCTCCCAGGACAACCACATTTTCGGCGCCTTGCACACGGACTATAGCGTCGGCTACAGCTATAACATCATCGTCGGACCTGCCGGCCGGCAAATTGGACGCGGGCGGAATTATGCCAGTACCCTGGGATGGACCCACACTTTCACTCCCACTACGCTCAACGATTTCCGATTCGGTTTTACTCACCGCATTGGCGACCGGATGCCCTTTGGGGCTGGCGCGGAATCCCCGGCGACGTTCGGAATCTCTGGCGTTCCCAATTGCCTGTCGAGTGTCCCCGATACGGCCGGCGGGACGAAGTGCGGAACGCCAGGGGTGAGTATCGACGGCTACACCAGCATTGCCAACGGCGGAATGCTTTACGAGCCGGCTTCCACGTTCCATTTTGGCGATACTCTGACCAAGACCGTGGGTCGACACAATATTAAGTTAGGGGGGCAAGCCGATCATTACTCGATTGATAACTACCAACCAAACGGAGTCGTCGGAGCGTTCAATTTCCACGGCAAGCAAACAGGAAACGCCTTCGCTGATTTTCTATTTGGGGTGATGTCCAACAGCAGTTTGCAAGTGCAGAACGCGTTTGTCTCCTCCCGCGCCTGGTCCTATTCGATGTTCTTCCAAGATGATTTCAAATTGACCCCAAGGCTGACCCTCAACCTTGGGCTGCGCTATCAATATGACCAGTCCTTCCACGAGATTCACCATGGCGACGCCTTTTTCGACCCGTGCGCGATTTACTTCAGTGGAAAGAATTCATCCTGTACTCCGCACTGGGAGCAATTCGGGGTGAATGGAACCCCGGACACAACGCTGGATCCATCCAGGCTGCAGTTCGAGCCCAGGATTGGACTGGCGTGGAATCCCCGAGGCGGGCTTGTGCTGCGTGCCGGCTACGGAATCATGCACCCGGGATTTGTCGGACATGGTCGTGCCGGCGACGGTCAGCCTGGACCGAATCTGCTCGCTACTTCGACGTTCACCGCGGGTACACAGTGGGATGGTCCCCTGCCGAGTGTGGTCAGCCCCAATCCCACGGCCATCACAGCTCCCATTCCCATCAATACCAACGTTTCGTTTCAGTCTTGGGCACCGCGCAAGCAGACCCCCGCCTACACCCAGCTTTGGAACTTGACCATCGAGAAGCAGTTCGGCCCTAAAACGGTGGTGCAGATTGGATACGTGGGCAGCAAGGGAACGCATTTACCGATCAACTACGCGTACAACATTTGCCAGCAGACGCCTCAGAGTACTGCCCAGGAACCCAATCCCTTCGATTTTTCCGGTTCCTATCCCTCGAGTAGCCCCTACTGCCCGGCAGCAGCGGCAGCGGTAAACGCGGGAGCCGGGTTCAACGCGGTCTACTGCTGCCTGACGATCAATCCCGGCTGGTGGGGGCTTTCCAGTTCCATCTACCATTCCCTGCAGGCGCAATTCGACCACCGCTTCTCGCATGGTTTCGCCATGCTCGCCAACTTCACTTGGAGCAAGCTGATTGATGATTCGTCATCTGACTGGGGCGGGTTCTGGTCGCTCGATGCCTTGGGCCAGGATTTCTACAATCGCAAAGCAGAGCGTTCTGTCAGCGCAGGCGACATACCGCTGCGCTTCACGGTTGCGCCGATCGTGGAATTGCCCTTTGGCCCCGGCAAGAAATGGCTCAACACTGGCGTCGCCGGCAATGTATTGGGCGGCTGGCGAGTTTCCGGCATTTATACGATCAGCGCCGGCACTCCCTTCGGAATAACCGACAACTCGTACGGATTCTGCAACGGTGCGGGCGTCCTTGAGGATCGCCCCACGGTGATCGGCAACCCGGCCTCGATCTCCGGTTCGGCGCGAGGCCCGAAGCTTTGGTTCAACAACCAGGCGTTTGACTTTTCCGGCACCTGTCCCGGCCCGGGCTTAATTCCCCCTGCGGCTTGCTGTGACGTAACCAAAGCCTTTGGCAACGCGCCGCGTTTCTTTTCCAACATCCGCAACCCCGGTGTCGATAACCTGGATTTTTCGCTGCAGAAGGATTTCAGGATTCCGATGGGCGAGCAGACCCGGCTGACCTTTTCGGCAGATTTCTTTAACCTGCCCAATCATCCCCAGTTTGCCGAGCCGAATTCTGATCCGACCACGGGCTATCACCCTGAGTCACCAGGCAAGCGTGCCACAGGGTTCGGCACCATCGGAAGCACCTCATCTCTTCCTAACCGCATTATCCAGTTCGGACTTCACCTCTATTTCTGACTCGTACATTAAGGGAAGCCGCCGCTCTGCTTAGGGGGCTTCCGCGACTTTAGGAGGCCAATGATCACGCTCTATCGTCGACTTTTTGTTTACTTGCTCTTTTCTTCTCTCATCATGATAGCCACAGCTGCTTTGGCTCAAAGCAAGGCAGGGTCGAGCTCTGCACTACAGAGCTCGTCTACCTTCGCTCCCGACAAAATGGAAACAGTCCTGTACGGCGTGGCCTACTATCCCGAGTACATGCCCTATGAGCGGCTGGACAAAGATGTCGAGTTGATGCAGAAGGCCGGGATTACGGTGGTTCGGGTGGGCGAATCCACCTGGAGCAGTTGGGAGCCGCGTGACGGCGACTTCCAATTTCCCTGGATGCAGCGCGTTCTGGACCGTTTGCATGCCGCTGGAATTAAGGTGATCCTGGGAACGCCGACGTATTCCATCCCTACCTGGCTTTATAAAGAACATCCTGAAATTCTGGTTACGCACGGTGGCACTGCGCCTCCGCTCGCGGATCCCTATTATCCGACTTACCCTCCTCAAAAAACACCTGGCTACTACGGGCCGCGCCAGAACTATGATTTTCTCAACCCTTACTTCAGGCAGCATGCCGAGCGGGTCATTCGCGAGATCGTCAGCCACTTCAAAGATCATCCTGCAGTAATCGGATACCAGATCGACAATGAGACGGCTCCGACCGGGGTTGCAACTCCTTACATGAACACCGCGTTTCTCGAACGCTTGAAGCAAAAGTTCAAGACGCCGGAGGCGATGAACAAGGCGTGGGGCCTGGTTTATTGGGGACAGTTGGTAGATAGCTGGGACGATCTGCCTCCACGTAACGGCATCTTGAATCCGGGATACAAGCTGGAGTGGGAAAACTTCCAGCACGATGTGGTTACTGACTATCTCGCCTGGCAGGCGAAGATTGTCAATGAAAACAAGCGTCCCGACCAGTTCGTTACCCAGGATTTCAGCGGCGGAGTACACACCAATATCGATCAGTGGGCGATTGCGGCCAATCTCAACATCGTTGCGGAGAATCCGTATTTCCAGACCCAAAAAAGGCTCGACGGACGCAGCATCTGGTTCTCCGGCGATCTGGCACGCTCACTGAAGCACACGAATTACCTAGTCACGGAAACCAATGCGCAGACCATTGGGTGGGATTCCCGCACTCAGTATCCGCAGTATCCCGGCCAGCTGCGCCTGGTTGTCTACACGCATTTGGCTGCGGGAGCGAACATGGTCGAATACTGGCATTGGCACTCCCTCCATTACGGACAGGAGACATATTGGAAAGGAGTTCTGTCGCACGATCTGGAGCCAAATCGCACTTATGCCGAAGTCTCGCAGGTCGCCGCAGAGCTGAAAAAGCTGGGCCCGGACTTGGTGGATCTCAAGAAGGACAACAAAGTTGCCATCCTCTTCAGTGCGGATTCTGCCAATGCAATGGATTACATGCCAGTCAGCGATCACGTGAATTACATGACTGTTCTCAGGCAAATGTACGGTGCGCTCGATGATCTGAATGTAGAACCCGACTTCGTGCAGGCTGGGGACCCGAATCTCTCTCGCTATAAGGTCCTGTTAGTTCCCCCGCTGTACAGCGCGTCGGACCGGCTGCTGCAGCAAATCTCCGATTACGTCAAGAGTGGAGGCCAGGCGGTCATGGGTTTCAAAAGCGGGTTCACGAACGAATACTCAACTGTTCGTGACGTGATGGCGCCGGGGCCTTTGCGGGCCGCAGCCGGATTTCGTTATCAGGAATTCACCAATCTTGCCGAGCCCGAACGGCTCACGCCCGACCTATATGGGGTCGGTGAACAGAATAAAGGAGCGGTGTGGGAAGAGTTTTTAGTCCCCGAAACCGCCGAAGTGGTCGCCTCGTTTGACGACCGTTACTGGCATTTCCCCGCTCTCACCCGCAATCAATACGGCAAAGGAACCCTGACGTACGAAGGCACGTTTTTGACCCAGGCGCTTCAGCGCGAAGTCATCCGCGACGTTCTGAAGCGAGCTGGGCTCACCAGCTCAGACCAGAATCTGCCGAGTTCGGTGAAGGTCCGGCATGGCCGCAACGCGCGCGGGAAGCTGTTGCATTACTATCTGAACTTCTCTGGCGAGGCGCAGCAAGTGGCCTATTCATACGGCAAGGGTTCGGATCTTCTGACCAGCATTTCTGTGAGTGGGGGCCAAACCCTGAAGCTCAAGCCGTGGGATCTGGCGATTGTGGCCGAACAATGAGCACACTTCTGAGGCCATCCTGGACCTACCTGATGCGCCGCTGCGGCTGCGGGTTTGCGTTCACAACGTTGCTGGCCTGCGTTGCGCTGGCCCATCAGGCTCCTGGGGCGATGCCCTACCGTGGCAGCGATGTCTGGCAGGTCCCCCTTAGCCGTGACTTCATGCCTCACTTCGAGCAGGTGAATGGACGGCAGAATCTATACGTCGACGGGAGGCCCTTTACAGTCCTGGCTGCGGAAATCCCCTGGTGGGATTTAATTTACGGGAGGTATAAACAGACCGAGACCGCCTACGACTACCTATACCCCGCCGCAGTGAAGATAGGGCTGAATGCACTAAAAGTCCCTGTTAAATGGTCGATGATCGAGCCTGAGAAGGGAATTTACGACTTCTCTTACGTCGATCACGCCAGGGACATGGCAGAAAAACATCACCTCAAGCTTGTACTGAATTGGTTCGGGCACTATGCCAGCGGAGACGGCACCATCTACGCCAGTCTCACAGGCAATCTTTACGCGCCCATGTACATCGTCGAAGATGAGGCGACCTATCCCCGGGCAGTGGATGGGAACGGTGTCGTGCACCACAACGCTGCATCCTATGACTACGAGCCGATCATCGAGCGCGAAATTGCCGCCTTTCGCGCATTCATGCAGCACATCAAGCAAGTCGATTCCGAGACCCACACCATTGTCATGATCCAGGTTGAGAATGAAATAGCCGTATTCGGCGTGGACCGCAAGAATCCCAAGATGTGGCGCGACCACTCTCCCGCTGCGAACAAACGATTTGCGGATCACGGCTTCAGTGACGATTTGACGTTCAGCGCCTGGGACCTGAGCTATAACTGGATTCGGCGTATCACCGATGCCGGCGCGGAAATCTACGCCATCCCTTTCTTCCACAACTATGTTGGAGGAAAGATCGCCGACTGGATGGTGGGAGGCGCGCCGGGAGAAGATGTGCACACGTACCTTCAGAACTGTCCTCACATCTCCTTTATCGGTGTGAATTCGTACTTCTGCGCCGAGTGGCGCCCTGACAACAGTTGTGCACAAGAATCTGAGGCCAGCGTAGGTGAACTGCGCGAACCCCTCATCCGTTATCAGGTAGGCCGCAACCTGCCGGCCGTCACCGAAATCAACAGCGGCGCTACACCGCTGACATCACGCTATGCGTTCATTGCTGTCGGAGAGTTTGGTGTTCCGATCTTTGCGCCGTGGGCCTTGACAGTCTCTTATCCGGAATCCGACCAGCCCTACGTCCTGAGCGACGGCAGCCTGGCCAACGGCGCATTCGCCCTGCGTGATACATATTCTTCGCTCAGCAAAGCGCTACCTCAGATTTCGTATTACGCGACAACGGACAAGCTGAAAGTATTCATGTCCCGATCGCCAGGACAGAGCTTTTCTGCCACTGAAAATGTAAACGGGTTTCCGGTAACGGTCAGTGGCCGGAATAATGGTCAAGTGATTGTCGTCCATCCTGCGGCTCACGAGTTTTTAGTCGTCGGCTATCGCGTCAGTGCTGCATTCAAAGACCCAATATTCCAGTGGCCCACGATGCGGAAGCTTCGCGTGCAAAAAGTGTACTGGGCCGGTGACCACTGGGTTGGCGATGGAGAACCCGAATATTACGTCGATCAGACCAATACAACCCTCGACGTCGACCTCGACACTCCGCAAGCAGTCCTCATTTTCTGGTAGAGATACGGCAGTCTGGATTCTGGGGCTGCCGTCCCTGCAGCAGACGCTGGTCGCGCTCCGATGGAATTGATCGAATCGAGAGGCGGTCGGTGAATTGATAGAAAATCATGTGCTCTTAGTTTTCGAATCTTCGAATCCGCAAGTAGGTGAAATGAAATGGTGAGGACCGAGGCAATCGAACCCTCTAGCTAGGCAACTTCTCTCATGTTTGCAACCGCAGCCGCGGCGCGGCTCACCGGAAATCGGGCCACCACAACCGTACCGTTGCCGTCAGAGTTCACCACCAGACTACCGCCAAACTGCCTTAGTCGCTCCTGCATTCCGCGCATGCCCACACCGACTTGGCCTATGGATTTGAAGGCAGCATTCTTTTCGGACGAAATGCCGCGCCCGGCATCCCGGACCTCAACACTCACTTGGTCATCCATGCGAAAGATACGAACCGTTGCGGTTGGACTACCGGAATGACGATGCACGTTGGTGAGACATTCCTGCACCATTCGGAAGACGCAGGTCTCCATTGTCGGGGTAGATAGGACCATACCGTAGTACTTGGCCTGTCTCAGGCACACGCACTGCGCCTTGCCCTCCGTAGCCTACGAGAAACGGGCTAGGAGCGTGTCCGAATAATGGAAAATCGCGGCTCGCAACCACAAGCAGTTGTGGTCCAACGCGCCGAGTACCGCAACATATGAACGCAAAACTGATTACTCGGGCACACTCCTAGGTGAAGAAGTGCAGAACGTAGGCCAGGGCGAGTTACTTGGGCAGCTGTTGCTTGTGACGGTCAGGGATTCCATTATCTGGGTCCCGGTCGGGGTGGAAGGTGAAACCTGTATTGTAGCTATGGAACCTATTCCGGTATCAATGTTTGGGTACAGCAGTTCAACACCGTATGGGTCCACTTTGCTAACGGTTGTAGAATTAGGACAGACGATTGCGGGTGCCTGTGCCTGGTACATCTGAGGACGGCAGCAGCAGTTCTCGACAGATTTCAAGTCAGCGGCCGCAGTTATAGTGCTGGAACCAGGGGCGACAAAGGATGTGTAGCCGGTGCTGTTGACCGTGGCCACTGAGGGGTTGCTACTGGTCCAGCCGCCGGCGGTGACCTGTTCGTCCTGCAGGGTGCATTGGTTGGTCGCCCAGGCATTATACGGACCACCCCCTCCGGGGGTTCCGTACAAGGGGTTCGGGAGCAAATAGAAACCATCCTATCCGACGCCACCATACATGCAGCATTCTGCGCATCCGTATGTCGCATGGCCAAACGTCTTGTCGGTGATAACCTTGCCTTCGTACAGGTAGCCAATCTGTGTGTCCTTGAGATCCTTTATTTCGTAGGAGCCTTCCATCGCGTCAGGCGGAAGAACCCGGCCCTTTTTATCCGGGATCTGATTGCGGATCAAACTGCCAACCTCCATCTGTTCTCCTGGCGCAAGAGTTTTCTCAGGTAATTCGTAGATGCCATTTTCACCATAAAACAGGGTCAGAGCTACGGTAGCATCCTTCTTACCCGCATTACCGGTGGTAATCAAGGTGTTGTGCTGGGGATCGACGTGCCACATTCCGCCTTTCCACATAAAGCTGAGGCTATCGGTAAAAGGGGACTGTATCCCGTAGCGGGTGGTTGTGTCATAACTGTTGGCTATGGCGACAAGGTCTCCGGGCCGACCGGAATAGGTGATCGCCACGTTAGCCCAATTGGCGTCGGCAGGCAAGCCGTCTTTCTGTAGCGTTGTGAGATCAAGAAGACGCGTTTCTTCGGGTGCGAGCGGCACCAACTTCAGCGGGAATCTCCCTACAGTTTTCGGACTGCGCCACTTCACGGTCACCGCAGCATTCACCGGAGTATCCGCTGCATTACGTACTAAAATATTAGGATGCAGAATTGTTCCCGTAGGATATGCCAGCATGGGGTCGGGGGTGGCTAGCCCGATGAGTGGGGCCCGCAACGTGTAGGATTGCTGAAGAAGGTTGCGGTCTCGCTCAAATACTTTCATGATGGCCGAGAATCCAGCGCTCTCGTCGAAGAGAACCTCAGCGACATAAACGGAAGCCACGTCTGCTTCGGCCTCAACCCTAATTCCGCCTTGAATTCCCTTAAACCCCGCACGTTGCACCGCATCTCGGATGCTTATTCGCTGAGTCTGATGAGGTGCTAGCGCTAACTCTGTAGCGTATCGGCCTTCATCCGCTGTGAATATTAGCCTTCCCTTTACCATGCGGGCGGCAAAATTACTTATTACGACATAGCCGTCTGAAGTCGACTGTCGCAGCCACCAGATGCCTTCCCGGCTTCCTGACGAAAATTCGGGGAAAATCGGGTAAGCGTCAAAATGGAAGCTGATGAGATGACCTAAACGCTGCACCAGAACTGCTGCGTACATATTACGTGAACTTCCCGATTCAAATCGCAGCAGGAGGGATCCGTACGAGTCGGCACGTCCCGCCAACTCGCTCGCCGCTGTTGTAAGGTCGATCTTCTTTATCTGATCTGAAGAAAGTGCAAGAGAGGACAGCTTGTGCTCGGCACCCTCCCAGGTCCGCAGATGGGAGTGACTTCGAGACTGCCTTGGGCCAGGTTGTTCCGCACTTCCAATTGTGTACCCCAGCCAGGTTCAAGCGTCCAAAAAGGTATTAACAGCTCCTGGTCCTTGCCAAGTTTGCGGTTGAGGCGCGAGCTATGGGAAGCCGATGGAGGGTTGCTCAAGGCTTTCTGTGTGAAAGCATTTTTAGTGTAAATACTGATAAACAGGGAATTGATTGAAATTACCAGCGAATCCCTGCGAAGAGCATGAGCGACCTCCATTCAAGCTTGGGGCATATTCCTGAATTTGTCCTTTGAGTGGCGTTATCGCTTGAGGGTGTTGTATGCGGAAAGCGACCCTAGCACGTCCAGAGTATTTTGCGCCGTGCGTTCGGCGGAAGTATTCGGGCTTCGTTGGGAGTGCGATCTCGGCAAAGATCTGTTCATCAAGCACTCGGCTTGGGAAGGAAAGCTTTATGAACGTCACACGAAGAAGGCCAAGCCACGGAAAGTAGCTGTTGACAATCGCACGCGCTTGGCCCTCGATAGTTGGAAAGAAATCTGCAGTGACACTCGGCCTGAGGCATTGATGTTCCCGTCCGAGAAAACCAGGGGTACCATTCACCAGTAGGAACTGGTTGGAGCGAAATCTACAACCGATGGGTAGCAATCTGGGAATTCGGACACCGCTTACGTTCCAGGTGCTGCGGCGCAGCTTCGACACACACAATCAGAAGCAATTGAAAAGCGTGCAGGCTCACCTGGGC
>Ga0209804_1000619_pt1 | contig 27466 bp, 20 predicted proteins | sample GraSoiAngelo_139_FD_185896 | JGI IMG/M metagenome (GOLD analysis project Ga0209804, IMG submission 185896) | Grasslands soil microbial communities from the Angelo Coastal Reserve, California, USA - 14_0929_12_20cm (SPAdes) (version 2) | ecosystem: Environmental > Terrestrial > Soil > Grasslands ... | reverse complement strand
CTCAACTTGTCCATGATCTTTTGCTGCAGCGTGCGACTGACCGCGGCATCGAACTCCAGGACGAACTGGGTGCCGACCGGGAGGACCTGGAGGTGCTGCATGGCGACTTTCATCTCCGATAGAACCGCTTGCGTGCGCGCCAGCACTTCGTCAAGTCGCGCTGTGGTCAAGCGGAAGGTCATCATCCGGGTCAAGATCCCCAACCGGCCTTCAAGCCACCCGAGCCCGACTAGCGCCATCAGAACCAGCACGACGGTGAAAATCGCCATCCAGTAGAGCCCTCCGCCGACGGCCATGCCCACGCCAGCCAAAATGAATATCGTGGCGGCGGTGGTCAGACCCGTCACTGAGCCACGCTCGCGGATAATGGCCCCGGCGCCCAGAAAACCGATCCCCGGGATGAGGTTGGAGACGATGCGGGAGCCACCAGTGTCGTGGAAGCGTTGAGCAATTTCGTCCGACAATATAGTGAACAGCGCCGAACCCAGACAAATGAACATGCTGGTGCGCAGGCCAGCGGGCTTGCGACGGATTAGGCGCTCGAACCCTACCAGTCCCCCCAGCACGGCGGCGAGCAGAAGCTTCAGCAGGACGCTTTTCATCATCGGATCGAGATGCATAAAGCCCTCGCGGTGAACCATAACGGATTCTACTACAGCGAAGATCTAGCCCTCCCAAGACGGAGAGCACAGAGACCCCGGAGGGCACATAGAAGCGAGAGACTGCCCCGGGGCGCTGCGACACTAAAGGCGAAACTGGGTCAGGCGCCGGAAATGGCGCGCGCGGGCGGTGATTTCGCGCCGGGTGAGCGTGCGCAAGCGGTCCAGCCCAAACCGCTCGACCGTGAAGCTGCCCATCACCGATCCATAGACGATGGCGCGGCGCAGCGCTGCGTCGCTGGTGCTGCCTGCGCTGGCCAGGCAGCCCATGAAACCACCGGCGAAGCTGTCGCCCGCGCCGGTGGGATCGTGAACCTCCTCGAGCGGATACCCAGGCACGGAGAAAACGGAGTTGTCATGCACCATCATGGCCCCGTGCTCGCCGCGCTTGATCACCAGCGTGCGCGGGCCAAGCTTGAAAATGTGCTTGGCGGCGCGGAGCAGGTTGTGCTGGCTCGAGAGTTGGCGAGTCTCGGCGTCGTTGATCATCAGCACTTGGGTGTGCCGAAGGGTTTCGCGCAACTCGGCCGGCGTCCGCTCGATCCAGTAATTCATGGTATCGAGCGCCACGAGTTTCGGCCGGCGGCTTACCTGTGAGAGGACCGAGCGCTGCAGCTTGGGGTCGATGTTGGCGAGAAAAATGTAAGGAGAATGGCGGTACGCCGGGGGCAGCTTGGGATTGAACGTGGCGAAGACGTTCAACTCCGTAGCCAGCGTCACGCGGTCGTTCAGGTTGTCGGTGTAGCGGCCCGCCCAGAAGAAAGTTTTCCCCCGCGCGCGCTCCAGCCCGGTGAGGTCGATGTGCCGGCCGCGAAAGATGGACGCGTCTTTCTCGGTGAAGTCGTCACCCACTACGCCGACCAGGTTCACGCCGGTGAAGAAGCTGGCCGCGACCGAGCAGTACGTTGCTGCGCCTCCGAGCGCCCGTGCAACTTTGCCAAATGGAGTTTCGAGCGCGTCGAACGCGACCGACCCAACGACGAGGAGAGACATGCCGGGATCCCTCAGGCCAGATACTTGCCCGCGATAGCCGCCAGGCGCTTGCGGGCCGGGGCAGGGATGCGGGCGCGATCGGTGATGATGGCGTGCGCCAGGGCCGAGCCGCATTTGCAGGCCCGCGCGGCAGGCATGGCGCGCAAGGCCTCGCGAATAACGTTTTGCGCGTTTTCGGTATTGCGGTTCAAGTTGTTCATGACCTCGGCTACAGTGACCGAATCATGTCCGGGATACCAGCAGTCGTAATCGGTGATCATGGCGACGGTGGCGTAACAGATCTCGGCCTCGCGCGCGAGCTTGGCCTCAGTGACGTTGGTCATGCCGATGACGTCGAAGCGCAGTTGCCGGTGCACGTGCGCTTCGGCGAGGGTTGAGAACTGCGGCCCTTCCATGCAGACGTACGTGCCGTTGCGGTGGACCTTGACACCGGCGCGGTCGCAGGCTTCGGCCAGCAGGCTTGAGAGCTCGGCGCAGGTGGGCTTGTCAAAGGTCACGTGGGCCGCTACGCCCCCGCCGAAAAAAGTGGACACGCGCAGCTTGGTGCGGTCGTAGAACTGGTCGGGGATGAGGAAATCCATCGGAGCCAACTCTTCTTTGAGCGAGCCGACCGCGCTGACTGAGATGATGCGCTCCACACCCAGCAGCTTCATGGCGTAGATGTTGGCGCGATAGTTGATTTCGCTGGGCAGGAATCGGTGGCCGCGCCCGTGCCGCGCGAGAAACGCCACGCGCCACCCTTCCAGGGTGCCCACCGCGAAAGCGTCTGAGGGGTCACCAAACGGTGTCTTGATGCGCACCTCGCGCGCCTCGGCCAGGCCGGGCATCGCATAGAGCCCGCTGCCGCCGATGATGCCGATGCGGATGGGATGCTTGGCCTTATTCGCGGTCCTTCTCGCGCTCGATTTCGCTCGCGCCATCTTCGGCTTCCCCTCAACGGCCGGACTTATCTGTCCCTCGCTTTCTCGGCGAAGGGTAACAAGGTTGTTGGGCCTGGCATGCCATGCCCCTACGATCTCGGTGTGCGGCGCCCCTCAACTCCAATTCATCTCCAGCGTGTTCACCTGGCGAGCTGTCATCCCGAGCCCGCGGCGGCAGGCTCGGAACCACCCAAAGGCCCTGGCCCATTTTTCACTCGAGACCTGCGCGGGCCAGCAATTCGCTGACCGCTGCATATGGATCTTTCTTACGCTCGGCTACTTCCTGGGCCAGGGCGTGTAGCGTCTTCTCCCCTTGCGGGCTACCCAGCACGCGCTCGAGCAAGCGCGCTTCGAGCAGCTCGACCAGTCGCTGCTTCCAGTGCTCAATCTTCTTGGAGTGGCGTTCGCGGGTGTGCTGGAAATGGCCGCGGAAATCAGCAATCGCCGCCGCCAGCGCTTCGATGCCCTTATTCTCGCTAGCTACGGTGCGAACCACAGGAGGTTTCCACGCATCGCGCACGGGCACAATTTGCAGCATGGCCTGGAGCTGTTGTTCGAGGCGATCCACGCCCTCGCGGTCAGACTTATTCAGCACGAAGATGTCTGCGATTTCCATCAGGCCGGCCTTCATATTCTGCACGTCGTCGCCGAGCCCCGGCACCAGCACCACCACCGTGCAGTCGGCCAGCCGCACGATGTCAATTTCATCCTGCCCGACTCCGACCGTTTCGATGAGCACGATTTGCTTGCCCGCTGCATCCAGCAGCAGCGCGACGTCGCCCGTGGCGCTCGCCAGGCCACCCAGGAAGCCGCGCGTGGCCATCGAACGGATGTAGATGCCAGCATCGGTGGCGTGACTCTGCATCCGGATGCGGTCACCCAAAATCGCGCCGCCGGTGAACGGGCTGGTGGGATCGACGGCGATGATGCCGACAGTCTGCTGCTGCTTCCGGTAGAAGGCGGCCAAACGATCCACCAGCGTGCTTTTGCCCGTACCGGGAGCCCCAGTGATGCCGGTCAAATAGGCTTGTCCGGTCGAAGGAAAAAGGCTTCGCAGGATCTCGACGGCTCGCGGGTCGCGGTTTTCGATGGCGGTAATGGCGCGCGAGATCGCGCGGACGTCACCGGCGCGAACCTGGTCGGCCCAGTTGTCAACAGCGACGCCCATAAAGGAGAAGCTTAGAGCCACAGATAAACACAGATGGACCCAGATGGAAACACAAATCGGAAAGTGAGCACGGAAAACAAAGCGCCACCGCCTGAATGCTATCCTGCTATCGCATAAGCGGCAAGTCGAGGGGCGGAATCAGCAGAACGAACCAAACATGACGTCAAAGTTCGGCCCCGCCTGGCGGGATCAAGCTCGACACCTAAGGACGGGCCCCCGAACATCTTTTCCCTATTTCTTGCCGAGGATTTGCCGGGCGATGACCAGTCGCTGGATTTCGCTGGTGCCTTCGCCGATGGTGCACAGCTTGACGTCCCGATAGTACTTCTCGGCCGGGTAGTCTTTCACGAAGCCGTAGCCGCCGAAGACCTGGACCGCCTCGTTGGCCACGCGTACCGCCACCTCGCTGGTGTAGAGCTTGGCCATGCTCGATTCCTTGGTGAAGCGGACGTCTTTGCGGTCGGCAAGCCACGCGGCGTGATACACCAGCAAGCGCGCCGCTTCAATCTGCGTGGCCATATCGGCAAGCTTGAATTGGATGGCCTGAAACTCGCTGATGCTTTTGCCGAACTGCTTGCGCTCTTTGGCGTATTTCACCGCCGCTTCGTAGGCGCCCTGCGCCATTCCCAGACCGAGGGCAGCGATCGAAATGCGCCCGCCGTCCAGCACTTGCAGGCTGTTGATGAATCCTTCGCCCTCCTGGCCGAGCAGATTTGCGACCGGGATGCAACAATCGCTGAAGACCACTTCGGAAGTGTCACTGGCGCGAAGGCCGAGCTTGTTTTCCTTCTTCCCGGGCCGGAAGCCGGGCATACCCTTCTCGAGGATGAATGCCGAGATTCCGTGCGAGCCTTTCGATTTCTCCGTGACGGCCATCGCCACGCAGACATCGGCGTAGTGGCCGTTGGTGGTGAATGTCTTGGCGCCGTTGAGTACCCAGCAGTTGCCGCGCTTCACGGCGACCGAACGCGTTCCCCCAGCGTCGGAACCGGCCTGGGGTTCGGTGAGCGACCAGCAGCCGAGCTTCTTCCCCTGCGCCAGCGGCACCACGTACTTCTGCCGCTGTTCCTCACTACCGAATCTGTAGATATGGTTGGTGCACAGCGAATTGTGCGCGGCGACAATGATGCCGGCCGAGCCATCCACGCGCGATAGCTCTTCGATGGCGATGACGTACTCGATGTAGCCCAGGCCTGCGCCACCATATTTCTCTGGAAAGATGACCCCCAGCAGGCCCATTTCGCCCAGCTTGGGAATGATCTCCGAGGGAAAATGGGACGCTTCGTCCCACTCCATCACGTGCGGGGCAATTTCGGTTTCGGCAAATTCTCGAACCGTGCGGCGGAGCTGTTGCTGTTCGTCAGTTAGGGAGAAGTCCAATGCGACCTCGGGTGAAGCGGATTATTCACCGTCAAACATAAACTTATACCACAGCCGCGCAGCGCGGCCGAAAACGACGGAAACGGCTCGTGCGTATGGATTAGGGGTCGAGTATTCCCACTCCGCCTGGGTTCAACACTCGCGCCGATCGGTTCCAGTCGCCTGTTGCGAGCTATCCGGAGATCCAATTGGCGCTGAGGTTCCGGCAAACCGTTGCGGAAATGGCGGCCTTATTATTCTGATGTGTTAAGAGGCGCGCGGCCCAGCTTGCTGGCAGGTGAACAGGCAGAATGCCTCTCCTACCATCCCACCTTGTGACCTTTGCTCTGTTCATCCAGCCATTTCTTCAACGGCGCGAAGTAGTCCAGTATCGCCGTGGCATCCATCTGCTTTTCGCCCGTGAGCGCCTCGAGGGCCTCGGGCCAGGGGCGGCTCTGCCCCATCTCCAGCATCTTTGCTAATTTCGCGCCGGCGGCCTTGTTGTCGTAGATCGAACAGCGGTGTAGCGGTCCGGTGTATCCCGCTTCGCGGCACAGCGCGCGATGAAACTGGAACTGGAGGATCGTGGCCAGGAAATATCGCGTGTAGGGCACGTTGCCCGCGATGTGGTACTTCGCGCCCGGATCGAAGTCGGTTTCGCTGCGCGGCGCGCCGGGCGCGATGCCCTGATACTTCCTGCACAGCTCCCACCACGTCTTGTTGTAGTCGGCCGGCTGAGTCTCACCGGCAAACACTTTCCAGCGCCACTGATCCACCAGCAGCCCGAAAGGCAGGAAGGCGACCTTCTCGAGTGCGCGACTCATCAGCAAGCCGAGGTCGGCGCCGGGAGGTGGGACTGTGTCGAGCAACCCGATCCGCTTCAGGTATTCGGGAGTCACCGAAAGCGCGATCGTATCGCCGATGGCTTCATGGAAACCGTCGTTGGCGCCGCTTTGAAAAAGCAGCGGGAGTCGCTTGTAAGCGCGCTGGTAGAAGTTGTGGCCGAGTTCGTGGTGGACGGTTGAGAAATCCTCAGCGTTGATCTCGATGCATATCTTGACGCGCAAATCGTCTTGATTATCGATATCCCAGGCGCTGGCGTGGCAGACGACGTCGTGATCCTCGGGCTTGCTAAAGAGCGAGCGCTTCCAGAACGTGTCCGGGAGCGGGGCAAAGTCCAGCGAAAGGAAGAATCGTTCGCCGTAGCGCACCATCTCGCGTTCGTCCACCTTCTTCTCTTTCAAGATTTTGGTGAGGTCGAAGCCGGGATCGCCCTCGGGCGGAGCCACCAGCGGGTAGATGTTGTCCCAGGTTTGGCTCCACATATTGCCCAGGAGGTGTGCAGGGATTGGTCCGTCTTCAGGAACGCGGTCCTTGCCGTATTGCTTGACGAGTTGCGCGCGGACGTAGGCGTGCAGGGCTAGGTACAGCGGCCTCACCTGCTGCCACAGCCGTTCGAGTTCGGCGCTGAAAGCGTCGGGCGGCATGTCGTACTTCGAGCGCCACAAGGCGCCCAAGTCGGCAAAGCCCAGCTCGCGGGCTCCCTTGTTGCCGAGCTCGACCAGGCGTTCATAGCGTTTGCGCATGGGCGGGGAGATCGTGCGCCAGCCACGCCAGACGCGGAGCAATTCGTTCGGATCGCGACTTTCCGCCAGGATGCGCTCCATCTGACCCAGGGCGAGACACTTACCCTGCTGGCCTTCCGGACACCAGCGGCCCTTGCCGTAATCGCTCTGGAGCGAGGCGGAAATGCCCGAGAGTTCGGCCTGTTCCGCCGCATTGCGCGGCGCCGGGAGATCGAGCGAGAGCTTGAGCAACATCAGCTTGCGCGCGACATCTTCCGGTAGCTTGAGTTTGCTGAAGCGCACAGCCGCGGCGGAGAGTTCGGTAGTCGCGGCGTTAAGCTCCCGATCGGCGTTAGCCGCGATAATCTCCGTGTCGTCTGTGATGAAGTTCGCCTGCACCCAGGAAGTGCGGCTCGCCTTGATGGTCAAGTCCAGTAGACGTTTCTCTGCGGCCTCCACGAACGATCGCGCTTCCGCAACGCTCGGCGCCGCTGAGGCGCCGAGCTTCTTCGCCGCCGGTGGCTGCTGGGCCGGCACAGCAGCGGCCGTGAACGCCAGGAGAGTCAGCAGGCTGAACGCAGGAACGCCCCGCGCCCGCATGAAATGGATCAAGTCAAATAAACGATCTTCAGTCATCAGCAGCTCTCCTTCGTGGCGATTCCTGATCCATCGACCGCTGAAGAGGACTTGATGGCCCGCCAAGTATACACAGTCGCCACGCAACTTTTTTGGGGGGAGTGTTGAACCGAGAGAGCCACGGGCCAGGCTCGGTTCTAGAAATGCTCAAACGATTGAGCGGAGAGTGGCGAGAGCGCGGTCGATGCCGGAGCGATCTACATCGTAGTGCGTGACCATGCGGATGGCATACTGGTCGGTGGCGCCCGCCAGGACCTTGCGTTGGCCCAACGCGGCGCTGATTTCCCCGGCGATGCGGCCCGTGCCGCGCACGTCGAAGATGACGATGTTGGTCTGCACCTTTTTCGGATCGATCCCAATGCCTGGAATCTGCGCGAGTCCTTCGGCGAGATATCGCGCGTTTTGGTGGTCGCGGTGTAGGTTTTGCGGCGACCTCTCGAGTGCCACCAGGCCCGCCGCGGCCAGCACGCCGACCTGACGCATCCCCCCGCCCAAGAGTTTCCTGAGAATGTGGGCCTTCTCGATGAACTCGCGCGAGCCTACGAGCATTGAGCCGACCGGCGCTCCTAGACCCTTCGAGAGACAAAACATCACCGAGTCGGATTTGCGTGTGAGCTCGGCGACGCTGCGCCCCAGCGCCACCGCCGCGTTGAAGATCCGTGCGCCATCCAGATGCACACGTAGTCCGGACGCATGCGCGTGGTCGCAAATATCTTCCGTCACCTCGAGCGGATAGACCGTGCCGCCGGCCATGTTGTGCGTATTTTCGAGCGAGATCAGCGCCGTCTGCGCCCGGTAGTAGATCTTGGGGCGGATCAAGGGCGCGATCAGATCCCAGGTGAGGATGCCTTCGGGTGCGCGGGTAGTGCGCGGCATGCATCCGGCGATGGCCGACATGGAAGCCATCTCATACTGATTGATGTGGCCGCGCTCCTCGCAGATCACTTCGTTGCCGTGATGCGTCCAGACCTTGATCGCGATCAGATTGCCCATCGAGCCGGAGGGCACAAACAGAGCCGCTTCGCGCCCGAAGATCTCCGCCGCCCTGGCCTGGAGCTTATTGACCGTGGGGTCTTCGCCATAAACGTCATCGCCCACTTCAGCCTCGGCCATGGCGCGACGCATTTCGGGCGTAGGCTTGGTGACCGTGTCGCTGCGCAGATCCACCGCGACATCGGGTTTCGACGCCGGATCCGGTTCGTTCGCGGACTTCGTTGCTGAGACTCCCTGCATGTTTCGCTCCCTGATCGGCACTTGTCCCCAGCGAAAACTTGGCTCCGGGCTTCTCGAAGGTTGAGGGATACCGCGCCCTGCGACCTCCAGGAGTTACGAACCTAGCCGAGCAGCTCGACGAAAACTTCGTTCGCGACGGTGAGGCGCGCGGGGCTCAGACGCAGCCGCGTGCCGTCGAACTCCACCAGGCCAGCCTGCCGCAAAGCTTCAACTCGGCTCCTGAGGCCGGCATTGTACTGCTTCTCGATGCGCGCGAGGTCAATTCCTTCCAGTTGACGCAGGCCGAGGAATAGCTCCTCTTCGAGTGCTTGCTGCGGAGTTACCACCTCGCGCTGCTCAGCAGGCGAAACGCCTTTTTTGATCGCGGCGACGTACGCCGCAGGGTCATGCGCGTTGGCCCAGCGCTCCCGGCCGTCATAGGAATGCGCGCCCGCGCCGATTCCCAGATACGGCTCGCGGCGCCAATATTTTAGGTTATGCCGAGAGCGGAAGCCAGGCAGGCCCCAGTTCGAGATTTCATAATGCTCGTAGCCCTCGGCCGCCAGACGCGCGCAGCCACTCTCGTAGAAGGATGCCATGGCGTCGTCATCGGGCAACGCGGAGGCGCTGTAGCGGCTTCCCCCGGTGAGTACTTCCCTGCCCAGGCGGCTGCCTTCGTCAATCTCCATCAAGTAGACGGAGGCATGCTCGGGCCGCAAGCGGAGCAGATGCTCGAGTGAATCAGCCCAGCTAGCCGCGGTCTGGTGCGGCAGGCCGGCGATCAAGTCGAAACTGATCTTCGCGAAGCCTGCCTCGCGCAGCAGGCTCGAAGCGTTGAAAACGTCGGCGCGACGATGCGCCCGGCCGGCGGCGGCGAGTTCCGTGTCATTAAACGACTGCACTCCCATGCTGATGCGATTAACGCCAGCGGCGAACCAAGCGGCGGCTTTCTCCGCGCTAATGGTTTCCGGGTCAGCCTCCAGCGTCACTTCCTCGAAGCGGCAGGTAAACTCGGCGCGGAGCCTGTCGAGAATCCGAGCTATCTCCGCGGAGTCGAGCAGGCTCGGTGTTCCACCGCCGATGTAAACCGTGTCCACGACTGCCGATGACCAAGCATCCTCGCATGCTCCCTGACGTGCTAAAGGCCGCGTTGGGTGGGCCGATTCATCGGCAGGCCTGAAGCCGTGCCCTGACTTGGGTGAATCGGGACATACGAGCCCCGCTGTACGATGGAGGGCGCCTCGGTCGGCCAGTTCACGGCAGATAGCATCCACATAAGGCTCGTACAGGCTCTTTGCAAACACACCGGTGTGAAAGTTGCAGTAGGTGCATTTGGTCTGGCAGAACGGAACTTGAATGTAGATGCCGAGATTCATTGTGGCCGCGAATTCAGGCGGTGGCCCCCATCTGCGCACGCAGAGTCTATTCAGATCTGTCAGGAACGATTTTCACGCGGAGCTGCCGCCGGCGCGGGCCGTCGAACTCGCAAAAGAAAATGCCCTGCCAGCGGCCCAGGCCGAGCCGGCCATCCTCGATGAAAACCGTTTGCGAGACACCCGCCAGTGTGGACTTGACGTGCGAATCGGCGTTTCCTTCGGTGTGACGGTAAGATGCGTCGCTAGGCGCCAACCGGTCGAACGCCGCTTCGAGATCCCTCGCAACGTTGGGGTCATCGTTTTCATTGATGGTCAGTCCGGCGGTGGTATGTGGCACAGACAGGTGGCACACGCCGTGATCGACGCCGGCCGCAGCCACAAGCCTTGCAACCTCGGCGGTGATGTCCACCAGTTCGGTGCGGCGAGTAGTCTTCACCTCCAGCGTGTGCGTGAGCTCGCGGGCAGATGGCTTGGCGGATGGGCTAGGTGTGCTCATCTGTCAGCAATTGTCATGGCCCGGCGCAGAGCGTCTCGCTTTGGCAATTCCTCCAGCGCTCGGAACGATTTCGTCCAACCACTCCGCCTGTCTAGTGCCTATCCTAACCCCTCTAGCTTAGGGCCATGGCGGATGCCGCGCCGTAGAACTCGAACCAAGGCTTAGCCGCGCTCAGGCGATCGTTCACGTTCTTGATGTTCTTTACGCCTTGGTCGGCCAGCCAGTCCTCCAGTGCTTTGATGCCCTGCTTGCCATAGACCGGAATGGCGTCTTTCCATGTGGCGCGGCCGCAGAGTACACCGGAGAAGTTGACCCCTGATTCGGCGACGAGCTCAAGCGTCTCGGTGAACGTCTCGTTACTCACGCCGGCCGAGAGGTAGATGAACGGCTTCTTCGCTACGGCAGCGGCTTTGCGGAAATACTCCTTGGCCTCTTCACGGCTATAGACCGATTCCCCCTTGCAGGCGCGCGCCCCTTTGACGAACGCCATGTTCACGGGGACCTCAACCTTCATCACGTCAACGCCGTACTGGGGTTTGGAGAATTCCTCCATGCTCTTGATTACCACCTGGGGCTTTTTGCGCGCGAAGTCGATGCTCTTGTCGTCGAGACCTTCTTGGTAGCCGACGAATTCCAGGAAGAAGGGAATGTCCACACCGGCGCACTCGCCCCCGATTCGCTCCACCCAGGCGTGCTTGGTCTCGTTGATTGCGGGCGCATCGAGCGGGCTGTAGTAAAGGAGGATCTTGATGCAGTCCGCTCCAGCGGCCTTGAGGCGCACCACCGAGTAATTGTCCAGCAGGTCGGGCAACCGGCCGGGCTGCGTATTGTCATATCCGCTCTTCTCGTAGGCGAGCAGCAGGCCAGCGTTCTTGGCGCGCTGCTTGGCCGCGGACAGCCCGTACTCCGGGTCCAGCAGGATCGCGCTGGCATGCGGGGTGAGGATGCGCACCACGGCTTCTTTGAACTCTGCCATCATCTCGCGGGTCACTGCCTTCTTATCAATGCCTTTCTCCTTGGCGATTGCGCTCTGGAGCGAGCCGCGCTGGTCCATCGCCGCCGCGGCGATTACGCCGCGCGGGTCCGAGACTGCCTGCAAGCCTCTTTGTTTACCCGGGGTAAACTTCATCACGTTCCCTCCAAAAGATTTTGGGCCCAAATGCGCACAACTTGAAAATACTACCACGGAGGAAGCGACAACCGTAAGAGTGTCTCGCCGCTGTTTACTCAGGCGCGATACCGCAGATTATAGAAACAAAACTTGATGCTGCGTCGCGCCGATTCCGGCGCGCTTAGCGAGCTCGGCGAGCAGGCCAGGACCATGACGCGCCAGCAGCGGCAGAAAACAGAGTGTGCGCTCTTGCAAGCTGTGGTGCGGATAGAGCGCGCCGGTGAGTTGCCGTTCGTGCGTGTCAAGCACGCCAGTTCGAAAGTTCTGCGCGCGCGCAGCCTTCCCTCTCAGGCGGTCCAAATGGTACAGCATCTTGCGCTGCGAGGTTTCCAGCGCGCCGAGGAGCGTCTTGTCGAGCTTTTCCAGCGGAAGCCGCAGCCTGCCAAGCAGCTTCCGGATGGTCTTTTCACCCGCCACAAACTGCCTTGCCAGCTCTCTAGACAGAAATTCCCGTTCCATTTTCGCGCGCAAGTGCTGGCGGCCACCGAGGAGATCGCGAAACTCCAGGCCATATCTCTTCAGCAGCCTGGCAACGTGTGGCTCCACAAGCGTGAAGCCCGCGCGGGGCAGCACCGCCGGCATCCGCCCCAGCAGACGTCGATACACCACCTCGGCTTGCGCGAAGTAGGCGATCTCAGCGGGGCCTGCAACGTAGGCCGCGGTGGGCAGGAGCGCGTCCTGCACCACCGGGCGCAACAAAACGTTGGCGCTAAAGGCTTCGGGCGCGCCCTCAAGGGCGCGGAGTAGATCTGCCGAGGAGAATTCCGCGCTACCCGCCACAAACTTTTCCCCGCGGCGCCGCAGCGGCAAGCGCTGGCCGTCGTCGTTCCAGAAAAGCAGCGTGCTGCGCTCGGCGACCTTCACCTGGGCGTGGTACCCGTTGCGGTCCAACGCCTTGCTGCGCGCCAGCAGATCACGCACCAGCGACTCGCTCTCTTCCACCGCCCGGCGATAGAGCGGCGCGGCAAGCCGGTGCAGCCGGGCGTCGAGCGGATCGACCAAAATGACTCCCTGCCCCGCAAACAGCCGCGCCATCAGTCGGCCAAAAGCCGAGCCGAACGTCTCCTCCGGCCGGTAAGACTCGTCGAGTGCCCGGCTGATTTCTTCGGCTGCCGGGCCATCGAGCAGTGCCGAGGCCGTGCGAACCGCGGCGCGAACCTCCTCGCCCAGCGGAACCCTGCCCACGCTCCGCCCGGCAGCGCCTGCGGCAGCAACTTCGATGCGCTGCGGGCCGTCTGGACCGGGCCACCAGCAGTGGTTGATCTCGGCAAGGTCATGATCCTCGGTGGCCAGCCAGAAGATTGGCACGGCGTCGATGCCGCGCTCCGTCAGTTGTTGGGCCACCCGCAGCGCGCTGACTGCCTTGTAAATCGTGTAGCTGGGACCAGTGAACAGGCCCACCTGCTGGCCGGTGACGATGGCCACGGCGCCGGCGGCCAAGCGCTCGAGATTGCGCTCGGTTGAACTGTCAGTGCCGAAGCTGCGGTTCTGATCGTGGAGCATCTCGACAATGACAGTGCGTGCGCCCGGCTCATACCTGGGATCGCTCTTTACTTCCTCGGCGGCGTGGACGATGCCTTCCATGGTGGGCGGGTGGGAATAAAACTCGGCCACGCGGCTGAAATCATCTAGAAACGTGGCAAAAAGCCGGGTGGTTTGCGGAAGCTCGGTCAGGCGGATACAGTGGCACTCCATGGAATCGCCATCATACATGGGGCATGCAACCCCGGCAATCGCGCCGAGTTGTTCTCGATAGATGCCGCAAGGGCTCAGCCGAAGAAACGGTCGGCGGAATGTTAATTTTGAAGTAAACTAAGCCACCATGATTCGGGCGGGTTCAGTTCGTATGACCGCTGGGCTCTTTGCCGCACTGCTTTCAGCGGGCAGCTTCGGCCAAGCGCCGTCGCAGCCCCCTAATCAAGCCGCGGGGCACCCTTCCTCTGGCGCCCCAACCCAAGCGCAGCCGCAAGCCAAGCAGGAGCCCCCCGTCGTTCGCGTCACCACGCGGCTGGTCCAGGTCAACGTCATCGTGCAGGACAGGAAGGGCGAGCCGGTGACTGACCTGACCCGCGACGACTTCACCCTGCTCGACCAAGGCCAGCCGCAGATTGTCAGCACTTTTTCGGTGGAATCACTGCATACGCTGCCTGCGGCACAGCCCGCGCCCCCGAACGTCTTCTCCAACCGCTTCGAGCAGAAAACTCACACGCCCACCAGCGTGACGGTGATCCTCCTCGACGGTCTCAACACGCGGTTCGAGGACATGGCCTATGCGCGGGCACAGATCATCAAATTTCTCGGACAACTTCAGCCGCAGGACCGCGTGGCGCTCTATACGCTCACCACTCGATTGACAGTGCTGCACGACTTCACCAGCGACGCAACCTCGCTTCTCCGCGCGCTCGAGCGCTCGAAGGGCCACGTCTCGGCGGAGCTCGCCGCCTCCGAACGTGAGCTCGCCGCCTCCGAACCTGAGCCGGCTAATCCAATGGGCATCGATGCGCTGGATGAATTCCTGAAGGCCGCCAACCAGCGCATGGCCGACTTTTACACAATAAACCGTGTGGGGAGAACCGCAGGCACTATCGAAGACATTGCCAACCACCTAGCGCGGTTGCCAGGACGAAAAAACCTGGTCTGGGTCTCCGGGAGCTTTCCATTCTCCATCGGGCTCGACACCCCCTTCACCCCAGAGACTACGTCGCAGGAACGGCGCACGTTCAGCGAAGAAATCGAGCGCGCGGCGCGTGCTCTGAACAACGCCAATATGGCGATCTATCCGGTGGATGCGCGCGGGCTGACAGGCCCCTCCTTCACAACTCGGGCGCCGGCGTTTAGGGCTGGGCAGCAGGGTCCGGGCCTGCGGCGGAACCCCGTGGGCCCCATCGGGCTCTCGCCTGACCGCGCCAACATCGACACCATGAACATCCTCGCCGACCGCACCGGCGGCCGAGCCTTTTACAACACCAATGACATCCAGGGGTCGGTCCGCCGCGCGATTGAAGATTCGCGAGTGACTTACGTGCTGGGCTTCTACCCCACACATGGCAACTGGGATGCCAAGTTCCGTGAAATCAAAGTACAGGTGAAGCGCCCGGGCTTGCATCTCCGGTATCGCCGCGGGTACTTGGCCCTCCCCGAGGCGACGTTCGATTCCAAGAAGCGCGAGGTGTTGATGCGCGCCGCGGTCGATAGCCCGCTCGATGACACCAGCCTTGGCCTGGAGGCCCACCTTCACGTGGTGGATGTCCCGGGTGCCATGACCCTAAAAATCGAGCTGTTGGTTTACTCGCGTGACCTTACGCTGGTGGCGCAGGGCGATCGCTGGGCCGGTGCCGTGGACGTACTTTTCGTTCAGCGGGGCACTGACGGAAAAGAGCTCGCCGGCGAACTTAAGACACTCAATCTGAATTTGGTGCGAGGAACCTACGACGAGATCATGAAGAAAGGTTTGGGGCTAACCCGCAATCTGCCGCCGGCGCCGGGCGCGGCCCAACTCCGTGTGGTCGTGCGGGACGTTGGCTCCGGCTCGATTGGCTCGCTCACCATCCCCCTCACGAAGCTTATTCCGTCCAGCGGCGGCTAGTGCTGTTCTGTCCTCCTTCCCTTCTCAGCCGGTAAGCCGGCGCGGCTGGTAGAGCATATCAATTTAGCTCTTGCTCCAGCATACGGAGGCCTTCGTCCAGCATCATCTCGGCGTCTTCGCGCCATCCGTGAGCCTGCTTAGCAACATCACGTTTCGCACGCTCCAGGCAGATCGCTGCTTTCTGAAACGCCAGGCGCGTCCTAACATACGCGCGGCCTGTGGCGACATAGGTCTTCAGAAATACTTCGGCCGCCCCGTCGAGGGCGTGGACTGAACCGAGGTGTTTCAACCCCACCCGCTTAAGATAGACGAGCATCCTTGCCACGTCGTGGCTAGGGTCTGCCACGTTAAAGCTGTCCCAATCGACCGTAACTGTGCGGCCTTCAAGCAGAAGAACCTGACTGCAAGTATACATGCCATGGCCAGCGCACATTTCGATGCTGCCGAGCCCCAGTGCTGTGGCTTTCAGCTGTTCAAAAAGCCGGCTCGCCTTGTCGGCAAGCGAACCGCCGAGGTCGGCAAGGCACCGCCACCATCCTTCCAAAGAAATCAGTTGATCGCTCGGGCGAACGACCCGCCCCGAACGGGGTGCCATAGCCTGAAAACGTGCCAGCCAGCGCGCGCACCGCTCAGCTGCCAGGACGCGAACAGATTCATTCGGACTCAGAATAAGCACTTTAGTTGAAGTGCCGGGAGCTTTTTCGTAGAGCAGAAGGCGCAATGGCGCTAGAAACGCTACGGGTCGAGGAATCGCGAACTCGTCCTCTGAGCCAAACCCAGCTCGTCTGATTTCCTCCATAGCTTGATAAACATCTGAGCGGTCCTCGGCGTAGACCTTGCCAATCAGGGAGTAGCAGCCTCTCGTAGTTCCCAACGTGATTTCAAAGGTACAGCGGGGGTGGGTCCTGGGATAGTGCCTGAGAACTTGCAGTCGAACGTTTCGAATTGCCCCCCATTCCGAGGGCAAGACCTCAGGAAGGTACTCCCCCAACACAACCGGGTCGCAGGCTCTCTGAAGCGTTGGGATTCCTGGGTCGCTCGCCAGGGGTGATTCGGAAGAGTCTAGTTCAGACATGGTCTTTCACCCTCTCGCAGATTACGACCCGCATAGAATGTCGAGCCTGGGGACTTGGCTGGCAGACCTGGCAGTGCCGCTAAGGGGACGGTCTCGTACTTATATGTAGGGTCCGGCAGGAGCCCAAAAAATATAGCGGCGGCGAAAAATTTTCAGTCCGCCAGCGGCGACAACCGGCGGGAGTGAAGTCTTCGTCTCGCAAGGAGATTTAGACAGCCTACAGTACTGATGGTACTTATAAAAAGGGTGCCGGGGGCAGTGTAGCCCTCGCGTACCCGTTCTTGTTAAGCTGCCTGTCTCCAGTGGCACGGCCACTCGGCCGCGACCAAAGAAGTGGGCGGCCCCCCTTCCGCCCGCGATATTTTTTGCCGCGCCTATATTTTCCGATGTTCTCTCTCACCCTCAATCCACAGATACGGGCACGTTCAAGTTCGAAAGCACTTGCTCAGCCTGTGCGACCCATGACCTCGTCGGCTAGGTGGTAGCCGAGGATCAGACATCTGAATAAGGCCAAACCCCGCGTGAGCAGGGGGCGGAAAGCCACGGGTCTCCAAGCGGTTCGGGCCCCAGTGGACTTGGAGACGGCCGAGTTGCCGCGAGTGGCAGCGTTAGAGCCACCAGTGGCGATTTCGGCTTTTGTTTTTCACGGCCGTTACTTTGCGGTAGCCGGACAGGGGGAGAGCCATGTCTAAACTAGACTTTTCCGAATTATGCCTGGTCAGCGACCCAACAATCCCGATGCTTCAGAAAGCCTGCGACCCGATTGTGTTGGGGGAGTACCTTCCTGAGGCGTTGCCCTCGGAGTGGGGGGCGATTCGAAATGTTCGAGTGCAAGTTCTCAGGCACCGGCCCGGGAAGGGGCGCTGTACGTTTGAGGTTACGTTGGGAACTACGAGAGGCTGCTACTCCCTGATTGGCAAGGTCTACGCCGCGGACCGCTTAGATGTTTATCAAGCTATGGAGGAAATCAGACGGGCTGGGTTTGGCTCAGAGGATGAGTTCGCGATTCCTCGACCCGTAGCGTTTCTAGCGCCATTGCGCCTTCTGCTTTACGAAAAAGTGCCCGGCACTCGATGTACAGTGTTTCTTCTGGGTCCGAATGAATCCGATCGCGCCCTAGCAGCTGAGCGATGTGCGCGCTGGCTGGCACGTTTTCACTCTATAGCACCCCGTTTGGGGCAGGTCTTTCGCTTGAGCGATCAGCTAATTTCTTTGGAAGGACATTGGCGTTGCTTTGCGGATCACGGCTTCCCGTTTGCCGACAAGGCCGGTCGGCTTTTCGACCAACTGAAAGCCACAGCACTAGGACTCGGCGCCACCGAAATGTGCGCTGGCCATGGCATGTATACTTGCGGTCAGGTTCTTCTGGCTGAAGGCCGCACAGTCACGGTCGATTGGGACACCTATAAAGTGGCAGACCCGAGCCACGACGTGGCAAGGATGCTCGTCTATCTTAAGCGGATGGGGTTGAAACACCTCGGTTCAGTCCACGCCCTCGATGGGGCGGCCGAAGTATTTCTGAAGACCTATGTCGCCACAGGCCGCTCGTATGTTACGGCGCACCTGGCGTTTCAGAAAGCAGCGATCTGCCTGGAGGGTGCGAAACGTGATGTTGTTAAGCAGACTCGCGAACGGCGCGAGAGAGCTGAGGCTATGCTGGACGAAGGCCTTCGTATTCTGGACCAAGAGGCAAATTGAATTTGCTCTACCAGCCGCGCTGGCCATACGGCTGAGAAGTGAAGGAGGACAGCCGATCTCGAACCTCGCCCGATGCATCATAGGGGCGCGCTAAGCTGGAAGGCATCAGTGGGTGCTGCGCAGCCGAGGTCGCGCAGAGCGTTGCGGCACGAGCTGGGGGCTGGCGTCTCGCTGGCGGTCCTCAAAACACGCGGACGGGCGGGCCGCCAAACAGCGCATGCTTCCAGCTGACAGGATGAAGGCCGTAACTGACTTGGCTGCTAAGCTGGAGTTCGGAGAGGACGGGGCTGCCCTACCGAGGTCAGCTCCCTGCGCTCGCGGCTGAGGTGAAGCCAGCAAGCACCGCTTCCACCTCGCGCCTCTGCGCCTCGGTCAGCGGCAGCAACGGCGGCCGCGGGGTCCCACCGTAATATCCTGTGCAGTCCATCGCGTGCTTGATTCCCGCGATGCCCAACTCAGCGACAATCTTCTGGGCTGCCGGCAACAACCGGTGCTGCAAGTCCTTTGCTCGCTGCGCGTTGCCCGTGGTTGCCGCTTCGTAAAGCTCGATGCACGCCTCTGGCAGAACGCACGCCAATGCCAGAATGCCGCCCACGGCTCCCACCGCCAGCGATGGGTAAAGCGTGGCTGCCGAACCCACCAGCGTCTGAAACGCCACTGGCGTGAGGTGAATAATCTCGGTGACACGCGGGAGGTTGCCGGAGCTCTCCTTGATGCCAATTATGTTGGGGTGCTGGGCCAAGCGAACCACCAGGCTTGGCTCCAGCGCGATCCCGGTGAACTGCGGCACCGAATAGAGCAGCAGCGGGATGCGAGCCGCGTCAGCGACACGCAGGAAGTGCTCGAGCTGGGCTTGGGGATCCATCTGCGGCTTGAAGTAATGGGGCGTTTTGACCAGGGCCGCGTGGTAGCCCAAAGCCGCTGCGCAGTTGGTGCGCTCGATGGTCTCGGCAGTGGATTCGACGCCAGTGCCGGCGATCAGGATTTTCTCGGACGACGCAGCAGCCCGCGCGGCCGCCCAAACCTGTTCGGTTTCCTTTCGGCTGAGCAGCACCGATTCGCCGGTCGAGCCAGTGACCACGTAGCCGGCGAGGTGCGTGTGGTTGTACTTGCCGATATTCTCGCGGAGGCGGTCAAGCGCGAGAGCACCCTCGCTTGTGAAGGGAGTGGTCAGGGGTGGAAAGATGCCATGAAGCTTCATGGCGGCATTGTACCGCAACCCGTGCTCGGGACCCGGATCAACACATACCCTGCAGATCAGAAAGACTGCAGCGGAGAGAAAAGAGAGACCGCAGGCGCAGAGGCAAAGATAAGGAGTTGTTTCGCTAACCTTCACGGGGCAGTGAATGGCGATGTCATCCCGAACCCGCCGGCGGGCCGTTGGCTGTCACCCGTCGGCGTCGTTCGGAGCGGAGCGACGGATTCGACAGATCTAGTCAGCGGAAGATGGCTGGCCGTGCGCGGCGGCTCTGTAGCCGTGGAGGTCCTGCAGGGCGGCCACCTCGAATGCCTGCTCGTGCAGCGCGCGTATGCCGCGAGCCGCCGCGAAGGCGGCCGAGAGCGTGGTGATGCAGGGGATGTTGTAGCGGATGGCGGCGCGGCGGATCGATTTCTCATCGTAGAACGACTCGCGGCCGAGCGGCGTATTGATGATGATGTCCACCTTACCGGTTTTGATCAGGTCCACGATATTCGGGCGGCCTTCGTTGACCTTGTAAACCGGTTCGGCCTCAATGCCGGCGCGCTCGAGCGCTGCGGCGGTGCCGCGCGTCGCTACCAGCCTGAAACCGAGCGCCGCAAGCTCCTGCGCCAGCGACAGGACCTGGCGCTTATCGCGGTCGTTCACGCTCAGGAAGAGCGTTCCTTTGCGCGGCAGGCGTTGGCCGGCGGCAAGCTGCGCCTTAGCAAACGCCTGGCCGAAATTTTTCGAGATGGCCATGACCTCGCCGGTCGAGCGCATCTCGGGGCCGAGAATCGTATCCACGCCGCGGAACTTGTTGAACGGGAACACAGGCGACTTCACCGAGTAGTAGTCGCGCACGGCGAGCTCAGCCACGCCGTCGGCTTGAATCACCGGGAGATTCGTTTCGGCGAGCTTGCTGCCGGTCATCAGCCGTGCTGCCACCTTGGCGAGCGGTACGCCGGTGGCCTTGCTCACGTACGGCACGGTGCGGGAGGCGCGGGGGTTGACCTCGAGCACGTACACCGTGTCGCGCTGGATGGCGTATTGCACGTTCATCAGCCCGACGACGTGAAGCGCTTGCGCCAAGTGCCTGGTGTATTCGCGAATGCGCTCGAGCACGCCCGGCGTCAGGCTCACCGGCGGCAGCACGCAGGAGGAGTCGCCCGAATGCACGCCGGCCTCTTCGATATGCTCCATGATGCCGGCGATCACTACGTCCGAGCCGTCGGCCAGCGCGTCCACGTCCACCTCGGTAGCGGCTTCGAGGAACTGGTCGATCAGCACTGGCCGCGCCGGGCCCATCAGCGCCGCCTGCGCCACGTACTCCTGCACCGTATTCAAGTCGTAGGCGATCACCATCGCGCGGCCGCCCAGCACGTAGCTCGGCCGCACCAGCACCGGCAGGCCGATTTCGGCCGCGACCCGCGCGGCTTCCTCCGGCACCAACGCCGTGCCGTTGCGCGGCTGCGGAATGCCTAGTTCCTCGAGCAGCCGGCCGAATCGCCGGCGATCCTCGGCGAGGTCGATCGATTCCGGCGCAGTGCCGATGATGGGCACGCCGTTGCGCTTGAGCTCGAGCGCCAGGTTAAGCGGCGTTTGCCCGCCGAACTGCACGATCGCGCCCTGCGGCTTCTCGCGCTCGATCACCGCCAGCACGTCCTCCAGCGTGAGCGGCTCGAAGTACAGCCGGTCGGAAGTGTCGTAATCGGTGGAGACGGTCTCGGGGTTGCAGTTGATCATCACCGTTTCGTAACCCTCTTCGCGCAGGGCAAACGAGGCATGGCAGCAGCAGTAGTCAAACTCGATGCCCTGCCCGATGCGGTTCGGCCCGCTGCCCAGGATCGCGATCTTCGGGCGGTCCTGCGAATCGGCTTCGTCCTCGTCCTCGTAGGTCGAATAGAGGTAGGGCGTGAAGGACTCGAACTCGGCGGCGCAAGTGTCCACGCGCTTGAAGACAGGCGAGACTCGTAACTTGGCGCGCAGGTGGCGCACCGCCGCAGGCGTGGTCTTCCAGATCTGGGCCAGTTGCTCGTCGCCGAAGCCGCTGCGCTTCGCTTCGTGCAGCAGGTCGCGCGGCGCGGTTTCCACTGTCACGCCGGCGATGCGCCGGGTCAGTACGGCGATTTCCTCCATCTGGCGAATGAACCACGGATCGATTTTTGTCAGCTCGCACACCTCGGCCGCCGGCAAGCCCCGCTCGAGCGCCGTTAACAGCCAGTGAATGCGGTCGGGTCGCGGCGTGGCGAGCTTTTCGCGCAACACCGACACAGGCGTATCGGCCAGGGGACGCCACGGCGCGTGCGGCTCGAGCGACCGGATCCCCTTTTGCAGAGCCTCCTTGAACGTGCGCCCGATGGCCATCACTTCCCCGACGGACTTCATCTGGGTGCCGAGGGCCGTATCCGCGCCGGCGAATTTCTCAAACTGCCATTTCGGGATCTTAACCACGACGTAGTCGATCGTGGGTTCGAAGCACGAGGGCGTCTTCCGGGTGATGTCGTTGGGGATCTCGTCCAGTGTCATCCCGATGGCCAGTCGCGCCGCAATCTTGGCAATCGGGAAGCCGGTGGCCTTCGACGCCAGCGCCGAACTGCGCGACACGCGCGGGTTCATTTCGATCACCACCATGCGGCCGGTCTGCGGCTCGACCGCAAACTGGATGTTTGACCCGCCGGTTTCGACGCCCACCTCGCGGATCACCGCCGCCGCCGCGTCGCGCATGCGCTGGTATTCCTTGTCGGTCAGCGTTTGCGCCGGAGCCACGGTGATGGAGTCTCCGGTGTGAACGCCCATGGGGTCGAAGTTTTCAATCGGGCAGACCACTACGAAGTTGTTGCGGACGTCGCGCATCACTTCCAGCTCGAACTCTTTCCAGCCCAGCACCGATTCTTCCACCAGGGCTTCGTGCACAGGGCTGGTGTCCAGCGCGTGCGCGATGGACTCGGCAAACTCTTCGCGGTTGTAAGCGATCGAGCCGCCTGTGCCGCCCAGCGTGAACGAGGGGCGGATCACTACCGGGTAGCCCAACTGATCGGCCAAACGCAGCGCGTCTTGGACGTTGTTGACCAAGGCCGAGGCAGGAACGTCCAGGCCCACCTTGTGACAGGCGTCCTTGAACCACAGGCGGTCTTCCGCCACCTTGATGGCGCGCAGCGACGCCCCGATGAGCTCGACGCCATACTTTTCCAGCACGCCGCCCTCAGCCAGCTCGACGGCGAGGTTGAGGCCCGTCTGGCCGCCGACGGTGGGCAGCAGCGCTTGGGGCCTTTCCTGCGCGATGATCTGCTCGATGTAATCCTTGGTCAGCGGCTCGATGTAGGTGCGGTCGGCGACTTCCGGGTCGGTCATGATCGTCGCCGGGTTCGAGTTCACCAGCACGACCTGGTAGCCCTCGGCGCGCAGCGCCTTGCATGCCTGTGTGCCCGAATAGTCGAACTCGCAAGCCTGGCCGATGATGATCGGCCCCGAGCCGATAATCAGGATTTTCTTGATGTCCGTGCGTTTCGGCATTTATCGCGTCGCGCCGTGGCGAAGGGCGCGCGAGAGTTTGTGCTCTTTCATCATCTCGGTGAACTGGCGAAACAAATAGTGCGAGTCGTGCGGCCCGGGCGAGGCTTCCGGGTGATATTGCACGCTGAACATCGGCAACGATCGATGGCGCATGCCCTCGTTCGTGTAATCGTTCAGGTTGACGTGCGTGATTTCGACTTCGCTTGCGGGCAGCGAATCCGGGTCCACGGCAAAGCCGTGGTTCTGCGCGGTAATCTCGACCTGGTTCGCCAGCAGGTTCTTCACCGGATGGTTGGCGCCGTGATGACCAAACTTCAGCTTGAAGGTGCGCCCGCCGAGCGCCAGGCCGCAGAGCTGGTGGCCCAGGCAGATGCCGAAGATGGGCACGCGCGCCATTAGCTTGCGGATATTCTCCACAGCGTAGGTAACCGGCTCGGGATCGCCCGGGCCGTTCGAGAGAAAGACGCCGTCAGGAGCAAGCGCCAGGGCGTCTTCGGCGGAAGTCTTTGCTGGAACGACGGTGACGTCGCAGTTGTGGTCCACCAGCAGGCGCAGGATGTTTTGCTTGATGCCGAAATCGTAAGCCACCACGCGGAAGGGCTGCGCTTCGGCCTGCGCGGCCGCTTCGCCCATCTCCTCGCGCCAGGGAGGCGCCGTCAGCTCGATTGAGTGCTTCTTCCAGGCGTAGGACTTTTCGCAGGTGACGCGGCTGGCGAGCTCCAGGCCCGCCATCGTGGGCAGCGCGCGAGCTTCGTGGATGAGCATTTCGGCTGGCGTGCCGTCGGTGGCGACCAGGCCGCGCAGCGCGCCAACGTTGCGAATGTGGCGCACCAGCGCGCGCGTATCGAGGTCCCAGATCGCCGGGATGTTGTGGCGGCTCAGATAGATCTGCGCGGTTTCGGTCGAACGCCAGTTCGAGGCCAGCGCGGAAAACTCGCGCACGATGAGCGCCTCGATGTAGGGCCGCGCGGACTCCTCGTCGTCGAGATTGACCCCCACGTTGCCGATATGCGGATAGGTGAGGCAGACGATCTGGCCGGCATAGCTGGGGTCGGTGAAGACTTCCTGGTATCCGGTGAGGCTGGTATTGAAAACGACTTCGCCGCCGCGGCGGGCGCGAGCGCCCGCCGCGCGCCCGTTAAATATGCGCCCGTCCTCGAGCGCGAGAATCGCGGGCCGTGCCAATCCCTCGGTCAGTGGGTCCTCCGGTGGCGTTCATTTCATGTTTTGGGCGAAGGCCGGAATCGAGCCGAAGCGTTCCACCGGCCAGTAAGCAAAAACTGCCTTGCCGTAGATGTAGCGATTGGGTACGGGGCCGAACACGCGCGAGTCGTTGGAGCTCGAGCGATGGTCGCCCATCACAAAATACTCATCGGCCGGAACGCGGAGTGGGCTGTAGCTGTTCGAGTCGGCGAACTGCGGCGGCACGTAAGGCTCCTCGAGCCGTTTGCCGTTTACGTACACCCGACCCTGGCGGATCTCCACCATCTCGCCCGGGAGAGCCACCACGCGCTTGATGAATGACTTCGAGCGGTCGAGCGGATACCAGAAGACCACCACGTCGCCGCGTTCGATGGGCTCAAAACGATAGACGAACTTGTTGATGAAAATGCGCTCCTGGTCTGAAAGCAGCGGGGTCATGCTGGTGCCTTCTACCTTCACTGGCCGGTAGAGGAAGATGATGATCACCATCGCCAAGGCCAGCGCCAGCAGAAGGTCCCGCGCCCAAGCTCGCACCTCGCGGCGTAACGAGGCGCCCGCAGACGAACCGGGCACCCCCTCGGTCGTGGCCGGTGGGGTTAGGTTAGGGGATTCTTCCATCTGCATCCACAAATTATATTTATATCATGCGCGTGCCCCCCGCGCCACCGTGAATTGGGCTGAATTACTCCGCCGGGCCGCCAATCTGGAATCGACAACCGTCCCCGCCGCATCGTACGATGCAATCGCTATGGCGCCCCGCGTTGCCTTAATCCTCCCGGCGCTTGACGAAGAGCAGAACGTTGCTGCCATGCTCGACGAACTCGCTCGCGCAACCCAGCTAGACGGCCTGCCGGGACTGGCGCTCGCGCAGATCATCGTTGTGGACAATGGCTCCACCGACCGGACCGCCGCGGTAGCGCGGGAGCGCGGCGCCCAGGTTGTCCTGGAGCCGCGGCGCGGCTATGGGCAGGCGTGTCTGGCGGGGATTGCGGCCGTCGAACCGCAGGCGGACATCATCGCCTTCATGGACGCCGACGGCAGCGACGACCCCGCCGAGTTGTCGCGCCTGATCGCCCCGATCGAGCGCGGCGAGGCGGATCTCGTGCTCGGTTCGCGCGTGCTGGGCCAACGTGAGACCGGCTCACTCACTCCGCAGCAGCAGTTCGGCAACTTGCTGGCTACATTTCTGATGCGCGTATTCTATGGGGCGCGCTTCACCGACCTCGGCCCCTTTCGCGCCATCCGCCGCGATGCCCTCGACCGCATTGGAATGCGCGACACCAATTTCGGCTGGACCACCGAGATGCAGATCAAGGCGGCGCAGCACCGCCTCCGCATCCTGGAGATTCCTGCGCGCCATCGCCGGCGTCGCGGAGGGAAGTCCAAAATTGCCGGCAGCATTCGCGGCAGCCTTCTCGCAGCAGCAAAAATTATCTGGACGATTCTGCGCTACCGCTTCTCGAGCTAAGGGGCGAGGGAAAGACTGACAACTACTGGACTCTGCCATAGTCGAAGAGATGGATGTCCTTGCTGATCCCGAAGGTAAATCCGCTGCGGGCGTCGGTTTTGGTTAGCCCGGCGATTCCGGCCAGATCCCACTGGAATCCGCCGGTGAAAATCTGAAGACCGAAGCGGGCCTGCGAGCGGCTCTCGGTGCCGGTCAGGTCCGCGGTGATCTTGCGCGTGGATTGCCGCCCGGCGACCTCGCCCACCACCTTCAGCCGCGGATGCAAAGGAAAGGCGAACGCTCCGCCGTAGATGATCACGTCGTTCTGCGAAAATTTCGTGTTGGACGCCTGGAGAATCGCTAGCCCGACATTGCCGAAGACGTCCAATCGGCCGAAATGCTTTTGCAGGATGAATGCTGCGAATACGTCGGTCGAATTGGTCCCGATGCCCCGGTTCTGCTTCGAGTTGGGCATCTTGAATCCGAAGCGCATGGCTAGGGCCGGCCGGCGGTCGCTCTCGCGCCAGATGCGAATCTTGGTGGCGAGCGAAAAGTCACCGGTATCGTTCGTCGAGCAGCCGGAGAGTTGGCCGGCGCCCGAAGGCGTGGTGCAGGCGCCATCCAGCTCCAGCGGCACGAAGCCGCCTGACTTTCGCTTCGCGTCCAGGAAATTCTGCACCGCGCCTTCCAATTGCACCTCGACCATCTTGCCCACGCCCAGCCGGACGTTAATCACGCCGACTGAGGTGAGATCGCCCGTGAGGCCGCTGAGCGGAAAGTCTACCTCTTGGAGGAAGTCGAAGCCGACCTGCGCGCGCAGCGTGCCCGGCGGCAGAACTTCAGCCTCGGTGGTACGCAGCGGGCGGGTCTGTGCGGCAGCGGGGAGGCCTAGGAAAGAGAGGAGGCCGAGGAGGCTAAGGAAGTAAAGGCCTCGAGGAGCATGCGTCTGGCTTGCGTGAAGGGAGCTGCTCGGTGGATGCATTAGCGCGTCGCGACTCGTGCTTTGCTTTTCCGTTTCAGTGCCTGCGTTAATCCCCGCGCTCTTGCGCGGAACAGTGGCTATCCTAAATGAATGCCCTTCCCTCGCCAAGAGAGAACTTCCACAGGGCAAGCAAGAAATCTTGGTCCTGCCCTGCCGGTTAATCGCCAAGCGCATAGGTCAGGGCAGCCAGTGCGGCGATGACCGCGGTTTCGGTCCGTAGGATGTTCGGGCCAAGCGAGATTTCCAGAAATCCTCCAGCGCGCGCCGCGGAAAGCTCCTCATCGGTCCAGCCGCCTTCAGGGCCCACGGCCAGCAGCGCCGATGCGGCGGCCTTCTGCTCAGGCGCCGTTTTCTTTCCTTCCAGGGCGGAGCGAAGGGGTGGCGCCTCGGGCCGCTCGGACAGAAGGAGCTGCAGTCGAGCTCCAGCGCTGGGCGTGGCAACTCGCGCGCCTAGAAGCTCAAACGCGGACGAGGGACGGGTGGAGGGGTGCAACACCGGCGGCCGCATGCGGCGGGACTGCTGCGCCGACTCGAGCAGAATCTTCTGCCAACGCGCAGCGCGCTTCGCCGCCGCCGCGACCAGTGACTTTTCACTGCGGGCCGCGGCCAGTGGAACGATCTCGGCGACTCCGAGTTCCGTGGCCTTCTCAAGACTCCACTCGAAGCGATCGAACTTTATGATGGCGAGCAGAAGAGTCACGTGCAAGCTTGGCGTGCGGGCCGGCAGCGGTTCTACCAGTGCGAATTCAACCGCATCCCGGCCGGCGTGCTCGATGCGGGCGAGCCAAAGCGCCTCCCCATTACTCAACTCATAAAGTTGGCCGGGCTGGGCGCGCAGCACCCGGCCCAGGTGGTGGGCCGCCTCGCCGCGAAGGGCCGCGGTCGTGCCGTCAAACCGTTCGACGAAGAAGCGACGTCGCATTGGCTGGCGCGTGAACTCGGGCGATTCTTGGCGGGCTCTCTCCTTTCGGGCGACCCGGGGAGAGGAAGTTCGTGTTGATATAGCCAAGGTGTACGGCGACTCGGGATGCAACTGACGCTCTGGAACCGTTGACTATCGGTGGCAAGCAATCCGCTCTACGCCAATAGGTTTCCGCCATCCGGGCTCAGCCGAGGATGTCTTTAACCTTCTCGAAGAAGGACGAGTTGCGCTCAGCGGGGCGGTTTTCGACATGCAGGGTCGCGCCGAGCTGCTCGAGAAGCTTCCGCTGTTCGCGGGTCAGTTTG
>Ga0209804_1000618_pt1 | contig 27540 bp, 23 predicted proteins | sample GraSoiAngelo_139_FD_185896 | JGI IMG/M metagenome (GOLD analysis project Ga0209804, IMG submission 185896) | Grasslands soil microbial communities from the Angelo Coastal Reserve, California, USA - 14_0929_12_20cm (SPAdes) (version 2) | ecosystem: Environmental > Terrestrial > Soil > Grasslands ... | reverse complement strand
GGCGCCCATGTTGGCCTTGGCCGATAGCCGCATCCTTGCCCCGCTCGTGAGCGGCGTGCTCTTAGTTGTGAAGAGCAGAACCATACCCCGCGAGCAAGTGCTTCACGCGCAATCCAGCATCAGCAGTGTTCGTGCAAATCTGATCGGCGTGATACTTAACGGCGTGGATGTCCGCACCAATGGGTATTACGATTACGGTCGTTATAGGTCCACCGCTACCAAAATTGTCTCGGACGAAAATTTCGCTTGAGTCGGATTCTCAGGGTGCCCTTACAAAGCAACTGACTGATCTAGCGTGAGGCTCTACGTGCTCCGAATCGCCGAAGTGGGTCTCTGCGCCGCAGTGTGTTTTTCCGTTCTGGCCTTTGGTGGTACGGCGTCGCCTTTTTTTCTTGTCCCGCAACTGATTGTGCTAGCGCTCGGAGCCCTGGTCGTATCGGCCAGTCCGCGCTCCACTCTTGCCTCCATGCGCCTTCCACTCACTGTCCCCCTTCTCTTAGTTACATTGGTTCTGCTGCAAATCCTTCCGTTACCGGCCTCGTTGGCGCAGTCGTTCGGCACGCCCGGCGGCGATTTCCTAGGCCCTGGTCACTTTACCCTCAGCATCGCTCCGTATCAGACGGTTTCCCACTTTCTGCTGTTGATCACTTGCTTGACGGCCTTCTACCTGGTTTTGCTGGTGTGTCAGGACCGAGACGCAAACAAGCGGCTTGTCTATGTTCTCGTTGGCCTGGGAACGTTCGAAGCTCTTTACGGACTGCTGCAATACCTAACCGGTTGGCAACAGATTTTTACTTATATCAAAAAGTATTATGTTGAAGACGCTACTGGCACCTATATTAACCGCAATCATTTTGCGGGCTTGTTGGGAATGGTCCTGCCTTTTGTCGTGGTCCTCGCGTTGCGTAAGGCGCACACTCTGCGCCGCGCGGCCGTGCGCAGTGAAGTGCCGGACCGTGGCGTCTTATCTTCCGTGGAGCTGCTCCCCGTTGTATTTTGGCTCTTTCTGGCCAGCGTCATTTTCACTGCGCTGATCTTCTCGCGCTCGCGCATGGGATGCGTCTCCGCCCTCATTTCCTTGATTGCTGTTCTGTCGCTGGCACGAACTTCCCAGTGGTCGGCACGGACCCGGGCGTTGATCGTCGCATTATTTTCCCTCGGCATCGTGGGACTTGTTGTTTGGATCGGAAGTGATCCCGTGATCGCCCGCTTTGAAACTCTCGGGCAGGAGTATGGCCAAACCGGCCAGAATCGTCTCTCCATCTGGTGCGACACCTTAAAATTGATTCACCAGCATCCTCTGCTTGGCACCGGCTTGGGCACCTTTTCTGTGGCCTATCCCTCCGTTCAAACCGCCTTTCTCAACCTTCTCGTAGACCATGCCCACTGCGACTACCTGGAGGTCGTCAGTGAACTCGGTCTACCCGGAGGCATTTTGGTGTTTGGTTCGATCTTGTGGGTTCTCGCTCAGGCCGTCCGGCATTATTGGGAAGCTGAAGATCGTTTCGAGACTGCCGTCTGTCTTGGTTGTGCTGGGAGTATCACCGCAATCCTAGTGCATAGCTTAGGCGACTTTAACCTCTACATCCCTGCCAATGCGCTTGTATTCGCCGTAATAATTGCTCTCGCCTGGTCTGCGTCTCAGAGTCAGAATAACGGGTACAGGTGCGTTTCTCCACGTCGGGACGCCTCCGGTAAGGTTCACCCATGACGCTCGCATCTATCCTAGTCACGAATAAATGCTTCAGATTACGTAACTTGCAGGAGCGAAACAACGCGTCTCAACGAGTCGCAATGTCATAGAGCGTTCGTGATAATCCCACCCTCTCCTCCCCGGGGGTCACCCAAAGCCGGCCATCAATTAGGTGACCACCGACTCTGGCGCACCTTCTGTGAGCCAAACCTGTCGACCGTCCCTATCGCTCCGCCAGTGCCTGTGTGAGCCGAATCGCCAGATAATCGAGCGGGGACTGATTTGCGGCCGAAATGCCATGGCCATGTGGCAGGGCTTGATTTGAATCTTGTGGCATTTTTGGAAACCCGACACAGCCCGGCCCCCTGGCGGACGTTCCAGTACGCCTGGTTCGCCCTACGGTGCGTAGGTCCCCTCGCTCAGCAATCCACCCGATTGTGATGTTAAAGAGCCCTGCGTAGGCTTACGGGTGCCTGGATGTCAGACCATCGTCTCTCGAGTAAGTGATTGACTTCAATGAATGTTAGAGGAGGCTCCCTGCGCGACGAATGTGAGCGGAAGCGTGCGGACCGACCGTGGCAATCTGAAAATCGAGCTAGACTCACTCAGCCGCATAAGACCGCCTTTCTCCGCCGAGACTTTCTCGGTATCTCCTCTTGCTCGAGGGGGCCGGGCTCGTTTAGCGACAGTGCGATGGTCGGTAGGCGGGAAATGAACGCCGTATGAGCGGAAGGTGGAGCAAAAATGGACGCCATGGCCGATAAACAGACCGGACAGCATTTCGAGGACCAGCTTAGGATCGCGAGAATAAGGATAATTCATAGAGGAGTCGCGTCAATGGCGAAGGGCTGGCGCCGACTGCCTGCCAAGGAAGCGTTCTCGTTCGTAGGGGCAGCACCATCTGCGCACCGCCAGACAAGTGGGACGATGTGGACGAGTCTAGCGATCTGCTTACTCACGTGCCTTCTGCCGGTTTCCCTACCCGCGCAGCAGAGCACGGGCAAGACACAAGACAACAGCAAAGTGTTGGTAGCCCGAACCGGGAACTTCGTTAAGGACGTACCGCTCGGGGTTACCGCCGATGCCAACTACGTGATCGGCCCGGAAGACATGTTGGACATTAGCGTGTGGAAAGAGCCCGATCTGACCCGTACGGTACCCGTCCGACCAGACGGAAAGATCTCATTACCATTGTTGAACGACGTGCAGGCAGCAGGTCAGACGCCCACACAACTCGCGACGCACATCAAGGAAAGCCTAAAGAGATATGTCACCGATCCCCAGGTGACGGTGATCGTCACCGCGATCAACAGTCAGCGCATTTACCTTCTTGGGGAAGTGACGCGTGCCGGCGCTTATCCCCTGCTGCCTGGAATGACCGTGTTGCAGGCGCTATCGAGCGCAGGCGGATTTACGCAATATGCCCATACTCAAAAAGTCTATGTGCTGCGAGAGAGAAATGACGGTCAGGTGAAGCTTTCTTTCAATTATAAAGACTTTCTTAACGGTAGAAATCCCGAGCAGAACGTCGTCCTAAAAGTGGGCGACACGATCGTGGTTCCCTAAAACGAAGAATCAATGCGAATTCCCATTGCAAACATTTGTCTCGCGCTTTTGGCCACGGTTCTCTCGGTAACGTCAGGTCATGCTCAGGCACAGGTGGGCGATTCGACGACGCTTGCGGCTCAGCCCGTGCAGCTGCCGGTTGCGACAGCACCCTACTCTGGAAATACCAAGAGCCCAAACGCTGATTCCGCAACGCCGGTATCGGATAAGCGCGCCCTGGCAGGCGCCCAAGACCTTTCGCCTGACTCAACTGCATTGAGGCGGAGCTATTGGCAGCCCTTCTTCAATTTGACATCAACTCTGGATACGAATCCCCGCGGGGCTGGTAATACGGTTAGCTTGGTTCCGTGGGGCTCCTTCTACGGCGGCGTAGACCTACTCTTGTCCTCGCGTCGCTCTGACCTGACTCTGGACTATCTCGGCGGGGGAGTGGTTTCGCAGCACAAGAACGAGGATCAGCCGATTCAGCAACTCGCCTTTGGAGAAAGACTGAGCTGGCGCCACGTGTCAATTTCGCTCTTCGACCAAGTCGCCTACTTCCCGAAAGCAGTATCTGGGTTCTATTTGCCGACGGGCACGAGTCTTACGAGCAACCGGGAACTAGCGCTGCAGCCGGTATTCGTTCCGAATCAGTCGATCGTCACCACGGTCGGGCAAGAACTTACGAATGCGTTCATAGGTGAACTCGATCTCTCCCCGACCCCGCGGTCCTCGTTAACATTCCTCGAGTCTTACTCAGTGGTTCGTTTTTTCAATTCCGGCGTTTTAGACCTGAACGATACGATCCTCCAAGGCGGATTCAACCATCAAATAACTCGCAACAATACAATCGCTCTCCTTTATCGTTATGCCGGCTTCCGATTCGACAATTTGTACCAACCGATGGACGGGCACGTCGTCCAGTTTGCATTCGGACGACGGGTTACGGGGCGGCTGGCATTTCAGCTTTCCGCCGGTCCAGAACTGAGTTTATTCCGTACGGCGGCGGGCCAACAGTCTTTGGGGAGCACGCTCCCGACAATCCTGGTATTCAAGCGGCTGTCCTGGTCGCTCGATAGCTCGATAACTTACGAGATACGTCGCACAGTATTGAAGCTTGTCTATGACCACGGCGTGACGGACGGAGGAGGTTTCCTGGCAGGTGCAACCACTGACCAAGGATCCCTGTCGATCGATAGCCAATTGTCTCGTACGCTTGCGGGCCAGCTCATTGGTGGGTACGCCAGTAATCGAGGTGCGATTGCAACGGCGCAGCAACCTGTGGATGAGCTGTACCGAGACTGGTTCGCTGGGGTGACGATTAGCCACACCTGGGGTCGCAGGGCGAGCGTCTTCCTCAGTTATCAGGTGCAAAGACAGGCTTCCAATTTTGCCTGCGCGGGTGTTGGCTGTGGAAACGGCTTTACACGGCAGTTCATATCGCTGGGTTTGACGGGCCGTGCGCAGCCGCGACCCATCACGTAGCGGATCTGCGTGCCAGACAGGATGACGAAGACGGATTAGAACAATGCCCAACCAGAAAGAATTAAGCTTCGAGGACTATGTGGCGATTCTGCGGCGGCGACGCTGGCTGATAATTGTTCCCGCGGTCCTCGGCGCCATAGTCGGATATGCATTGAGCCTGGCGTTACCCGCTAGGTATACGTCCCATACGGTAGTTCTCGTTGAACAATCGATCGTCCCTGACAGCTACGTAAAACCAGTGCTGAGTGAGGATCTGAACCAACGCCTCGCGAGCATGCAGGAGCAAATCCTGAGCCGCACGCGCCTGCAGCACCTGGTGGAACAATTTGGCATGTACAAGGAGGACGTCGGCAAGGTGCCGATGGAGGTGCTCGTTGCACGGTTGCAGAAATCCATTACCGTGAAGCCGCTAAATCCCACGCAGGGCACGCAGCCCACGGAACTGCCGGGGTTCAATGTCGACGTTACCCTTGGAGGGGCTTGGCTCGCTCAACGGATATGCACGGAGATTACGTCCATGTTTATGCAGCAGAACCTACGACTCCGCGAGCAGCAAGCGGAAGACACAACTCAGTTTTTAGGCGCACAACTCGAGGAGGCTAAGGCCAAACTCGATGAGCAGGACGCAAAGCTGGCTGATTTCCAGAGTCACTACGTTGGAGAACTTCCCGAAAATGAACAAAGCAACCTCACTTTATTGATGGGGCTGAGCACACAACTCGAGGCTGCCACACAGGCCGTGAACCAGGCGCGAGAAGAGAAAGCATTCGCAGAATCAATGTTGAGCCAGCAGGTGGCGGCCTGGGAGTCGTCGCAGAAAGGCCAGAATCCCGAAACGCTCGAACAACAGCTCGCCAAAGAGCAGGAACAGCTTTTGTCACTTCGAGGGCGGTATACCGATGAATACCCGGATGTAGTGAAGCTCAAAGACGATGTTGCGGAGCTACAAACGAGAATTCAAGATGCGGCTGCGAAGAGGCAGAACGAGCCAAGCGAACCGGGAAGAAAAGCACTCTCGATCGAGCCGCCGGAAATCCAGCAGCTGCGGGCGCATCTTCATCAAGCCGAACTGGCCGCCGTCCAGAAGGAAAGTGAACAGAGGCACCTGCAGCAGCAAATCGGAACTTTGCAAGGCAGGCTCCAATCGAGTCCCAAAATTCAGCAGCAGTTCAAATCCCTGACGCGCGACTACCAAACGGCCCTCGAGTTCTACAACGATCTACTGAAGAAGCGTAATGAATCGCAAATGGCGACCGACTTGGAACATCGCCAGCAAGGTCAGCAGTTCCGAGTTCTAGATGCCCCTAGCTTTCCGGAGCGGCCCTCTTTTCCCAATCGGCCACTCTTCGGGTTGGGTGGATTGGGCGCAGGGCTGATTGTGGGTTTAGGACTGGTGCAATTTTCCGAGTGGCATGACAAATCAATGCGATCCAGGCACGATGTCGAGATTTATCTGCGGTTGCCCACGCTAGCTCAAATCTCTTTGATGAAGCCGGATCTACACGCGAAGAACGGCAATAGCAGGCTTGCCCCAATGAAGCAGGGGATGTCCAAATTGGACGCATCATCCGGTAGGCGCTAACTATGTACAACCAGTTTTTCGGCCTGAGAGAAAGCGCTTTTAACGTGAATCCGGACCCCCGGTATTTCTTTTTGACACCTGTCATGCAGGAGGCGCTGGCAGGCTTGGCCTACGGAATTCAGAGACGCAAAGGCATCGTTCTTTTGACTGGCGAGGTCGGAACCGGGAAGACCACCCTGCTCCATCAACTCATGGATTGGCTACGGCAAAACCAAGCGGCTACGGCTTTTATTTTCAATACCCGGCTCAGTGTCGAAGATCTGTTCAATTACATCTTGACCGATTTCGGGATTTCCTGTGAATCGCGTGCGAAGAGCGACAAGTTGATCCACCTCAATAACTGGCTGCTGAATCGGTGCCTCGCCAGAGATCGCGAGCCAGCGGTACTTATCGTCGATGAGGCACAGAATCTCAGCGCGGAACTGCTCGAGGAAATCCGGCTGCTGACGAACTTAGAAACATCGAGCCAGAAATTGCTTCAGATTGTCCTATCCGGACAGCCGGAACTCGATTTGAAACTCAGAGAGCCAAGGTTGCGGCAGCTTCGGCAACGGATTACGTTGCGTTACAGAACAACCCAACTCTCGCCTGCGGAGACTCGTAGCTACATCGAGGAGCGCCTGCGCATCGCCGGTGCGGACGGCCAGCCGATATTTTCGCCGGAAGCCATTGAGAGCATCCACTACTACGCCTGCGGAATCCCGCGCGTCATCAACGTCCTCTGCGACCATGCGCTGATTAACGCTTTCGCCGAGCGGCGCAAACGGGTCTCCGCGAGCCTGATTCATGAGGTGGCGCGTGAATTTGAACTGGACCTTATCGAGCCGATTGCTCCTTCCGTTAGGTCCGGATTCTCGGACCGTGAGACTGGATCAGTGATCCGGGCGGCGATGGCTAAGGGTGCGGGGAGCTTCTCGCCGACGGAATCATCGCTCCAAGATTTCACCAGGCGTGACGACGGCAACGGTCCGTGTGCGCCAGCCTGGGTGGACTCAGAGGAAACAAAGATATGAGCCGCGTCTACGAAGCCCTGAAGAACGCTCAGGAGCAACGGACGATACGTGGACCGCTGGAAGCAGAGGTTACCGCGCAGGAATCTAGTGTTGGGGGACCTGTTCACAACGGCAAGACGGCAAGTAGAATTCGAGAAATCCTGTCCGCACTGACAGCCGAAGGCGCGCCGCCTCAGGAGCAACGGACGATACGTGGACCGCTGGAAGCAGAGGCTACCCCGCAGGAATCTAGTGTTGGGGGACCTGTTCACAACGGCAAGACGGCAAGTAGAATTCCAGAAATCCTGTCCGCAGTGACAGCCGAAGTCGCACCGCCAGCTCGGTCGCTGCAGTTGGAAGAACTGCAACAGCGCTGCGCAAAACCGGGGTGGAAACCGCAACTCCGTTGGAATGTTTTCTCGAACGAGCGATCCTGCAAACGGCAGGCCGAGCAGTTCCATACTTTACGGGCGCGTCTGTACAGTCTTCGCGATACACGCCCCATCCAAACGTTGCTCATCACAAGTACAATCGCGGCGGAAGGAAAGACGTTTGTTGCGATGAATCTCGCTCAGTCGATCGCCCGCCAACGCGGTCGGAGGGCTTTGCTAGTCGATGCGGACCTGCGCGCATCCAGACTTCACATTGCCCTGGGGGCCCCATCTGCGCCGGGTCTGAGCGATTACCTTGCCGGCGAAAGCGACGAGTCTGCCGTCATTCAAGCAGGCGCACAGGAAGGCCTCTTTTTTATTCCTGGCGGGAAACCACGTTCCAATCCTGCGGAACTGCTTGCCAATAACAAGTTACGCGCTTTGTTTTCGCGAGTGCTTGCTCTCTTTGACTGGATCATCGTAGACGCGCCTCCTGCCCTTCCGGTGTCCGATGCGAGCGTCTTATCAGGCATGTGTGATGGCGTGATCTTTGTGGTGCGCGCCGGAATGACGGCGTTCGATATGGCTCAGGCTGCCTGCGGGGAGCTTAGGAATAAGAATTTGCTCGGTGTCGTACTGAACGGAGTCGAAGAAGAAGCAATCTACGGCGCTTATGGCTACTACTAGGGCAGAAATGGCACATGCGGGGAAGAAGGGCTCGACTATCTGTTTCACCATTACGGGGTGCGGCTCCTCGCGTCTTTGCAAGTAGTTCTGTAGTTTAGCGCTGAAGGTTTGGGACTCTGAGGGCGGTAGCTTGTTCAATACCATTCCCCGGGCGCATGAGCTCTCAAAAGACACCGACAACGGTCGAGGACAGGAAATGATACCGGAAAAGGCCAGTTACTCGTGGTTCGCGGTGCAGACGAGGTTGAGATATGAGCATTTCGCTGCGGCCCACTTACGCAGCAAGGGCTACGATCTTTTTTTGCCCGTTTACAGCTGCCGGCGGCGTTGGGCCGATCGCATTAAGGAAATCGAACTACCTTTGTTTCCGGGCTACCTGTTTTGCAGATTTGATCTAAACAATCGCTTCCCGATAGTCGTAACACCGGGGGTCCTCCAGGTTGTCGGAGTGGGCAAAACCCCGGTGCCGGTCGCCGATGCGGAAATCGCTGCCCTGCAAACTGCTGTTCAATCGGGGCTGCCCAGACAACCTTGGCCGTTCCTGCAAATCGGTCAAAGAGTGAGAGTGGAATACGGGCCGCTTTATGGGCTTGAGGGGATCTTGCTAACGTTCAAAGGGCGCCATCGCCTGGTGTTGTCAGTGACGCTGCTGCAGCGCTGTGTAGCCGTCGAAATCGATGTCGCGTGGGTCCGTCCGATTCCTCGTGGTTTGACTGCAGCTACTCCACTAACGGGTCCCGTTCGGGATCTCAGAATCTAACACTTGACCTTGGTAGTACAAGCGCAAGACGAGGAAGACGTCCTGTGAAGACGAGTCTGATGCAAGAAGAGTCAGATTCGGCTGGGCTGCGCACATTCACTCCGCGGCCCCGCCGCTCCCCAAGCCGGGAGCATAGCGAAATCCTTCCTGAGAACATATTCCGGAGAATCCTCTGTTGGGAGCGGAAGAAAGCGGAACGTTCCGACAAACTCTTCCTATTAATGCTCGTGAACGAAAGAACGGGCCAGGTCAATCAAGGGGGAAAAGTGCTGTCAGAAATATGGTCGGCACTTTCGGGTTCCACGCGAGAAACGGACATTGCCGGATGGTATCAACATAACGCTGTTCTAGGGGTCATTTTTACCGAGATCGACGAACCATATAAGAACACGGTGCAGAACTTGATACGCGCCAATGTAATTGCGGCGCTGTGCGCCACACTATCTGCAGAACAGGTCGATCAAATCCACTTCTCGTTTCACCTGTTTCCGGAGGGGCGGGAGAGACCTGACGGCGGCCGTTTGGTCGACCCGGAGCTTTACCCTGATTCGGTTGAGCAGGAAGAAGCGAGGAAGGTGTCTCGTTTTGCGAAAAGAGCTTTGGACATTGCAGGAAGCATCCTAGCCCTCATCCTTTTTTCTCCCGTGTTCATCGTCATATCGCTGGCCATCAAGCTTACTTCCAAGGGGCCAATCCTGTTTAAGCAAGAAAGAGTGGGCCGGTATGGCTTAAGGTTCACCTTCCTGAAGTTCAGATCCATGAAGTGCGTGAACGACCCAAGTATTCACCAGGAATATGTCAGGCGGTTCATCGCCGGAGAAACCGATTCGCTCGAACCTGGCTCGAATCAGGAAGCCGTTTACAAGATTCAAGAAGACCCGCGGGTCACCCGGGTGGGGAAATTCCTACGCAGAACCAGCCTGGACGAACTTCCTCAATTCATCAACGTGCTGAGGGGCGAAATGTCTCTTGTCGGCCCGCGTCCTCCAATCCCCTACGAGTTGGAAGCGTATCGGGTCTGGCACCGGCGCCGCGTGCTGGAGGCGAAGCCTGGAATTACGGGCCTCTGGCAGGTGAACGGTCGCAGCAAGCTCAAGTTCGACGATATGGTGCGTCTGGACCTCCAATATGCGAGAAATTGGTCGCTTTGGCAGGATATTAAGATCCTCTTACGGACTCTGCGAGCTGTACTTTTCTGCGCAGGCGCCTATTGAACCCAATTAGGACTACTTTTCCGTACTTCACCTCAGTGACATTCGCGAAGAGCAAAACAATTTGATTCAGGAGGGCAGCACCTGGTGCTCTCGGAGAGTGATTCTATGTCCAGCGTAGTAAATCGCGTCTTTCAAAGTCGTGAATCAGACCTCACGGGCAAGCTAGCTAACCAGTTGAAGATCTGCCCGAATCGAAAGCCAAATAATCTTGTTCGCGTAGGGGTGATCGGATACGGATACTGGGGCCCGAATGTAGCGAGGAATCTTCACAGTCTCGAAAATTGTCGGATCAGTTCGATCTGCGATAAGAATCCGGCATCGCTTCGACGGGCGAACCATAACTTTGCGGATATCGAGTTGACCACGAACGCCTCGGACCTTCTCAGTTCCGCGCAAATCGACGTTATCGCCGTGGTCACCCCGGTCTGGACGCATTTTGAACTGGCCAAATCCGCCCTGCAAAACGGCAAACATGTCTTCGTTGAAAAGCCCTTCACCTCGACGGCGCAGCAGGCCGAGGAACTGATCGAGTTAGCGGATCGCAAGGGGCTCAAGATCATGGTGGATCACACGTTTCTGTTTAGCGGCGCCGTGCGGAAAATTCGGGAACTCGTCGATGACGGCACCTTGGGGCAACTCTATTATTTCGACTCGACGCGGGTCAACCTCGGGCTTTTCCAGCATGATATAAATGTAGTGTGGGACCTGGCTCCCCATGATCTGTCCATTATGGACTACATTATCCGGGAAAAGCCGGAGGCCGTCGTGGCGACGGGGGGGAGGCATTTAAATGGCCTCGCCGACGTGGCCTTTATAACCGTCTATCTCCCTGGCAATGTTGTGGCCCACATCAATGTCAATTGGCTCTCTCCAGTAAAAGTGCGGACTACGTTGATCGGCGGCGAGAAAAAAATGCTGGTGTGGAACGATCTCGAGCCCGACGAAAAAATCAAGATCTACGACAAGGGCGTACAAATCAGCAGTGGGAAAGGCCTCTACGAACTGCTGGTCAGCTATCGGTCCGGAGATGTGTGGGCCCCTAAAGTCGAGCAAACTGAGGCCTTGAAGGTTGAACTCGAATATTTCATGGATTGTATCTTGAATAACCGAATCCCTTGCAACGATGGGGCTGCCGGCTTGCGTGTGGTCAAGCTGCTCGAAGCGGCAGACAACTCGTTAAAGGAAAGAGGGAGAATCATCACTCTATGAACGGTTTTCAATGCATCTCCCCTGACGTGCGATTGGGAAAAGATACAAAGCTCTCTCAGTTCATCAATCTCTATGGCTGCGAAATTGGCGACCACACCAAGATTGGTGCATTTGTCGAAGTTCAAAAAAATGCCAAAATAGGGAAAAACTGCAAGATCTCTAGCCATAGTTTTGTATGTGAAGGGGTAACCATCCAAGACAATGTTTTCGTGGGCCACGGTGTTACCTTCATCAACGATTCCTATCCGCGCGCTACCACTCTGGCGGGTGATCTCCAAACCGAAACGGATTGGAAAGTAGAGCCGACTCTGGTGAAAAAAGGAGCTTCCATTGGTTCCGGCGCGACGATTCTCTGCAATGTGGTGATTGGTGAAAACGCGATCGTGGGTGCAGGCAGCGTGGTGACCCGCGACGTGCCAGATAACGCCATTGTCGCTGGCAATCCAGCAAAGCTACTTCGCCTTCTTACGACCGCGGAAACGGCAGCCTAATGAGCGACAACGGCAAAATCCCTTTTCTGGACCTCGTTACACCTCACTTGGCACTAGAAGAGGAATTGCTTTTGATCTTCCGAAGCGCGCTTAGGACGGCGGTGTTCGTCGGCGGCGAAATGGTAGACGAGTTCGAGCAGGAATTTGCACGATTTTGCGGAGTCCAGTATTGCGTCGGAGTGGGGAGCGGCACGGACGCGCTGCGGTTCGCTCTGATAGCGGCCGGAGTGCAGCCCGGCAACACCGTTATCACCGTTCCAAACACTTTTATCGCCACCACGGAGGCCATCTCCCAGGCTGGTGCTGTGCCCGATTTCGTGGAAATCGACGAGCGCACCTACAACATGGATGCGAGCAAGCTGCACGAATACCTCGAAACGCGGTGCTACATTCAAGAAGCCACGGGGAAGCTATTGAACCGCGCAACAGGCAGGCCGGTCACAGCGGTTGTTCCCGTGCATCTATACGGCCAAATGGCGAACATGGATCGCATCCTCGACGTCGCGGAGCAACATAAACTCGTCGTGATCGAAGACGCTTGCCAAGCCCACGGGGCGGAGTACTTCTCCGGCCAGCAGAATCGTTGGAAGGGGGCGGGCTCAATAGGCCGCGCGGCCGCTTTCAGCTTTTATCCCGGAAAGAACTTGGGAGCTTGCGGAGAAGCCGGCGCGGTTACGACTAACGATCCCTTGCTTTCAGAAAAAGTCCGCATGCTGCGGGACCACGGCCAGCGGCAGAAATACCAACACGAAGTCGAAGGGTATAATGGCAGACTGGATGGGATCCAAGCGGGGATTTTGCGGACCAAGCTCCACTACCTGGTGGATTGGAACCGAAAGCGTCGCGAGAAGGCGCGCAACTATAACGAGCTGCTCAGTTCGGAAGTCGATGTTGTCACTGTGCCATATGAACCCTCCTGGGCCAGGGCTGTGTATCACTTATATGTGATCCGGGTTCAGAACCGCGATCAGCTCCAAGCTCACCTGGCTCAAGCGAATATTGCGAGCCAGATTCATTACCCCACGCCACTCCATCTGCAGAAAGCCTATACGGGTCTCGGCTACAAGCGAGGAGATTTCCCAGTATCAGAAAAAACTGCATCGGAAATACTCTCTTTGCCAATGTACCCCAGCCTCGAGCTTGATCAGCAAGAACGAATTGTTCAGAAGGTTTGCGAGTTCGTTTCGGTGCAGAGTGCGAGTCGATGGCATCCAAGTCTCCAGCCAGCGTCCTTGTCTTAGCATCGCGTCGCAATTCCCGTTGGGACTGCCTCGGCGACCTTAATCCTGGGCTTTCACAGGGAACCCCTTGGGCAAAGGGAACCCTTTGGGGTCAGATAGCCCTTATTCTTGCGGCAGCGGCATTGACAGGTCTGCTCGGCTGTGACTCTGCCTACACGATTGGCTTGTCTTGGAATGCCAGCACGTCCGTCGTGGCCGGCTACAACGTCTACCGTGCCACGCAGTCCGGCGGACCATACACGAAGCTGAATCCTTCACCGGTGCCTGCAACTGCGTACACTGATAGGACGGTGCGATCGGGTCAAGCGTATTTCTACGTGGTCAAAGCAGTCAATTTGAAAAACCTCGAAAGCGCGCCCTCGGAGGAAGTTTCCGCGGTGATCCCTGGAAACGCATTGCTTCGCAGCTCGGAAGTGGTCCGAAAATTTGCTTCAAAGAGGCTGCAAAGGGGGTACGACGATGCACGTTGACCGACGGCCACCTGGCCCTGATCGCGGCCTTTCAGCGCTGGGGGATGTACGTATATTACGGCGATGGCCGCGGAGGTATCACTGGAGGCTCGGCAACTTTTCGACTGCCAGCGGACACCCCAGAGTCGCTGGTCCTTGGTGATTTGAACAAGGATGGCCATCCAGATTGTGTGATCAATGGGTATACCTGGAGCGGCGATCACGCGAACGGCCGAGACAGGGATGGAAAGGTGAAAGTCCCGAAATATGCTTCGTCCAGGAGTGCGCTCGGAGATGTCGATAGTGACGGGAACCTCGATATCATTGCTGCAGGAAGCATTACGGGGGACTTTCAGAATGGGCCTGGCCTCTTCTGGTTCAGGGGCGATGGGAAAGGGGACTGGCACTTGGTTGAGGATAACGGGCGGGCTCCCCGAGCAAAGGCCTATCGGTTGTTCACTCCGTTACGTTGGCCGATGTGGATCATGATGGATTCCCAGAGATTATTGCCCTGAGTGGCGGCAACAACGGGGCAACCACGAGGGGAAACGGCGGTAACTGGATCCCTTGACGTCTTACGTTCCATAGAAGAAAGCATCTTCGATAGTTGAAGGCCTTTACCGTCATCTAGGGTAAGTCGCACACCGTAGGAAAAACCGTCATCACAATTGGCACCGTCACGACCCTTTCGTCAGATCAGAATTCCTTTGATTCCCCCCTTCCGATTTCCAGGTTAGCTAGCAGAGGCGATCGCGCCAGGAGGAACTACTTGTTCAGAAGCTCGGGGTCGCGTTTAACGCTTGTGGCGGCGAGTGCACTCTTCTGCCTTGCCTTGGCAATCCCTGGTGCAGCCCAAACAGTGGCGTTCGCTACTCGCAAAGATTTCATAACGGGATATTATCCCGTATCCGTTGCCGTGGGTGATTTCAACGGCGATGTCAAGCCAGATCTGGCCGTCGCCAACTATGGGTCCAATAGCGTCTCAGTGCTGCTGGGCAACGGAGGCGGGACCTTCCAAGCGGCAACGACATGGACGGTGGGCACTAATCCGCAGTCCGTGGTTGTGGGGGACTTCAATGGTGATGGCCGGTTGGACTTGGCGGTGGCCAATGTTGGTTCCAACAATGTCTCGGTGCTGCTTGGCAACGGCGATGGAACCTTCCAGTCGGCACAGAGTTTCGCCGTTGGTACCCAGCCCTGGTCCGTGACCGTGGGCGACTTCAATGGCGATGGCAAGCTCGATCTGGCGGTCGCCAACAATGGGTCCAATAGCGTCTCAGTGCTGCTGGGCAACGGAGGCGGGACCTTCCAAGCGGCAACGACATGGACGGTGGGCACTAATCCGCAGTCCGTGGTTGTGGGGGACTTCAATGGTGATGGCAAGCCGGACCTGGCGGTGGCCAACACAGGCTCGAATAATGTTTCGATTCTGCTGGGCACTGGCACTGGCGTTTTCCAGCCGGCACAGAATTTTCCAGCTGGCAGCCAACCCTGGTCCGTCGCCGTGGGTGACTTCAACGGCGACGGCAAGCCGGATTTGGCGGTGTCCGACAACGGTTCGGCCAGCGTTTCGGTGCTGCTAGGCAACGGTGATGGCACTTTCCAGGCGGCGTCATCCTTCGGGACAGGCTTTCAGCCTCACTTCGTGGCCGTTGGAGATTTCAATGGCGATAACAAGGCGGACCTGGCGGTCGTCAACTATGGGTCCGCGGCAACCGTGTCGGTGCTATTGGGCAACGGCAATGGCACTTTCCAGGCGGCACAAAACTTTGCCACCACCACCGGAGCTTGGGCCGTCGCGGTGGGTGACTTCAATGCTGACGGTAAGCTGGATTTGGCGGTGGCCAACACCGGGTTGAACAGCGTTTCGGTGTTACTGGGCAACGGCGATGGGACGTTCTTGGCGACCCCGACCTATCCGGTGGGTTTGAGTCCCCAGTCCGTAGCCATAGGAGACGTGAATGGCGATGGCAAGCTGGACTTGGTAGTCGCCAACAGTGGCAACGGCAATAACGTCTCAGTCCTGCTGGGCAATGGCGATGGAACCTTCCAGCCGGCAAGTTTCATCACCGTGGGCATAGCACCCGTTTCCGTGGCTCTCGGCGACTTCAACCAAGACGGCAAGCTCGACATGGTTGTGGCGACCTATGGAAACATCGATCATCAGTCCAACTCGAGTGCGGGCAATACCATTGCGGTGCTGCTAGGGAACGGCGATGGGACGTTCCAGCCTCCGCAGACTCTCACGACGGGCATCGGTCCTTTCTTTGTAGCGGTGGGCGATTTCAACGGTGACGGCAAGGCGGATCTGGCGGTAGCCAACTTTGGTCCCAGCACTCAGCGAGGCAACTCTATTTCGGTTCTGCTGGGCAACGGTGACGGGACTTTCCAGTCCGCGCAGCCGTTCGGTGTGGGCACCGCGCCGACGTGGATGGCTGTTGTTGATTTGAATCACGATGGCAAAGCAGATCTAGCGGTGGTCAACAATGGTTCCAACAACGTTTCCGTATTGCTGGGGAACGGCGATGGGAGCTTCCAGCCGGCGCAGAACTTCGCTGTTGGAAGCAACCCCTGGGGCCTGGCGGTGGGAGATTTCAATAGCGATGGCAAGCCGGACTTGGCAGTGGCTAACGAGGTTGACGGCAACGTTTCGGTGTTGCTGGGCAATGGCGATGGGACTTTCCAGCCCGTGAGCACCTTGTCCGCTGGCCCCAGCGCGTTAGCTGTGGGCGTGGGCGACTTCAATCTCGACGGCAAGGCGGATCTGGCGGTGGCCATTTTTGGTTCAACGACGATCTCCGTGCTGTTGGGCAATGGCGATGGGACCTTCCAGGCCGCGCAGGACTTCGGCGCGGGCCTCGGTCCGGCGTTGGTTGCCGTGGCTGACTTCAATGGCGATGGCAAGCCGGACCTGACGATACCCAACTACTCTTCACAGACCGTTTCGGTGCTCATAAACAACACCGGGGTAACCGCCACGCCGAACTACACCCTGTCGGCTTCGCCGAGTAGCGTGACGATGAACCAGGGAGGCAATGGGCAGAGCACGATCACGGTCACTCCGCAAAACGGTTTCAGCGGCAACGTGACCATGTCCACCTCCACTCTGCCCAGCGGTGTGACAGCGGCATTCAGCCCCAATCCGACGAGCCCGACGACCAACAGGAGCACTTTGACGCTGACGGCCAGCAGCACGGCGACCACCGGCATGGTTACGGTGACCATCACAGGAACCTCCGGCAGCCTGACGAACACGACCACGCTGACGTTGACCGTCAACCCCGCGGCTCCGCCGCCGAACTACACTCTATCGGCTTCGCCGAGTAGCGTGACGATGAACCAGGGAGGCAATGGGCAGAGCACGATCACGGTCACTCCGCAAAACGGTTTCAGCGGCAACGTGACCATGTCCACCTCCACTCTGCCCAGCGGTGTGACAGCGGCATTCAGCCCCAATCCGACGAGCCCGACGACCAACAGGAGCACTTTGACGCTGACGGCCAGCAGCACGGCGACCACCGGCACGGTTACGGTGACCATCACAGGAACCTCCGGCAGCCTGACGAACACGACCACGCTGACGTTGACCGTCAACCCGCAGTTCTTCACCCTGTCGGTCAGCACGACGATGGGCCTCTTGGCCTCCGGCACCGTCACCTCGAGTCCGGCAGGTATCAACTGCGGGTCCAACGGGTCCGACTGCTCAACTTCCTACGTGAGTGGCACTACCGTGATCTTGACGGCACACCCAGGCCTTCTCGTAGGTGTTCAGTGGACCTCCGGATGCGACAGCGTCTCAGGCAACACTTGCACTGTGAACATGAATTCAGCGAGGTCAGTGACTGTCGACTTCATGCTCCTGGGGATTCTGTAACCGGTGCCTGCTTTGGCTTACGGCCGCCAGCGTGACTCAGGGTGACCAGTTACAGGAGGCGGATCTACCGTAACGCCATTCCACCAGCACACTGAAAAGCGCCAAACGAAGTTAGATCCCATGAACTCTGATTTTCTCGATTACTACCGGTGTCCGGCAAACTTTGTGAGTTTCGCTCTCACCGGGAGGTTGTCTGAGGACAGCGGTTATTTCCGGTTTGGTCCCGACGTACTTTGCTATGGGCGGAGCGCATCCGGTTTCCGCGCCCAGCGCCCCACTGAGATGCTCTATGACGGGCTGACGGACGTCGCGCCAGACGGATCAACGCTCCGGCTCCCGTTCAGTCCGTCAGAGACTGTCGCTAACCTGCGCTATGAGCGCTACGCTTCATCGTCTAATGGCGGCGGGAAACGACTTGGTGCCGGATCGGCTCTCCGGAAAGCTTATTACACGGTGCGGCCAATTCTGTCCGTATCGATACGGAAACATCTTCAGAGAAGACGCCTAAGGGATTGGAAGAGAATTCCCTTTCCTAGATGGCCTGCGGATCCAAATGTCGAGCTCATCTTTGAAAGGCTCATGGTTCTCCTGCTTAAGGTTCACCGTGGCGACAGCGTCCCATTCATCTGGTTTTGGCCGAATGGTTCCTCGAGCTGCGCCGTCATGACCCACGATGTGGAAGCCTTACCTGGCAGAGACTTCTGCCCGCACCTGATGGATCTGGACGGCACCTACGAGATCAAGTCCTCTTTTCAAATCGTACCCGAGGGGCGATACACCGTGCCGGAATCTTTTCTCGACGGACTTCGTCGCCGCGGGTTTGAAATCAATGTGCACGATTTGAACCATGACGGCCATCTATTCAGTGATCGCGAACTGTTCTTCCGCCGCGTCGACCGAATCAATAGATACGGCCGAAATTATGGAGCCGCCGGCTTCCGTTCCGCCGTTCTCTACCGAAACCCGGACTGGTATGAAGCTCTGGACTTTGCCTATGACATGTCGGTGCCAAGTGTCGGTCATCTCGACCCGCAACGAGGCGGCTGTTGCTCTGTCATGCCCTTTTTCATTGGTAAAATTCTGGAACTTCCTGTCACCACAACGCAGGACTACTCTCTTTTCCACATCCTCAATCAGTATTCCATTGACCTGTGGAAACGCCAGATCGATCTGATCACCGAGAAACATGGTTTGGTCAGCTTCATCGTTCACCCCGACTATCTCCTGGAGTCTCGGGCCCGCGATACTTATGAAGCGCTGCTCGCCTATCTTGCCGAGCTACGTTCCGAGCGAAAAATCTGGATCGCTCTCCCGGGAGAAGTCGATCGGTGGTGGCGCGAAAGGAGCCAGATGAGACTGATTCGTCGCGGAAATGGATGGGAGATCGAGGGCCCCGGCAAAGAACGAGCCCGGATCGCCTACGCGAGTCTTGTAGGGGATTCTGTTGTCTACCGTCTAGAAGCACCGTCTCTGGTCGCCGCCCCGTAACGCGAGTTTCCACGCAGCGGCCGCCGTGCGATGACTGGATGCCAACCGTCATGTCCGGACAAACCATCTACCTTGATGGCGAATACCTTGCCAAGAATCTGGAGTGGCATATTGAAGAGTCCCCTTGGAAGGCAAAACAGATACTCCATGCTTCAATCACGTAACCCCGAAGACCATCTGCGACGTGGGCTGTGGCGCTGGAGAAGTACTGAAACAACTCCAGGAAAGTCTAGACGGCGAATGCCTCTCCTGGGGATACGAGATTTCTCCACAGGCCTTCGAAATGTGCCGATCGAGGGGCAACGAACGACTTGAATTCATGCTGGCTGACATATGCCAGGAAAAGAATATTCATTTCGATCTAATTCTGGTCCTTGATGTCATTGAACACTTGGAAGACTATTTCACCTTTTGAGAGATTTACGGACGAAAGCGACTTATAAGATTTTTCATATCCCCCTCCACCTTTGTGCGCAAACGGTCTCACGCCAAAACGGAATTGTGAAGAGACGGGACCTTTACACCCATATTCACTATTTTACGAAAGAAATCGGGCTGAGAACCTTGGAGGATACTGCTTATAAGGTACGTCACTACTTCTATACGGCGAGAATGATTGATCTTCCGATTGACGGGCTGCAAAGGATCCTGAAGATTTCCAGGCGAATCGGTTTTGCGCTGCATGCGGACCTGACAGTTAGGCTTCTCGGAGGGTTTAGTCTACTTGTCCTGGCGACGTGACTAAAATCTGCTGCAATGACAACTAACAGTTTCCTGACCGGCGAGTATCTCCAAAAGGTTCCCCTGTGGCATACCGAGGATTCCCCGTGGAAGGCCAAAGGCATTTTACGCATGTTGCGACAAAATCGCCTTACTCCAGAAATCATCGGCGAGATCGGCTGCGGCACTGGAGAAGTGTTGAGGCAATTACAGCTCCAAATGGACCAGGAATGCCGCTTCTTCGGCTACGACATTGCGCCCCAGGCGATCGAGCTCAGCCGGAGCCGCGAAAATGAGCGCCTTCACTGCCAACTGGCGGACATTCGCAAGGAAAGCGGCGCACACTTCGATTTGCTTCTGGTGTTAGACGTCTTGGAACACCAGGAGAACTATTTCAGCTTTCTGCGAGACGTCAAGCCACTTGCTCCTTATAAGCTCTTTCACACTGTCTTGGAACTCTCAGCCCGCGCCGTTTTGCGAAGAAACGGTCTGCTTGAGGGCCGAATAACGTGCGACGATCTTCACTGCTTTGCCAAAGACACGGTGCTGCAGGCCATGGCCTATGAGGGGTACGAAATTCTCGATTGGTTCTATGTGCCGCGAGCCATCTACCGCGCTTCAGGAATAGTTAGCAAAATCCGGCAGGTACCCAGAATCTTTTGTTTCGCACTGAACCAGGATTTTGCAGTACGCCTTCTAGGGGGATTCAGCCTTTTTGTACTGACCAAATGAAGAACAGCTCCCAGCAGCCCGTCGCAGAGCCCCCGCAACCGTTCATGTGCAGGCGATCGGCTTGCAGCGCCCTGGAGATGGTCGCTCACCGAGCTGGGGTCTCAGCCGCGACACAGCTGCCCTTGCAGCTGCTTGGCCGGAAAGTGGGTTCAGTCGCCTGATCCAAGGGCGCATTTCGATGTTCTCAGCACGGGAAGCTCGATGGAGGTTACAAATTCCATGGAGAAATGTGACGTCGCAATAGTCGGTGCCGGCCCGTACGGCCTTTCCGCAGCGGCTCATCTTCGGCGGCTCAAGGGCTTGGATATCAGGCTCCTTGGCGAACCGATGTCATTCTGGGAACGCCACATGCCCAAGGAAATGCTTCTGCGCTCTCCATGGGTGGCGTCGCACATCGCCGACCCCTCGGAGCAACTCACCCTGGACACTTATAGGAGAGTGAACGGAAATCGACAGTTGGCCTATCCGGTACCCGTGAAGGATTTCATTAATTACGGACACTGGTTTCATCGGCAACTAGCGGTGCCCACAGATCCGCGGAAGGTGACACGAATTGATCTGGCTTCGGGAGGGTACAGGCTCAGCCTCGAAGGCGGCGAAGAGCTCGAGGCAGGACGAGTTGTCGTGGCCGGCGGCATCCAGCCGTTCGCCCATCGCCCCAAGATTTTCGCAGATCTTCCAACTTCATTAGTCACTCACACGTCTGAGCAAGTCGACTATGCAAACCTCAGGGAGAAAGAGACGCTCGTCATTGGAGCGGGGCAAAGCGCCCTTGAGGCGGCGGCCTTCTTGCATAAGGCGGGCGCTTATGTGGAGGTCCTAGTTCGCAACTCCACGGTACACTGGCTCGGCCATAGGGCATGGATGCACAAGAAGCCGATCAGCTGGTTCTTCTATGGTCGCGCCGATGTAGGTCCAGCAGGCGTTAGCTTGGCGGTCCAGAGGCCTAATTTGTTTCGTCGATTGCCGCGTAGGATTCAAGAGTGGTGGGGCATCCGCGCCATTCGGCCTGCAGTCTCTCATCGGTTAGCGCCATACGCAGGGTACTTGCCCACGCATACAGGACGGTTTCCGGTTCAGGCGGACGTTGACGGGGATCGCCTCCGCGTCCGGCTGAATGACGGAACGGAGCGCTGCGTGGATCACGTTGTTCTCGGGACCGGGTATCGCGTGAACATAGCTCTTTACCCTTTTCTCTCTTCCGAAGTCCTTCAGCGAGTGGAACGAATCAATGGTTTTCCGCGCCTTGACGCGGGTTTCGAGTCCTCCCTGCCAGGATTGCATTTCCTTGGAGCGCCGGCTGCCTGGAGCTTTGGCCCGCTGATGAGATTTGTGGCCGGCACCGAGTTCGCCTCGCCCACGCTGGCTCGTGGAATCCTCCGCAAGGCCCGAGGGCGCCGATTTTATGCCGTATGCAGCCTCGTCCAAAGCCGAGGAAATCTTCGTGAGGGGCCATCAAATCCACTGGCCTAGGACCTAGGTGCTGGGCGTTCTATCTGAGAAGAGCCAGGATGGGCACCTTGAGAAACCACATCAAGAAAAATAACGATTGGGGCGCAGAACGGCCCGGCGCGGTCATAATCGGAGGCGATTATCAGGGGCTTGGGATTGTCCGCAGCCTGGGCCGTTACGGCGTGCCAATTTTTCTGGTAGACGATGAGAGTTCCATCGCCAAGTATTCTCGCTACACCCGATTTTCGTATCGGGTTCCCTCACTCCGAGACCCGGACACCACGGCCCAGATTCTCATGAAGCTGGGGCGAGAGCGCGGCCTTAACGGTTGGGTTTTGTACCCAACACGGGATGAGACCGTCGCGGCCCTGTCGACGCATCGCTCCGAGCTATCCCAACTCTTCCGTGTACCCACGCCTGCATGGGAATCGGTAAAGTGGCTTTGGGACAAGCGCAATACCTACCGCTTGGCTCAGAGCCTGGGAATCCCCACGCCGCATAATTGGTATCCGCGTGATATGCAGGACCTCGAAGCAATTGACGGTCATTTCCCCGTAGTACTTAAGCCTGCGATCAAAGAACACTTCATCTATGGAACGAAAGACAAGGCGTGGAGAGCAGACAACCCGGTTCAACTGCGGCAGCTCTTTGAGCGGGCCTTACGATACGTTCCGGCAGATGAAATTATGATCCAGGACCTGATTCCCGGTGACGGAAGGTGCCAGTATGCGTACTGCTCATTCTTCAAGCAGGGGGACTCGATCGCCAGTCTCGTCGCGTGCAGGCGGCGCCAGCATCCGCTTGAGTTCGGTCGGGCGAGCACCTATGTAGAAACGGTTGACGCGCCGCTCCTCGAAGAGTATTCGCTGCACTTCTTGCGAGCGATAGACTTCTATGGCCTCGTCGAGTTGGAATACAAACGCGACCCGCGAGACGCGCAGTATCGACTGCTTGATGTAAACGGGCGTACCTGGGGTTACCATACGATTGGACGTCAGGCCGGCGTCGATTTCCCATACTTGCTGTTTTCCGATCAAGTGAATGAACCGGTCGTGCCTTGCCGCGGCAAGGTTGGTGTTCGGTGGATCCGTCTGCTCACGGACCTACCTGTCGGAGTGGTGGGAATCCTAACTGGTCAAATCAAATGCCGCGAGTATCTCCGCACACTTCGCGATTACCATGAAGAGGCAGTCTTCAGCCGGGAAGACCCTCTCCCGGGTTTCATGGAACTCGCCCTAGTACCGTACCTGTCCATCAAACGGGGCTTTTAGGCATGGGTCATTACGGCCTCTTGGGTGCGCTTCTCGCGTTGCTGACCGTGTTGCCGCTTGCATGGAAGTGGCAGCTCGGGATGTTGCGCGTCGGATTGACAATCCTTCTGTTGTGTTTGCTAGCAGCAGTCGTGGTCAGTACCCCCGCGCTTTCATGGGCCATGACGGACGTCGAGAAGGCCGGGCTTGAGTGGCTGCTGGTCATTATCGCGGCATTCGGCTTGCTGGCTTATCGTTTCTATCGCGACCCAGAGCGGACACCACCGGCTCGAAGTGGTGTCATTGTCAGTCCCGCCGACGGCAGGGTGATTTACGTGCGCCGGTCCGAGAACGGTGTTTTGCCGTTTTCGACTAAGAATGGCCATCACTACAAGCTATCCGAGCTGACCAAAACGTCGCTCCGCAGCCAAGAGGCGGTTGTCGTGGGGATCAGCATGAGTTTTCTCGACGTTCATGTGAACCGCACGCCGTGCTCCGGGCGGGTCTCTTTCCGAAAGCACTTTCATGGGCTTTTTGGCTCGCTCCGCCGCCCGGAAATGATTTTTGAAAATGAAAGAGCAACGACAGTGATCGAGAACGATGGCTATCAGGTTGCGGTAGTACAGATTGCATCGAGGCTCGTCCGCCAGATTGCCGTGTTCCTACGTGAAGGTCAAGATGTGGCGTTAGGCCAGAGAATGGGAGTGATCCGTTTGGGTTCCCAAGTGGACGTAGTGCTACCCATGAGGGAGAACCTTATAATTGCAGTGCGTCCGGGGGACCACGTCCGGGCCGGTGAATCGATCATCGCCATGCTTAATTCAGGGCTGAACGACTCCAAGAATTGCAGCCAACAGCAAATTTGAAGCGGCGCCGGGCTGGCGCCGCGTTCGCAAGTTCCAGAACGCTACGTTTCGTATGACCAACAACCCCGGAGCACTTGTAATCGGCGGGAATTATCGCGGCTTGTCCATTTCCAGGAGCTTGGGGCGCAACGGCATCGCAGTCTGGGTCACGACTACGCCCGATCAAAGGCTCGCGAGTCTCTCGCGTTATACACTTCGCAGCTTGCCCTGGATTGATGGGAGCAGCGAAGAACAAGTCGCATATCTGCTAAGCTTGGCGGAAAGGTATCGCCTCGATGGTTGGGTATTGTTCCCAACAGATGACGAATCAGCCGCACTGATTGCGAGATTCCAGCAGCCGCTTTCCCGCTGTTTTCGGGGTACTTCGCCGGAGTGGGATGTTTTGCGGTGGGCCTATGACAAGCGCTTGACATATCGTCTGGCCGCAATGGAGTCGATCGACTACCCGTGGACGTTTTTTCCCCGTTGCGAAGGTGATCTCCAAACTGCCCCATGTCCTTTCCCGGTAATTTTGAAGCCCGCTATCAAAGCCAGCGCCAACCGGTTCACGGTCGACAAGGCCTGGCCTGCTGAAAATCGGGATCTCCTCCTTGCCCGCTATCGGGAGGCCCTGGAGCTTGTCTCGCCCGACCTGATTCTGGTGCAGGAGATGATTCCAGGTGGGGGAGATGCGCAGTTCTCTTTCACCGCACTATGTTCGAAAGGGGAGGTAGTCGCAAGTGTCAGCGCCCGTCGTACGCGGCAGTACCCGATCCATTTCGGCCACTCCAGCAGCTTCGTGGAAACGCTTCGGGAACCTGAAATCGAGGGGCCGGCGCGGCGCCTGCTGGCTGCCATGGGCTATACAGGCGTCGCGGAAATCGAGTTCAAGTATGATCGCCGCGACCACCGCTACAAACTACTGGACATCAACCCACGAATATGGACGTGGTCACCGTTATGCGGTCGTGCAGGCGTGGATTATCCGTACTTGCTGTGGCGCCAGATCGTTGGAAAGTCGGTTTCAGAGATCACCGGCCGTGCCGGAGTTCGGTGGGTAAGAATGAGTACAGATGTGGCGGCCGCATGGCAGGAGATCCTGCGAGGCCGATTGAACGCTCGTGACTATTTGCGCTCCTTGCAGAGCCCACTCGAGTTTGCACTGTTTGCGGCGGATGACCCCCTACCGGCTCTACTCGAGTTGCCGCTCATGCTCGTTGTCTCGGCGCGAAAGCTCTGGGCCGCCTGTCGAGACTTAGGACAACCTGGAACTACGGAATCGAATCACGCCCGGAGTTGCACATCCGGCGAGATTGACAAGTCTTTCGTGGAAACGGAATTTGGGTCGGACCGAAGGGCGGCCTCGGCAAAGAGCCACAGGGACGGAAACGGTTCGGACCACGCGGTCAGAGCCTCAGACATTTCAGACGATCAGGTCCAGCATATTGCGGTTTAATGCGTGAAGCGAATTACACTTGGAGCGGCATGCAAGTTGATTACGTTTAAGCCTTACACAGAAGAGCTAATCGCTTCGGTTAAAGCTTTTAACAATCGATTGGACGCTGGCAGTGCGCCCCCGGAGTTTCGGTTCCCCGAGTGTCATATTCCCGAGAGCCTGCCCAAGGTTGATGGTAGACGGCTCTTTGAAGAGTACTTCCTGTTGTTAGAAGACGGTGCGGTTCGAGGAGGTTACAGGCTCAAACATCAAGATTTTTCCTTCCACGGCGAGGTTCGCTCGATCGCTCTTTTTCATTGGCAAATTTCCGAGGGACTCGTTGACAGGAAGTACGCCTGGGTTTTCCTTCACATGTTGAACAGCGCCCTGAAAGCTCAGCCGCTGCTATATGGCTTGGCCATGGGTCCCCAGATTCAGCGAGCCTTGACATCCCTGGGCTGGAGCATGGGTACGGTGGCATTCCACTTTAAGGTGAATAGCCCAGACCGATTCCTGAGGCAAATCCGCGCTATGCGAAAGACTCCGGCGCAAAGGCTACTGATGGACATTGCTGCCCGGACGGGAACTGGCGGCCTCCTTCTAAGGATCTTGCAGAGTGCGCGAGCCAAACGAGGCGAATCCGAAGAACGGACCGAAGTTGTCCAGGGCTTTTCCGGCTGGGCTGACGATCTGTGGCACAAGTGCGAAGGGCAGTACGCGATGATCGCCGTCCGGGATAGCGAAACATTAAATATTCTGTATCCCGGAACCAGTAAAAGATTCGTCCGTTGCAAAATCACCCGCGGGGGCGCGGTTCTGGGCTGGGCGGTGCTTTTGGATACGCCGATGCATGACAACAAGTACTTTGGCAATCTGCGAGTGGGATCGATCGTGGACTGCTTGGCCTTACCGGAGAACGCCGATGCCGTCGTCCGGGCAGCCACTAGGGTGTTGGAAGAAAGGGGGGTGGACTTGATAGTGTCGAATCAATCTCACTCCTCCTGGTCTGCTGCTTTCAGATCCGCGGGATTTCTCGCGGGCCCCTCGAATTTTCTTTTTGCGACATCGAAAGAACTCAGCAAACCTCTTCATCCGTTCCAGATCAAGATGGCACAAGCACATTTGACCCGAGGGGACGGCGATGGTCCCATTCATCTTTAGGGAGGAAACCGTGAACGACGATGGATCGGAGAAGCAGCTTGAATTGTTTGCGACTTGTCCTCAGTCCAGTGACGCTGACAGGGAGTCTTACATCAGGGATGTAGCCGCTGTGGCACGTTGGAGTGAGGACTACGGCTGCAAAGGAATCCTCGTCTATACGGACAACTCGCTTGTCGATGCCTGGCTCGTGTCTCAGATCATAGTTGAGAACACAAAAACCTTGTGTCCGCTCATTGCCGTGCAACCCGTGTATATGCATCCGTATTCGGTTGCCAAACTCGTGGCTTCGTTCGGTTTCCTGTACGGTCGGCGGGTTTACCTAAACATGGTTGCTGGTGGCTTCAAAAATGACCTTGTTGCCTTGAACGACGTGACTCCCCACGACAAGAGATATGCTCGGCTCATCGAGTACACGATGATCATCAAGCAGCTGCTGGCTAGCCCGGCGCCAGTAACCTATGAGGGCGAGTTCTACAAAATAGACAAATTGAAAATGACGCCAGCGCTGCCGCCGGTACTTTTCCCAGGCTTGTTCGTCTCGGGATCTTCTGAGGCCGGGCTCGACGCTGCCAAAGTTCTTGGGGCGACAGCGGTGAAGTACCCGAAGCCAGCCAAAGAATGTGATGCTGAGACTGCTCGCGAAGGCGTCCACCTCGGCATCCGAGTGGGAATCATCGCGCGGGAAGACGAGGACGAAGCCTGGGAGATCGCTGAACAGCGGTTCCCCGAAGACCGAAAAGGCCAACTCGTTCACCAACTCGTGATGAAGGTTTCTGACTCCTTTTGGCACAAGCAACTGTCAGAAACCAGCGAACAAACGAAGGCAGACCGGAGTCCCTATTGGTTGAGACCGTTTGAGAATTA
>Ga0209804_1000617_pt1 | contig 27598 bp, 27 predicted proteins | sample GraSoiAngelo_139_FD_185896 | JGI IMG/M metagenome (GOLD analysis project Ga0209804, IMG submission 185896) | Grasslands soil microbial communities from the Angelo Coastal Reserve, California, USA - 14_0929_12_20cm (SPAdes) (version 2) | ecosystem: Environmental > Terrestrial > Soil > Grasslands ... | reverse complement strand
TGGGTACCGGATCTCGAAGATGTTCACCTTCACGTTCTTGGCGGTCATCTTCCCGAGTACCTGGCGCAGCTCCTCGACCTTCGCCCCGCCCTTGCCGATGACCACGCCGGGCTTCGCCGTCTGGATCGTCACCGTGACCTGGTTGGCGGACCGCTCGATGTCGATGCGCGCGATGGCCGCGTCGCGCAGGCGCGAGCGGATCGCGCTCCGGATCGAGACGTCCTCCTTAAGCAGCGCCGGATAGGCCTTGCGGTTCGCGTACCACTTCGCGTGCCAGGTCTTCGTGAACCCGAGGCGGAAACCGACAGGGTGCGTCTTCTGTCCCACTAGCTCTCCTTGCTGTCCAAGACGACTTCGAGATGCGCGAGGCGATGGAGCTTGAGATCGCGGCGACCGCGGCCCCGGAACCACGCGCGCTTCATACGCGGCCCCTCGTTGGCGATCGCGCGCTTCACGTAAAGGTTCTCGAGCGTGAGGTTGAAGTTATTTTCGGCGTTCGCGATCGCCGAGCGGACCACCCGACCGAGCGGCAGCGCGGTCGCCTTCGGGAGATGCTCGAGGATGGCGATCGCCTCCTCGGCGCTCTTGCCGGTGATCAGGTCTGTCACGAGCCGCGCTTTCCGCGGCGAGAGCCGTTGGAAGCGGGCGCTCGCCTTCACTTCCACCTCAAGCACCTGCCCGCACGTTCGTCGAGCGCTCGGGCGCGCCCGCGCCCGCCGCGGGCGCTGCGGCCGCGGGTGTGACAGCCGCGGCGGCGGCCTCGGCGGCGGCGATCGCGCGCCCGTGGCCGCGGAACGTCCGCGTCGGCGCGAACTCGCCGAGCCGGTGACCGACCATGTTCTCGGTGATGAACACCGGCACGTGACGGCGGCCATCGTGGACGCCGATGGTGTGGCCGACCATCGTGGGGAGGATCACCGACGGGCGCGACCAGGTCTTGACGACCTTCTTCTCGTTGCGCGAGTTCAGGATGTCGATCTTTTCCTTGAGGGACTGCTGGACGAACGGGCCCTTCTTGACCGAGCGGCTCATTTGGACTTCCTCTTCCTCGGCCGCTCCGTCACGAAGCGATCCGTCCGCGGGTTCTTGCGTGTCTTGAGTCCCATGGCCGGCTTGCCCCAGGGCGTCTGCGCCATGCCGCCCACCGGCGATTTCGCCTCACCGCCGCCGTGCGGGTGGTCGCGCGGCGACATGACCACGCCACGGACCGCTGGACGCCAGCCCATGTGACGTTTGTGGCCCGCGCCGCCGACCTTGCGGTTCTCGTGCTCGACGTTGCCGATCTGTCCGACGGTCGCGCGGCAGCGCACGTGGACGACGCGGATCCCGCCCGACGGCAGGCGGATCTGTGCGTACTGGCCCTCTTTCGCGACGAGCTGCGCCGATGTCCCCGCTGCGCGAACGAGCTGGGCGCCGCGTCCCGGCTGCAATTCGATGCCGTGGATCTGCGTGCCGGTCGGGATGTGCTCGAGCGGCAGATTGTTGCCGACGCGCGCCTCCGCATCGGCTCCGGAGAGCACGGTGTCGCCAACACGCAGGTCGTTCGGCGCGATGATGTAGCGCTTCTCGCCGTCGCGATACACCACGAGGGCCAGGCGCGCCGAGCGATTGGGGTCGTACTCGATCGCCACCACGCGTGCCGGGATCCCGTCTTTGTTCCGCTTGAAGTCGACGAGCCGGTACGAGCGCTTCTCGCCTCCGCCGCGGTGCCGCGTGGTCACGCGGCCCTGCGCATTGCGTCCGGCGTGGCGCACCTTCCGCTCGCTGAGCCCGCGCTCGCGCCGCTTGCCGCGGGTCAGCTCCTCGAACGAGGCCGACTGCCGGAAGCGCCGAACCGGCGATGTCGCTTTGTACTGCTTCAGCGGCATTACAGCAGCTCCGCAAGGAGGTGCACGTATGAATGGCCACGAGTGAAACGAGTGGCCATTCTTATACGCCCTCCACGAAGTACTTCTCGATCCGCTGGCCTTCGGCGAGGGTGACGATCGCCTTCTTCCAGTCGGGCTTCGTGCCGGTGCGGCGCCCAAGACGCCGCGTCTTGCCCGGGACGTGGATGACGTTCACCGCGATGACGTCGACCTTGAACGACTGCGAGATCGCGTCGGCGATGTCACGCTTGGTGGCGTCCTTCGCGACGGCGAAGGTGTAGCGGCCGCCGTTCGTTTCGCTCATCGAGCGCTCCGTGATGACCGGCCGCAGAAGCACCGCGCTCCCTTTGATCGTCACGACTGAGCTCCCACCGTCGCGCGCGCCGCGAGCACCTCGAGGGCCGGGCGGTGGACGAGCATCGTCTCGGCGCGCAGCACGTCGGCAAGCCGCAAGGTCCCCGCCGTGCGCAGGTCGACCCGTTTGAGGTTCGCGGCCGCGATACCCACGCGCTCCTCGCGCTCGGCCGTCACGAGCACCGCTCGTCCGGTGTCCCCCACCCGCGCGAGCCAGCCGGCGATGTCGCGCGTGCGTGGACGGTCCCCCTCGACACCGTCGAAGCGGAGATCGTCGATCACGAGGATCCGGCCGTTCGCGGCGTGACCCGCGATCGCCTCGGCGAACGCGGCGCGGCGCATCTTCGCCGGCATGCGCTGCTCGTACCGGCGGCCGTTCGGGCCAAACACCACCCCGCCGTGGCGCCACTGGGGCGATCGGGTCGATCCCTGGCGCGCGCGCCCGGTGCCCTTCTGGCGCCACGGTTTCGCGCCGCCGCCCGCCACACGAGAGCGGTTCTTCGTCGCGCTCGTCGCCTGGCGCGCGTTGGCGAGCGACGCGATCAACGCCTGGAACAGCACGCCCCGCCGGGGCGCGGCCGTCGCGAGCGCTGCGGGGAGCTCCACCGATCCGCTCGCCTTGCCGTCGGGTCCGATAAGCGGAGCGTGCCCGGATGGCGCCGTCGGCAGCGGCTGCGGCGCGATCTTCGGGCGCGGCTCTGCACGCTTTTCCTCTTCCCGAGGGCGTGGCGCCTCCGCCGCGCGCGGACGCACGACTCGCGTCGCCGGGCGTGCGACGGCGCGCCGGGCCGGAGTCTTCGGCCTGGGCGCGCGCTTCGGCGCGACCTTGGCCGTCGCGGTCGCTGGCGCGGTCGCCTTCCCCTTCGTCGGCGCTCTCGCCGCCGATGCCGTGGCCGTGCGCCTCTCGCGCGCGCTCGCGATTGCCTTCTTCTTGGTGTCCTTCTCTTTGTCCGCCATCAGGCCTTTCTCACCATCACGATCCCGTTGCGAGCACCAGGCACGGCCCCGGCCACGACGAGCAGCGCGCGCGCGGGATCGGACCGCAGGATCTCGAGGTTGCGGACGGTCACGCGATCGGCGCCCTGGTGCGCCGCCATCCGGAGACCGCGAAGCACACGGCCGGGAGTCGTTCCCGAGCCGACCGAGCCCTGCCGGCGCAGGTGGTCGGACCCGTGCGACTTCGGGCCCCGAGTGAAGTGGTGCAGGTGCACCGGACCCTGGAAGCCTTTTCCCTTCGAGACCCCGCTCACGTGCACCTTGTCGCCGGCGTTGAACCGGTCGACGCCGATCTCCTGCCCCGTCGCGAAGCCGGCGACGTCGTCGACCCGGACCTCGCGGAGCACGTGCAGCGGCGGCAGATCCTTGAGGTGACCGCGCTCACCGCCAGACAGCTGCTCCTTTTTCTTTGCGCGGCCGAACCCGAGCTGGATGGCCGTATACCCGTCACGCTCCCGCGTGCGCACCTGCGTGATGACGTTCGACTCGGCGGCGATCACGGTCGCCGCGACGACCGAGCCGTCCTCCTTGAAGTGCTGGAGCATGCCGACCTTCCGGCCGATCAGCACCGGTTTGGCGATGGCGGGCGCTGTCTTCGCGCCGTCCTGGTCTTCGACTTTCGTCTCGTCAGTCATCTTCCTCAGGCCTTAGAGCTTGATCTCGATGTCGACGCCCGCTGGAAGGTTCAGCTTCATCAGCGCGTCGACGGTCTTCTGCGAAGGATCGTTGATGTCGATGAGCCGCTTGTGGGTGCGGATCTCGAACTGCTCGCGCGAGTCCTTGTAGATGAACGGGCTGCGGATCACCGTGAACTTCTCGATGCGCGTGGGCAGCGGGACCGGCCCCGTCACCGTCGACCCGGTCCGCTGCGCCGTCTCGACGATCTGCGCCGCGGACTGGTCGATCAGCTTGTGGTCATACGCCTTGAGCCGGATCCGGATCCGCTGCTTTGCCATCTGTCTTATTCCAAAACCTTCGTGACCACGCCGGCGCCGACGGTGTGTCCGCCTTCGCGAACCGCGAAGCGGAGCCCTTCCTCGAGCGCGATCGGCGTGATGAGGGTCACCTCGATGTTGGCGTTGTCGCCGGGCATGATCATCTCGGTGCCTGCCGCGAGCTTCGCCTCGCCGGTCACATCCGTCGTCCGCACGTAGAACTGCGGACGGTAGCCCGAGAAGAACGGCGTGTGCCGGCCACCCTCTTCCTTGCTCAGGATGTACGTCTCCGCGTTGAACTTCGTGTGCGGCTTCACGCTCGCGGGCTTGGCGATGACCTGCCCGCGCTCGATGTCGTCTCGCTCGAGACCACGCAGGAGCAGGCCGATGTTGTCCCCGGCCTCGCCCTGGTCGAGCAGCTTCTTGAACATCTCGACGCCGGTGACGACCGATTTCTTGGGCTCGCGGATGCCGACGATCTCGACTTCCTCGCCCACCTTGACCACGCCGCGCTCCACCCGCCCGGTGGCCACCGTGCCACGGCCCTTGATGCCGAACACGTCCTCGATCGGCATCAAGAACGGCTTGTCCTTGGCGCGGACCGGGGTCGGGATGTAGCTGTCGACGGCGTTCATGAGCTCGATGATCGACTTGAACTCGGGAGCGTTGATGTCCGTGGACGTCGATTCGAGGGCCTTGAGCGCGCTCCCGCGGATGATCGGAGTCTCGTCCCCCTTGTAGCCGTACTTGCTGAGCAGCTCGCGCACCTCGAGCTCCACGAGCTCGAGCAGCTCCTCGTCGTCGACCATGTCCACCTTGTTGAGGAAGACCACGATCTGGGGGACCTCGACCTGTCTGGCGAGCAGGATGTGCTCGCGGGTCTGGGGCATGGGGCCGTCGGCGGCACTGACCACCAGGATCGCGCCGTCCATCTGGGCGGCGCCGGTGATCATGTTCTTGATGTAGTCGGCGTGCCCGGGGCAGTCCACGTGGGCGTAGTGGCGCTTGTCGGTCTCGTACTCCACGTGGGCGATGGAGATGGTGATGCCCCGCTCGCGCTCCTCGGGGGCGTTGTCGATCGAGTCGAACGGCCGGAACTCGGCCTCGCCCTTGAGGGCCAAGGTCTTGGTGATGGCCGCGGTGAGCGTGGTCTTGCCGTGGTCGATGTGACCGATCGTCCCCACGTTCACGTGCGGCTTGGTGCGCTCGAACTTCTTCTTGGCCATTTCTTGCCCTCCCCTGCTTGTCCGCTACTTCTTGTTGATCACTTGATCGGCGAGGTTCGGCGGCAGGATCTCGTAGTGGTCGAACTCCATCGAGTACGACCCGCGCCCTTGCGTCCTTGAGCGCAGGTCCGTGACGTATCCGAACATCGTCGCGAGCGGCACGGACGCGGTGATCACACGCGCGTTCGCGCGCTCCTCGCTGCCCTGCACGTGCCCACGCCGGCTGTTCAGATCGCCGATGACGTCCCCCATGAACTCCTCGGGGACTATGACCTCGACCTTCATGATCGGCTCGACGATCACTGGACCCGCCTTCGGCACGGCCGCCTTGAGCGCCATGGAGCCCGCGATCTTGAACGCCATCTCGTTCGAGTCGACCTCGTGCTGCGAACCGTCGACGACGGTCGCCCTGAGGTCAACCATCGGATAGCCGGCGATGACGCCGTTCTCCATGGCCTCCTTGATGCCCTGCTGGACCGCCTTCGACCATTCCTTCGAGAGGCGGTCGCCGCGGATGCCCCACTCGTACTCGTATCCCGTGCCGCGCTCGAGGGGCTCGAATTCGACGATCACGTGACCGTACTGGCCCTTGCCACCGGTCTGCTTGACGTAGCGGCCTTCGCCCTGGGCGGGCTTGGTCAGCGCCTCGCGATACGCGACCTGTGGACGTCCAACGTTCGCGGCCACTCTGAACTCCCTCAGCATCCGGTCGACGATGACCTCGAGATGCAGCTCTCCCATCCCTGAAATGAGCGTCTGACCCGACTCGGGGTCGGTATGCACGCGGAAGGTCGGATCCTCCTCGGCGAGACGCGCGAGTGCCAGCGACATCTTCTCTTCGTCCGCCTTCGTCTTGGGCTCCACTGCGATCTGCACGACCGGTTCGGGGAACTTGATCGATTCGAGGATCACGGGCTTCTCCGGGTCGCTGAGCGTGTCGCCGGTGAAGGTCTGCTTGAGACCGACCGCGGCGGCGATATCGCCCGCTGCGACCTCTTCCACTTCTTCGCGGTGATTGGCGTGCATCAGCAGGATGCGGGAGATCCGCTCCTTGCGGTCCTTGGTGGCGTTCATGACCGTGTCGCCGGAGCGCAGCACGCCGGAGTAGACGCGAAAGAACGCGAGCTTTCCGACGAACGGGTCGCTCGCGATCTTGAAGGCGAGCGCGCTGAACGGATCGTCGTCGGTCGGACGCCGCACGAGCTCCTCGCCATTCTTGGGGTCGATCCCGGTGACCGGGGGCACGTCGAGCGGCGATGGCAGGAACTGCACAACGGCATCGAGAAGCGGCTGCACGCCCTTGTTGCGGAGCGCGGCTCCGGTCAGCACCGGGACGACTTTCGTCGCGATGGTGGCCGCGCGTAGCGCCTTGCGGAGCTCGTCCGGAGTGATGTGGTGCTCTTCGAGATACCGGTGGAGGAGCGTGTCGTCGGTCTCGACGACCTTCTCGACCATCGCCTCGCGCGCCTTCTCCGCGGCGACCTCCATGTCGGCGGGGATCTCGCGGATCTCCGAGTCGGCCGGCTCGTCGCCCTCCCAGTAGAGCGCTTTCATCTCGATGAGGTCGATGACGCCCTTGAAGCGGTCCTCGGAGCCGATCGGCAGCTGGATGACGACGGGGTTCGCGCCCAGGCGGTCGACGATCATGTCGACGCAGCGCTGGAAATCCGCGCCCATCCGGTCCTGCTTGTTGATGAAGCAGATCCGCGGGACTTTGTACTTGTCGGCCTGGCGCCACACCGTCTCCGACTGCGGCTCGACGCCGGCGACGCCGTCGAAGACAACGACCGCCCCGTCGAGCACGCGCAGCGACCGCTCCACCTCGACGGTGAAGTCGACGTGGCCGGGGGTGTCGATGATGTTGATGCGGTGATCGTTCCAGAAGCAGGTCGTCGCCGCGGCGGTGATGGTGATCCCGCGCTCCTGCTCCTGCGGCATCCAGTCCATCGTCGCGGCGCCGTCGTGGACCTCGCCGATCTTGTAGATCTTCTTGGTGTAGAAGAGGATCCGCTCGGTCACGGTGGTCTTGCCCGCGTCGATGTGCGCGATGATCCCGATATTGCGGTAGCGCTCCAGCGGGTACTCGCGCTGCGGTGCCTTGCGTTTGGTGGTCTTGGTCTCGATCACGGCGGTCGCCATCACCACTTGTACTTCGTACTTGCGTGGCTCACTGCGTTCACCACTTGTAATGGCTGAAGGCCTTGTTGGCCTCGGCCATCTTGTGGGTCTCTTCTTTGCGCCGCACCGCGCCGCCGGTGTTGTTCATCGCGTCCATGAGCTCGCCCGCGAGCCTCTCGCTCATCGACTTGCCCGGACGCTTGCGCGCGGCCTGGATGATCCAGCGCATCGCCAGCGAGGTGCGGCGGTCGGCGCGGATCTCCACGGGGACCTGGTACGTCGCCCCGCCGACCCGCCGGGGCTTCACTTCGATGAGCGGCATGGCGTTCTTCATCGCAGTCTCGAACACGTCGATCCCGGGTTTGCGGGTCGAGGTCTCGGCGAGCGTGAGAGCGCCGTAGACGATGCCCTCGGCGGTCGCGCGCTTCCCGTTCCGCATCACGTTGTTGTTGAACTGCTGCAGCGTCGCGTTCGCGTACTTCCGATCGGGCGGACGCCGGCGCTCGGTCGGTCGCGCTCTACGAGGCATGGATCAGGACGCCTTCTTCTTGGGGTTTGGATTCTTCGCGCCGTAGAGCGAGCGGCCCTGCTTGCGGTCCTTGACCCCCGCGGTGTCGAGCGTGCCGCGGATGATGTGGTACTTCACCGAAGGCAGGTCGGGGACACGTCCGCCGCGCACGAGCACGACCGAGTGCTCCTGCAGGTTGTGGCCGATGCCGGGGATGTACGCGGTGACCTCCATCTGGTTGGTCAGGCGCACTCGGGCGATCTTCCGAAGCGCAGAGTTCGGCTTCTTCGGAGTCATCGTGCGGACGATCGTGCAAACGCCGCGCTTTTGAGGCGCGCCGATGCGCAGCTGGACGTGACGACCGCGGAGCGAGTTCCAGGTCGTGCGGAGCGCGGGCGTGTCCACTTTCTTGCCCTGCGGCTTGCGTCCTTTGCGTACGAGCTGCGCGATCGTTGGCACAGGTACTCCTTCTATTGGTGGTCGCGGGCGCGCACGGGCACGCCTTTGACCGGTTCTAGCGTTCAGGCTTTGACTCGTGAGACCGGCGAGCCGCCCCGTGCGGGGACGGTCGCCGAGCGCAGCGCGGCCGCGGTCACAACATCGCGACAGGGCCGATGCGCGAAATGACCGCCCCCGAGGGGGCGGTCACCGTCTCGAAAGACAGGCCGAATAAAGATTTTATCGGGGTTTGCGGCGAGCGGTCAACCGCAAGATGCGAGGCGACGCCGGACGGCCTGCAGCCGGTCGCCGGCTCGGCCGCTGCGGGCAGCCCGCGCGACTAGCATCGGTGCCTTACGGCGGCGCGGGAGGGCGGCGATGAGGGGCCTCGGAGCGATCCTCGCGGTGGTCTTTGTGTCGGCCTGCGGCGGCGCCGGCGGACCCAGCCCAGCCGCGGCAACCTCGGCAGGGCCGAGCGCGACGGCGGCGCCGAGCCCGGTCACGGTGAAGTTCGGGCAGGTCGGGAGTGTCTCCGACGCAGCGATCTTCATCGCCGACGCAAAGGGCTACTTCAAGGAGCAGGCCATCACGCTCGAGGCCGTGCCCTTCACGTCGGCCGCGCTCATGGTCGCGCCGCTCGGCACCAACGAGATACAGGCCGGCGGCGGCGCCCCGAGCGCGGGTCTCTACAACGCCGTCGACCGAGGTGTCCAGCTGCGGATCGTCGCCGACAAGGGCAGCCTCACGTCTGGGCACGGCTACGAGGCGGTCATCGTCCGCAAGGCGCTCGCCGACAAGGTCAAGAGCGCGAAGGACATGAAGGGCCTCAAGATCTCGATCGCCGCCCGCGACATCGTTCCGGAGTACTCGCTCGACCAGTACCTGCGGTCCGGCGGACTCACGGTCAAGGATGTCGAGGTCGTCCCGCTCGCGTTCCCGGACATGATCCCGGCGCTCGCGAGCGGCGCGATCGACGTGGCCTTGCCGACCGAGCCGACGGCGACGCGCATCCTCGACGCGGGCACCGGCGTGCTTCTCACACGGACCGACACCGTCGTCCCTGGCGAGCAGACCGCAGTGATCCTCTATTCGGAGAAGTTCGCGCAGGACAAGGACGCCGCGACGCGTTTCATGGTCGCCTACCTCAAGGGCGCGCGGTACTTCAACGACGCCTTTGACAAAGGCGACGCGACGAAGAAGCAGGACGTGATCGACATCGTGGCCAAGGGCACCAAGCTCGACCCCGCGCTCCTCGCCCGGGTCATCTTCCCCGGCATCGATCCGAACGGAAAGCTCAGCGTCGACAGCCTGATCGCCGCGCAGCAGTACTTCGTGACCAAGGGCTCGCAGACGAAGGCCATCGACATGAGCAAGATCGTCGACGCGTCGTTCGCCGACGAAGCGGTGAAGCGCCTTGGAGGAGCGTACAAATAGGGGATGGCCGACTGGAACAAGAACATCATCGACGAGTTCCACGCGAAGGGCGGGAAGGGCATCGGGCACTTCGGCGACAACCTGCTGCTCCTGACCACCACGGGGGCCCGCACCGGTGAACGGCGCACGAACCCGGTCGCCTTCCACCGTCAGGGCGACCGCTACGTGATCGCGGCTACGAAGGGCGGCGCCCCTTCGCACCCCGCCTGGTACCACAACCTCGTGAAGGACCCGAACGTCACGATCGAGGTCGGCACCGAGAAATTCCCCGCGCGCGCCACGGTCGTCAAAGGCGCCGAGCGCGATCGCCTCTATGAAACCCACGCGAGCGCGATGCCGCAGCTCGGCTTCCGCGAGTACCCGAAGCGTACGAAGCGCGTGATCCCGGTGATCGTCCTCGAGCCGAAGTCCCGCTAGATCCGCACCGCCGACACGGCGAAATGTCGACCGCATGCGCACCGTGTGCTCCACATGCGATGATGTTGGCGTGGCGAAGATGGTGCAGATCCGAAATGTGCCTGAGGAAATCCACCGGACGCTGAAAGTTCGGGCGGCCGAGGCGGGTGTGTCGCTTTCGGACTACCTCCTCGGTGAGGCCGAGCAGCTGGCGGCGACGCCGACAATCGCAGAGCTCAGCGAGCGGATACGTCGCAGAAGGACGGTAAAGCTGCGCGGGTCGTCGGCAAAGATCATCCGGCGCCACCGCGACGCCTAGCTACTCGTCCTCGACGCGTCCGCCGCTCTCGACTACGTCCTCGCGATTGGCGCGCATTCCCGCATAGAAGCGCGCCTCGTGCGGCCGGGTGAGATCTTCAGTGCGCCACACGTCATCGACCTCGAGGTGGCTCAAGCCCTTCGCCAACTGGCTCGCAGAGGAAACATCGACGCGCCCCGCGCCGATGAGGCGCTGAGTGATTTCGGGGACCTCCGGATCCGACGCTCTCCGCACGGCGCGTTGCTGCCGCGAGTATGGGAATTGGGCTCGAACTTGAGCGCGTTTGATGCGGCCTACGTCGCGCTCGCGGAAGCACTCGGTGCGCCGTTAATCACAGCCGACGGCGCTTTCCCGGGCGCCAGGGCACTCCGCCAGGATCGAGCTATTCGTCTAGATCCGCACCGCCGACCTCCACGGCACGAGGACGCGCTCGAGCGCCGCGAGAAGCAGCGCGCTCGCGAAGCCGAGCAGCGCGATGACCATGAGCCCCGCGTACATCCGATCCACCTGGAATGTGTTCCATGAATTCCAGATCAGGTAGCCGATCCCGTTGCGCGCGCCGACGAACTCGGCCGACACGATGATGATCAGCGCAACGCCCATCCCGAGCTTGAGCCCGGCCATGATCATCGGGAGCGCGCCTGGGAGAGCGATGTCGGTGAAGAACATGAGCCGGCTCGCGCCGTAGTTCCGCCCGACGTCCAGGTAGATCCGCTCGATGTTTCGCACGCCCGCCTCGGTGTTGATGAGCACCAGGAAGACGACGGCGATCGCGATGATCGCGTACTTCGAGCCCTCGCCGATCCCGAACAGCATGATCACCATCGGCAGGAGCGCGATCTTCGGGATCGGGAACGTCGCGTCGACCAGGGGCTGCACGATCGCGCGCACGAGCGGCAGGAGCCCGATGGCAAGGCCGAGGACGATGCCCGGCACCGCGCCCAGGACGAACCCCACGGCGATCCGCTCGAGGCTTATTAGTAGGTGCTCCTGCAGCTCGCCGGCCTGCAGGAGCGTGGCGAGGGCGGCGAAGATGGTCGAAGGCGCGGGGAAGAACCGCGTGTCCACCACGCCGACGATGGCTCCCGCCTCCCAGATCGCGAGCAGCACCAGAGGCGAAAGGATCGAGAGCCCGCGTTCGACCGTCCGCCGCGATGGTCGCGCCCACGAGCTCACCACGCTGGCAGATGCGTTGCGGGCCGGCGCGCTCACGCGGCGATCTCGGTGCGAAGCTCGCGCCAGATGCGCGCGAACAGCTCCCCGTACGGAGCGCTCGAGCGCACCGCGGCGACGTCTCGCGGGCGCGCGTAGATCGCGGCGATGTCGACCTGGTCCTTGATCCGCCCTGGCCGCGCGCTCAGCACGACAACGCGGTCGGCGAGCACGATCGCTTCGTCGATCGAGTGCGTCACGTAGACGACCGTCTTGCGCGTGGCGCTTTCCCCGGGCCGCCCGGACGCGCCCTCCCAGATCCTCAGGAGCTCGGCCTGCATGACGAGCTTGGTCTGCTCGTCGAGGGCCGCGAACGGCTCGTCCATGAGCAGGATCTCAGGGTCGTTCGCGAACGCCCGCGCGAGCGAGACCCGCTGCTTCATCCCGCCCGAGAGCTGGTGCGGGAGCGCGTCCTCGAAGCCCTCGAGCCCGATCGCGCGGATCATCGGCAGGACGGCTTCGTATCGCGCGCGGCGCGCGACGCCGCGCGCCTTGAGGCCGAACGCGACGTTGTCGCGCACGCTCATCCACGGGAAGATGCTTTGCTCCTGGAAGACCATCGAGTTGAGCGGCAGGTCCCTGCCCGCTGCACGCTCGACCGAGAACTCGCCGTCGCTCGCGGTCTCGAGCCCGGCGAGGATCCGCAGGAGCGTGGTCTTGCCGCATCCGGAGGGCCCGACGATCGCGACGAACTCGCCGGAGCCGACGTCGAGGTCGACGCTGGCGAGCGCCTCGACGGCCCGCTGACGGACACGGAAGACCTTGCGCAGTCCGCGGATGCGCACCTTGGGACGTGCCGCGGAGGCGACGCTCACGCTCGCTGAGTATGGCGCTAGGCTGTGGCCTTCCTTGAGGATCGACGCCTTTCCCCACATCCTCCCGCGCCGCTACTTCGACCGCATGATCGCCCAGGCCAGCGGCCCCGCGGCCTCCATGCAAAAGCGGACCGCCGCCATTCCTGCGCTCTACGACCTCGACACGCGCTTCCGGGTAATGGACACGTTCCCTGACTACGTGCAGGTTCTTACCCTGGCGTCCCCGCCGATCGAAGCGGTGGGGCCACCGGCGCTCACGCGCGACCTGGCGCGGCTGGCGAACGACGAGATGGCGGAGCTGGTGCGCCGCTATCCGGAACGGTTCCTCGGCTTCGCGGCTTCGCTGCCGATGAACGATCCCGACGCCTCCTTGCGCGAGGCCGACCGAGCCATCAGCGAGCTGGGCGCGCTGGGCGTGCAGATCTTCACCAACGTGAACGGCCTCCCGCTCGACGATCCGCGCTTCGCGCCACTCTTCGCGAGGATGGCCGAGCTCGACCGCGCCATGTGGGTGCACCCGGCACGCGGCGCGACCATGCCCGACTACCCGACCGAGGACCGGTCGAAGTTCGAGCTCTGGTGGGTCTTCGGGTGGCCGTACGAGACCGCGATCTTCATGTCACGGCTCATCTTTTCGGGGCATCTCGATCGGCACCCGAACCTGCGCATCCTCACGCATCACGCCGGCGGCATGGTCCCCCACTTCTCCGGACGGATCGGCCCAGGGCTCGATCAGCTCGGCGCGCGCACGCCGGACGAGGACCGTAACGCGGTGGCGCACGCGCTGAAGCGGCGGCCGTACGACTACTACCGGATGTTCTACGGCGACACTGCGCTGTTCGGCGCGGAGCATGCGCTCCGCTGCGCGATCGAGTTCTTCGGCGTCGATCACATCCTCTTCGGCACCGACATGCCGTTCGACCCGGAGAAGGGGCCGATGTTCATCCGCGAGACCATCGCGAACCTGGACGCACTCGATCTCTCGAAAGAGGAGCGCGCGAAGATCGACGAGCGCAACGCCCGTCGTGTGCTGGGGATCCGCGGCTAGGCGAACAGGCGGTGCGACGCCGCTCGCGCGCCCTCCACGAGCGCGGTGAGCTTGGCCCACATGATCGAAGGATGCACGCGTCGATAGAGCGCGCCCTGCGCGAAGCCGCAGTCCGATCCGGCGATGACGTTCTCTCGTCCCACGCGCTCGGCGTAACGGCCGATCCGCTCGGCAATCAGCTCGGGATGCTCGACCGTGTTGGTGGTGTGCGCGATCACGCCGGGGATAAGGATCTTCCCTGCAGGGAGCTTCACCCGCTCCCAGACGTGGTACTCGTGCTCGTGGCGCGGGTTGGCGCCTTCGAGCGCGTAGGCACCGACGGGCACCTTCAAGATCAAGTCGACGATGTCCGCGAGCGGCACATCCGTGGTGTGCGGGCCGTGCCAGCTTCCCCAGCAGACGTGATAGCGGACCCGCTCTGGCGGTAACCCCTTGAGCGCGCGTGCGAGAGCGGCGAGCCTGAGCTCGACGAATTCGCGGTAGCGCTGCGGCGTCGGAGCGGGATCCTGCAGGTCGTACATGACCGCGGTGCGCGGATCGTCGACTTGAAGGACGAAGCCTGCGTCGACGATGGCCCGGTACTCGTGCGCCATCGCATCGGCGATCGCGAAGAGGTAGGCCTCGCTGTCTTTGTAGTGCTCGTTCGGCCGCTGGCCCTCGATCGTTCCCGGCGCGACCGCCGGGAGGAACGCCTCGGCGATGCCGGTGTCGCCGACCGCCGCTTTGAGGTTTGCGATGTCGCGCGCGACCTGCGCCTGTCCTTTGTATTCGATCGGACCTGTGCACACCGCGGTCGCTGGCGGTCCGGGACTCGCTTGGTGGTCGGGGTCGGAGCGGTCGTACTCGTCGTAGAAGTCGGCGAACGCCTTGCGGTCACGCCCGCGGCTGGGCGCGATGCCCTGGATCGGCGCCTCCTTACGGAGCTCGAACCCCGACAGGCGCTCGTTCACGTAGGACGCGAAGTTCGGCTTGGAATACTCGCCGTCGCTCACGACGTCGATCCCGATCTCGGCCTGCTTGCGAACGACGTCGCGCACCGCCCGGCTAACTCTCGCGTCCATGTCCCGGGCGCCGCCGGCGCGGATCGCATCGGCAATCTCAGGGGGCCGCACGAGGCTCCCGACATGCGTCGTGAGGAAACGCTCGGTGCTGCGTCGCATCGCGCCCGGTAGCCTAGTGCGGCGATTCACGGCCGGTCAGACCTTTCGAACATCGACATCCGCGACTGGTTCGTGACGAGCGACCCGAGCGTTCCGCCGGAGCCCTACTAGCCCACGAGAACAAAGAGAGAGGCCGTCCACCGGACGGCCTCTCGCCTATTACGTGCGAGTGGTTACTCCTCGGCTGTCTTGGTCAAATCGGCCTCGGTCGGCTCGGCGACGTCCGCGATGTCCGCGATGTCCGCGATGTCCTCGACGCCCTCCTCGACGCTCTCCTCGTCCTCGTCGTCGTCGAGATCCTCGAGCGAGAGATCCTCCGGCGGCAGCGCCGGCGTGACGACCTCTTCCTCGTCGGTGCCGAAGAGCCCGGCGAGCGCGCGGGCCTTGGGCATCCAGTCGAGCTGCTCGCGGCGTGAGGGCAGGCCCGTCCCAGCCGGGATGAGCTTGCCGATGATCACGTTCTCCTTGAGCCCGAGGAGCCGGTCCTTCTGGCCCATCGTGGCGGCCTCGGTGAGGACGCGCGTGGTCTCTTGGAACGATGCCGCTGCGAGGAACGAGCTGGTCGAAAGCGACGCCTTGGTGACTCCAAGCAGCACCGTCTGCGCCGTCGCGGGCTCGCCGCCCGCCGCGATGGTTCGGGCATTGATCTCCTCGAACTCGAACCGGTCAAAGAGCTCCATCGGCAGGAGCTCGGTATCACCGGCCTCCTCGATGCGCACCTTGCGCAGCATCTGGCGGACGATGATCTCGATGTGCTTGTCGTTGATCGTCACGCCCTGGCTGCGGTAGACCTTCTGGACCTCGTTGACCATGTAGCGGTGTACCGCCTCGCGGCCTGAGATCCGCAGGATGTCCTGCGGGTTGGCCGATCCTTCCGTGAGGAAGTCGCCGGCGGCGACCGTCCGGCCGTTCTCGACGTTGAGGCGAGCGTTGTGCTCGACCTCGTAGACCCGTTCCTCGACCTCCTTCATGGCGATCGAGATCTTCGAGCCATGGACGCTGACCTTTCCCGACACCGGAGCCGGCATGTCGGTCTTGCCCTTGGTGCGGCGCTCGGGCTTCGCCAGTGGCTGCCCGGCGACGACGTCCGCGCCGTCCTCGACCGCGAGCACGTAGCCCGCGGGAACGCTGATCGGCACGGTGTAGTCCTGCGAGTTGCGAACCACGATCTTTCGCGATCCGTCCGGGTCGCGGACGATTTCCGCGACGCCGTCGATCTCGCACACGATCGCGACCCCCTTCGGGACGCGCGCCTCGAAGAGCTCCTCGACTCGCGGGAGACCCATGGTGATGTCCTTGCCGACGGCGGCGACACCACCGGTGTGGAACGTACGCATCGTGAGCTGCGTGCCCGGCTCGCCGATCGATTGCGCGGCGATGATGCCCACCGCCTCGCCGATCTCCACGAGCTTGCCGCTCGCGAGGCTCCGGCCGTAACACGCGCGGCAGATGCCGTGCTTCGCGTGGCAGCCGAGCGGCGAGCGGACCCGCACGCGCTTGGTCCCGGAGTTCGCGATGGTTCGCGCGAGCTCGAGGTCGGTCGCGTCGCCGCGCTTGGCGATCAGCTTGCCCTTCGGATCCTTGATGTCCTGCGCGACGATCCGGCCGAAGAGTCGATCCGCGAACGGCTCGACCATGCCCGGCTCGTCGGCGTTGATGAAGATGCCGTCCTCGTCGCCGCAGTCCTCCAGCCGGACGATCACGTCCTGCGCGACGTCGACGAGACGGCGCGTGAGGTAGCCCGAGTCTGCGGTGCGGATGGCCGTGTCGGCGAGCCCCTTGCGGCCACCGTGCGTCGAGATGAAGTACTCGAGGACCGAAAGCCCTTCGCGGAAGTTCGAGCGGATCGGCAGGTCGATGATCCGACCCTGCGGGTCGGCGATGAGTCCGCGCATGCCGCCGATCTGGCCCATCTGCTGCGTGTTACCCCGCGCGCCGGACGTGGCCATCATGTACACCGAGCCGCGCCGGTCGAGGGTCTTCATCATCGCCTCGATGACGTCGCGCGTCGCGTCGGTCCAGAGCTTCACCGTCGCCTCGTAGCGCTCCTGCTCGGTGATGAGGCCGCGCTGAAACTGCCGATCGATCTCGGCGACCTTCTTCTCCGCCTCTTCGACCATCTTGGCCTTGTTCGCGGGGATGGCGACATCGTCGATCGAGATCGAGACGCCCGCGATGGTCGCCGCGGCGAACCCGATGGTCTTGATCCTGTCTACGACCTCGGCGGTGACCTCGCCGCCGTAGCGGTCGAAGACCTGCGTGACGATCTCGCGGATGGCGCCGCGGTCGAGGATCTTGTTCACGAACCGCAGGTCCTCGGGCAGGACCGCGTTGAAGATCACTCGGCCGACGGTCGTGTCGACGACCCCACCGTTGTGCGGGACCTTCACCGCCGTGTGGTACGTGACGATGCCCATGTCGAACGCGGACTGGACTTCGGAGAAATCGCCGAAGATCCGGGGCTGCTGCTTCGGATCGGCGTCGAGCGTCAGCCAGTAGGTGCCGAGCACCATGTCCTGGCGTGGCGTGACGACCGGCTGGCCGTCGGCCGGCTTCAGGACGTTGCGCGTCGAGAGCATGAGGTTCTTGGCCTCGGCCTGCGCGGCTGCAGAAAGCGGCACGTGCACGGCCATCTGGTCGCCGTCGAAGTCCGCGCCGAAGGCCTCGCACACCAAGGGGTGGATCTGGATGGCGTTGCCCTCGATGAGCTTGGGCATGAACGCCTGGATGCCGAGGCGGTGGAGTGTCGGCGCACGGTTGAGGAGCACCGGGTGGTCTTTGATGACCTCCTCGAGGACGTCCCACACCTCGGGCGAGACGCGCTCGACGTAGCGCTTCGCGCTCTTGATGTTGTGCGCGAGGCCGCGCTCGACGAGCTGACGCATGACGAACGGCTTGAAGAGCTCGAGCGCCATCTTCTTCGGGAGGCCGCACTCGTTCAGCTTGAGGTCGTTGCCGACGACGATGACCGAGCGGCCCGAGTAGTCGACGCGCTTGCCGAGCAGGTTCTGGCGGAACCGACCCTGCTTTCCGCGGAGCATGTCCGAGAGCGACTTCAGCTTGTGGTTGCCGGTGCCGCTGATCGCGCGGCCGCGCCGGCCGTTGTCCATGAGGGCGTCGACCGCCTCCTGGAGCATGCGCTTCTCGTTGCGGATGATGATCTCTGGCGCGCCGAGCTCGAGCAGTCGCTTCAGCCGGTTGTTGCGGTTGATCACGCGGCGGTAGAGGTCGTTGAGATCGGACGTCGCGAAGCGGCCGCCGTCGAGCTGCACCATCGGGCGCAGGTCGGGCGGGATCACAGGAAGGATCGTGAGGATCATCCACTCCGGCGACGCACCTGAGCGCAGGAGCGCCTTGATGAGCCGAAGCCGCTTGATCGACTTCTTGCGCCGCTGGCCAGTGGTGGTGCGCATCTCGCCCTGGAGCGTGAGCGCGAGCTTTTCGAGGTCGAGCTGCCGCATGAGCTCGAGGATCGCCTCGGCGCCCATCTGCGCACGGAAGAAGCGGTACTTCTCCGCGAACTGGCGGTACTCGGCCTCGGTCATGATCTGCTGGGCCTTGATCGACTCGATCTCGTCGCGGCGCGTGCGGGCCTCGTCGCGAACGACCTGAACGTCGGGCGCGATGTCCTGACGCACCACGCCGAGGTCCTGGTCGGCGCGCATGCGTAGGTCGGCGATCCGCTTCTCGGAATCGGAACGGGTCTGGTCCTCTTCCTTGCGGCCGGTCTTGACCATCGCGTCGAGCTGTTTCTGGAGGCTTCGCTGCAGCTGCGTGAGCATCGAGCGCGTCACGTTCTCGCCCTTCTCGGCGATCGTGAGCTCGGCCTGCTTGAAGACGATGTCCTTGGACGCCGGTTTGCCGACGTTGTCCTCGAGCTGCTCCTTCACTTTGGACGCGGCGGTCGTGAGCGCGTCGGAGTCGGTAGCGAGCTGTTCCTCCTGCTGCCGGACCTTCTGCTCGGTCGACGTGCGGATACGCATGATCTCGGCCGATACCCGGCTCTCGATGGCGCCGGTGCGGTCGCTGATGGTCTGCTCGAGACGGCGGATCTTCCCCTCCGCCTCCTCCTCGACCTGCTGCAGGACACGGTCGCGCGCGTGATCGTCGATGTGCGTGACCACATACAGCGCGAAGTAGAGGATCCGCTCGAGATTGCGCGGGCTCATGTCGAGCAGGATCCCAAGACGGCTCGGGGTGCCCTTGAAGAACCAGATGTGCGACACCGGCGACGCGAGCTGGATGTGGCCCATGCGCTCGCGGCGCACCTTCGCGCGCGTCACCTCGACGCCGCACTTGTCGCAGATGATCCCCTTGTAGCGGATGCGCTTGTACTTGCCGCAGTAGCACTCCCAGTCCCGCGTGGGACCGAAGATGCGCTCGTCGAAGAGCCCGTCCTTCTCCGGACGGAGGGTGCGGTAGTTGATCGTCTCCGGCTTGGTGACCTCGCCGCTCGACCACGTGCGGATCTGATCCGGCGACGCGAGCGAGATGCGGATCGCGTTGAACTCGTTGACTTCTAGCACTTATTCACCTGATTCCAACCCCGAGATGTTGATCCCGAGGTTCGGCTCGTTGAAGGTCGCGTCCTCCACGAAGCGGATGGCTTCCTCGCTGTCGTTCAGGACCTCCACTGAGAGCCCGAGCGACTGCAGCTCCTTGATGAGCACCTTGAAGCTCTCTGGCACTCCAGGCGGCTGAATGTCCTCGCCCTTCACGATGGCCTCGTACGTCTGGACGCGGCCCATCACATCGTCGGACTTCACCGTCAGGAGCTCCTGCAGGATGTAAGCGGCGCCGTACGCTTCGAGCGCCCACACCTCCATCTCGCCGAAGCGCTGACCGCCGAACTGCGCCTTGCCGCCCAGCGGCTGCTGAGTGATGAGCGAGTAGGGCCCCGTCGAGCGTGCGTGGATCTTGTCCTCGACGAGGTGGTGCAGCTTCATCATGTAGATGTAGCCGACGGTGATCGCCTGTTCGAAGGCCTTTCCGGTGCGTCCGTCGCGGAGCGTGATCTTCCCGTCCTCGGGGAGGCCGGCCTTCCTCAGCTGCTCCTTGATCGCCGCTTCCTTCGCGCCGTCGAAGACCGGCGTCGCGACGTGCATTCCGAGCGCCTGCGCGGCCCAGCCGAGGTGCGTCTCGAGGATCTGGCCGATGTTCATCCGGCTCGGCACGCCGAGCGGGTTGAGCACGATGTCGACGGGCGTGCCGTCCGGAAGGAACGGCATGTCCTCGACCGGAAGGATCTTGGCGATGACGCCCTTGTTCCCGTGGCGCCCCGCCATCTTGTCGCCGACGCTGATCTTGCGCTTCTGCGCGACGGCGACGCGGATCATCTTGTTCACGCCCGGCAGCAGCTCGTCGTTGTTCTCGCGGCTGAACACCGCGACGTCGACGACCTTGCCGTGCTCGCCGGACGGCAGCCGGAGCGAGGTGTCCTTCACCTCGCGCGCCTTCTCGCCGAAGATCGCGCGAAGGAGCCGCTCCTCGGCGGTGAGCTCGGTCTCGCCCTTGGGCGTGATCTTCCCGACGAGGATGTCCTGCGGACCTACCTCGGCGCCGATGTAGACGATCCCGTTCTCGTCGAGGTCGGCGAGCGCCTCCTCGCCGACGTTCGGGATGTCTCGGGTGATCTCCTCCGGGCCGAGCTTGGTGTCGCGCGCCTCGGCCTCGTACTTCTCTATGTGGATCGACGTGAACTTGTCGTCCTGGACGATGCGGTCGCTAAGGATGATGGCGTCCTCGTAGTTGCCGCCCTCCCAGGGCATGAAGGCGACGAGGATGTTCTGGCCGAGCGCGAGCTCGCCCTCGTCGGTCGAGTAGCTGTCGGCGAGGATCTGGTCGGTCTGCACGCGGTCGCCGACCGAGACGAGGGGCCGCTGGTTGAAGCACGTTCCCTGGTTGGTGCGGACGAACTTCTGCAGGCGGTAGCGGAAGGCGTCGCCCGAGTCCTCCTCGACCCAGATCTCCGTCGCACTGACCGAGCGAACGACGCCCGGCGACCGCGCGACGACGACCTGTCCAGAGTCACGCGCGGCGCGGTACTCGATCCCAGTCCCGATGAGCGGAGCCTCAGGGCGCACGACCGGGACGGCCTGACGCTGCATGTTCGAGCCCATGAGGGCGCGGTTGGCGTCGTCGTGCTCCAAGAACGGTATGAGCGCGGCGGAGACGGACACGATCTGCTTCGGCGAGACATCCATGTAATCGGCCGTCGCCGGCGAGGCCTCGTGGTATTCGTCGCCACGGTGCACCTGGACGCGCTCGTCGAGGAAGAAGCCACCCTGGTCGAGACGCGCGTTCGCCTGCACGACCGTCGCGAGCTCCTGTTCGTCGGCGGTCAGGTACACGATCTCGTCGGAGACGCGCGACTTTCCGCCGCCGTCGCGGACGACGCGCCGGAACGGCGACTCGATGAACCCGTACGGGTTCACCCGTCCGTACGTGGCGAGCGACCCGATCAGTCCGATGTTGGGACCTTCAGGTGTCTCGATCGGGCAGATGCGCCCGTAGTGGCTGAAGTGCACGTCACGGACGTCGAATCCCGCGCGCTCGCGCGAGAGGCCACCCGGACCGAGCGCCGACAGGCGGCGCTTGTGGGTGAGCTCGTCGAGCGGGTTCGTCTGCTGCATGAACTGCGAAAGCTGCGAGCCGCCGAAGAACTCCTTGATCGCGGCGACGACCGGCCGGATGTTGATGAGCTCCTTCGGCGTCGCCTTCTCGGGCTCGACGATCGACATGCGCTCACGCACCACGCGCTCCATGCGGAGCAGGCCGACGCGGAACTGGCTCTGGATGAGCTCGCCGACCGCGCGCACGCGGCGGTTGCCGAGGTGATCGATGTCGTCGGGAGAACCCTTGCCGTTGTTGAGCTCGACGATCCGCCGGACGATTCGCACGAGATCGTCATGGTTCTCGAGCGGCGGCTGTCCGTGGACCGAGCACTGCACGAACTTCGTCGTGAGGGTACGGTGCGACATGTCCAGATCAAGGCCGAGCTTGCGGTTGAGCTTGTAGCGGCCCACCTTCGCGAGGTCGTAACGGCGGAAGTTGAAGAAGAGCGACTGGACGAGACTGCGGGCGTTGTCGATCGTGGGCGGATCGCCAGGGCGCAGGCGCTTGTAGACCTCGACGAGGCCCTCGTTGGTGTTGGTGGTGGGGTCGCGCTCGAGGGTCGACTCGATGTACTGATGCTCAGGGTCGCTGTCGACGTCCGTGAACAGCGCGGAGATCTCCTCGTTCGAGTTGTACCCGATCGCGCGCAGGAGCGTGGTCACGGTGAGCTTCCGCTTGCGATCGACCTTGACCGAGATGACGTCCTTGTTCGAGGTCTCGAACTCGAGCCACGCGCCGCGGTTCGGGATCAGCTTGGCGTAGAAGAGCCGGCGGCCTGTCGTCGGGTCGTCGACGGCCGTGAAGTACACGCCAGGCGAGCGCACGAGCTGCGAGACGACCACGCGCTCGGCGCCGTTGATCACGAACGTGCCCTTGTCGGTCATCCACGGAAAGTCCCCGAGGAACACGTCCTGTTCGGTGACCTCGCCGGTCTCCTTGTTCACGAGCTCGACCCTCGCCCAGAGCGGCTTGCTGTAGGTGAGGTCCTTGGTGCGGCATTCCTCTTCGGAGTACTTGGGCTCGCGGTACTCGCTCGAAATGAACTTCAGGTCGAGGTTCTTTCCGGTGAAGTCCTGGATCGGCGATATCTCGGCGAACAGCTCGGCAAGACCCTCCTCGCAGAACCATTTGAAGGACACGAGCTGCGTCTCGATGAGGTTGGGAAGCGGGAGAACTTCCGGTAGCGACGCGAAGTTGCGACGATCGCGGCCGGACGGAGCGACCCGGTCGAGGGCTACGGACATGGATGGACCCTCCTCAGGGCTGATGGCTGGACAGGCGGATAGACAGAAGGGGATGGACCTGTGGCAACGGGGTCAATGGTATTCCGGACCCTACCGCTTGGTCAACAGGCCGGAACCGCTGACTGTCAGCCTGTCGCCGTTCCGTGTCAAGGGGTCAGTTTCGCCCGATACATTCGGCTCGATGGTCATCGAAAAGCGGCTCTTCGAAGCCCTCGGGGGGGAGTGCGAGCTCTACGCGATCGGCCTACCGCCCGAGCGTCTGGCGACCGCCGAGGCCTGGGTGCACGCGATGCACGATCGGCTCACCCGGTTCACCGCCCACTCCGAGCTCTCGCGGTTCAACTCTTCCGCCGGCGATTGGGCCGAGGTCAGTCCATTGCTCGAAGCGCTCCTCCGCGAGTGCCTGCGCGCGCACCAGCTCTCGGACGGCCTCGTCAACGCGGCGGTTCTTCCCGCGCTTCTCGCCGCGGGATACACGCGAACGTTCAGCGAAGGGCCGACCGCGGCGACGATGACCGTCCGACCGCCGTCGCTACCCGAGGTCCTCGAGGTCCGATCGGGTTCCGCACGGCTACGACCCGGCGCCGCGATCGATCTCGGCGGGATCGCGAAGGGCTGGCTCGCCGACCGGCTTGCCGAGGATCTCGGTGAGAACGTCCTGGTGAACCTGTGCGGCGATCTCTTCGCGCGCGGCGTGGGCGAGAGCGGCGAGGGCTGGCCGGTCGGAATGGGAAGCGACACCGTGCTGCTCCACGACATGGGCGCGGCGACGAGTGGGACCCGCAAGCGGTCCTGGGGAGAGGGACTTCACCACTTGATCGATCCGCGCACCGGAGTTCCCGCCGCGAGCGACCTCAACGAGGTCTCGGTCATCGCGCGGACCGGCGCCGACGCCGAGGTCTTCGCCAAGGCGGCGCTCCTGCTTGGATCTGCCGCGGCGCCGGAATACCTGCGCGCACACGGCGCTCTCGGGTGGCGACTTTCACCCTGAAAACACGAACCGGGACCCCTCCCCTGGGGTCCCGGTCCGGCACCTTTCGCGAGCCCGCCGATCAGGGCGCACTCGCGCGGAGAACGATATCGGGAGGCCATCCGCTTCCAAAAATTGTTTCAGGACGTCACCGGGGAAGAACGAAAAGAGGCCCGAAAATCGGGCCTCTTTCGCATCTCCGGGGGTTGAATTACTTCAGCTCGACCGTCGCGCCGGCGTCCTCGAGCTTCTTCTTGACCGCCGCCGCCTCGTCCTTGCCGATGTTCTCCTTGACCGCCTTGGGTGCGCCGTCGACGAGGTCCTTCGCCTCTTTCAGGCCGAGCCCGGTGAGCTCCCGGACCGTCTTGATGACGTTGATCTTCGACGCGCCGGCCTCCTTGAGGATGACCGAGAACTCGGTCTTCTCCTCGACCTCCGCCGGAGCCGCGGCACCCGCTGCGCCACCCGCCGCGGCGACCGCGACCGGCGCGGCCGACACGCCCCAGCGGTCCTGCAGGTACTTGCCGAACTGAGCGATCTCGAGGATCGACCAGGACTCGAGCTCGCCCGCGAGCTTGTCGAACTTGGGGTTGCCCACCGTCTCCGGTGTCGCAGTTGCTGTCGCCATCGTCTTCTCCTTCTTATTGCGAACCGCGCGCCTGGAGCACGCGGACGAGATTTCCCTGGGCCGCGGTGAGCACGCCGACCATCTGCGCGAGCGGAGCCTGCAAGCTGCCGACGATCGTCGCCTGAAGCTGCGGCCGGCTCGGGAGCCGCGCGAGCGAGGTGACGTCGTCCGCGCTCATCGCGCGGCCGCCGATGAGCGCACCGAGGATCCGTAGGGCCTTCAACGTCCGCGCCTCGTCGACGAGACTCTTCGCGAGATCGACCCCGTCGCCGTCGCCGATCGCGACCGCCGTCGGCCCGGCGAGGAGCGAACGAAGGTCGCTCTTCCCGGACTGCTCGGCCGCGCGCGCGAAGAGGCTGTTCTTCACGACGTGGTACTCGATGCCGCGCGGGCGCAGCCGGCGGCGCAGCTCCTGGAGCTCACCCACCTTGAGCCCGCGGTATTCGGTGACGACGAGCGAGACCGACCCGGCAAGCTCTTCTGCGAGACCTTCGACCTTCTTTGCCTTGGCCGGGATCCCGCCGCCCTTCCGCTTGACCTTGGGTCCCGTCTTGATCTTCGCCAAGAGCGCCTCCTTCCAACGAAAACGCCTTCGTTTCCCTACCTCTGGGACACGAAGGCGTCAGACGGCTGAGGCCGTCACTGGCTTGCCTCCGCAGGCTCGAGCTTTCGCCCGAATTACTCCCTAGGGAACCGGCGATCTCTGGCTATGAAGTTCGTCTGTGATCAGTTTACGTGATGGATGACTTCATAGCCTGACCTGCTTTTCGCAGGGGCTTCGCCCCTGCCACCCCCTCGCCTCCCGACCGACGGGGCTGTGCCCCTGCAACCCCAGGCTTAGGTACCTGCTCTTATGAACTGAACGACCGCGTCGAGCGTAGGCACATAGCCATCCGTCGTGTCGACCTTGAGCGTCGGGGAGCCGAGGTCGATCTCGAACTCCTGAGCGCTGGGCCACTCCTGCTCGAGGATCACCCGATCGAGATGCACTGGGTGTCGCAAACCAGCGGCGCCGCGTGCGGTGAAGCGCTCCCGGCAGAGTGCCTCCGGCGCGCCGCAGAGCACGACCCGCGTATCTGCGATGCGAGCCAAATCCCGAAGCCACGTCGTCGAGCGATCGCGGTGAAAGTTCGCTTCGAGGATCACCGGCGCCCCGCTCGAGAGCGTGCGTATCGCGACGGCCCGCATGACCTCAAAGGCGGCCGCGCCGAGCTCGCGGGAGCGCGCCCGGTCGCCTGCGCCCAGGACTTCTGCGAGCGACTCCTTTATGTCGTCCTTGGTGACGACCGCGACCCGAAGCCGCGCGGCGAGCTGAAGGGCGAGCGTGGTCTTCCCGGATCCCGGCGCGCCCCCGACGAGAATGAGACGAGGGGCCGACGCGATCCTAGCTACCTGCGCTCCCCGCGAGCTCGCTCACCGTGCTGAGATCGAGCTTGACCGACGGACCCTGCGTGCTCGTAAGGTGCGCCGCACGGATGTACGTTCCTTTGATCCCCGCCGGCCGGGCACGGTTGACCGCGTCGATCAGCGTGGCGAGATTGCCCACGATCTGCTGCTGGCTGAACGATGACTTTCCGACGATCGTGTGGATGACTCCGGTCTTGTCCACGCGGAACTCGACCCGGCCGCCCTTCGCATCACGGACCGCCTTGCCGACATCGAACGTCACGGTGCCCGACTTCGGGTTCGGCATGAGCCCGCGCGGACCGAGCACACGGCCGAGCCGACCCACCTGGCCCATGAGGTCCGGCGTGGCGACGGCAACGTCGAAGTCGAGCCAGCCGCCTTCGATCCGCTTGGCGAGGTCCTCGGCCCCGACGGCATCGGCGCCGGCCGCCTGGGCGTCGCGCGCCTTGTCGCCTTGCGCGAAGGCGATGACCCGCACCTTCTTGCCTGTCCCGTTCGGCAGGACGGCGGCGCCCCGGACCATCTGATCGGCGTGCTTGGGATCGACGCCCATCCGGAGATGCAGCTCCACTGTCGTGTCGAACTTGGCCTGGCTGGTGTCTTTGACGAGCTTGGCCGCCTCGTCCGGCGGGTACTCGCGCCCGCGCTCGATCTTCTCCGCGAGCGCCGTGTAGCGCTTGCCGTGTTTCTTGGGCATGGGTTGCTCCTTCCGGCCATTCGGCCTACCGACTGTCGCGCGGTGGACGCCCGCCCGAGCGGGAGAACCTCAGTTTAGCCGCTGATCTCCACGCCCATGCTGCGCGCGGTGCCTTCGACCATCCGCATCGCGGACTCGATCGAGTTCGCGTTCAGGTCGGCCATCTTGATCTCGGCGATCGAGCGCACCTTCGCGCGCGTGATCTTCCCCACCTTGTTCTTGTTCGGCTGTCCTGAGCCCTTCTCGATGCCCGCCTCCTTGCGGATAAGGTCGGCCGCGGGCGGGCTCTTCGTCACGAACTGGTAGGAGCGGTCCTCGTAGACCGTCACGACCGCGGGCACGACGCTGCCGGTGAGCGAGGCCGTCCGTTCGTTGTATTCCTTTATGAACTGCCCCATGTTGATGCCGTGAGGGCCGAGCGCCGTACCGACCGGCGGGGCGGCGGTCGCCTTTCCCGCGTTGATCTGAACTTTGACGACCGCCTTGATCTTCTTGGCCACTATTTCACCAGCTTTTCGATCTGCAGGAAGTCCAGCTCCACCGGTGTCTCACGGCCGAAGATCGAGACGAGGACCTTGACCTTGTTGCGTTCGGGGTTCACTTCGTCGACGACGCCATGCAGATCGGTGAACGGACCGTCCGTGACGCGCACGGCCTCGCCCTTGGTGAACGCGACCTTGTACTTGGGCGCATCGAGCTTGATCTGCCGCAGGATCCCGCGGACTTCGCCGTCGGTGAGAGGGGTTGGCTTGTTGCCGCTACCGACGAAGCTCGTGACGCCAGGTGTGTTGCGAACGACGTACCACGAGTCGTCGCCCATGATCATCTCGACGAGCACGTAACCGGGGAAGACCTTGCGCTCGACCGGATGGCGCTTGCCGTTCTTGATCTCGATCTCTTCTTCCGTCGGTACGAGCACCTGGAAGATCTTGTCGCCCATGTCCATCGAGCTGATGCGGTGCTCGAGGTTCGTCTTCACCTTGTTCTCATACCCGGAGTACGTGTGGATCACGTACCAGCGTTGTCCGGTCTCGACCTCTTCGGGTGTTGGAGCCGGCGGCGCCCGCGGAGCCTCGACGACGGCGGCTTCCACGACAGAGGGAGCAGGCTCGGCCTCAGCAACGGCTCCGGCGCGGCGCAGAACGGTCTTCGCCTCGTCGACGGAGACTCCTTCTTCGGCCTGCGCGCTACCCAGGAACGCGCGCGCCGC
>Ga0209804_1000616_pt1 | contig 27612 bp, 25 predicted proteins | sample GraSoiAngelo_139_FD_185896 | JGI IMG/M metagenome (GOLD analysis project Ga0209804, IMG submission 185896) | Grasslands soil microbial communities from the Angelo Coastal Reserve, California, USA - 14_0929_12_20cm (SPAdes) (version 2) | ecosystem: Environmental > Terrestrial > Soil > Grasslands ... | reverse complement strand
AATCCGCTGGCAGCCCTTGCGGAAGGTCCGCAAGACTCTAGACCGCGCGGCGCGAGGCTCGTCAGGCGGTGCATTCGGGTGCAAACGAGTGCAAAACGGTGCAAATGGTAGCGGGGGCGCGATTCCGACTAATAGCACCACCGTCATTCCATTCACGAGCGCGGACCGCCGCCGCAAGAATTCCTCTGTCCAGATTCCCGACCACTGTGGTAACGGCCATCGGCTGACAATTGGAAATGTCCGAATAGACCAGCGGGAGCGCCGATGGCGGTGCCGGCAGTGTGGTAACGACCGCGCCGCGGCATTTAGGGATCGGCAACGGACAGGCTGAGTGCACTCGCATAGTCAGGAGCATGCTCCCATCGGATCGGTATGCTGCCTTTCGCAACGGATGAAATCGCCTGGACCCAATTGTTCCACGCGAGGACTGCCCGAGGCGCCCGTACGGTGGCGCAACGCCTTGCAACGCTCTGCACCCAAATTTCCGAAGGGGTCGGCTGGACACTTCCTCGATGATAGGTATCATTGGTATGTATCACTGAGGCTTGAGTTACGATGAAGACCAAGCGCGCGAAAGTGTTCTGGACAGGCCGCAGCCAGGCGGTACGGCTTCCGCAGGAATTTCGGTTCCAGACCGATACGGTGCTCGTGCGCCGCGAGGGGACGAGCGTCATTCTTGAGCCCGCCGAGGACTGGCCCGCCGACTACGTCGAGTCCTTTGCCGGAGCGCCAGCCGACTTCACTCGTCCGCCTCAAGGCAAGTCGGACAAGCGTCCGAAGCTCGCGTGAGATTCCTGCTCGCCACCGATACGTGCATCTACGCGATTAAGCAAGATGCGAGCGTGTTGCGCCGACTGCTGTCAGAGAGTCGCGCCGACATCGCTGTGAGCGTCATTACCGAAGGCGAGCTGCGCACGGGCGCGGCCAAGAGCTCGAACGCCGACAAGACGCGTCGGCGGGTGGAGAATTTTCTGCGCCCCTTGAGCATCCTGGAGTTCACCTCCGAGGATGCGGCGTCGTATGCGCAAATTCGCGGGCGCCTCGAGCGAGCCGGAACACCGATCGGACCCCTTGACACGCTGATTGCCGCTCAGGCGGTGCTTTGTAAGCTTACGCTCGTGACGAACAACCAGCGCGAATTTAGCCGCATACCGGGCCTACGTGTTGAGAACTGGTCTGCCGATTGAGGCGTTGACGAGGGCCTGCGTGTTGGTCCTCACGCTATGGTGGACGTGCGAGCAAGGAGGGCGCGATCCGGCGTCACGTCCCCCGCAGCAAGTTCGGCCATACTGCACCTTCGTCACGTCGATTTGGTCGTACTCGCCATGCGTACCGATCCACTTGATCCAGATAATGCGCTTGTCGAAGTCCGCGGCGACGACCAAACGATAGTCGTTGCCTTCCGGCATCGCGGCATCGAGCTCACGACGGAAGAACGTGCTTCTTAAGCGCTTACGAATATCTGGATTCGGTTCTCGAAAGGCAGGAGCCACGCGCAGCGGTGCAGCGATCACGCGCAGCTAAACGGGAACCCGCTCGAGCGAGCGGCTAGGCACGCTCGAGCGGGTTCCGCGAAAGACTCAGCGGGTCCTCAGTTATTCGCGCAGGGGTTGGAGGACAGCACCCTGCGAAAATTCTCTATGACGCTTCTGGGACCGGCTGGCCCGGGGAAAACGCTTGCAAAGTACGGGCCATATTCCGTCGCTGAGTTACCACCGAACAAATTGGTAGTCCCCGGGATAAACGGACCTCCCAGGCTCCATCGGCACCTTTGTTCGTCCGCTTGCGTCGTATAGATCGGGTAAAAGTTCGCGTTTGGTGGCGGATTTGTGCATCCCGCACCGGTAGTCCGGTTGCAGCTACCGCCAAAGTCGGCGGCCTCGATCCGCGGCAGATCGACCTCGAAGGCGACCCGCCCGTAGTTTCTTTGGTCACCGACCGAGTCTGTAAACAGTGGACTCGCGAACGAGATTGGCGTGCTGTGCAGAGCTCGATCGACATGCGCCTGCGGGTTGGTGCCCGGCCAGACCAATTGGTACGGAACACCGGAGAAATCGGTGTCTGTACCGAAACAACCAATATTGGGAGCAAAACCAGTTGTGTTATCGGTTGTATCGACACAGGCATAATCATCATCGCCGATCAGACTATTATTTGTGTTCAGATCGTGCACACCGTCTGCGACGCAGTTACCAAAGACATCACCGAACGTGTCCCTACCGCCGCTGCGATTGATCCGATTGCAGTACTCGTAGTGTCCGATCTCATCGGAAAGCGCGATGTTGTAGCTGTGAGCCGTCCAGGTATTTCGCGTGTGCTCACTCGAGGTGGCGAACGCCGGATGGAAATCAACCGTCTGGGTCGCGCAGGTGGTCGCACTCGGCTGATAGAGCAACTGGGCAAACCCGTTGGCGGCGCTGGCAACCATCGAGCCCTGTTCGCCGGTCGTCAGGTCGTGGATTGTTACCTTCAGTCCATACGCGGTGTCCGTGAGATCGACGCGCAGCACATCACCCGAATTAAAAAAGAGCGTGTGGTTGTCGTCCGGCGCGAAGCCGGCGAAACCCCCACTTCCAATGAGCGCGCTGGGGCCCTCGGGTGAACCGCTCTTAGTGATAAAGGCAAAGTTCACGTATTCGACGCCGTAGCGATTCAGACAACTGCTGTTGTTGGGCCGCCCGGAGTTCTGATTCAGCGAATAACTGTCGATATTCAGCGCTGCGCACCATTGATTTGGATGATTCGGGTTGCCGCACCCGAACGGCGAGCTTGGAGGATAGAACTGCATCTCCATGAAACCGGTGCCTGGGTGCCTGCCGATGTAGTGAGAGTCAGTCACGCTGCTGCTGTCGAAGATGTTCGCGTCGCTGTCCGGCGTACATGCGATGTTCGGCAGCGACACACCGTTTACCGTGGAGCCGCCGGGGTTGGGCGCTGACTGATCGTCACACATGACCATCCCGACCCAGAACGCCGGATGGAGTTGGAAGTTAAACGTGCCACCCGTGCCAAGCTGGTTGGGGAATGTTGGCGGATCCGCGGGTAGTCGTATCCTCCAGGTCATCTGATTGCCCGATCCAGGCGTGTCCGAATAGAAGAGCAGGGAGGGCTCATCGTGCCCGGTATACGCACCGTTGTAGCCGATCGGGTCGAGAGTCTCCGTGCACAAGCTTCCGCCCTCGTCGCAATCGTGCGGGTTAACACCAGCGGCGACGCTCACGTTCGAGTAGCCCAGCGCGGCGAGCGTGCACAGGGGAAGAATTCGCAATGCTCTTAACATGACTCCCTCCCGTTTACCGAAGCATTGGTCGAGTTAATTACGCCATTTGTCGGAGTCACTCGAAGCCCGCAGCAAACGGCTCCAGGCCGTTGAAACTGCCTCTTCCCCTTTGGGCGCAACTCAGGGGCAATCGGGCCGATCGCCTTCAGGTTGCGTCACGGGTTGGAAGCGGGTCAAAGCGACGTCGGACCTCTTACGCCGAACGCCTCGATGCGTCAATGCGGGTATTGCCCCAAAGCTCTGCTCGGCCGCATCAACCTCCCGAGCTTCGACTTGCGTTGCCGGGACCCAGATCCCTTCGCGCGTCGGATGATCGCCGAACGCGCGCATGACACTCAGAGTCACCCTACACGCAGGCGCCTGGGCGTTTGGATCGGATTGCCGTCGAGCGCATGCATGAGCATGGGCTCGACGGCTCGTACACCGAGTGGAAGTCCCTTAGCGACGGGGAAGGGCGATTCCTCGTGATACGTGTCAACGGCGGCCGAAAATTGCATCGTGGACCAACGAGATGCTCACTCGGACGGAAGGATCCGGGGGCTCGACCACTAACCTACAGAACCTGAGCTACCACTGGGATCTCGTCGGAAACCTTCATCAGCGCATCGACAACCGCCAGGGCCTGACCGAGCAGTTCGCATACGACTCGATGAGCCGGCTGCTGAACTCCACGCTTACCGGCGCGACCAATCCAACTCTGACTCTGACCTATAGCGCTTCCGGAAATATCAGCTCCAGCCTTGAGCGCCGCTCTCACGGAGGTCGCTACACGGAGTGGTCTGATAAGACCTGAAGCCGCCGGGTCGTGGGGCTCATTCAAGGGGACAGCGGAGGCCAGCCTCCTTGGAGGCGCGGTCCAAGAGATCGAGGGCGGTAAGTTTGCAGACGGCTTCAGCGCCGCGGCCGCGCAATACGTATTCGCCTCCGCACAGGTAGCTGCGCAGCGCGATGCGGGCCAATGGTAAAGAATGACGGCAACGGGATGCCCGTCGCCTTCGTTGGGGGTGCACACGAGTACCCGACTCGCGGCGCGTATGCGGCATACGTAGAGTATAGAAAGACGGGCCAGGCCGCCGCCTACTTTCAGTTTGATCAAAGCGGTGCCCTGGCAGACTGGATCGACGCTAACCACGGAAACGTGATAATAATCGCCCACAGTTGGGGCGCCGAAATGGCCGCTAGTGTGATCGCTGCAGGACACGACGTGTGCAAATTGGTTACGGTGGATCCTGTGAGTTGGAGCAGGCCAGACTTTCAACTGGTCGCCGAACATGCCCGAACCTGGGTCGACTACAACGCAACGGGCGGCCAAGGATTTGCTTGGAGCAATGTCATTGCTGGTCTCGGAGGCGCTTGGAGTGCTGCCCGGAAGCCGTACGTCACTTCGTATGCGGAGATCCCCGTCTCGCATGGCCAAGCTATATGCTTCGTCGCACCAGCGGGATGTTAGAAATGAATGGCTATACCGAGTTTGGTCACTGAAGATGTGCCCAGGCTATCTAGCTCTCGTGGGCATGTTCTTCATTGTTGGGACGGCTTGACGGAACCTGCGCTGCGCCATGGCACCGCGCGCCGCCGCTTGACGGGCGCTACCTAATGTATATACTTGTTTCTACATGCCTGGCGCAGGAGGTAACTACCCATGGCAAAGAGGGCAACCCTCACGGTTCAACAGTGGGGAAATAGTCTGGCGGTACGCATCCCAGCGGCCGTAGCCCGATCCGCGCGGTTTGTGGTGGGCCAACCCGTGGAGCTGTCCGTCGGTGAAGAGGGAGTACTAGTCAAACCGGCCGGAAGGCCGAAATTGACGCTGGCGCAGAAGCTTGCTGTGTTTGATCCCGCTCAGCACGGCGGCGAGGTGATGGCTACGCATCGCATAGGCGCCGAGGAACTTTGATGGCTGGGCGCCTGTCCTGGAGTCCGAGTCGCGGTGACATGATCTGGATCGACTGCAGTCCGCAGGTCGGGCGGGAGATGAAGGACGTACATCCCTTGCTGGTGCTGTCTCCGCGGGAATTCAATGTGCGCACCGGCATCGTGATAGGTCTGCCGATGACGACGGCGCGCTACAACGAGACCAACCCTTTCGCGATTCGTTTCGTAGGTCCGAAGGGCGCAGTGAGCTACATCCTCGGGCATCAACCGAAGTCGTTTGATTGGAGAGCGCACGCCGCTAAGCCACATCCGTGGAAGCAGGTGACCGAAGAGACGTTTGGGCTCGCGTGCGAAACACTTAACCAGATCATCTTGATTGGCAGCTGATGACGCGGTCTCGACCCAAACTGTCAAAGTCGCACTAACCGCCCGACAGGCGACTATCCAGCACGGGTCATTAACGAGACGCTGCTCTGGACGGAAGGTCCTTCAACAAATGGTAGCGGGGGCGTGAGTTGAGTTTCGAACGACCCTGAATTTATTGATATTTCGCTCAGATAATCGCGGGTTAAGTCGGGATTCCGTTCCACAGCGGCATCCTTCGCGTTGTGGTCGTCGGGCTTCCCGCCTCTTCATATCGCTGCATGATCGAGCGCACTGCGGAAGCGGGTTTCCCCCCATACGCTCTGAAATGACCGGGTGTAGGATCCGGCGTCGCAGAAAGTTAATCAGAAAACTTAGACATTCAAGGTCACACCGCAGTCCTTGCGACCACGGGGTGCGTCGTATCAGCATGACGCGACTGCGCACAGTCTTCACTCCGCTCTTCCGAGAAATGGCGGGGACGTCGGAAATGTCCGCTCGGCGGGTTTCGGACGGACGAGGAGAGGTCGGTGGCATCCGACGATCCTGCGAGCACTCTCAGCTTTGTACCAAAGAGGGATTTATGAACGCGTCCCCTCGCTCATTCGTCCCCTACCTAATCGCCGTCGTCCTCGCGTTGGCCACCGTCGGCTCGCCCGGCATGGTGCAGGCGCACATCACGAAGGTCCAAATCACCGCCATAGAGACGCCGACGTTCGGCGGTTACTCGTGGCCGGGCGTCGGACAATACGAGAAGATCGTCGGCAAGGCCTTCGGCGAGGTAGACCCCCTCGACCCCAAGAACGCCGGGATCGTTGACATCGAACGGGCGCCGCGCAACGCGAGAGGCAAGGTCGAGTACTCGTTCGATTTCTACATCCTCAAACCGATCGACCTGAGCAAGGGCGCCCACAAAGTGATGTACGAGCCGCCGAATCGCGGCGGCAAGACGTGGGGAAACTTCGCTCGCATGCCCGGCGGCAATGACCCCGGCTCGGTCACGGCCCCGACCGTGTTGGCAAACGCCTTCCTGATGCCGCGCGGTTACACGATGGTGTGGAGCGGGTGGGACAAAGCCGCTGGGACCAGTACGGCGAATTTCAATACGACCATCACGCTGCCGATCGCCAGGAATCCGGACGGCTCGCCCATCACCGGGCCGGCCTACGAGTACATCGTGACATCGGGAACCTCGCCATTCACATTGAGCTACCCTGCGGCCACTCTGGACAAGAGCAAGGCAACGCTGACGCATCGTGTTCGCCTGGACGACGCTCCGATAGTGGTTCCCGCGGCGAGTTGGACCTACGACGCCACGGGCATGTCGATCAACCTGGTCCCGGCAGGCTGGGTCGCGAACGACATCTACGAATTCTCCTACACGGCCAAGGACCCAACCGTGAACGGGCTGGGCTTCGCAGCCGTCCGGGACTGGAATGCCTGGCTGCGATACGAGGCGGCCGACGACCTCGGCACACCCAATCCGCTCGCCGGCGACGTCCAGCGGATCTATACCGAAGTCGTCTCGCAGCCTGGGCGCCTCATCAACGACTTCCGACATCTCGGTTTCAACCAAGCCGAGAACGGCGAGAAGGTCTTCGACGGCCATATGAACTGGATCGCGGCGGGCGACGGCATCAACATGAACTACCGTTTCTCGCAGCCGGGCCGCACCGAGCGCAACCGCCAGGAGCATCTATACGTCGAGGGCGTCTTCCCGTTCGCCAACGTGAGAACGACCGATCCGATCACGGGCAAGACGGACAGCCGGTACGCGCGCTGCGAAGAGACCGATACGTGCTCGTACGGCGTCGAGATCTATTCAGCCAACGAGTACTGGGTGAAGGCCGCCTCGCTCCTGCACACCAATCCGCAGGGCACCAAGGACCTCGACGAGGCGCGGTTCACCCGCAACTACTTGATTTCCAGCCACCAGCACGGGACCGGCAACAGCGCGTCCAAGGGCAGCTGCCAGCAGTTCCTGAATCCGCTGAACTCTGCGCCGGTGCAGCGCGCGCTGTGGGTCGCGCTCGACGAGTGGGCGAGCGAGCACAAGATGCCGCCGCCCAGCCGGGTGCCGAGGCTTGACGACAAGACACTGGTGCCGCCGCTGCCGCAGTCGGGCATGGGCTTCCCCGACATCCCGGGCGTTACCTACACCGGCCTCAAGACGACGCGCTACCTGCTCAACTACGGGCCCGACTACTACACGCTGGGCATCCCAACAGTGAATCCGCCCCTTATCGTGCCGCCCTACGAGGACAACCCGCTCAACGGGCCCATCTATCCGAGCTTCGTTCCGAAGACGGACTCCGACGGCAACGACATCGCCGGCGTGCGCCTGCCCGACGTGGCTGTGCCGGTCGCCACGTATACCGGCTGGGCGCTGCGGTCGGGCCCCCAGGCCAACGACGGGTGCGAGGGCTCAGGCCAGTTCATCCCTTTCCCGAAGACCCAGGCCGACCGACTGGCCTCCGGCGATCCGCGCCTATCGGTCGAGGAGCGCTATCCGACCTTCGAGCGGTACCAGCATCGGGTGGCCCGCGCGATCACTGAAATGGTGGAGGATCGCCTGATGCTGTGCGAGGACACCGCCACAGAGTACGCGCGGCTGATCGCGCTCGGAGTGGCACAGGGCGTGCCCGCGCCATCGGGTTCGCTTCCGGCCGAATCCCCAGTACAGCTCTGCCTCACCGAGAAAGAACACCACAATATTGAATGATCGGATCGCAATCGTAAGGTCGTAGGATCAGTCGCACCCGTGAAGGAGATCTGTGCGACCGTGATCGCGGGTTACCGACTGGGCGACGTAAGAGCCGACTGGTGGACGGCGGATGACGCCGTCGGGTTCGAGAAGCGCGCCGACTTACGGCCGAACAGATGGTAGCGGGGGCGCGATTCCGACTAATGACACGCTCGTTATTCCGTTCTCGCGCGCTGACCGCCGCCGCAAGATTGCCCGCGTCCAGATTCCCGAGCACTGTGGTAACGGCCATTGGCTGACAGTTGGCAATGTTCGAATAGACCAGCGCGAGCGCCGATGGCGGTGCCGGCAGTGTGGTAACGACCGCGCTGCGGCATTCAGGGATCGGCAACGGACAGGCTGAGTGCGCTCGCATGGTCAGGAGCATGCTCCCACCGGCTCGGTATGCCGCCCTTCCGCAACGGATGAAGTGGCCTTGACTCGGATGTTTCATGCGAAGACTGCTCGAGGCGCCAGGACAGTGGCGCAACGACTTGCAGCGGTCCGCACCGAAATGCATCGCGCACCGTGGTAGAGCCGGCGCCACGCGCTGCAATCGAATCTGTCTCCCGATCAATACCGCAATCTGCTGCTCCGCGCTTCCGCGCTTGCAAGGCGTTGCAGGAGCTAGCCGCGCTACCTGCCGGCTGCGGGAAGACTACTGGACTGGCAAGGTAATTGCGCTCGAGCTGACGGCGCCTCACTCTCAGATGCAAACGCGCGGCCGCCGTCTTCCGGGTGCCGTGCTGAGACGCCCTTGAGCGCGCAAGCGGTTTACATAATAGGTACCAGTCGTGTGCAAGCGCAGACACAAGTGTTACTTGTACTGTGTCGTTGGCCGAAGACGTTTTGATCGAGACACGTCGACAACCTAACCTCCTCAGTGTCTGCCACGGACTAAGTTGCTGCACATACTGAGCAATTGTCCAAGAGAATGGTTTCCATGGAGATGGTGCGTTTGCGCTGGAAGAGTCAATATTCCTCCAAGGTGGAGGAATTGTTGGAATCGTATATCTCGCAGTCTGAAGTCGTGCCGAGGGGCGCCTACCGGATTCGCGAGCCCGACTCGGTCCCACGGGAGGTGCGAAAGCCTCTCATTCAGGCAGCGAAGGAGGGTCAGACCTGGTCGTGCCGGGCTCACGGTCTTCATACATGGCTGTTCACCTGCAACATGTCTCGTCCCTTGTCACGCGAGCGCGGAGCGCCAGTGCTGCAGGTGAGTCTGTACGGCGACGACGGCGGATTGCGCGATTGCGGGACCTGGATACCTGATCAGAGCGGTAAATGGTGTCGCAGCGCCTGAGAGTGCCGGCTTCGGGGGGCACTGTCCTCTTCAGTCCGGAAACTTCGGCACCCGCTCGATCGCCTGGTAGCGCGGCTCCTGGCACAGAGGCTCCGGGAACCGGTCCGCTTTTAGGAACCCCAGAGATGGATCACGCAGTTGTTGAGCGGCGCTTCGGGGGGCATATGAGCGTGGAACCAAGGAAATTGATGAGCGAGGGCTGGACGAGCTGGCAGGGGCACGTCGTCAACGGCGTGTTTCCTTTGGGACGCTATCTCGGTTGCTCGAATCACAGCGGCGTCTTCCTCACAGTGTCAGCGGCGCGACGCCCTCCGGAGGTCGCCGTCAAACTCATTCCCACCAATCGGGCCCTAGCGGAATCACAACTGCCGCGGTGGAAGCGGGCTGGCGCCCTCGCTCATCCTCACCTGCTTCGCCTGTGGGAATGGGGCGGGTGCCAACTGGACGGATTGCCCTATCTGTACACCGTTATGGAGTACGCCGACCAGACTCTTGCGCAGCTGTTGCAACACCGCGCCCTGACGGACGACGAAGCGCGAGAGATGCTGCTGCCGACCCTGGACGCACTGGCGTTTTTGCACGGCCGAGATTTGGTGCAAGGCCAGTTGAAGCCGGCAAACATCCTGGTTGTTGGAGATCAGCTGAAGCTGGCGAGCGACACGATACGTCACGTCAATGCAGGCACGATGAGCGCTAACACGCCCACCGTGTACGACCCTCCGGAAGCCCGGCACGGGAGCAGTTCCACTGCTGATGACATCTGGGCGCTCGGCGTCAGCCTGTTCGAAGCGCTCACTCGCTGTCCGCCATCGGGCTTGGGCGAGCCCAGGGAAGCCATCGTGCTGCCGGCCGATTTCTCCTCGGCATTCCGCGAAGTTGTAGTGCGCTGTCTGAGCCCCAGCCCGCAGGATCGTCCGAGCGTGACGGAGCTCGTAGCCTGGGCCCGCGGGCGATCAGCGGGGTCTGCGCCGGCTGCGACCATTCACATCGCAGATTTTCGCAACGGATGAAATGGCCTTGACTCGGGTGTTTCATGCGAAGACTGCTCGAGGCGCAAGGGCAGGGATGTAACGCCGTGCAACGGTCTGCACCGAAATGCATCGCGCAACGTGGTCAAACTGCGGCCGCAGCCATCCTGCACCCCTCAGCGAATGTTCAGATCGCCGGCCCGATTGGGGGCTCGCTGCGAGGGGGCAGGGCTCTCGTCAGGTTACCGGTCTACGGGCGCGGCGATCATTCGAATCCATCGCGTGATTGCGCGTGTCGTTCAGCATGCGCGACGAACGCGCCAAGATTCCGCGCAATTAATCGCACCCTGCCTTCCTTAGTTCGGATGTCTTGAGAGACGCCCGAGAACTTTCATCTATCGCCGATTCACGTACGCTTCGATTGGGAGCCTGCTCAAATGGGGGCTAGTCATGAGGACACTGTTTCCCGGCGGTCATATCGGTCCTAACCGTTACCCGCACTGCAAGGTCAGCGATAGTGGTCATCTGTGTTTTTGGGACACGAAGCTTGCGATGTGGGTGCCGATGTTTCGGCTGACCAACGCTCAGCTGTTTGAGTGGATGAAGAGCATCAAGGTGCTCGACTTGGAGTTGCGATGAAAAAGGACAGAGTTGTGATGGAATCAAAGAGGCTGGAGCACCGTAACGCTCGCGTCGCCGCCAAGCGCGCCAGAGGCAAGGCTGCCGGTCACCGGTCACCATCTGGAGCTGACCGGACCATCGAGCGCCACGGGCGGCAGATCAAGGCGATCCAAGGATTCAAGCCGCAAGCGCGGCGGCCGGTGCCGGCGGAGGCTTCCGCGCGCAAGTCCGCCTGACCCTGTGCCTCGGCGGACGTCCGCTTCGCGCCATCTCAGTGTCCGCTTCCTGCGCGCGTGACCGGTTGCTCGGGGTCGAAAGGCGGCGGTGGCCAGTACCGAAGCGCTCTTCGACCATCGCGCGGGATGCGTGCAGGAGGTGCCCGACGCAGCAACCCGGTGCAGATCGGTGCATACCGTTGCAAATGGTAGCGGGGGCAGGATTTGAACCTGCGACCTTCGGGTTATGAGCCCGACGAGCTGCCAGACTGCTCCACCCCGCACCAGGAGGGCGCGCATTCTACAAGCGCGCGCCGGGAGCGGCAATAAGAAGAAGCAGGGCCCGCGACATCAATGACTTGCGTCGACCCGCCGGCAAGCGAGCCCGCGGAGGGGTGGGGTACCGGCGGGATTTTGCCGCGAGCGCGGGTTTCAGGACAGCGCGCCGGCAATCTTCGCGGCGAGGTCGGCTCCCGCTTTGGGCTCGAGAGTCGTCAGCGGCCAGCCGATGCCGAGTCCCTCGCGGCCGCTGGGCTTGGGGATGATGTGGAAGTGCACGTGCGCGATCGCCTGGTGGGCGCCGGTGCCGTTGTTCTCGAGCACATTGTATTCCTTTACCCCCGTCACAGCGACGACGGCGCGGCACAGGCGCGGCAGCACGCGCCCGAGCGCAGCTGCGGATTCGTCGGACAGGCGGTCGAGAGTCTCGGCGGGCTCCTTCGGAACCACGAGCGTGTGTCCGTGGCTCAGGGGATTGATGTCGAGAAACGCCAGCACCTTGTCATCCTCGTAGACCTTGTGACAGGGAATCTCCCCGCGGACGATCTTGCCGAACACTGTGTCTGCCATGGCTGCCTCGCGCCAATGTTTCCCTCGAGGTCTCATTGTCGCCATCGGGGTCGCATCCGGACAAGTCGTTTCTGTAATTTGACGCACAGGCGCGTAGACTTACGGCCCGCGCTTGCACACCAATAACGGGGAACTGGCATGAAGACCAAGGCTGCCATTGCGCATGCTGCCGGACGGCCGCTTGAAGTGGTCACGGTGGATCTGGACGGCCCGAAGGCCGGCGAAGTACTGGTGGAGATCCGCGCGAGCGGCGTGTGTCACACGGACGAATTCACCCGCTCCGGCGCGGATCCGGAGGGCCTGTTTCCGGTGATTTTCGGGCACGAGGGCGCCGGCGTCGTCGTGGACGTGGGGCCCGGGGTCACCTCCGTCAAAAAGGGCGATCACGTGATTCCGCTCTATACGCCCGAGTGCCGGCAGTGCAAGTCGTGCCTGTCGCGCAAGACCAACTTGTGCACGGCCATCCGCGCCACCCAGGGCAAGGGCGTCATGCCTGACGGCACCAGCCGCTTCTCCATGGGCAAGACGATGGTGCATCACTACATGGGATGCTCGACTTTCTCCAATTACACCGTGCTGCCGGAGATTGCGCTCGCCAAGATCCGCGAGGACGCGCCCTTCGAGAAGGTCTGCTACATCGGCTGCGGCGTCACGACCGGCATCGGCGCGGTCATCAACACCGCCAAGGTCGAGTCCGGCGCGAACGTGGTGGTGTTCGGCCTGGGGGGCATTGGGTTGAACGTCATCCAGGGGGCGCGCCTGGTCGGCGCGAACAGGATCATCGGCGTGGATGTCAACCCGCGCCGCAAAGCGCTCGCCGAGCGCTTCGGCATGACCCACTTCGTGAACCCCAAGGAGCTCGGCGGGGACCTGGTGCAGCACCTGGTGAGCCTCACCGACGGCGGTGCCGATTACAGCTTCGAGTGCGTCGGTAACGTCGATCTCATGCGCCAGGCGCTCGAGTGCTGTCACCGTGGCTGGGGCGTGTCGGTCATCATCGGCGTCGCCGGAGCGGGGCAGGAGATCAAGACCCGACCGTTCCAGCTGGTCACCGGGCGGGTGTGGAAAGGTACGGCGTTCGGCGGCGCCCGCGGCCGCACCGACGTGCCGAGGATCGTCGATTGGTACATGGACAGGAAGATCAAGATCGACGAGCTGATCACGCATGTCATGCCGCTGGAGAAGATCAACGACGCCTTCGATCTGATGCACAAGGGCGAGTCGATCCGCTCGGTGGTTACGTTCTGAAGGGCGCTGCATCCCTTGCGGGGGCGCTCACTGCTCTCAAAAACGCGAATCAGGAGAACCTCATGGCCACTACGATTCATCCGGCCGTCGATGGCGGCGTGCAGCCCGGCGCGACCGACTTCGCGGGCGGTACGCTCACCTGCAAGTGCAGCTCCTCACCCGTGACGGTGAGTCTGAAGGGCAACACCGCGTTCAATCACGTGTGTGGCTGCACCAAGTGCTGGAAACCCAAGGGCGCGCTGTTTTCGATGGTCGCGGTCATCGGACGCGACAAGCTCAGCGTCAGCGCCAATGCGCACAAGCTCAAGATCGTCGATGAGAAGGCGCCGATCCAGCGCTATGGGTGCACCGGGTGCGGCGTGCACATGTACGGGCGGATCGAAAACAAGAATCACCCCTTCTACGGCTTCGATTTCGTGCACACCGAGCTGTCGAAGGACAAGGGCTGGTCGGCTCCCGAGTTCGCGGCGTTCGTCTCCTCGATCATCGAGTCGAGCTTTCCGCCGGCGCGCATGGGCGAGGTGCGCGCGCGCCTCAAGGAATTGAGGCTCGAGCCGTATGACTGCCTCTCGCCGGCTCTCATGGACCTGATCGCGACACACACCGCAAAACAGAAGGGTACGCTGGCGGCTTGAGCCCGTGCGGCCAGCCCGTCGGTTGGCCGCCCACCGGTGAACCGGCGCCGCGGCCCGCGACAGCGGGCGGGCGCCGGATGCGTGGCCACACGGAGGAGGCTCTCGTGATCGATCGTCGGCAGTTTGTCACCGTCGCCGGTTCGCTGGTCGCGGCGTGTGTCGCGCCGTCTTTGAGACGGGCCCTCGCCACGGCGCCGCCCGCGAGCGAGGTCATCGAGCGCCTGGATGCGCTGTTCGATGTCTTCATGGACGAGCGGCTGACGAAAAATCCCGACCAGCTCACGGTCCTCGGGCTCGACAAGGGCAAGTACGCGTGGGCCAGGTCAAAGCTCACCGAGGCCTCGCTGCAATGGGTGCGCGAGTCCAAGCAGGACAACGCCTCCCGCCTCAAGCGCCTGAGAGCCTTCGGCCGCAGCACGCTTTCCGGGGCGGATCTCGTCAACTACGACACGGTCGAGTTCCAGATGGAGACGATCGCGCGCACCGAGCCCTTCGAGTACGGCGACGGAGTGCGCCCGTACGTGGTCAGTCAGCTGACGGGGGCGTACCAGAGCATCCCGACCTTCCTCGACCGGCAGCATCGGATCGAGAACAGGGAGGACGCCGAGGCGTACCTCGCACGGCTGCGGGCCTTTGCCGTAGTGCTCGATCAGGAGACCGAGCGCGTGCGGCACGATGCGGGACTGAAGGTTGCGCCGCCGGACTTCCTCATCGAGCGCACGCTGGAGCAGATGCGCACCTTGCACAGCACGGAGCCGGCTGACTCGATCCTCACGACCTCGATCGCAAAGCGCACGCAGAAGCTCGGCTTGCAGGGTAGCTACGGCACGGATGCCGCGCGCATCGTCACCGCCGAGGTCTATCCGGCGCTCGAGCGGCAGATGCAGGCCCTTGCCGAGCTGCGCCCCGGCGCCGCGCATGAGGCGGGGGTCGGCCGCCTGCCGCAGGGGGAAGCGCTCTACCACGTCGCCTTGCGCCAGGGCACGACCACCGCTCTGAGTGCGGACGAAGTGCACCGCCTCGGGCTCGGGCAGGCGAAGGAGCTCGACGCGCGCATGGATGCCCTGTTGCGCGCGCAGGGCAAGAAGAGTGGCACGGTGTCCGAGCGCATGCAGGGGCTTGCCAGGGACCCGCGCTACCTCTACCCCGACACCGATGCCGGCCGGCAGCAGATCCTCGATTACTGCAACGGGCTCATTACCGCCCTGCAGCCGCGTCTGCCGAAGTATTTCCACATCCGGCCCAAGGCGGCCGTGGAAATCCGCCGGGTGCCGGCCTACACGGAGGCCGGGGCGCCGGGCGGCTACTACCAGATTCCGGCGCTCGACGGATCGCGCCCGGGCGCCTTCTACATCAATCTGCGCGACAGCAGCGAATGGTCACGCTGGAAGCTGCCTACGCTGGTGTATCACGAGTCCGAGCCCGGACATCACTTCCAGCTGGCGCTGGTGCTGGAGATGCCCTCGCTGCCGTTGATCCGCAAGGCGGGCGGCGGTTTCTCCGCCAACACGGAGGGGTGGGCGCTGTACGCCGAGCAGCTGTGCGATGAGATGGGGCTGTATGAGGCCGACCCGCTCGGCCGGCTGGGTCTGTTGCAGTCGCTGCTGTTCCGCGCCGCGCGCTGCGTGGTCGATACCGGGCTGCATGCGAAGGGCTGGAGCCGTGAGCGCGCGATCGACTACATGGTCTCGACCACCGGTGAGAATGTCACGGCCATGACCACGGAAGTCGAGCGCTACTGCACCTGGCCCGGGCAGGCGTGCAGCTACAAGGTCGGCCACACCCGCTGGCTGAAACTGCGCGCGGAGGCGCGCCGCCGCCTGGGCGCGAAGTTCGACATCCGCGACTTCCACGATGTGGGGCTCACGGCTGCGCCGATGCCGCTGTCGGTGCTCGAGCGCGTGGTCGAGGACTGGCTGAAGAGTCTCAGGGTATGAGACGGCGCAGGCGCCGCGCCGGGTGCATCGGGGCGAGTCTGGTGGCGCTGCTGCTGGCTGCGGGCGGCGCCGCGGCGGACTATCCGCCGCCGGCAGAGGGTGACTTCCTCATCAGGGACTTCAGGTTCGCCTCCGGTGAGTCGCTGCCGGAGGTGAGGATCCACTACCGCACCTTCGGCACGCCCCGCGCGGACGCGCGCGGCGTGGTGCGCAACGCCGTCCTGATCCTGCACGGCACCGGCGGCAGCGGCGCGAGTCTGGTGAGAGCCGAATTTGCCGGTGAGCTGTTCGCAGCGGGGCAGCCGCTCGATGCTGCGCGCTTCTTCGTCGTGCTGCCCGACGCTATCGGTCACGGCAAGTCCAGCAAGCCGAGCGACGGGCTGCACGCGCGTTTTCCGCATTACGGCTACCAGGACATGGTGGAGGCGGAGTTCCGGCTGCTGACGCAGGGCCTGCACCTGAATCACGCGCGCCTGGTGATGGGCACGTCCATGGGCGGCATGCATACCTGGCTGTGGGGGGAGCAGCACCCGCAATTCATGGACGCGCTGATGCCGCTCGCGAGTCTGCCAACGCAGGTGTCCGGCCGTAACCGTATCTGGCGGCGGCTGATCATCGACGCGATCCGCAACGATCCTGCCTGGCTGGGCGGGGAGTACCGCACGCAACCGCCCTCGCTCAGGACCGCCGCTGAGATGCTGTGGCTCGTCAGCAGCAACCCGGTCCTGCGACAACAGGAAGCGCCGACGCGCGCGCAGGCGGACCAGGTGATCGACAGCTACGTGAACGACCATCTGAAGACGCAAGACGCCAACGACCTGCTGTACGCCGTGGCGGCGTCGCGCGACTATGACCCCGGGCCGGCACTGGAGAGGATCGAGGCGCCGCTGCTCGCGATCAACTCTGCGGACGACCTCATCAATCCCCCCGAGCTGCAGATCCTCGAGCGCGAGATCAGGCGCGTGCCGCACGGCCGCGCCCGCGTGATACCGTTCAGCGAGCGCACCCATGGGCATGGGTCGCACACCTACGCCGTGCTGTGGAAGCACGATCTCGAGGAGTTGCTGCAGTCCCCGGAACGCTGATGCCCGCGAACCGGCTCCGGCTCAGGCCCCGCGCACGTGCTGCGGGCCGAGCTCGGCGATGGAATTGCAGCCGAGCTGACCGAGCACCCTGTGGATTTCGCCGGTCAGGATGCTCAGCGCACGCTCCACGCCCGGCTCGCCCCCCGCGGCCAGGCCGTAGAGTGTGGCGCGGCCGATCATGACCGCCTGCGCACCGAGTGCGAGCGCCTTGAGGATGTCGGTACCACGGCGGAAGCCGCTGTCGATGAGAATCGGGAGGCGCTCCCCGAGTGCGCGCACGGTCTGCGGCAGCACCTCGATCGGCGCGACACAGGAGTCGAGCTGCCGCCCGCCGTGATTGCTGAGCACGATGCCGTCGCACCCCAGTGCCGCAGCGCGCTCGGCGTCCGCCACGCTCAGTACTCCCTTGATGAGGAGTCGGCCGCGCCACAGCTGCCGGATCCAGGTGATGTCATCCCAGCTGATGGTCGCATCGAACAGCGGTGGAATCACCGTGCTGCCGCCGAGCGCGGTGGCCGCGGATGGGGGCAGGAAGGCCTCGAGATTGCGAAAGCGCGGCATGCCGTGGCGGCCGAGAACCTCGAAGAGCCAGCGCGGATGCCGCAGCACGTCGAGCGCGGTGCGGACAGTAGGTTTGCCGGGGGCGCGATAGCTGCGCTGGTCCCATTCACGGCTGCCGAACACGTTGGCGTCGGTTGTGAACACCAGCGCCTCGTAACCCGCCGCCGCGGCGCGCTGCATGATGTCGCGCGCGATGGCACGGTCCTTCAGCACGTAGAGCTGCATCCACAGCCGTCCGCCGGCGCGGTTGGCGACATCCTCGAGCCGGGTGGTGGACATGGTGCTCAGGGTGAACGGCACGCCGAGCCTGGCGGCCGCCCGCGCGAGCGCCAGGTCGCCTTGCGGGTCCAGCATGCCGTTCAGGCCGGTCGGGGCGATGACGAGCGGGGAGTTGGCGGGCCGCCCGAGAATCGCCGTGCGCTGATGGCGCGCGCTGGTGTCGACCAGGGTCTGGGGGATCAGCCGCAGACGCTCCAGGGCGTCGCGGTTGGCGCGCAGCGTCACCTCGTCTTCGGCCCCGCCCTCGACGTACTCGAACGCGAAGCCCGGCACGCGGCGCCGGGCAATCTCTCGCAGGTCGGCGATGTTGAGCGCGCGTGACAGGCGATTGCTGCCGAACGGACGCCGCTTCCAGGGCATGCGCTCTCTCCCGGAGCCCGCCTACGCCGGCTACATCAGGGCCACGCTGATGCGCGAGGCGACGAAGGTGTTGGTGCCGGTATTGTATTGCCCGACCGCGACCAGGCGGTAGATCTTGTTGGTGCCCTTGAAGGTCGAGGACAGCGCAGTGGCAAAGCCGCTGATGCTGTTGAATACCGACACCCCGGTGGACAGGGTGGCGCTGCCGATCGCGAGCCGCAGATCAGCCTGGGCCGCGCCCACGATCGTGAAAGGCGGACTCGTGGGGAGCAACGTCAGATCCCGCACCCCCGGCCCGGTGTTCGCGGGCCCAGGGGGTCCAGTGCGAATCTCGTGGATGGTTCCGAGAGCGGCGTTTTTCAGGTCCACGACCAGGCCGGCGCTGCTCGCGCTGATGAAGGGCGCGGTCGCCGCAGCGCCGTTGATCCATTCCACCACCAGGCGCTGCTCGGTCGCGGTGCCGGCGGTGATGGCGGTCGCGGTGAAGTCCGGTGGCGCGGAACCGAACGCGTTGACGATGCCGTCGACCTGCAGCAGCGTGCCGGCAGCGATGGCGCTTTCGTCGAGCGAGCCGGTGTTCAGTGCGTAAGCACTCGGGTTGGCATCCTGCCCGGCGGTGCCGGTGCCGGCGAAGTTGAAACCGGCAGGCGCGAAGTTGCCGAGCGACAGGACATCGAGCAGGGCGCCGCCCGGGGTCGCGGAGTTGAGCGTCCCCCAGATGCGGGTCGGGGCGAGGCGCACCTGGCACGGCGGCGCCGAGCTGCAAGCCGTGGCGTCCAGGCTGACATTACCGGAGCTGTCGACGCTGCCCTGGCCGGACACATCCAGTTGCTGGCCGACCGATATGGCCGCGGGCGTCAGACCGCTCGCGGCCACCCCGTCCTCGCCGACGACGGTCGCGCTGCCGATGGTGACCGTGGCGTTGTTCGCGTAGCTGGCGGTGTAGCTGGCGGTGCCGAAGACGGGGGGAGTGAGGAAGGTTGCGCCGTGCACGGTCAGGGTGTTGCCGCTGCGGGCGCTGACCACGCCGCTGATGTGGTCGGCGACCGGACTCTCGAGGCTGGTGCCGGCATACACCGCGGTGGCGTGGAAGCCGGGCGTGTTGCCGGAAAGATCCCCGAGCGTTCCGTAGGCGGCGGTGGCCGTGTTTTCCGTCAGCGACGCCATGGCGGTAAGTCCCGCCGCTCCGGTGTAGGCGACACCATTGATGTTGAAGTAGGTCTGCGCGCCGGTGCTCACGGTCACGGCGCCGTAAGGGGTCGTCAGCAGGTCAGTCAAGGGTCTCACGTTCATGGTGTAGTCGCTCGAGCCGCTCTGCACCGTGACGAGCGGGCCCCGTACGCGCGTGACGGTGGCATCGGCGGGCGCCGGTGTCACCACCACGAACGGTCGCACCGTCACCGTGGGAGGTGTGGTCGCGGTGTTGATGGAATTCGATGCGGCGAGGTCGAAATCAATCGCCAGGCGCGTCGATTTGCCGTGGGTGATCACCAGCGGATGACCGGGATCGAAGGTGATGGTGACGGTGGCGGTGGTCAGCGCGGTCCCGGTGCTGCTTACGGGGGTGGCGAGGACCGCCTGCCCGTTGATGTTGACCCAGATGCTCGCGCTCGTGTAATCGAGAGTGAGCGTGGCGGACTTGTACGTGCCGGCCGGTACGGCCGGCACTCCGAGCAGCTCCGTCAGGTCGGTGAGGGCGGCGAGATCGACGCTTTCGGGCGTCGTCTGATACCGAATCAGAGGCTCGGACACGCCGTTGCTGTCGGTCAGGGTGATCGGAGGATTGATCGCCACTCGGTAAGCGGCAAAGTCACTGCTGGTATGTGAAAGGGTGATGACCGGCGTGCCCAGCGAGGCGGTGGAATTGCTGCCGCAGCCGGTGAGCAGGCCAGTGAATCCCAACACGAGGGTGGTCAGGGTTCGCGCAGAGCAGCGGCTGCCGCGGGTGCAAACGACGGTCATCAGGCTATCCCCTCCGAACCGATGGGCGCGGGCATTCTCGGCACCGTCGCTTAGAGGCACAGACCGGCAATCCGTTCCCCGCAATTACAGTGACTTGGTCGCCCGGTCCGCAAAGCGGGCTAGTTTACCGGTTTCGCGCCAATTTCAGTTGATCGTCAGCTGCACGGCGCCCGTCGTGCTGCCGCGCAGATCGGTCGCCGTGGGATACGACTGGCGCTGCAGGGTCCCGGACGCGTCGCGCGAGTTCCAGGCGCGCACCGCGACGTAATAAAGAGCCGCCGCGGTGCCGGCGGGCAGGCCGCTGACGGTGAGGGTTGCGCCCGCACCCTGGGCGAGCGCTGTATCCAGCGGTGTCGTGGCGATGAGCGTGCCGTCATGGATCACGAGCAATTCGCCGTGATCGTATTTGCCCGCCGTCGCCTGGGTGACGGAGGCGGAAATCGAGCCGGCGGTGGCGCCCGTGGCTAGCGCCAGCGTCGGCACGGTGACCGGCATCGCTGTCGTGGCGGACACGGAGGTCGTGAGGGCTCCGTCGGCGAACGAAGGCGCACTCGCCGCGACCAGGTACCCTCCGGCGCCCTCCCTGGGTGCGGTGCTGACCAGTGTCACGGACGCACCGCTCGTCGAGTAGGTGCCCGAATCGAGCGTACCGGTGGACAGCGCCTGGGCGTTGGCCAGCACCTGTTTGAAGGGATCGATGGGACTCGCTTCGATGACATAGGGAACTTCGCCCGCGGTCGCCAGCGTTTGGTAGAAGGCGACCTGTGCGCCGGCGGGCAGCGCGGCACCGGCCGCGGTGCCGACACTTGCAGTGTAGGAGCTGGCTGCCCGGGGGATCAGCGTACCCACCGACACCGTGTTGAGAGTCGCGTTGGCCGCGGTTCCGGTGGTGGTGGTAGTCGCCGCGCTGCTGCTGGCGAGGGTCACCTGCACCGCCTTGATGATGATGGTCGCGATTCCCGGGCCGTGAATGACCAGGTCGTACTCGGTCGGGCTCGAGGAGCTCGTCGCCAGCGGGTACAGGAGAAAGCTCCCGTCCGCATGCACCGGTGCGCGGCTCACCACCACGTGGCGCGTGCCGTCGGCGCTCAGGGACTGCGCGCTCACCTGGATGGCCGGCAGGCCTGCCGCACTGTTAATCCCGGCGAGGTTGGTGAGTGTCAGCTGCCCCTGGATGCCGCCCACCTCGGACAGATCGAAGGCGCTCGCGTGCGAGCTCAAGAGGATGGCGTTGGGCGTGGTCGCGCCGGCGTAGCTGAACGGGGTGAGGTCGCGCGCACCGTCGAAGGTGATCGCGAATGAGGTCGTAGTCGTGGTCGTCGTCGGCGTCGTGGGGGTGGTCGTGGGAGTGCCCGTCGTGGTGGTGCCGGTCGTGGTCGTCGCGCCGGTGAGCGCGGCGCCGACATCTCCAACCGGCACCTTCAGCGTGCCCGGGATGCCGATGCCCTGCTCAGCATTGAGCAGCTCGAGGGGCAACTGGTGCGGCGTGCCGGTCGTGCCAACGTTGTCGACGTAGTCCGCTTCCGCGTTGTAGCGCGCGCCCGCACTCTGCGCCGAGCTCGTCAGGGGCGCGGCCGGATCCACCGGGATGAGCCGTACCTGCGAATAGGTTCCCGGGGCCAGCTTCAGTCCGGTGACCAGGCTGCCGAGGTTGCCGCCCGATTCGGTCACCAGATCAACCGTGGCCGGGGTCGACAGGGGGAACTTGACCCAACCGCCGTCGTCGGGACCGGCAGTCGCGCTGGTGTTGAACCACACTTCCTGCGCGGTGATCCACACGTGCGAGTACTGCGCCGGGGTGTTGCCGGTTACCGACACATCGGTGCGCGTCGAGCAACCGGCCACCGCGCAGCACAGGCCCGCGACCGCAACGGCAAGTGCGACAGATATGCGGTTCATGATGCCAATCCCTGTGCCATGAGAGGCGATGATGTCCCAACTGGCCTGGCCCCGCAACGCGCGGGGTGGCCCGTCCACTGTGTCGAATTATCGTCACGCTTCACAGGCCTGGCGGGCGAATTGGACGCGCCCGGGCAAAGTCTGTACAGTGCGCGGCGCCAAACGTCCTTACAGTGCTCGGTCAGCACCGTTTCGCTCGCAGTCTGTGCCTCGCCGGCGCACTTCGATTTACCATTAACTCCAAGCCTCGCGTCTGACCGCCGCAGCCAAAAGCTGCCGGGCGAGTTCGATAACAGAGGTTTTCCTTTTATATGTCATTTACCGATCTCGGGCTGAAGCCCGAGCTGGCCCGTGCCGTGGCCGAAAAGGGCTACGTCACCGCCACCCCCATCCAGCGCGAGGCGATTCCCGCGGTGCTCGCCGGCCGCGATGTGCTGGCCGGTGCGCAGACCGGCACCGGCAAGACCGCAGCGTTCATCCTGCCGATCCTGCAGAACCTTGCATCTCACCAGGCACGCGCCCCGCGGGCGCTGGTGCTGACGCCGACGCGCGAGCTCGCGGCGCAGGTCGCCGAGAGTGCCCGCGACTACGGCCGTCATACCGGGCTGCGCACCGTCGTGATCTTCGGTGGCGTGAGCGAGAGGCCGCAGATCGAGGCGCTGCGCACTGGGTGCGACCTGCTGGTGGCCACTCCGGGGCGGCTGCTCGATCTCGCGCAGCGGCAGCTCCTCGACCTGCGCCAGGTGCGCTGCTGCGTGCTGGACGAGGCCGACCGCATGCTCGACATGGGCTTCATTCACGCCATCCGCCAGATCCTGAAACTCCTGCCGCGCGAGCGCCAGAATCTCATGTTCTCGGCGACCTACTCCGAGGAGATCCGCGAGCTCGCGGGCCGTCTGCTGCGCAATCCGGTGGCGATCGAGGTCGCGGCGCGCAACGCCGCGGCCGAGCGCATCGAGCAGCACGTGTATCGCGTGCCCAAGGAGCACAAGCGGCATCTCCTGGCGCACCTCATCGTGAGCGGCAACTGGCACCAGGTGTTGGTGTTCACTCGCACCAAGCACGGCGCCAACCGGCTGACCGAGCAGCTCCAGGGCAGCGGCGTTTGCGCCGCCGCGATCCACGGCAACAAGAGCCAGGGCGCGCGGGTGCGGGCGCTGGCGGATTTCAAGGAGAACCGCATCACGGCACTCGTGGCGACCGAGGTCGCCGCCCGCGGACTCGATATCAAGGAGTTGCCGCACGTGGTCAACTACGAGCTGCCGAATGTGCCCGAAGACTACGTGCACCGCATCGGTCGCACGGCGCGTGCCGGTGGCTCCGGTTCCGCCGTCTCCCTGGTGTCGCCGGAGGAGGCGCCCTTGCTGCGCGAGATCGAGAAGGTACTGCGGCGCACGTTGCCGGTTGCGGCCTTGCCGGCCTATCCGGTGGCCGCAGCCCCTGCCGCGGGCGCGCCGCCCGCGCGCGTGGCCGCGCTCGCCGGCGCTCATCGGCAGGAGGGGCGGCGCTGGCAGGCCGGCCCGGGACGGCGAGCGCCGCCGCGCGGCCGTGCTGCGGCGCCGTCCGCATCCTTCCCGCGCGCGCGTCGGCCCGTGTAGTACCGCGTGAGACCGGTGCGGTCCCGGAGCGGCAGACTCCCGGCTGTGTGATGACCGAGCTCGCCTGGGTCGCGCTGCGCGCCGCGAGTTTCGTGCTGCTGTTCCAGGCGGCGGGCGCGGCGCTCTTCAGCGCGGCCTTTGCGCACCGTCTCGCCCACTCCGCGCCCGCTATCCGCGGCACAGGCGTGCGCGCGGCGGCGGGGGCGCTCGCGGTGCTCGCGGCGCAGTACCTCATCGAGCCGGTGCACCTGGCGGGGGAGTGGGCCGGGATCGCCGACGCGTCCCTCCACCGGCTGGTGTTGAGCTCTTCCACCGGTGCCGCGCTGGCGGTGCGGGCCGCCGGTGTTGCGGGCGTGGCGCTCGGGCTGCGGTACGACGGGTTGGCCGCCAGGAGCGCGGCTGTTGCCGGCAGCCTCGCCGCGCTGGGCTCGTTCGCGTTGACGGGGCACAGCGCGGTCGATCCGCACCGCCTGCTGCTCGCGCCGCTGCTGCTCGTCCACCTCATGCTCGCCGCGTTCTGGTTCGGCTCGCTGTGGCCGCTGCGGCAGCTGTGCGCCCTGGAGCCGCGTGCGCAGGCGGCGCGCGTGATCGAGGCGTTCTCATCCGGCGCGCTCTGGCTCGTGCCGCTCATCCCGCTCGCGGGCGCCGGGATTGCGGCGGTGCTGCTGCCGGGTTTCGCCGCACTGCTGGCGCCCTATGGCCTGCTGCTCGGCGCCAAGCTGCTGCTGTTCGCGGCACTGATGGGTCTCGCCGCGCTCAACAGGCTGCGGCTCACGCCCGCGCTGGCGCGCGGGGAGCCCGGTGCGCTGCCGCGGTTGCGGCGGTCGCTGGCCGCTGAATATGTCCTCATCTGCGCGGTGCTCACCGTGACGGCCGTGTTGACCGGGTTTTTCTCGCCCGCGCAGACCGAGCGCGATGCGAGCGCCGGCCCGCCCGCTATGGCGCGCGCATGATGGCGCGGCGTACCTCGGCGAGCGGCGCGCTGTCGGAGAGGCGCACGGCGGAGCCTTCGGGCTCGATACCGAGCTGCTGCCACAGCTTCATGAGATCGGGCGTGACGGGGCTGTCTTTCATCTGCGCGTAGAGATCCTCGAGCGTCGTGGTGCCGACCGCCCCATCGCCGGTCCTCAGGACGCGCTCGATCGGCCAGTCCGCGCTGAGCCCGCCGCTCTCGCGCGCCACGGCGCGCAGCGCGTCCTGTAACCCGAAGCGGTTGTGCGTCTGCGTGCGGATCTCGACGTCGGCCAGCAGACAGAACATCGCGCCGCCCCAATAGGTGCGCCCCCAGGTGTGAGTGTGGTCAAGTCCGCGGTCATCGGCTTGCGGCATGCCGCGCGGCATCTGCCGGATCTCTTCCGCCCACACATCCGCTTCGCTGCGGTTGCCGGCCTGCACGCGCGCCACTCCCTCGACGTAGGTCGCAATTCCCTCCGACAGCCACGCATGAGCCTCGCCGGTATCCGGCAGCGCAAGGTGGGTCATCTCGTGCACCAGTACCCAGTCCGAGAGCAGCTGCGCCCCGCGCACCTCGCGCCCGACCTGCACCCGAATGGAGGCGTCGGGATTGGCGAAGCTCTTACCCCCGTGCACACCCTCACCGGCCTCGGCCATCACCCGCACGGTGAGCCGGGTGGCTGGAAAGCGTCCGTAATAGCCGGCGACGATACTCGCGGAACGGCGTATCCATTCCCGTACCGCATCGCCGCCGTCGCGAAAGGCGCGCGGCTCGAGCTCGACGTGTATGGCCGCGCCGTCGATCCTGATGTCGTTGGGGGTCGCAGCCGCGGATGCCGGCGGCGCGCCGAGCGCCAGGTGTGCGATCGCGGCCGCAGCGGCGGCAGTGCCGGCGGGCCAGGCGCGCGGCATCAGCGGTCCTTCAACGCGCGGTCTGGCCGAACAGCACGCGCCGGGCCTCCTCCGTGAGCGGGGTGCGGGTGTTGGCGGCCGGGTTGATCGAGGCCGCCTTCTCGTAGGCGCGCACGGTGGCCGGACGGTCGTGGATGGCCTGGAACCAGCGCTTGAGCTGCGGGAAATCCTCAAGCTTCTGTCCCTGCGCTTCGTACGGCACGATCCAGGGGTAGGCCGCGATATCTGCGATCGAGTACTCGCCGGTGATGAACGCACGCTCGGTGAGGCGCTTGTTCAGCACCCCGTACAGGCGGTTCGTCTCGTTCACGTAGCGCTCGATGGCGTAGGGAATCGGCTCGGGCGCGTAGCGGGCGAAGTGATGGTTCTGGCCGGCCATCGGGCCCAGTCCCGCCACCTGCCAGAACAGCCATTGCAGGCCCTCGAAGCGCCCACGCAGATCGGTTGGCAGGAGCCGCCCGGTCTTTTCGGCGAGGTACAGCAGAATCGCGCCCGACTCGAACACGGACAGCGCTGCGCCGCCTCCCCTGGGATCGTGATCGACGATCGCCGGGATGCGGTTGTTGGGAGAGATGGCGAGGAACGCCGGATCGAACTGCGCCCCGGTATTGATGTTCACCGGCACGATCCGGTAGGGGAGCCCCGTCTCCTCCAGGAACATCGTGATCTTGTGTCCGTTCGGCGTGGTCCAGTAATAAAGGTCGATCATGATCCGCACCTCCGGCGCCCGAGCCCCACATTGGCACGCCCTGGGCGCACGCGCGAGGCCCTTACGAGTTGGCGCGGCGTCCGCCTTTCGCGGTATTGATAGGTACAGGCGCCCGTGAACTTTGAGGCTGCCACTGGAGACGTCTATGACTCCTGACCGCTCCGGACTGCGAGCGCAGCTCGCGGAGGCAGGTTACGCGCTGCTGCCGGCAGCCAGCGCGCGCGCCACGCTGCAGCTCGACCTCGCGGCTCTCGATGCCCTGCGCGACAGCTGGGAACGGTTGCCGCGCGATGCGTACCTGCGCGATGGCGGCAACTACCGCGCGCGCCGGCACAGCTGTTTCGTGCAGACCCCGGCCGCAGGCCTGCTGGAGGCGGTGCCGCACCGCCCGCACTGGCAGCCCACCGCCTACAACGCTCTGCATGGCGGACTGACGCGCTGGTTCGAGCCCGTGGAGCCTGCGGTCATGAGCGCGCCGGCGTGGCGCCAGCTGCTGAGGTCCGTTGGCGAGCTGTTTGCCGAGGTTCGCGCCGTGGCGCGCTGGTTCATCGAGGCACACCAGTTCCGCATCGACACCGCCAGCGGCGTCGGCCGTCCGACGCCCGAGGGCGCGCATCGCGATGGCGTGGATTTCGTCGCGGTGATTCTCGTCGGACGGCGCAACATCCTCGGGGGCGAAACGCGCGTGTTCGATGCGCGCGGCGCCTCCGGCGTGCGCTTTACCATGCAGGAGCCCTGGTCGATGCTGCTGCTGGATGACGCGCGCGTGATTCACGAGACGACCCCGATCCAGGGGCAGGGGAAGGACGGCGTGCGCGACACGCTGGTGCTGACCTACCGGGAAGGGGGATTTCAGGAGCCCGACACGGCGCCGGCCTGACGACCGCACACCGGAGGGCACTCACGGTGGGGCCCCGTGCCCGCAGGCCGTCACCCGCCGTCGCCGTCCCGGGATGAGCGCCCGGCGATCCAGGTTTCCACAACGTTGAGCGCATCGTCGGCGAGCACCAGGTTCGCCTTGAGGCCCGGGGCGATGCGGCCGGTATCGTGCGTGAGCCCGAGGAACTCGGCCGGCCATTCGCTCGCCATGCGCACCGCATCGGGGAGGGGGAGCCCGAGCATCGAGACTGCATTGCGTACGCAGCTCGCCATGTCGATGTTGGAGCCGGCGAGCCGGCCGTCTTCGTCGAAGCAGGCGTAGCCGTTGACGGTGATTCGCCGCCCCTGCAGCTCGAAGGAGCCATTGTCGGTGCCGA
>Ga0209804_1000615_pt1 | contig 27644 bp, 26 predicted proteins | sample GraSoiAngelo_139_FD_185896 | JGI IMG/M metagenome (GOLD analysis project Ga0209804, IMG submission 185896) | Grasslands soil microbial communities from the Angelo Coastal Reserve, California, USA - 14_0929_12_20cm (SPAdes) (version 2) | ecosystem: Environmental > Terrestrial > Soil > Grasslands ... | reverse complement strand
CCTGCGCGAGAAAGACCGCGCGCTGCATGCCGCGGCGAGCGCACAGCAGTACGGCGAGTGGTGGCTGACTCAGGGCAACAACGCCGCCAGTGGCGCGATTACCTGCGTCGCCGGCACGCTCAACGCCAATCTCGGCCAGGGGCAGATCTGCAACCAGACTCCGTTGCAGGCCGGTTGGTTCGTCACGCAGGTTGGGACTACCTTCCCAACGGCCGGGTGGGCCACCCAGGTCCAGTACGTGCCCCCCACCATGGGCGTGCCCGGTGTGGCCGGCCCGAACGGTGATCCGCCTTATTTCGCCGCGCCCGGCTTCTACATCTCATATCGGGGCGTCGCTGGCGACGGCGCCGGCGTGGCGTACCAGATTGATGCCTACGGCTATGGCAGCACGGCCGGCACGGTCGCAGTCGTCGAGAGCACTTACGAGGTCGCGCAGGGCGTCGTGAACCGAGGTGGTCTGTGATCAACCGCAACAGCTTTATGGCCGTGTTGGCCGCGCTGGCTCTCGGCGCGCCGTTGACCGCCGAGGCGCAGGCAGGAGTCAGTGAAGACTTCACCGGCGCGAGCACCACGAACAGCTGGTACTTCTTCAACGGCGCGTGTCTGACCGCCGGAACCTCTGCCGGAGTAGAGCCGATCGGCGCTGCCGCAGGCCGCATGCCCGGTTGCACGAGCATCCAGAGCAGTTACTACAATGAAAGCCTGGTGGGGGGCTATAACGGCACCTTTCCCGACCCCGCCGGCCGGGGTGCGCTGCGCTTCACCAACGGCCGCCCGGGCGGTTATTCCCAGAACGGCGCCATCGTCTCGACGACGCCCTTCCCGACCGGTCAGGGTATCTCGGTCACCTTCAAGACCGTGACCTATCTCGGGGACTCCGGTGGTGCGGGTGGTGACGGTGCCGACGGCATCAGTTTCTACCTGATGGATGCCAGTGCGCTGAACACCAGCACGATCACGGGCACCGCCAACGGCGACGGCAATGGCATCGGTTCCTGGGGCGGAAGCCTGGGCTACACCTGCTCGAACTCCAACCCGCCCTACAACGGGCTGATTGGTGCCTACCTGGGTCTCGGGATCGATGAGTACGGCAACTTCCTCAACGGCGTAAGCAACACCTTGGGAGAGACTGGAAGTGATGGCGCCCGCGCTGGTGACAATACTGCAAGCGGCGGCTTCTATCAGCCCGGCCGCATCGGCCTGCGGGGTGCCGGCAACATCGCCTGGTCATGGCTGAACGCCAACTACCCCACTTACTACCCGAGCGGTCAGAGTGCCGCGTGGATGCAGAGCGCGGTGCGCGCCACTTGCGCGGCCGGTGTGGTGTGGGACTCTGCACACAACGGCAAAGCGGTCAAGGTCACCGGCGACACCATACCGCTGTACGACTACGCAGCGATTCCGAACGCTTACGTTGTCCTCCCCGCGAGCACCCAGATCGCCAACGAAGCCGCCACGACCCGCGGTGCGGCGACGCCGATCTTCTATCAGCTGAAGATCACCCAGGACGGTCTGCTGAGTCTCTCCTACAGCCTCAACGGTGGCGCCTATCAGTCGGTCATCACGGGGCAGAGCATCACGGCATCGAACGGCGCGCTGCCCGCGAATTTCCTGTTCGGTTTCGCCGGATCCACCGGTGGCAGCACCAACATCCACGAGATCCTGTGCTTCAAGGCGGATCCGGCCACCACCGCCGCCAGCTCCGCGGGCGCCAGCGAAAAGCAGGCCGCCAAGCTCGAGACCGGCACGCAGGCCTTCTTCGCCTACTACAACCCGAGCGGTTGGACCGGCCGTGTCACGGCGAGCGGTCTTGGATTCGATAGCTTCGGCAATGTGATCATTGCCGCGACGCCCAACTGGGACGCCTCGTGCACGCTCACGGGCGTGGCGGCGGGCAAGACCTGCAGCACCACCGGGGTCGCGGGCCCGATCCCCGCCGAGGCTCCGACGAGCCGGGTCATCCTGTCGTGGAACGGCAGTGCGGGGATTCCTCTCGAATGGGGCAACCTGACTTCCAGTCCCGCCGGTGGCCAGCAGGCGAGCATTGATGCGGGGGATACCCCGCCCTACGGCGCCAACCGCTTGAACTACCTGCGCGGCGAGCGCAGCAACGAAATCAACACCTCCGGCGTTGGCCTGTACCGCTCGCGCACGGACGTACTGGGCGACATCATCGACTCGAGCCCGACCTGGGTAGGTCCTCCGGTGGCGCCCTATACGGGGACCTGGAGCGACCGGCTGAATCCCGCGGCCACCAATCCCGAGGCGGGTTTCAGCGCGCAGACCTACTCCCAGTACGTTACCGCCGCGCAGACCCGCATGAACGTGGTGTATGTCGGCGGGAACGACGGGCTGCTGCACGGGTTCCGCACCGGCTCCTACGATCCGAACGGCAACTTCGTCGCCACCGGCAACGACGGCCTGGAAGTGCTGGCGTACATGCCGGGCGCGGTCGTGCAGACGATTCACTCCACGACCGCCAACGTGGACTACTCGAACGCGCAGTACGGGCACAACTTCTTCGTCGATGCCATGCCCGGCGCCGGCGACCTGTTCTACGGTAACGCGTGGCACTCGTGGGTGGTTGGCGGTCTGGGCCCGGGTGGTGCCGCGATCTTCGCGCTGGATGTCACCAACCCGACCACCAGCAACTTCACCGAAGCCAACGCCGCGAGCCTCGTGATCGGCGAGTGGACCTCCGCCAGCATCGCTTGCGCCAACGTGGCGAGCTGCGGCAGCAATCTCGGCAACACCTATGGGACCCCGCAGATACGCCGCCTGCACGACGGCAAGTGGGCGGTGATCTTCGGCAACGGCTTCGGCAGTACTTCGGGCGATGCGGGCATCTTCGTCATGACCATCGGCCCGACCACAAACGCTCCGACGATCTACTACCTGAGCACCCACACCGCTGGCAGCGGCAATGGAATCGCCTTCGCCTCACCCGTCGACCTGGACGGTGACCACATCACCGACTACGTGTACGCCGGCGACCTGCACGGGAACCTGTGGCGCTTTGACCTGACGAGCAGCAGCGAGACGAACTGGGCGCTCACGCCGGGCCCGCTCTTCAAGACCCCGGCGGGCCAGCCGATCACCACGGCAATCGTGGCCGCCTCCGGCGCGCCCAGTTCCGGCATGCAGCAGTATCTGATGCTGCTGTTCGGAACCGGTCAGAAGACTGCGCTGACGAGCACCAATCCCGCGCTCTACGCCACTGGCACGCAGGCACTCTATGGCGTCTGGGACTGGAATCTCAGCGTCTCCGATGGCGGCACCCTCGGCCCCGGAGTGGGTAACCCCGCGGGGTGGAACGGCCTTTCCAGCGTACAGTACGCGAGCCTCACCCACGCAAACACCGGACTTGCCTCGCCCTACACCCTGACGCCGGCGAACCTGCAAGCGCAGACGGCGACCGTCAATGCCACGACGCAGAACCGCGACATCGCGAACAACGCCACGATCTGCTGGGCGGCGCTCTCGACCTGCTCGAGCAACAAGCAGTTCGGCTGGTACATCAATCTGCCGGGCGCCCAGGAGCAGATCATTTACGGCGCGGAACTGGTGTCGCAGGCGCTGACCGTGAACTCGATCGTACCGGCGACCAACACTCCTACTTCGTGCGGCAACCCATCCGACACGGGCTTCACTTACGTGCTGTCGGCCATGACGGGAGCGGCCTTCAACCAGGTGTTCCTGCCCCCGAGCCAGGCCGCCAATGTGGCGGTCAACACCAACCCGAGGTACACGGACACGAATGCCATCGCCATTCTGACGAACGCGACCGGCAGCCCGTTCGTCACCAGCAACGCCGCCGGCACGCACTTCCTCGTGTACGAGACCAACCAGGTCCAGAGCGGCGCCGGCGCCAACGGCGACAACCTCCTCGGCGGCACCCTCGGACTGAACCTGCCGCCGAACACCGCGGGCCGCCGCTTGACGTGGATCGAACTGCGCTAGTAGCGACACAGAGCCACCATGCAATTGCGAAGTGCGACACGCTCATCCGGCCCCGCGATGGGCTTCACTCTGATCGAGCTCATGGTGGTCGTGGCCATCGTGACCATCCTGTTCAGCATAGCCATCCCCTCGTACATGAGCTACATCCGCCAGTCGCGCCGCACGGAGGCCAAGACCGCGGTGCTCGATCTGGCGGGACGCGAAGAGCGCTTTCTCAGCACCAACCCCACCGCGTATACGGACGTGCCGGCGAACCTGGGGTACACCGGTTTCGGCGCTGGCAATCCGGTCGGCAGCGGTTACTATTATTTGACGGTCTGCTCGCCTGCTACCGTCGCCTGCGCCCCCAATCCCCCGGCGACTCCCTCCTATTCGATCATGGCGACCCCGGTCGCCACCCAGAGCCAAGCCAACGACGCGCAGTGCACGTCCTTCTCGGTGGACTCTACCGGGCAGCAGTTTGCGACCGGTACTGGCGGTACGGCCTACTGCTGGGGCAATTAGTCCATTACGCCGCTGAGGCGCAGGTTCTTTCAGTCGAGTTTGAACTCGATCGTGTCCCAGCGCGTCGTTTCCTCGTGACGCGCCTGGCGGCGGATCGCATCCACCAGCGCCCGCTCATCCCACTCGACGACCTCGTCGGCGAGGTCCAGGATCGCCTTGGGTACGTCCTTGCGGGTACCGAAAGGCTTCATGAGGATCACGGGCTTGTGGCTCGCCTGGGCGTACAGCAGCTGGAAAGTGAGCTCACCCTCGTGCGCCTCGAAGAGGCTCGACAGCGCGATGACCGCCTCGGCCGGCGTGATCTGCTGGCGCAGATTCTCACGCAGCGCCTCCCTGTCGCCTTGCGGGCGCCGCTCGGGGGTGCTGTAGTTCTTATAGAAGAAATTGCGCTGGCTCTCCAGATACTCGAACACGCGCAGGTAGTCGTCGCTGTTCTCCCAGGCGTGGGTGACGAAGATCCGGACTGGATTGCTCTGCGACACCCGCGGGAGTCTGGCACAAGCGCGGGCGCGGCGAAACTCGTGCATCCTGAGCGCGCCGCTGCGTCCAGGCGCGTCCCCGGCGCGCGCGCCGGGCGACGCCGTTCCCGCAGGCCCCGGCGCCGCGGGCTAGAATGAGGCCCCCGCGGCGACGCTCCCTAAGGCAGGTCTTGCCCCACAGTGCGACTGCTCCTGTACAACATCCGCTACGCCACCGGCACCGGGCCCGCCTTTCACCTGCCGGTGCCGGGCGCGGGCTACCTGCGCAGCAACCGCAAGGTGCTGAGCGGCATCACCGAGTTCATCCGTTCCGAGCGCCCGGACGTGGTCGGACTGGTCGAAGTGGACACCGGCTCGATCCGCACCGGGATGCTGAATCAGGCGGAGCACATCGCCGGACAGCTCGGCCATTATTCGACCTACCAGTGCAAGTACGGCACCGGCTCGATCAATCAGCTCATGCCGATCGTGCGCAAGCAGGGCAACGCCTTCCTGTCCGCCCCGAACGTGCACGGCGAGCGCTTCCACTATTTCGATACCGGGATCAAGCGGCTGATCATCGAGCTGGAGCTGTCGGACGTGTGCGTGTTCCTCGTGCACCTGTCGCTGAAGTTCCGGCAGCGGCACTACCAGCTGCGCTCGCTGCACGATCTGATCGTGCAGGCGGCGAAGCCGGTGATCGTGGCCGGTGACTTCAATACCTTCTGGGGCACGCACGAGATCTACCTCTTCATGCGTGCGGCGGGCCTGCGCAGCGCCAATACCGCAGGCCTCCCCTCCTTTCCGGCGCGCGTGCCGCGCATCGAGCTCGACTTCATCCTGGTGAGCGAAGGCATCGAGGTCACGGATTTCCGCGTGCCGGACGTGCGCCTCTCGGATCATCGCCCGCTGGTGTGCGATTTCCAGATCCGCGCCAGCGCCCCGGCGCGCGCGGCTTCGGCGGCCTGACATGAACGACACCGCGACGGCGGCCTGGAAGCTGGAGCGTGATGCCGACGCGATCGCCTGGCTGACGATCGACAAGCCCGGCACCTCGGCCAACGTGCTCTCGAGCGGCGTGCTCGGCGAGCTCGACGGCCTGCTCGCTGCGCTCGAGAAGGACCTGCCGCGCGGGGCCGTGGTGATCTCGGCCAAGAAGAGCGGCTTCGTCGCCGGCGCGGATATCAAGGAATTCACCGGCATCACGGATGCCGCGAGCGGCTATGCGCTCATTCGCCGCGGTCAGCAGGTGCTCAATCGCCTCGCCGCGCTGCCGTGCCCGAGCGTGGCGGCGATTCACGGCTTCGCCCTCGGCGGCGGACTCGAGCTCGCGCTCGCCTGCCGCTACCGCGTGGCGGTGGCCGATGAGCGGCTGTCGCTCGGATTGCCGGAGGTGCTGCTGGGGATTCACCCCGGGTTTGGCGGCACGGTGCGCAGCGTGCGCGTGGCCGGCGTTCGAGCGGCCATGGAGCTGATGCTCAGCGGCAAGCCGGTGCGTGCCGAGAAGGCGCTGCGCCTGGGACTCATCGACCGGCTGGTTCCGGAGGCTGAGCTGCGCCGCTGCGCGCGCGAGATGCTGCTCAGGGCGAGCGCCCCGCGGCGCGCGCCGTGGCCCGAGCGGCTGCTGAGCAGCGCCCCGCTGCGGCCGCTGGTGAGGCGTTCGCTGACGCGCGAGGTCGCCAGGCGAGCGCCCCGCGAGCACTACCCCGCCCCCTACGCCATCATCGATCTGTGGGCGCGCTACGGGGCGCGCGGACCCCAGGCGTTCGAGGCCGAAGCCCGCTCGATTGCGCACCTGTTCACCACGGAGAGCTCGCGCAACCTGGTGCGCGTGTTCCTGCTGCAGGATCGCCTGAAGAGCGCCGGCGGCAAGAGCGCCGCCGAGATCCGCCGCGTGCACGTGGTGGGCGCCGGGGTCATGGGCGGGGACATCGCGGCCTGGTCGGCGCTGCGCGGCTTCACGGTCACGTTGCAGGATCGCGCCCTCGAGTACCTGCAACCGGCGCTGGCGCGGGCGCAGGAGCTGTTCGACAAGCGCCTGCGCGAGCCGGCGAAGAACGCCGCCGCCCGCGCGCGCCTCACCGCGGATGTCGCCGGCGAGGGGGTGCCCGACGCGGATGTCGTCATCGAGGCCATCTACGAGAACCTCGAGGCCAAGCAGCAGCTGTACGCGCAGCTCGAGCCACGCCTGAAGCCGGGCGCCCTGCTGGCGAGCAATACCTCCAGTCTCATGCTCGAGCCCCTGGGGGCGAAGCTCGCCCGCCCGCAGCGCCTCGTCGGGCTGCACTTCTTCAACCCGGTGCCGCAGATGCCCCTCATCGAGATCGTGCACGCGCAGCACACCGACCCGGCCGCACTGCAGGCCGCGACCGCCTTTGCGCGCCGCCTGGACAAGCTGCCGCTGCCGTGCCGCAGCGCCCCCGGCTTCATGGTCAACCGGGTGCTCACGCCCTACATGCACGAGGCCATGCTTGCAGCCCAGGAAGGCGTTCCGCTCGAGGTGATCGATGCGGCGGCGGTGAGCTTCGGCATGCCGGTAGGCCCGATCGAGCTCACCGACATCGTGGGGCTCGACGTCGCCGCTCACGTGGGCGAGATCATTGCGCGCGGACTCGGCCGCCCGGCTTCTGCAGCGCCGCGCCTGACGGAGCTCCTCGCGGCGAAGAGGCTCGGCCGCAAGAGCGGCGCCGGCTTCTATGTCTGGCGGGACGGCAAGGCGGTCAAGCCCATGGCACCCGCCGCCGCAAGGGCGCCGCCGGATCTGCTCGACCGCCTGATCCTGATTCTGTTAAACGAATGCGTGGCGTGCCTGCGCGAGCGCGTGGTGGATGATCCTGAGCTCGTGGACGCCGCGGTGCTGTTCGGCACCGGCTTTGCACCCTTTCGCGGCGGTCCCCTCGCCTACGCGCGTGCACGCGGCGTAGCGACAGTGGTGGCGCGGCTCACTGAGCTTGCGGCACGCTACGGGGAGCGCTTCCAACCCGACCGCGGTTGGGCCTCGATCGAGAGCCGTGCCGAGTCCTGAGGCGCCTGCGGCGCGCCCAAAGGCCTGCACAAAGGCCTGTGCTACCATCCGACGGGCACAGCGGCGCGACCGCTGTGCCGCGCGACGACCGCTGCGCAGCGCCGTGGCGTTGTTCCAGTCCGGCTCCATGCACGCCAGGCTTGGGCAGAAATGGCCGAAGAGCAGGTAGCATCCGTTCAATTGCTCAAGAATTTCGCGCCGCTCGATGCGATGAAGCGCGAGAATCTCGCTGCGCTCGCCAAGAAGGTGAGTGTGCGCACCTTGTCTGCGGGCCGGGTGCTGTTCAGCCAGGGCGACACCGACAAGCGCACCCTGTGGCTGGTGAGCGGCAGCGTCGAGGTGAACGAGAACGAGCGCAACATCGCGATGCTGCGCAGCGGCACGCCCGAGGCGCGCAACCCGCTGTATCCGAAGCTGCCGCGCCGCGTCACTGTCCGCGCGGTCGAAGACATCAGCTACCTGTCGATCGAGAGCGACCTGCTGGACGTCATGATCACCTGGGACCAGACCGGCACCTACGAGGTCGAGGAGCTGCAGGCGCAGCTGCAGAGCGCGGGCTCGGATGACTGGATGACGACGCTGCTGCAGACCAACGCCTTTCACCGCATTCCGCCGGCCAACATCCAGGCGATCTTCCAGCGCCTGCAGCGCGTGCCCTGCCGCGCCGGCGAGGTGGTGATCAAGCAGGGCGATGAAGGCGACTATTTCTACATCATCGTCAACGGCAAGTGCGCCGTGACCCGCGAGACCCCGTTGAGCCGCGAGGGCATCAAGCTCGCCGAGCTCGGCGTGGGCGACAGTTTCGGCGAGGAGGCCCTGATCGCGGAAGCCAAGCGCAACGCCACCGTCACCATGACCACCGAGGGCGTGCTGATGCGCCTCAACAAGCAGGACTTTCGCGAGCTGATGAACGCCCCGCTCCTGCAGTGGGTTTCACCTGCGGAGGCGCGCGCCATCATCGCCCGCGGTGGCCGCTGGCTCGACGTGCGACTGCCGAGCGAGCATCAAACCCTCACCATCGAGGGCGCGCTCAACGTGCCGCTCTATCTGATCCGCCTGAAGCTGTCGATGCTCGACCGCAAAACGCCCTACGTCGTGTATTGCGATACCGGCCGGCGCAGTTCCGCCGCCGCCTATATCCTGGTGGAGCGCGGGTTCGATGCGTACGTGCTCACCGGGGGGGTGAGCGGCAGTGAGGGGCTGCAGCTGGTGCGCGGCGGCGCAGCAGAGAAACCTTGAAACGCACGGCAACCGCCGTAACGGCGCGTTGGCACATCATCAAGCTCCCGGAGATCGGGACGGCGCACCCGCCGCCCGGGGTCACATGGTGTGCGTCGCCTTGTCCCCTGAGAGCGCGCCGGCGAGATAGGTCTCGATCTTTTTCTGCGTCTGGCCGCGGTCCTGCTCGCTGAACTGCACGCCGATCCCGGCGGTGCGCTTGCCCTGATTGCCCTGCGCGCCCTTGGGCGTCACCCAGATGACCCGCCCGGCCACGGGGAGCTTCTCGTCCTCGCCCATGAGGTTCAGCAGCATGAACACCTCATCGCCCAGACGGTAATTGCTGTTGGTGGGAATGAACAGCCCGCCGTTCTTCACGAACGGCATGTAGGCAAGATACAGGGCGCTCTTGTCCTTGATGGTGAGGGTCAGCAGACCCGGTTTGTTCCCCACTCTCAATTTCCGTCCTCACGGCGCCCGTGTGCGGGCGCGAGTCGCCTGAAAAGAGCCTCCAGCGCCAGGCCCCGGTTCAACGGCACGTCGAGCGTGGCGCGCAGCTCCCGCACTTCGTCCAGCAGCCCGAACAGCTCACGTATATTCAAGAACGCATCGCCGGCCGGCAAGTAGGGGGCAGCCCGCACTTCTGTCAAAAAGGCCCCGTCGCGCTCGCGGCGGCGGATATGTTCTGTGAGCCAATTCTCACAGCACCGCAGGCGCAGGGGCAGCTCGGCCCGCGCCCAGCGCTCCGCTGCGGCCACCGGGTCGCCCGCGCCGCTCGCCAGGGCATCGAGCGTAGCGTGCGCCTCGGCCGCCGTCTGTGCCACCTCGAGGGGCTCGGTGCGTGCGGCGAGCATCGGAGCCTCTCCCAGCACATCGAGCGCGGCGTTCCAGTCACCGGCGCCCCGCAGCGCCGTCAGCCACGCCACGGCCTCGGCGCGCGCCGGCGCGCGCACCCGCAACCGCTGGCAGCGGCTGAGCACCGTGGCGGGCAGGCGCGAGGGCTGGGTCGTCACGAGCACCAGGAGCGTGCGGGCGGGGGGCTCCTCGAGCGTTTTGAGGAGCGCATTGGCCGCAAAGCGGTTGAGCGCTTCCGCAGGCGTGAGGATGCCGACCTTGTAGCCGCCGGCGTGGCTGGTGAGCGCGAGGTCGGCGGCGAGATCGCGCACCTGCTCGATGCGGATCTGCTGCGAGTCCTCGGCGATGCGGACCCAGGCGAGGTCGGGGTGCTGCTGCGCCCAGACTCGCCGGCAGGGCGCGCAGGCGCCGCAGGGCGCCTGGGCAGCGTTCTGGCAGAGCACCAGCTGTGCCGCCCAGGTCGCGAGCCACTCCCCGCCGGCCCCCGGGGCTTCGTGGATCAGCAGCGCGTGCGGCATGCGCCCTGCCCTGAGGGCGCCGCTCAGGGTGGCGCGTTGCGCAGCCGTCCAGGGCATGTCAGGCGTGGCGCTCACCAGGGGCGCCGGGCGCAATGCCTCGTCACCGGCGCGGCTCACGCCCGCCGCTCCCGCGCCTGCAGCTCCCCGAGAGCCTGCGCGATGCGCTGCTCGACCTCGGACAGGGGCGCCGCGGCATCGATGATGCGCAAGCGCTGCGGTTCGCGGCGCGCCAGCGCGAGGTAACCCTCACGCACCTTCTCGAAGAACCCGACGGTCTCCGCCTCGAAGCGATCCGCCGTGGCGCCCTGACGGGCGCGCGCCCGGCCGAGGCCCACCCTCACCGGCAGATCGAGCAGCAGCGTGCAGTCGGGCTTCAGATCGCCGTGCACGGCCAGCGCGAGCGCCTCGATCAGCGCCGCGTCCACCCCGCGGCCGCTCCCCTGATAGGCGCGCGTGGCGTCGGTGAAGCGATCGCATACCACCCACTCCCCGCGCGAGAGCGCCGGGCGGATGACGTTCTGCACGTGCAGGGCGCGCGCGGCGAACATGAGCAGCGTCTCGGTGAGCGGCGATACCGGCTCCGCGCCGCGCTCCAGCACGATCTGCCGCACCCGCTCCGCGAGCGGCGTGCCGCCGGGCTCGCGCGTCAGGCGCACCGTAATACCATGGCGTCCGAGCCAGGCGCTCATGAACTGCGCGAGCGTGGATTTACCGGCGCCCTCGATGCCCTCGAGGGTGATGAACTTGCCCGCCCGCACGGGCACGCGCGTGCTCACGGATGCACCGCGACCGGCTTGTGGACTGCGCCGCGCTCGGGTGTGCGCAGCCGTGCGAGATAGGCCTTCACCGCGGAATTATGCTCTTGCAGGCTGCTGGAGAAGTGATGGGCCCCGTCGCCCAGGCCGGTCGCGACGAAGTACAGCGCGTCGGTGGGCTCCGGCCGCACCGCCGCCACCAGCGCCTCGCGTCCGGGCAGCGCCACCGGCGTCGGGGGGAGTCCCGCGCGGGTGTAGGTGTTGTAGGGGGTGTCCTTGAGCAGGTCACGGGTGTGTATCGAGCCGTCGTACTTCTCGCCGAGACCGTAGATCACCGTCGGGTCGGACTGCAGGCGCATGCCCTTGCGCAGCCGGTTGACGAACACTCCGGCGATCCGCGCCCGCTCGCTCTTGAGCGCGGCCTCCTTCTCGACCATGGAGGCGAGGATCAACGCCTGGTACGGCGTGCTGAGCGGCAGCTCGGCGCTGCGCTGCGCCCACGCCGCGGCCAGCACTCGCTGCATGCCGTCGTAGGCGAGTGCCAGGATCGCGACATCCGGAGTGTTCGCCGCGAAGCGATAGGTGTCGGGAAAGAACTCACCTTCGGCGCGCACCCCCGCGTGTCCGAGCGCCGCCATGATCTCGGCCGGGCTCTTGCCGCGCAGGGTATGCAGCACGTAGGGATGCTGATCGAGCGCCTGCAGGAACTCCCCGAACGTCGATCCTTCCACGACCGTGAGCTGCTCCAGGACCACTTTGCCCTCCTCGAAGAGCGCGATGATCTCCCCAGGGCTGGCCTGCGGGGGTATCTCGTACGTGCCGGCCTGCACGCGCGGCTCGCGGCGGCGCAGGCGCAGATACACCTCCACGGCGCGCGCATTGCGCACCGCACCGCTCGCCTCGAGCCGGCCGAGGACGCTGCGCAGACTCGCGCGCGGCTCGATCAGGATGCGCGCCGCCACTGCTGCGGGTCCCGGCGCCTCGAACTGCTGCTGCAGCCAGAAATAGCCTCCCGCGGCCGCGAGCGCCAGCAGGGCGAGGAGCACCACGGCGGCGCCAGCCAGGACGCGCAGCCGATGGCGTGTGCGCGCGCTAGGCACCGCCGGCCTCCCCGGGCAACGGGTAGCGGTCGGGGAAGCGCGCCGCCAGGCGACGCAACACCTCAGGGGGAACGTCGAGCTCGCGGACCAGCGATGCGTGCGTGGCGGACTTACCTTTTGGCTCGCGCCCTTCAGGCGCTGAAGCGCCGGAACACCAGCGATCCGTTGGTGCCGCCGAAGCCGAAGGAGTTCGAGAGGCTCACGTCGATCTTCATGCGACGGGCGCTGTTGGGGACGTAGTCCAGGTCGCACTCGGGGTCGGGCGTGCGGTAGTTGATGGTGGGAGGCGCGACACCATCGCGGATCGCGAGCACCGAGAAGATCGCTTCCACCACCCCCGCGGCGCCGAGCAGGTGCCCGGTCATGGACTTGGTCGAGCTCACGGCGAGGCGCCTGGCGTGCTCGCCGAAGGCGCGCTTCATCGCGACCGTCTCGGCCTTGTCGCCCAGCGGGGTCGAGGTCGCGTGCGCGTTGACGTACTGCACGTCGGCGGGATTGAGCGCGGCGTCCTTGAGCGCGTTCTCCATCGCCAGGCGCGCACCGTCGCCGTCCTCGGGGGGCGCGGTGATGTGATAGGCATCGCCACTCATGCCAAAGCCCACCAGCTCCGCGTAAATGCGCGCCCCGCGCCGGCGCGCGTGCTGCAGCTCCTCCAGCAGCATCGCGCCGCCCCCATCGCTCAGCACGAAGCCGTCGCGCTCCTGGTCCCACGGGCGGCTCGCCTCGGTGGGAGCGTCGTTGCGCGTGGAGAGCGCCTTCGCCTGCCCGAAGCTCCCCAGCCCGCAGCGCGTGGTGGCCATTTCCCCGCCGCCCGCGATGATCAGGTCCGCATCGCCGTACTGGATGGTGCGCATCCCTAGGCCGATGGCGTGCGTCGAGGTGGTGCAGGCGGTCACCACGCCCAGATTCGGGCCCTTCAGGCCGTAACGGATCGAGAGGTGCCCGGCGATCATGTTGATGATGGTCGCGGGGACGAAGAACGGCGAGATCTTGCGCGGGCTCATCGCCTTCAGGTACTCGCTGTACTCGGTCTCGATGGTCCACAGGCCACCGATGCCGGCACCGCATACCGCGCCGCAGCGCGCCGGATCGCACTTGGCAAAGTCGATCCCGGCGTCGCCGACCGCCTGCACTCCGGCAGCCACGCCGTACTGCATGAACTCGTCCATGCGGCGGGCTTCCTTGCTCGAGATGTACTGACTGACGTCGAAATCGCGCACCTGCCCGCCGATGCGCACCGGAAACGCGGACACGTCGAAGCGCGTCACCGGACCGATGCCGCTCTGCCCGCGCAGGATGGCATCCCATGCCGATTGAACGGTGCTCCCGACCGGGGACACCACTCCAAGGCCCGTTACGACGACACGGCGCTTGCTCACACGCTACCTGGATCGCGCCCGGTGTGGAATCAGGACTTGCTGCGGCGCTCGTTGATGTAGTCGATGGCCTGGTGGACGGTTGTGATCTTCTCGGCGTCCTCATCCGGGATTTCGATCTCGAATTCCTCCTCGAGGGCCATGACCAGCTCGACCGTGTCGAGTGAATCGGCTCCCAGGTCGTCGACGAACGAGGCATCGCTCGTGACCTGTTCCTGTTTGACGCCCAGCTGTTCGGCAACGATGGCTTTGACCTGCTGCTCAACTGTGCTCATTAGCGATGGGTCCTTATGTAGGCTTCATGAAGGGGCTGCCCCGCCCTTCGCCTCGCGAGGCCGGTAGCGGGCGCGGTATTGTAGGGGAACACCCTTGGGGCTGCCACTCGCCCGCCGCCGGTGCGAGTGATTGTTTTTACTGACGAAACTGACCGCCGGTTCCGCGCGCTCGCCGTCGCGGCCGCCGCACTTGTGGCGTGCGTCCAACGCCCCTCCCCTACGGCATGTACATGCCGCCGTTGACGTGCAGGGTCTCCCCGGTGATGTAGGTCGCCTGGGGTGAGACCAGGAACAGGACCGCGCCGGCCACATCCGCGGGGGTCCCGAGCCGGCCGATGGGGATCTGCCCGACGAGCGCGGCGCGCTGCGCCTCGTTCAGCGCGCGTGTCATGTCGGTATCGATGAAGCCGGGGGCTACGGCATTCACCGTAATACCGCGCGAGGCGAGCTCCCGGGCGAGTGACTTGGTGAATCCCAGCAGTCCGGCTTTGGCCGCGGCATAGTTGGCCTGTCCGGGGTTGCCCGTTACACCCACCACCGAGGTGAGGTTGACGATCCTGCCGCGCCGCTCCTTCATCATGCGCCGCACGCACGCCTTGGACAGGCGAAACACACCCGTGAGATTGGTGGTGATGACCGCCTCCCAGTCCTCGGGCTTCATGCGCAGCAGCAGCGAGTCGCGCGTGACGGCAGCGTTGTTGACGAGGATCGTCGGCAGCTCACCGGCGCCCTCGAGCTCTCCCATCAAGGCGTCGACCGAGGCGGCGTCCCCGGCATCGAGCACCGCGCCGCGCCCGTTGCATCGATGCGACGCGAGCGTGGCGCTCAAACGTGCGGCGCCTTCGGCGCTGGTGGAGGTGCCGATCACCCGCGCGCCGGCCCCTCCGAGGGTGAGCGCGATGGCGTGCCCGATGCCGCGCGAGGCCCCGGTGACGAGTGCGATTTCGTTCTCAAGCATGGGAACCCCCTCGGGTCGACGCGAGTGCGGCCTCGATGCAGGCCGGGTCCTCCAGCGCCAGAAAATCCAGGTCCGCGCGCCGCTCGATACGGCGGTTCAGGCCCGTGAGCACCTTGCCCGGCCCGCATTCGATCACCTGCGCGATCGCGCCCGCGGTCACTGCGCGCAGGGTGTCCGACCAGCGCACCGGGCTCGACAGCTGCCGCACCAGCAGCTCGCGGATCTCCTCGGGGCGCTCGTGCGCGCTCGCATCGACCGCGCTCACGTAGCGGATACGCGGTGCGCGCACCTCGAGGGAGCGCAGCCGCTCCCGGAGGCGCTCGGCCGCGCCGCGCATGAGGCTGGTGTGCGAGGGCACGCTCACCGGCAGCGCCACCGCGCGCCGGGCTCCGCGTGCCCGGGCGGCCTCGATCGCGCGCTGCACCGCCGCCTTCTCACCGGCGATGACCACCTGCCCCGCGCCGTTGAAATTGGCCGCTTCCACGACGGCCCCTTGCGCGGCTTCCCGGCACGCCGCCTCGATCGCCTCATCGTCCAGGCCGATGATGGCCGCCATCGCACCGCTCCCGGCCGGCACGGCCTCCTGCATCACCTGGCCGCGGAAGCGCACCAGCTCCACCGTGGCGCCAAACGACAGGCTTTCCGCACACACGAGCGCGGTGAATTCCCCGAGACTGTGACCGCAGACCACCTCCGGCAGCGCGCCGCCGCGCGCGCGCCACACGCGCCAGACCGCCACTCCGGCTGCGAGCATTGCCGGCTGTGTGCGCTCGGTGGCGTTGAGCGCCTCCTCCGGACCTTCGCTCACGAGCTTCCACAGATCAAAGCCGAGCACTCGGGAAGCCTCGTCGAAGGTGGCGCGAACGGCACTGTCCGCGGTGGCGAGCGCCCCGAGCATCCCGACCGACTGCGAGCCCTGGCCGGGGAACACGAACGCAAAGGACATGCACTACCTTCCGAAGCCCGGGGCCGAAATTATAGCGGCGCTCTGTGGGGCCTCAGGAACCCGGCCACGGCGGTGCCCCCGATCGCCCCGTACAGGTGCGCACTCACCACCACCGTGTCGAGCCCGGAGAACGGCAGCGCCCCCAGCCAGTGCTCGTAAGCCAGTTTCATCGCGAGCAGCCCCGCCAGCACCCACCCGTCGCGCTGCCCGCGACGCACGTGCGCCAGGGCACCCGCCGCCATCACCCCGTGCAGGGCGCCGGAGGAACCGACGTACCACAGAAGGGTCGAATCGCACAGCCACAGCCCTGCGTCGATGGCCGCCATCGCGCCCAGCACTACGGCCCCCCACTGGCGCGGGGAGTAGTCGCGGGCGAACAGCGCCCACAGCAGAGCGAGCCCCAGACTGTTCAGCAGCGCGTGCCGGATATCCAGATGCACCACGTGGGCCGTCAGCAGCCGCCACCACTGCCCGGCCGCGAGCGCTCCGCGCTCATAGCGCAGCAGCGCCCGACCCGCCTCCCCGGTGAGCGCGGCCAACAGCAGCACGGCGCAGGCGCCGAGCAGCGCCAGCCCCCGGCGGCCGTCGCAATTGAGAGACCGGAGCACGCTGAGCGCGGGCTTCACAGGCCGTTCGACCCCATTTGCTCTATGATTCCGACCCGTTTTTGCCTCAACGGCGGCAGCACCGCCCGGACACGCAGCGCATGAATAACATCGCTTGCGAGGGTAGCAGACGTCCCGGCGCACGGCGTGCGCGCGGCTTCACCCTCATCGAGATCATGGTGGTCGTCATCATCATCGGCCTGCTCGCGGCGCTCATCGTTCCGAGCCTCATGGGTAATGTGGACAAGGCAAACGTCGCCAAGGCGAGGGAGGACATCCGGGCGCTGGAGGCGGCACTGTCCATGTACTACCTCGACAACTCGAAGTATCCGAGCTCCGAGCAGGGCCTCACGGCACTGGTGCAGCAGCCCACCGATCCCACCGTCAGGCACTGGAGGCCCGGGGGCTACCTGGAGCGCACCAGCAAGGACCCCTGGGGGAACCCCTATCTGTACACGTTCCCCGGCACGCACGGCAAGGCGTACGACCTGTACACCCTGGGCGCAGACGGCCAGCCCGGGGGCGATGGCATCAACGCCGATATCGGCAACTGGAATCTCGGCGATTAGAGCCGCAGCACGATGCAACGCGGGTGCGCTCAAAGGGCCGGCTTCACGCTGGTCGAGATGCTGGTCGTCGTCCTCATCATCGGGGTGATCTCCGCCGGCGTGCTGCTGTCGGTCAGCCTGACGGGACGCGACCGGGAGCTGGAAAAAGAGAGCGATCGGCTGCTCGCGCTGTTCACCTACGCGCGCGAGCAGGCGGAGCTGCAGACCCGCGAGTACGGGGTGTTGTTCCAGGACGATGGCTACGAGTTCCTCACCTATGACATGCGCCGCGCGAGCTGGCGCAGCGTGTTCGAGGACGATGCGCTCGGCGCGCGCAAGCTCCCCGACGGGCTGGGCGTCAGACTCACCGTGGAGGCGCGCCCGATCGTGCTGACCCGTCCGGCGGATGCCAAGGACAAGACTCCGCAGGTCATGATCTTCTCGAATGGCGATCTGACGAGCTTCGCCGCCACGGTGGAGCGCGACGGCGGTGCGCGCAGCGTCACCCTCACGCAGGACGATCAGGGTCAGGTGATCGAGCAGCCCATGGTGGAGGGGAAGCCGTGAGGCGCGCCCGCCGCGACGGCTTTACGCTCATCGAGGTGCTGGTGGCGCTGGCGATCGTCGCGATCGGCATGGCGGCGGTCATGGGTGCACTGACCTCCTCGGCGAACACGCTCTCCTACCTGCGCGACAAGACCCTCGCCCAGTGGGTGGCCCTCAATCAGATCGCGAGCCTGCGCCTGTCCGGCCAACAGCCCTCCACCGGCAACACCGACGGCGACAGCGACTTTGCCGGCCGCAGCTGGCACTGGCGCCAGCAAGTGGTGGCCACCGAGGTGCCGGGAGTGGAGCGTATCGACATCAGTGTGCGCCCCGCGGACGTCAAGGCGGGTGATGACAGCGGCTGGTTCACCACGGTGAGTGGCATCTGGGGCGATGCGGTCGGGACGCCTAACGGCTTCCAGCCCCCCTGGGGCACCCAGACTCTCAGCGGGCTGGCCGCCAGCCCCGGCACCCAAAATCCACGGGGGTCGCGGTGAGCGCCGCAGGCCGCGGGTTCACGCTGCTCGAGCTCCTGGTGGCGCTGTTCATCGCGGCGGTCATGTTCGCCATGGGGTACGGCGCCATCAGCCAGGCGGCCACCAGCCGCGACTCGCTCCAGCAACAACAGGCGCACCTGCTCGAGCTGCAAACGGCGGTGCGCGTGCTGGAACAGGACTTCGTGCAGCTCGCCCCGCGTCCGGTGCGTCAGGCCGTCGGGGACGAGCCGGCGCAGCCTGCGCTGCAAGGCTCGGTTCCCGGCGCGCAGCCGATCGTCGCCCTCACCCGCGGTGGCTGGGCGAACCCGGTCGGGCTGCAGCGCCCGGGATTGCAGCGCGTGGCGTATTTCCTGGAGAACGGAACACTGCGGCGCGAGTACTGGAACGTCCTCGATCCCACGCTCGCCAGCACGACGAGCAAGCGCAACCTGATGACACACGTCAAGGCGATGACCCTGCGATATCTCGACCAGTCCCATCAGTGGCAGGAGCAATGGCCGCCGGGCACCGCGGTGATCCAGCAGCAGGAATGGACCCTGCGTCAGCGTCCGCTGGCGGTGGAGATCACACTCGACACCGAGGACTGGGGCAAGATCGTGCGCATCATCGAGATCGCCGGGTGAATGGCGTCCCGCAGCGCTCGCGCCACCCTGGCCGTGCGCCGCGCGGCCAGCGCGGCATTGCGCTGCTGGTGGCGATCCTGCTGGTCGCGCTCGGCACCATCATCGCCGCCGCGGTGGCGTACGAGAACGCGCTGAGCGCGCGGCGGGGCACCGCGACCTATGCCTTCGATCAGGCGCTGCTCATCGCCCAGGGAGCCGAGGCGCTCGCCGCCTACGGCCTGCGCCAGATACGGCAGAACGACAAGGACCATACCTATCCCGGGCAGGGCTGGGCCAAGCCCATCGGACCCATCGAGGTGGTTCCGGGCGTGATGCTCGAGGCCTCGCTCGAGGACCTGCAGGGACGATTCAACCTCAACAACCTGGTGAAGAACGACACCACGGCGGACCCGGTGCAATTGCAGGCCTTCACGCTGCTGCTGGCGATGGCAGGCGTGGAGACGAAATGGGCAGGTTACATCGTCGACTGGATCGACGGGAACATCACCCCATCGGTGCCGGATGGCGCGGAGGACAGTGTCTACATGGGCCAGACGCCGCCGTACCGGACAGCCAACCGCTACATCACGAGCGTGAGCGAGTTGCTCGCGCTGCCGGACTTCGGCCGCGATCGCTACCTGAAGCTCGCGCCCTATGTCACGGCGCTCCCCTTTGACACGCCGGTCAACCTGTGCACGGCGCCCGCACTGGTGCTGGATGCGTATCTCGGGCATCAGGACTTCAGCTCCGATGCGGATTCCCTGGCGAAGAACCGCGCCAACGCCCCCGGCTGCTTCCCCACGCAGCGCGACTACGAGGCGGCCTTTGCGGATCCGAAGCTGCTCGCCGAGGTGCGGCCGAAGATCGCGCAGGTCTCGAGCTACTTCCGCCTGACGAGTTTCATCACTATTGGCAGCGCGGAATTCAACTTGTACAGTCTTCTGTATCAGGATCAGAGCAGCGTGCGTCCCATCCTGCGCAGCTTCACGCCCGACTGATGATATGACGGTATCCGCCCATGGCTGACTGGCTGCTGCTGCGCCTGCCACGCGCCGCCGGGGAACCGGCATCCTGGCTCATCGCCGATGCGCGCGGTGCGCCGGCAGGTCCTGCGCAAAGCGGTCCGTTGACGCTCGCGGCCGCGCGCGCCCCGGGACGGCGCGTGTGCGCACTGGTGCCCGGCGCGGATGTGCTGCTGGCGGAGCCGGAGATCCCGGTCAAGGCCGGCGCGAAGCTGCAGCAGCTCGTGCCGTACGCGCTCGAAGAGCAGCTGGCCGATGACATCGACGATCTGCATTTCGCCATCGGCAAGCGTGCCGGGGACTCCGCGCGCGCGCCGGTCGCAGTGGTAGCGCGCGCACTGCTCGATGAGTGGCTGGCGACCCTGCGCGCGAGCGGCCTCGAGCCCGAGGCGATCTACGCCGACAGCGAGCTGCTGCCGCACAATCCGGGCCAGGCGGTGGTGCTGCTGGAAGAGGACGCGGTGTTGGTACGCTCGCCCGGCGCCTGCCCGGTGACGCTGCCCGCGGATGCGCTGGGGGAAGCGCTCGAGATCGCGCAGTCAGGCGCGCAGGCGCCGCCGAGCGGCGCGCGCGGCCTCATTCTGTACACCGGAGCGGCGGAGTGGCAGCGGCATTCCGCGCAGATCGAAGCGGCGCGCGCCCGATTCGACGGCATCAAGATCCAGCTGCTCACCGGCGGACCCCTGGCGCTGTTCGCGCAGCAACTGCCGGCGGCGACGCCGATCAACCTGCTGCAGGGCAGCTACGCGCCGACGGCCGCGCGCGCGGTCGGACTCAAGGCCTGGCGGGTGGCGGCGATCCTGCTCATGTCTCTCGTCAGCCTGCACCTCGCGGGCAAGATCGGCGAGCTGCAGCTGCTGAAGAATCGCGAGCGCCAGCTCGATGCTTCGATTCGCGACACCTTCCACGCGGCCATGCCCGGCGATCCGAACACCCTCGATGCACGCCGCCGCATGGAGCAGCGCCTGAACACGGCGCGCGGGGCCGGCGGCGGGCTGCTGCCCGCGCTGCAGGCGCTGGCGCAGGCGCGCGATGCCACTCCCGGCATGAGCGTGCAGGCTCTGCAGTTTCACGGCGGCGCGCTCGACATGAAACTCTCCGCTCCGGATGCCGCGAGTCTCGACCGCGTCAGCCAGGCGCTGCGCAACAGCGGCTGGCAGGCCGACCTCACGGGCGGCGGCAACGCCCCCTCGGGCTACGAGGGACACATCCAGGTGCGCGCCGGCGGCACCTAGTGGACTGAAGCCATGAAGCTGGCGCTCCATTCACTGTCGCTCGATTCCGTCGCGGCCCTTCCCGAGCGCGAGCGGCGCTTGGCTCTGGGGGGCCTCGCGCTCGCGGCGGCGATCCTCGTCTTCGGCGTGGTGATTCCCCTCGATCGCAGCGTCGCGCATGCGCACGAGCGGCTTGCCCGCAAGCGCGCCGATCTGACCTGGATGCAGGGCGTCGCCCTCGAGCTCGCCGCCTCGGCGCCACCGCCGGCGTCCACGGGTGAATCGCTGCTGGTGATCATCGACCGTTCGGCGCGCGAGTCCGGGTTGGCGGGCGCGCTCGAGGGCAGCGAACCGGGCGGTCCCGGGAGCCTGTCGGTACGGCTCGCCAAGGCGCCCTTCGACAGCCTGGTCGGCTGGCTCGCCCGTCTCGCCCAGCAGAACGGCGTCAGCGTGGAGTCGGCCACCATTGAAAAGACCGATACGCCCGGGCTGGTGAACGCCGCCATCGTCCTGCATTCGGGTTGAAGTGAGGCGAGGAATCTGGATCGCACTGCTGGCGGCGGTCGCTTTTGCGGCCATTCTCCTCGCCCGCATGCCGGCTGCCTGGATCATCCCGGCGGGCGGCGTGCGCGGCGCCTCCTGCGCCGGCGTCGATGGCTCGCTGTGGAGCGGAGTCTGCACCGCCCTCACGGTGCAGCGCACGCCGGTAGGGGATGTCAGCTGGGAGCTGCACCCGGGGCGGCTGCTGCTCGGTGAGCTCGCCGCCCACATCGCTGTCACGCACGGCGCGGGCAACCTCGATGCGGAGGTGGAGCTTCGCTTCGGCCAGCGCGTCACGGTACGCCAGGCGCGCGCCGACCTGCCGCTCGATCCGGCGCTGATCCCGGGGCTCCCGGCGGCTCTGCACGGCCGCGCGCACCTGGATCTCGCGCTGGCGCAGTTCGAGCACGGCGTCATCACCGCGCTTCAGGGGCGCATCGAGGCGCGTGACCTGGAAGATCGCTCAGGTGCGGCGACGCCGCTGGGCAGTTACCTGGTGACCTTCCCCGGAGGCCCGGGCGAGCCGACCGGGAAACTGCGCGACCTCGACGGCCCACTCGCCGTCGAGGGCACGCTGCGCCTGACGCGTCAGCCGGGCTTCGAGCTCGAGGGGCTGGTCGCGGCGCGCGCCGGCGCCACGCCCGAGCTCGTCAACAACATCCGCTATCTCGGCTCCCCGGACGCCACCGGCCGGCGGCCGTTCTCCGTCGCCGGGACGTTCTGACCCGTTGCACCTGAGCGCACGGCGCCTCGAGCGAGGGGCGCCGCGCCCTCGCGCTCAGGCCGCGAGCACGCCCTTCGCCTTGGCGGTATGCGTTGCGATCAGGTCCATCAGCGCCGGCGACAGGCAGTCGTAGGGCTCGAGACCGAGCTCCTTCAACCGCGCGCGCACGGCGCCCATCTGCTCGGGCTTGGCACCGGACTCGATGATCGAGGAGACAAACGCTGCGAACCGCGGCTCTTCCCAGCCCTTCTCCTTCGACAGCTCGACGTGAATGAAGTCGAGCCCATGGAACGGGTGGCCCTTGTTCTCGATGCGGCCGTACAGGTGAACGCCGCATCCGGTACAGGCGTAGCGCTGGATCGTCGCACTCGGGTCGACGATCTTGAGCTTCTGGCCGTTGGCCGTGACCGCGAGCTTGTCCCGCGCCACCACCGCGACCACCGAAAAGAGCGCGCCCTTGGGCTTCCAGCACTTGGTGCAGCCGCACGCATGATTGAACGCCACGTTCGCCCCGATGCTGACCGTGACCGGCATCTGGGCGCACTTGCAGGTCAGGGTGCCGCCGGCGAAATTGGGATTACCCTTCTTTACGCCGTTGTCAACGGAGGGGTGAATTGAAACTGCCATAAGTCCTGCCTCGCTTGAAAGTTCCGCCATGAAAACCCGCTTCGCCAGCGTTTACTGGCCCGCGTCGGCCGGGCCTTTCGGCGGCGCCCGTGCGCCGCCCTCGTCATGAGTCGCCTCGCGCTCGCGAGCCACTATCGCGAGCCCTGTCGGCACCGCGCGTGCCAGCCCATGCCGGTGCATCTTGCGGTACAGCGTTCGCCGGCTGAGATGCAAGCGCGAGGCCGCGGCACTGATGTTCCAGTGGAACGCTTCGAGCGTCCGGCGCAGCGCGTCGCATTCGGCGCTGCCGAGCACGTTCTCGACGTCTGCTTCGGCCGGGCTGCCGGACTCCATCGTCGGCTCCTCGGGGCGCGTGGCGCCGGTGAGCCAGCTGTCGTTGAAATCCGCGAGCGTCAGGCGATTGCTGCTGCGCAGCGCCAGCATCGTGCGCACCACGTTGCGCAGCTGGCGTACGTTGCCCGGCCAGGAATACCTGGCCAGTCGCTCGAGCAGCGCCACATCGATGTCAACCGCGTTCTCGGTTCCGGCTTCCGTGCGCACCAGCTTGCGGATCAGATCCGGGATATCCGCGCGCTGGCGCACCGGGGGCATGCGCACGGTGATGCCGTTCAGGCGATAGTACAGGTCGTCGCGGAACTGCCCCTTGGCGATCAGCTCCACGGGATCGTGCTGTGTCGCGCTGATGATGCGCACGTCGACCGGAATCGCCTTGGTTCCACCCAGCGGCAGCACCTCGCGGTCCTCGATGACGTTCAGGAGGCGCGCCTGCAGTGGCAGCGGCATGTCGCCGATCTCATCGAGGAACAGCGTGCCGCCGTTTGCCTGCAGGATGCGGCCCACGCTGCCGTCGCGGGCGGCGCCGGTGAACGCGCCGGGTTTGTGGCCGAACAGCTCGCTCTCGATCAGCGGCTCGGGGATGGCGCCGCAGTTCACCGACAGGAACGGCTTCTCGGCGCGGCGGCTGGCGGCATGGATGGCGCGCGCGCAGTACCCCTTGCCGGTGCCGGTTTCCCCGAGCAACAGCACCGAGATGTCCCGATCGATGACGCGGCGCAGGACTTGCACGCTCTGCTGCATCACCGGATCGGTGGACTGCAGGCACTGCAAGGGGTCCGACTCCGCCGTGCGCGCAATGCCGGCCGCGCTCCCGGCAGTGCCGGCCGAAGGGAGCGCGCGGCGCTGCGATTCCACCGGCGCCTGCACCATCGCGAACCACGGCCGCCTTCCCAAGGGCGACGGCAGGGGCTCGGGCCGGAACCTGTGGCGCGCGGCCAGCTGCAGCAGGGTCGCGAGGGGGGTCTCGAAGACGCGGTCCACGCGCTGCCCGCACAGGGCCTCGTGATCGCGAAATCTCAGCAGCTCCAGCGCACTGCGGTTGGCGCCCTTGATGGTGCCCGCCTCATCGAAGGCGACCACGCCCTCCCCGGGCGTGCTGACGAATTCCGCACAGCGGTGGAAGCGCAGCACGTAGTAGTCCCGGCACGCACTGAGCAGTGCGCGGTTCTCCACGTTCTGCGCCGCCATGTCGACCAGCGCCAGCGTATGGGTCTGCGCATTGGCGGAAGCGCCCGAAATGTCCAGCGCGGCGAGCAGCTGCCCGCGCATGTCGAAGATCGGGGCCGCGGAGCAGGTCAGCTGGATGTTCTGGGCGAGGAAATGCTCGGCGCGGTGTATGACGATCGGCCGTTGCGTCGTCAGGCAGGTCCCCATGCCGTTCGTGCCCAGTTCCTGCTCGCTCCACACTACGCCTTCGCGGAACCCGCAGCGGCGCGCCGTGGCCGCAAAACCGGGATCGCCGACGTAGCTGAGGATGACGCCATCGCGATCGGTCAGCATGATGCTGTACTGGGAGTGCAGCAGGAGCTTGCCGAGGCTTTCCATCTCGATGCGCGCAATCGGCAGCACGGCGCCGATGCGCTGCCTGCGTGCCAGCAGGTCGGCATGCTCGACGCTGTTCGGCCGCTTGCTCTGATAGGGGTCCAGCGCGTAGGTCGTGAGACAGCGGCTCCACGAGCGCCGTATGACCTCATCGATCGGCAGCCCCGCCCGGTGTCCGGCGATGACACTGCGAATCAGGTCCGCGTGGCTCTGGGTGCTCAATCGCGTTTGCATGGTGGCGTCCCCCGAACGCTCGTCCGGGCCCCCCTGCGTCGGCGCCCTGAGCATTCTCACCCATCCGTGACATGAGTGCTCCATGCGAGAGGCTACTGCAAACGGCCCGTCGCCGACAGCACCGCGCATTGCTGCAGTGCGTAACCGCCGGTTTTCGACGCGTCCCGCCAAAGTTGAAGCTCCGATTCAGAAGCGGATGACGGAGCGAATGACCTTGCCCTCGTGCAGCAGGTCGAACGCCCGGTTGATCTCCTCGAGCGGCAGCACCTCGCTGACCATCTGGTCGATCTTGATCTCCCCGCCGAGGTAGCGCTCTACGAACCCGGGCAGCTGCGAGCGGCCCTTTACGCCGCCGAACGCCGAGCCGCGCCACACGCGGCCGGTGACCAGCTGAAACGGGCGGGTATGGATCTCTTCGCCCGCGCCCGCGACGCCGATGATGATCGACTCCCCCCAGCCCTTGTGGCAGCACTCGAGCGCGGAGCGCATGACGCTCACGTTGCCGATGCATTCGAAGGAGTAGTCGACCCCGCCGTCGGTCATGTCGATGATGACCTGCTGGATGGGCAGGTTGTGGTCCTTGGGGTTGATGCAATCGGTGGCGCCGAGCGATCGGGCCATCGGGAATTTCTCGGGGTTGGTGTCGACGCCGATGATTCGCCCGGCCTTGGCCATCACCGCCCCCTGCACCACCGACAAGCCGATGCCCCCCAGCCCGAACACCGCGACGGAGGAGCCCGGTCGCACCTTGGCGGTGTTCAGCACCGCGCCGATGCCGGTGGTGATGCCGCAGCCGAGCAGACAGACCTTGTCGAGCGGCGCCCGTGCATTCACCTTCGCGACCGCGATTTCGGGCAGCACCGTGTACTCCGAGAAGGTGCTCGTGCCCATGTAGTGCAGCACGGGTTTGCCTCCCGTGGAGAAGCGCGTGGTGCCGTCGGGCATGAGTCCCTTGCCCTGCGTGGCGCGGATCTTCTGGCACAGATTGGTCCGCCCTGAGCGGCAGAACTTGCACTCGCCGCATTCGGGTGTGTAAAGAGGGATCACGTGGTCGCCGGCCCGCACGCTCGTGACACCGGCTCCCACCTCCTGGACGATGCCTCCGCCCTCGTGGCCGAGAATCGCAGGGAACAGACCCTCCGGGTCGCGCCCGGACAGTGTGAAGGCGTCGGTGTGGCAGACCCCGGTCGCGACGATCTTGACCAGGACCTCGCCGGCCTTGGGGGCGGCCACGTCCACTTCCTCGATCGATAATGGCCGGCCGGCAGCCCAGGCGACCGCGGCTCTGGATTTCACTGTGGGATCTCCTCGCTCGGATGAGTGGTGCGCCAGCGCTTAGCTACTAGCATTCCGCGTGCCAGCGCCCGCGCGGCCGGGAACCTCCTTTCTCTGCAGTGACTTGCCGCAGCTTCGCGCGCGGCCGCGGTGCGCGGCACGTGAGCGGCGTGCGCCGCGCGTGCCACAGGATGCCAGATCTGGCGCACAAGGCGCGGCCACTAGCGAGTGGGCGACACCGCTTCAGGCGGCTGGCCGAACTTGTTCTCCGGCGCCCCGTGAAAGTTGGAACGGACGAAGGCGAGTATCCGCCACAGCTCGTCGTCGGTCGCTACGATCAGGCCCATCGGCGGCATGGGCGCGACCACGTTCTCCTGGGCGATGCGGCTGTAGCCCTTGCTCTGCAGTACGTCACTGCCGAGCGTAACCAGCCGGAAGAGCGTGTCGTCATCCCCGCCATACACCCAGGCGTCGTTGATCAGAGGCGGGCAAATGCCACCGCCTCCATTGCCGCCGTGGCAGCCGTTGCAGCCGTAGCGCATGTACAGCTTGTGCCCGGCCTCCACGATCGCCGCGTTGTCGTCGGTGTAGGGATTCTTCAGCTGCCCCTTGGGCGTCGCCTCGACGCGATCCGCGGGCTTCAGGGTGTTGGCGGGGGCCGGGGGGGGCGGTTGCGCCGGTGGTGATTGGGGCGGCGCTGGTAGCTGCGCCGGCGGCGCCTGGGGCTCGTCGGCGTTCAGGGCCGGGAACGCGAGCAGGAAGATACAGCCGAGCAGTGCGCGCATTCAAAGACCCACCCCTTCATCGGCGATCACAGTGAGGCGCGCGGGACGTGCGTCTGCGTCAGCTCGCCGGCGAGGGCTGCTGCTCGAGCAGCTTCATCACCGCCTGATAATCCCTCGCCCGCGCAATCGACAGCGCCGTCTCGCCGGTCTCGCTGCGGGCCTCCACGTTCGCACCCGCCTGGACGAGCAGTGCGACGAGCTCCGGCTGGTTGGCGGCCGCCGCGATCATGAGCGCCGTGATGCCGCCCTGATTGCGGGCATTCACGTCCGCTCCCCGTTTGAGTAGCACCTGGGCGGCGGTCCTGGAATGCTGGGCGACCGCCAGCATGAGCGGCGTGTACCCGCCCGCCCCCACCGGGCGATTGACGTCAGCCCCCGCCTCGATGAGTGCCAGCGCGGCTGCATCCTTGCCGCCGCTCAAGGCGATGCCCAGCGGCGTGAGCTCACCCGCGCCGGCGGCGTCAGGGTCTGCGTGCTGCCTGGCCAGCAGGGTGACGATCGCGCCGTCGTTCACCCAGGCGGCCGTCATGAGGGGCGTCCAGCCGTCGCGGTCGGGCACCGCCACCCCGGCGCCGTGCGCGAGCAGGTAGCGGACCAGG
>Ga0209804_1000614_pt1 | contig 27716 bp, 30 predicted proteins | sample GraSoiAngelo_139_FD_185896 | JGI IMG/M metagenome (GOLD analysis project Ga0209804, IMG submission 185896) | Grasslands soil microbial communities from the Angelo Coastal Reserve, California, USA - 14_0929_12_20cm (SPAdes) (version 2) | ecosystem: Environmental > Terrestrial > Soil > Grasslands ... | reverse complement strand
CGGGTTACCCGCCTTGTCGGTAATCAGACCTCGAAAATCAAAGAAGCCATTTGTCTGTGCTTCAGCGTGGGAGAGTCCCCCGGCCGGTACGGTTTGGAGATTGCCGCCGTTGGGGGCCTGCACTTGGCGCGTAGATTCCCAATTGCCAAAGAAGAACAGTTTGTTCTTCATGATCGGCCCCCCCAGCGACCCGCCGAACTGGTTAAACACGTTTAGCGGAATGCGGAAGCTGGAGGGGTTGAAGTAATTCAACGCGGAGAGGGCATTATCGGTGTGGAACTCGTGCAGTTGTCCATGCAGCTTGTTCGTGCCTGATTTGATCTCGACGTTCACGGCGGCTCCTCCTACCATTCCCTGTTCGGCGTCGAAGGAGTTGGTGGTTACGTTCACCGCGTCAATCGCGTCAACCGAGGGCACATAAGCGATATTGGCCGGCAGCCAGGGATAGGCGTCCTGAACCCCGTCGATTCTCGTGTTGTTGCCCTGCGAGGACTGGCCGTTGACGTTACTGCTCATGGCGCGCTGCGGGTTCCCTGCGGCAGAATTGTTCTCGAGGGGCAAGGTTGCGCCTGGAATGATTCTGTACAATGCCTGAAAGTTCCTGCCTTCGGAGGAGATAGCCGGGAGCACGGAAATTTGAGTCGTGTTCAGGTCGGTGTGCACGTCGGACTTGTCCGTTTGCAGCAGCGGCGCCTCCGTGGTTACCGTAACGCTCTGGGTCGCTTGCGCTAGGTTGAGCTGCGCATCGACACGTTGCACCGCGTTGGCGGTGACCACCACATTCGGCGTTTCCTGGGTGGCGAATCCCGGCGCTGAGATCGTCACTTTGTACGTCCCAGGCAGCAGAGTAGTGAACCGGTAAATCCCGGTCGGATCGGTGGTCGCCTGCTGGGTGACAGCGGTTCTCAGTTCCGTCGCCTGCGCCTTGGCGCCAGGGATGGCGGCGCGGCTCGGGTCGGTGACTGTGCCGGTCAGCGATCCATAAAGCACTTGGCCATCACTGCTCAGGCAAAGCGCGCTGACCAACAACACGGTTCCGAGGACTGTCTTTAGTTCGAATATCGAACTATTACTTTGCACGAATGCTAACGAATGTCTCGACATAGTTAACCTCTGCTTTCTTCCGGCACCCGGGTCGGGGCAACGCGGTGCTCGTGGCCAGCGCCGTTCACAGTCTCTCCTGCTCTACATCGATGAGCTACTTCTACTTGGTTGAAGGATTGCTGCTGTCGCGCACCAAGGAGGTGGACAATGATGGGGCGATGAATACCACGAGTGGTCTCGCGGGTGGCTAACTTCAGCGTCATTGGAGTCGCTCTGACGCATACCAGTTGCGCAATTGGAACCCCGTGGTGAAGCGAGCCCCCGTTAATTCGAGGGCCGAACTATATGCGGCACAGGGAGCCTTGTCAAGGCGGCGTTTGCCAGAACCTGGAGACACCCCGTCCCTGACCAATCGAGGTAGGTTGCGTAATCCAGATGAGCCGAAGATTTGCCTCCATTCAGTGGGGACGCGGTTCGGAAGGAATGGCGTACAACCTTACTCTGTAGATACGGTGCTGATGGGGATCCATCAACAGCTGCCTACCCTGGTTGCTTTGATCTCCGTTAAGACGCTTCTCTATTGTCCATTGTCCGGCATGACGCGAGACTTGCTCAACACTCTCGATGCCGGCGACCCCCGAGTCGACATCGGGGTGCGCGCAAAACTGACCGTAAGACCGCTGCCGGCAATGTAAAACTCCTCCGCACCCGTCTCGATGATCAGCATCGCGCCATCATCGGCCAGGAGGGTCTTAACCGGCCAAGAACGCGAGAGCGTGGCCTCAAAAAGATATCCTCCCAGTGCAACGATTTGCGTTGGCCGTGGGCTCGCAGAATGCGGAACCAAACCGCGGGTCGAGTCGCTTGCTTGCGCGGACAGCAAGAGATCAGCAAGACTATCGAGCAGGTCGTACACCTGCATCATCGCGGGTTCACTCTGGTCATTCTGCGGCGCCCGCAGGCTATCGATGCCGAAGGGAGAAAAGCCAAATGCCCGTGTTTCGCCGTACGCGTAGTACGCGTTGTAGGGAGCGCTTTCCATCCGCGCCTCAGGGATGAAGATGGGATTCCCTGGAATTTCATACCGCTGCACCCAGTATTCGAAATTAGGCCAATAGATGTCGGGCGAATAGAAATCGACACTGGGCGCCGCTGCGCGATAGACCTCCAGATAATAGGGATGCGGGCCTCCGCTCGGATACTCGCCCGCCTTCTCGAGTGGGGCAGGGAGTTGCGCGTTAACATACATCGGCAGCGCATATTCCCGCTTGCCCGCATGGGCTACGGCCTCGATGTAAGTTGCATAGTTCCAGGCCATAAATACTTCATTTGCCGCGTCTCCAAACACTTCCTTCCAGGTACGGCCGTGCTCATGGAAGTGCGACGACAGCACGGGCGAGAGCTGTAACCGTTTTGCCTGCAGACTACGGACCAGCGTCTCGGGAACCGGCGCGCGGAACTGCCGATTGGCTTCGGCAGAGCGGTCGCGGCCCCATCCCAGGTAGCCGACTTCATTTTCAACCTGGATCATGAGCACGGTCTGCTGCTCAGAATCCTTCTCGCGGACGTGGCGCATCAAGGACGCGAAGGCGCGGCTGTCGCACCGGCGAGCTTCCGACGAGAGGGTCGAAAGAATCTGCAGCGGCGCTCCATCAGCACCCTGAGCACGCGGAAACCGCCTTACGTCCGATTTCACCCACGATGGCGCGTAGTTCGAGAAAGCATTTTTCCAACTGCCGAACCACAAGATCACCAGGTGCACGTTGTGCTGCCGCGCGATCTCGATCCAATGATCAAGGATGCTGAAGTCAAAGCTGTCTTCCTTCGGTTCGATCTGCTCCCATGCTACCGGCATGAGGATGGTATTGACGTGGATGCGGGCCAGGTTTGGGATGAGCACGTCAGCTTGGGCTGCCGTGCCGGCGGAAGAATTGCCGAGTTCGCCTCCGAGAATTAGGAAAGGTCGGCCGTTGACGATGAGCTGCCCGGACCCATCCTTCATCTGTAGGTGCGGCAGTTCTCCAGCATGCAGGGTCTGGGTGACGATGAGAAGACAAGCAAGAAGCGTGGCCCGTAACTCGATCTTCAGTTGCTGGCCCTCCAGAAGGAACTCATGTTACCCGAGGTTGCACGCTCAAGGTGAGCTGAGATGGCGGCGCCCCTGGGCGGGGACGCGTCCAGTTATCCGAGTACTCTCACTTGAATCAAAGCAGCGGGAGATCAGACCGTCTGGTGACAGCCCAGGTAAAAACCTGACCTGAGAGGGGATGTAGTGCAACAGAACCTGACGAAGGCGGGCCTTGCCGGTCGGTTCTGCCTGTGCGAACTACATCGACCGACTGCTCCAGTTCTTGCAGCCGTGCCTGCGCCGGTTGAGTGCCGACAAACTGGCGCCGGCGTTCGACGAATGGGGCAAAATGCTTCTGTAACACCAGCCCAGCCGTGCCGCGCAAGCGGGCGATGCTCGGTTCCGCCGCCGGCCGGATACGCGGCGGTTTTCCGACCAGGACTGAATTCGCCACCTCGGCTTCAATCACCGGCCCCAAACGATTCCACAAGCGCGTGAACTCTCCTACAAACACCGCTTCCTCGGGGGAGAGAGACGGGCAATTATCGTCCGCATTCCACGCCCGATCGCATGGGCCATGGAATCCAAAGCTTTACCGGCAAGCGTGTATCCGCCTTCGGCGAGTGACAGCAGGTCCTTGAAGCTTGGGCCATTCGGGGCTGGGTTGGATTGCGCTCTTTAGGCGAGCCGTCCATAGTGTAGCGAAGCTTTCTTGCCACCTCTTCCCTTCCGCTTCCCTTCCCCCCAGCTAGACGGGACACTCAGGGATCTGTTGCTGGGGTTATCGCCTTATTGCCTGTGGCTCGTGAAAAATCAGGAAGGCAGCGGGGGAATTCGATTCAGTATTTCACTGTGTCAAGTGACGTAAGATTGTCGACTCGGCCGTGAGTCATGTGCTCGCCCCCTCACAGTACCAGGCTTTCTTAGCTGCAGTACACTTTCGGTGCACAAACTCTTCCTCTGCCACAGCTTACGAGACATTCCATGGGTCAACAACATCAAGACCGCAGTCTTTGAAGTCCGCAACGTTGCGAGTCGCGAGCTTAGCCCCTCGGACTTGGGCGATGGCCGCTATCTGCGCATCGGCGTGGCTGATAGGTCGGCCGAGCGCACGGCGGTGAGCGGCGATTTTGGAAAAAACGCGGGCTGCATCGCGCTCGAACCCGAAGATCTGCCCCGCCAGATCCTCGGAAAAAACCGCTTCCGCGGCTGCCAAGAGCCCCTCGCGACGCTTGCCCTTGGTGAGCAACTCAATTCCATAGAAGATTTCTGCCTCAGTAATTGATGTCGTAAAGAGTTCTGTTGCTGGTTGTCTCGCAACCCACGCCAGAACCCGAGCAGAGGGCTTGAGTCTCATCAGCTCTGAGAACACATTCGTATCGAGAACGATCATTCGGCAAATTCCGGAGCCTGACGCACAGCGTCTCGTCGGGGCAACTCAAGTTCAAGACCGCCAAACTCTGCGAATCGTCTATGAATGGTCTCCGCCAGGTTTCTCTTTACCGGTGAGGAAACGGTCAGGGCTGAGCGCAAAATCTCCCTGGCCTCCTCCTCCATCGAACGTCCATGATGGGCAGCACGCACCCTCAATCGGGTCTTAGTTTTCTCGTCGAGTTGTCGAATGGTTAATGTCGCCATGCTGTCAATGCTATCAATGCTATCATTGCTAGCTATGAATGCAAAGCGGAAATCTGCGTTCGGACTGGCTTTTTCGCTCCCCGGCCGGGCAGACTCCGTTTCGTACCTTTCGGTGTACACCTAATTGAATCCGCCCGGGCGCGCCTCTTTCCGAGTACATGCAAAGTAAAAAGACTGAAACTGGCCTCAAAAACACAGATCGTCTGGATCTGGCTTTTCATGCGTTGGAATTTCTTAAGGTGGAGATCGCCGCTGAAAGATCGGCAATCAGATCGTCAGGGCTCTCCAGCCCGATACTAAACCTGAGGAGCCGATCACCGTACGTCCCTGCGTTGGGAGACTCTGCTAAGTCGGGCAATGCAACGAGACTGGTCACTCCGCCCCAGCTGTAGCCGATACGGAAGAGCTTCAGACGGTCGACGAACGCGCATATGCGAGTGCGATTGATAGGAGGTCGAAACACGACGGAGAACACTCCGGACGATCCTGAGAAGTCTCGGACCCACGCATCATGCCCTGGGCACGACACGAGTGCCGGATGCAGTACGATGGCGATCTCTTCCCGTGCTGCCAGCCATCGTGCGATGGTCAACGCTGAGCTCTCGATGACCGAGAGGCGAACAGCGAGCGTTTGCAGGCCTCTCAGGGCGAGACTGCAGTCGTCCGGCGATGTGGCCATCCCTAAATCCTGTAATGTGGAGCCTACCCGCTGATACACGGTCTCGTCTCGCACACTCACAGATCCGAGCAAAAGATCGCTGTGCCCGCCTACGTATTTCGTGAGAGCTTGAACCACCACGTCAACGCCGTGGTGGAACGCATCAAAGAGCACGCCTGCTGCCCAGGTGTTATCGAGCGCTACCGTCACCCCCTTGCGGTGAGCCGCTTTCACAATTGCGGGGACGTCCTGGACTTCCATCGTCAAGGAACCCGGGCTCTCGCACCAGACCAACCGCGTGCTCGACTTGATAAGCTCTTCGATAGAGGCGCCAATCAACGGCCGATAGTACTCCACCTCCACACCATGCCGACTAAGCACACGGTTCGCGAAGGCACGGCTCGGTCCATAGATACTGTCCGGCACCAGCACGTGCGCACCAGACGCAGTGTACGACAGATAAACAACCGCAATGGCCGATTGTCCACCTGGTGTGATGAAGCATCTATGTGCACCGTCGAGCGCGGTGAGTCGTCTGGCTAGTGTGAGGGTAGTCGGCGTGCCGTACGTCCCGTACGTATAGGGCACGTCGTCGTGGTTCCACGTATCGACCATGTCAGAAGCACGGCTGAACAGAGTCGTTGATCCCCGAAATACAGGTGTAGCTAGCGAACGAAATCCCTCGGGAACAGAAACGTCTGAGTGAATGAGTCGCGTTCTCCAGTCTTGTCCCATGGTGCTTCTCCAGTCCGGTCCATTCGTGTGCGCCCGGAGATGCCGGGCTTCCGATATTATCCTCGCCCATTCACTAGACGAGCTACGTCCGAAGGCGGTGTGTCAGGGATGTCCCGCGGTAGTCAACAAATAGCCGGCTGCAACCAGGCGACGTGGTTGTGATTGCCAATCTTGACCCGCGATTAGGGCAACGCGGCATGAGACAGAAGTGTTCTTAACCTCATCGTTGATTGATTTCTTGGTGGGTATCCGCTTGACCCACCAGGTCGCAATCGCCGGGGCCAGTGTCAAACCGAAACCACAATCCGTAGGGGTTGGGTGAGTGAAGCGTATACCCATCGATTTCTTTTACCAGAGCACGAACTACCACTGCGGTTCGCTGCTCCCTCCCAGTATCTTTAATCATTTAGGGGACAAGCTCCTACTAGCCCAAGCCCGAGACCGAGGTTTCAGTCTCTGCCGGTTTCCTGGCCCAGAGCCCGAAATCTCCTCAGAGGAGCGGTAACCGCGCTCATATGCCCGATTCGAGATCATATACGCTCAGCTCACTTGATAACCAGCGGGTGGGAGCTGGGGGGCTGCTGCAAGGACAGTACAGCATGAATCGCTCCAGCGACCCGTGAACGAGGGGTACTAGAGAGGCGCCGTTCTCGTAGGGGACAAAATCTAGTTAGATAGCGGAGGTGACGCTTCGCGCATTCCACGCACTGGCGAACTCGAGGCGTCATGATGTCCTGGCGCGTTTATTGAGCGTGCTCCGCGAATGTGGTGATAGGCGAGGGACGCGGCTGGCTTGTGCGTTCCGATCATACGCCAACCGGTAACAACGTGGTCGCCCGCTAGCCTAGCGATGATCCGTTCCGTCTCAAAACGCAAATCGGGAAGAGCTTCGAAATACATTGCGAGAATCTGTCTGACACCTTCCGGCGTGTAAATCGGGGGGCGGGAAACGCCCCTGGCATGGCGTGATGCAAAATCGCGCCGCATCGGCTTTCAACCTGCTGTCGTCATGACCGCTCAACAAGTCGGCAGCGTAAGGTCCGAGCAATGCTTGGACCGGCTTTGAGGGAATCAGGCGCAGCCTTACACCAGCACCACTAGCCCATCGTCTCAGAAAGACCAAAACGCCCAAGCCGCGAGCGTCAGCCCGGTCGACTCCGGTCAAATCAAGTACGAAAGCTGGTCATTCTTTTGAGAAATAACCGTGTTGTATAGATGCCAGGCATCTTCGGCCGCAACGAGCCTGCCCCGACATCGCAAGAATGTCTGCCCTCCAGAGCTTTCCGTTATTACATCCAGCATGCCATCCTCAAGAGGGAGGCATCGTTGTGCTGTTGAAGGTTTCCGTTCTCTGCGGTTCTACCCCAGTGTGATGTAATTACAGAATTGAAGACTCAAAGAGTTTACCTGGGGTTCGGGGAGCCTTGCCGAGCGCCCAGAAGACAGCCAATGGACGCAGCAGCATCCCTGAGCCTCAAAAAAGCCGTCGACACAGTACACAAGTTCCCATGATCTCCGATCGACTTCCGCCACCGGCGGCCTAGCTCCGCATGTTGTTAAAGAGAGTCTTCAGTGGCTCCTTGTCAACCAGCACTCCTTGCTCCTCCATGCTGTCGCTAAAGCTGTCGGCGAGAAGCGGGAGGACGTTTCGTTCGATGTACTCCAGGACTTTGTTGCCATCCTCGATCCATATTGCGGTGATTTCGCTACTCTGGATATCAGAGTAGCGAAATCAAGGGTTGGCTGATCCGGTTACCGCGGGGATATGATCCTACCTTAAGGCTCAAAGAGGAAGAACCCGTTCAACCAGATCGCCTTAGCTCAGAATCGGAACATAATGCCGGCGGATGGCTGTGCAGTGTGTGTAATGGTGTTCGTGTTCAACGTCGTGAGACCAAAGTCTGGGGCGCTGTACACCAGACCGCGATACTCGGCTCGCAGGGAGACATGTTTGACAATCGGGAAGTCAGCACCACCTCCATATGCGAACACGCCGGTAGCTTGCCGTTGAGCTCCCGGCACGGTTCCGAATCTGTTGTTCGTGGGATCGAATACTAACGCTCCGCCCTCGGCTAGAAGGTAAGGGCTGAACCTTAGCCGGGCCGGTGTGGGCAACTTGATCACGAAGCCGCCCGTCGCCTGGTGAACATTCGCCTGGATTCTGGACAGACCAGTGGGAGCAAAGAACTCCTGGGTATTACGATTGTAGCCGTAGACAGTCTCTGCCGCGAGCCAGCGATTGAAGTGGTATCGGTAGCCCACGAGGAAACCTCCGGTGTCGGTGCCGCGTTGCAGGGTGCCATTACCGGTAGAGTCCTTCGTGAAGGAGCCAGTGCCTTGCAGACTGATTTCTGAATGACTCTCCTGAGCTGCAACAACTGCTGACAGCAGAAGAATGGCGCTCAGCGAGAGAAGTGCTCTTCGCCACATAAAATTCCTCCCTGAATTCGAGTCGAATGGCGGCGGTGCCGCTCCCGCACCTGAACTGCATCAGTCCTGCCAAACCCGGAGACTTGACGTGAAAGAGCGCAAGTGGTTGATTGGGTGACTCGTTTACCGGCGAACAGCAGATTAGGAACGGAGAGACCTGTCGGCTCTTTCGACAGGTTTTCGACAAATGTCGGCAAGTCGTGACACTTTCGTCGCATCCTTTGCTGCCGCCCTTCATCAGATAGAGCAAGCCTCGCTCGATGGTTGTATTGTGCGGTTAAGTAAGTGTTAGTTGTTGTGAGCAATTCGAGCACCTGTGACCATGCTCGCAGTCGATTCATTAACACCCGAAACGCAGGCCGGCCGCTATGAGGGGTTGCTGCGGGCAGCCAATGCCATCGCTGCATGCCGCGATTGCGACGCGGCCGCCGACCGCCTCACCTGCGAACTCCACAAAATTCTTGCCTTCGATTATCTCCAGCTTGTTGCCTTCGAGCGTGACACAGGCAAGGTAGCGTGGCAGTTCACGGATGTGCGGGGCACCCGAGAAAAAGCTTCTCTCATCGACCCGTCCGCGCTGTGCGACACAGCCTTCCTTGGGGTGCAAGAGCAGCGGAATCCGCTCGTTATCGCCGACTGGAGCGATGAGACGCGGTTCCCGATCCACAAGCAACTTATGCGCAATCTCGGTATCGCTTCCACTTGCGTGCTCCCGTTGACGAGAGGGCAGCGACAGATTGGCGTACTGAGCTTTGGGAGCTCCGCTGCGAATTCCTATGAAGGGGAAAGCCACTTTCTCTCGCTGGTTGCCGATCAGATGGCTCTAGCGCTCGATGCCGCGGTCAACTTCTATTCCTCTCAGCGAGCCGAGGACCGGCTGAAGCTTATCCTTGATCTGACCAACCGGGTTATCTCCACTCTGGATTTTCCTGAACTCTTGCGGGCCATTTCCGCGAGTGTGCGACAAATCATGCAGTGTGACGCAGCCGCCATCATGTTGCCGGATCTGGGGGGCAAACTACTCCGCGTGCATGCGCTCGATTTCCCGGACAGCAAGGGGTTTTTCACCGAGGATACTGCGATACCGATCGAGGGGACGATGCCAGGCGAAACATTCCAAACCGGGAAGCCCACGGTTCTGAATCGGCTTGATCCGGCCGCAGTCCCACCGGAGATGTACCGCAAGGCTGCCGGCGAGGGAATGAACTCGTTCTGTGATGTAGCCCTCGTCAGCCGCAATCGTCTGCTGGGAGTCCTCGCGGTTGCAAGACAGGATGAGAATGCATTTGATGAGGATGAAGTGGCCTTTCTTTCCCAGGTCGCAAGCCAGGTGGCTATCGCGGTGGAGAACGCTCTGGCATACGGCGAAATCGCGGAACTCAAAGACAAGCTCGCGCAGGAGAAGCTGTATTTAGAAGATGAGATCCGCGGCGAGATGGACTTCGAAGGGATTGTTGGACAAAGTTCGGCTCTTCACTATGTTTTGAGCCTGGTAGAAACCGTGGCGCCCAGCGATTCGACGGTATTGCTGCTCGGCGAAACTGGCACGGGAAAGGAATTGATTGCGCGGGCCATCCATGAGCGCAGCCGGCGCAAGGATCGGACCTTCGTCAAACTCAACTGTGCCGCCATACCCACGGGCCTGCTGGAAAGTGAGCTTTTTGGACACGAGCGCGGCGCATTCACGGGAGCGATCTCGCAAAAAGTCGGCAGGCTTGAACTCGCAGACAAGGGCACACTTTTTCTGGACGAAGTGGGGGACATCCCCCTTGAAATTCAGCCGAAACTGCTGCGGGCCCTGCAGGAGCGAGAGTTTGAACGCCTGGGCAGCACCCGCACCCAACAAGTCGACGTCCGATTAGTGGCAGCAACCAACCGAGATCTGGACAAAATGATCCAAAGCCGTGAGTTCCGCAGCGACCTGTATTATCGGCTCAACGTGTTCCCAATCCACATACCGCCTCTGCGGGAACGCCCCGAGGATATTCCGCTGCTCGTGCGCTACTTCGCCCAGAAATACGGCCGTCGCATGGAGAAGCGGATTGAATCCATCCCCGCTGTTGCCATGAAGAAGCTTGCCAGCTGGCACTGGCCGGGAAACATTCGCGAGCTCGAGAACTTCATTGAGCGCTCGGTGATTTTGACCCACGGCTCGGCGCTGCAGGTGCCCATTGGCGAACTGGGAAGCAATGGTAAAACCGCTCCTGCGGCGGGCACTTGGGAAGCCCATGAGCGCGACGAAATTCTGCGCGTCCTCAAAGACACTAAGGGCCGCGTTGCCGGACCGAACGGCGCCGCCGTGCGCATGGGGATCAAGCGCACAACGCTGATCTCACGCATGAAGAAGCTAGGCATCGACCCGCGTAAAGTGTCGTGAAGCTCGATAACTGTCGGGGCGTGCCGCAAGGTTCTCGTCTCCCATCGAGCGCGTCGCGGGGCGCAGCCCCGCAGTGTGCTCAACATACATGACTGCCCTCTTCCTCTGAGTTGGCACCGGGCTTGCTCTGTGTCTCGGTCGTGATCGCACTATTCGCACTAATAAGCATTTGCACCGGGTCGGTCTTCTTCATGCTGGCATTTCTGCGGGCGCTTTTGAGAGAGGCACGAAGGCCGCGGGCTCGATTGGCTGCCCGGCACGATTCGCGGGAAGGCCGTGCCGCGTGACGTGCTGGACGCCGTGAGACGGCTCCTTAGCCCTGCCCCCGTTTGGCCAGCTCGTCGTGCGTTGCCCGGAAGGACTCGTCTCACCGACCTCCGCTCCTACCCTCTTTCCATTTCAGGCCGTCGCTGTGAGAGTTTGTTCGCATGTCCCCGAAGTCGACAACTGTCGAGATTATCTTCGACATTTCTCGACAGATTGGTAAACAGCGATCTTCTTTTCTCTAATCAACTCAGCGAGTTGCGAGAATTCCGTGCCGCGCTCGCTGCGGCCGATAGATTGCTTCTCCCTTTTCGTTGCAAGAGAGATCCATGTTCAAGATTTCCGTTATTGATACGCGCGCTCAGCGAAGGCTGGTTCTGGAGGGCAAGCTCATCGCCCCTTGGACGGGGGAACTCGAGAGCGCTTGGAGGAGTGCCAGGGAGCAACTTCAGGGTCGGAAGCTAGTCATCGACCTAACCAACGTAACCGTTATCGGCCCGGATGGAGAGAAGACCCTATTCGAGCTGATGAGGAACGGCGCGGAATTCTCCTGTGGCAGCGTCCTCGCCAAATATGTATTGAAGCAGCTTGCCCGCAAGTGCAGGTCGAAGCCAGAAAGCGTATTCGAGACGCCAAAATCGAACTATTGAAAACATCAGAGAGGCTCACTTGATTGTCGATTTCCGTCAAGTTCGAACGTCGTTTTGATTGGAGGATGGAGATGAAGATGCTCGGCGCAAGGCAAACCGCCAACCCGAAACTCACGCCATATGCCACCCACGCAGATTTCTGCCAAATTTTCCAGAAAGAGATGAACCACTTGTACTTGCTCTCGTTTTTGTTGACCGCGGATCACCCGACAGCCGAGAGGTGTTTTGTCGGCGGCCTGGAAGACTGCGCAAAAGGCAATCCGGTTTTCAGGCAGTGGGCACGCTCCTGGGCCCGCCGGACGGTTATTCAGAACGCGATTCGGGTGATCGGCCCGCGGCCAGTAGACGGCAAGATTCCAGACTCGGCCTCAGGTCATGGCGCGAGCCATCCCGTAACTGCCCCAGCAAAGATTGCGGCCATTGTTGAGCTCCCAGCATTCGAGCGCTTTGCCTTCGTCATGTCGGTGCTCGAACGCTACTCCGATCTGGAGTGCTCGCTTCTGCTGGACTGCACGCGCGGCGACGTGGTTGCCGCGCGAACTCGCGCCCTCAAGCAGATGGGAAATTCTGTGGAGCTTGGTCGCGGACTGGTGAGTATCGGCACTGACCGGCAAAAGCGGGATGACGACCCTGGATCCATACTCGGGCTCGAAACTATTTCACACTTAGCCGCTTCGGCATAGGACAAACAATTTCTAGCCCGAGTTTACCAGCCCCGGACGGAAAGAATGCTTCGGAGCCACTCGTGGTGCGGGTGCGCGAGGCTCCAGGATGTATGACCTAATGGCTGTGATAACGGTTCAGTCCGAGGGTGGAAACCATCTGCTTCTGTCTGTTGTTCATCTTCGACAGTTCCGTGCGGACCAAGGGTTCTTGCAAGCGTCGTGGCGCCGGATAGAGCAGGGTTACTTCTTTAATGTCAGTGAGCTGGTTCATCATTTCCACAATGCTTAGCACCATGCCCGACTGAGCCAGTTGGCCGCGGAGCAGATTGAGAATCATCAGCGCCAGGACACAGTAGAAGGCGTGCACGTGCAGCTTCTGGTCGGTCCAGTGGAAGGTAGGCCGAAATTTGTGACATACGATCGAAAACCATAGGATTGTCAAGCGTAAAAAGCGTCACCTCAGCCGAGCGGCAATCTACAATCTGGACGGGCACACGTACAAACCGCGCACATTCGGCACTCTCAAATTTTCCCGCTTAGTGGAACTGCCGAAGGGGTTTCAACCAGGCTGGCCATCCACGTACAACCGTAAGCCACCTTTTTCCGGCGTTTCTCAAGGCTAACAACAGCACCCTTGAGAACCCCCAGAAAGGGACAGTAGTGACAAACGCAATCCCATTTGTAACTTTGTAACCTTTGTTCCATAAGGTCAACGGACACACAACAGCGGCTGCGGCAGCAGGCCGCAGGCCAGCCGCTGCCGCGAATGCGCAAAAGCCAAAGAAAGCCGCGGGTCGGACTCCCTTCCTCTTACCCATTCCTCTTTCTTCACCCTTTCTTCCTTCCAGCTCGTACATCGCCTACTTTGAAACCCACAGCACCGCTATAGCCCTACCTTGCGAAATCACTGGATCACGAACTGGACGGCCTTGCTGGCTTCTGAAGCCCGGTGGAGAATAACAGTATGCATTCGGCCAGCGAGGAAAGCCTCATTCTTGTCACCGGCGCCAGCGGACACATCGGCAGCGAACTCTGTCGAATGCTGAGAACTACCAGACACAAAATCCTGGCGGTCGATTTGTGTCCGGGTCCTTCACCAGATGTCATAGCCTGTGATCTCAGGCTGAAGAATGATGTATCGCGATTGTTTCAGGCTCATCCGGTTCGAGCCGTGATCCATCTTGCTGGCATTTTGCCTAGCGCCTTCCGTTCCGATCCTTTGACCGGAGCGGAGGTGAATCTGAATGGCTCTGTGGAATTGATTTGGCAGGCAGTAAGCGCGCGGGTCAAGCGGTTCATCTTCGCCAGTTCCATTGGAGTATACGGCTCGTTTCCAACGACTCCATTGACTGAGAGTGATCCGGCAGTTCCCGATGAGCCCTATGGCGGATCGAAGCGAGCCGTCGAACTACTTGGGGAAACTATTGCGAAGGAAGGAGCATTCGAGTTTGTGTCGCTTCGCATCGCAAGGGTGATCGGGCCGGGCGTTAAGAAAACTTCTTCGCCCTGGCGTTCCCAGATATTCGAACCGCCGTTAGGAATGGACCCAATCCGAATTCCATTCGCTCCCGAGGCGAAGTTGTCGCTAGTTCACGTGCAGGACGTTGCGCGAATGCTGGTAAGGCTGGTTGACGCAGTGGAAATCGGCAGCCTGGTTTACAACACGCCGGTAGAGATATGGGAGGCGAGACAGTTGAAAGAAGTAATTGAGGAAGCCATTGCTGTTCGGGTCGAACTGGGACGTAGTGGAGTTCACGGTGGCCCCACGTGCGACGGCAACCGCTTCGCACGGGAGTTTCGATTTCAGCTTCGCGGTCTGCGAGACCGTCTTTCGGATATCCAGGTACGGCGTTAAGGTGGCGGCAGCGCATTCGTCCAAAGCGACGACCTGTGCGACACCTACTGGATTCTTTGCGCAAACGCGGGCGCTGCCCTTGCAAACATCAGCCAGCCAGCCGGTAAAGCGAGCTCGGGTGCGGTGATTCTCATTTGGTTCTCCCGGCTTTTTGTTCAGAATCCCGTTCTGCACGGCTCTGATTGCAATAGAGTCGACTGGAGTGTGGGTGGCGTTTCGCGTCCACTCACAAAGACCCGCAGACTTAGTCCTTGTTTCCGACTGCATAGCCGGCGAACCAACCCGTTGGCGACATTCCTGGTGCGTTCAGGTGGCCGCTCAGCTTGGTTCGAAAGGACTGTCCGACCGCGCCAAGTTGGATCTCTTTACCGTTAGACGGGAACTGCGCAGCCGTAGAGATCGTGTTTATGTTGACTACCGTGAAGGCCCCACTCGCGGTGTCCACGAGCACCTGCTGACGCAAGGTCGAAACCTGGACAGGCGTACCTGAGCGAAATGAATCCGGATTGCTGAAATCCCCGGATGCCGAAGCCAGATAAATCGTGGTCGTACCGGTTCGGTCTACAATCCGCAACGGTCCATTGGCGACGACTTTGACAGTCATGGCTTCGGTATAGAAAGTAAATAGCAGGGATGGATCTACTCCCGCCACTTCTTGCAGATTCCCAAACTGATTTGAGGAAGCCGGGATAGGATTCCCGTTGATGACCTGCCCGACGTATTCCATGAGGATTTGACCGTGAAAGGGACTGACGTTGTCTGCCCAGACTACCCGACCGGCACAAAGTGCCGCCAGCGCTATGGCAAAACAGTATCCGGTTACCCTGTTTCTTGTTTTCACTACGACCTCCTTTTGGGCTCAGGGTGGATACATACCTTACGGTTGGCGATGCCACAATGGAGTACCCCTCAAACTTGGCTCAAGTTTCACTCAAGACGGTGTTAAGGCAGCCAAATAGCTGAAAAGGCGGCGTATGTGCGTTCTTGGTGTATCATCGCTCGGCGGAGCGGGACATGGCTGCGGCCTCGACCTACCAGTTCGGCCAGTTCGAGCTTGACTTGCGGAGCTACGAACTGAAACGGGATGATCAGCCACTACGGCTTGAGAAGATCCCGATGGAGCTGTTGATCTTCCTCGTCGAACACCACGGGGAGTTGATCGCCAGAGAGCAAATCATCGAAAGGCTCTGGGGTAAACAGGTGTTCCTTGATACTGAGCAAGGCATCAACACCGCGATCCGCAAGGTCCGCCAAGTTCTGCAGGATGACCCCGAGAAGCCGCGGTTCCTCGAGACGGTGGTAGGCAAGGGCTACCGTTTTGTCGGTGACGTCGTGGTAAAGGGTAAGGAACCTCCGCCATCGAGCGGCAGCCTGCCAACTCCGTCCGGATTCCAGACAGCGCGCAATACCAGTCGGCTCTGGCTGTTCGGGACCCTGACCGGGCTCCTTGTTATGGGGGCGGTCTTCTGGACAGTGTGGTTGCGGATAGGTCGACTGACAAAAGCGGGGAGCGCAGCCTCAGTCCACTCGATCGCGGTGCTGCCTCTCGAAAACTTGTCAGGCGACCCGTCACAGGAGTATTTCGCCGATGGAATCACGGATGCCCTCATCACACAATTGGCCAAGTTGCCTGGACTGCGTGTCATCTCTCGTACTTCGATCATGCAGTACAAGAACTCGCGCCGGCCGCTGCCTGACATCGCTCGTGCCTTGAGCGTTGATGCAGTGGTCGAAGGCTCCGTGTCGCGCTCCAGCAATCGCGTCCGAGTTACCGCGCAGTTGGTCGATGCTCGTGCCGACCGCCACCTCTGGGCCGAGGAATACGACCGAGATCTGCACGATATCCTCACTTTACAGAGCGAACTTGCCCGCGACATCTCCGAACAGGTTCGAGCCAATATCTCATCAGGGCAGTTGCGGGTGGGAGCGGTTGAACCGGCGGCCTATGAAAGCTATCTTCGCGGGCGCTCGTTCTGGAATCAACGCACGCCTGCAGGCCTAAACCAGGCAATCGGGCATTTCCAGCGCGCGATCGAACTGGATCCCGGTTATGCTGAAGCTTATTCCGGCTTAGCGGACGCTTATGCCGCGCTTGGCTACACCAGTTTTTCGTCCCCGAGAGATGCCTTTCCCAGAGCCCGGGAACTCGCGAACAAGGCGTTAGGGATTGACCCCAGTCTCGCCGAGGCGCGTGCCTCCCTGGCTTATGCGAGACTCTATTACGACTGGGATTGGGAGGGTGCGGAACAGGAGTTCCAAAGGGCGATCGCCGTGAATCCAAACTACGCCACCGCCTACCACTGGTACAGCGTATTGCTGACGGCTCGCGGGAGGCACGAGGAAGCTTTCTCCGAGATCCGCCGTGCACACGAACTCGATCCCCTGTCTGTATCCATCAGCACTGACATGGGTTTTGAACTTTATTACGCACGCCGCTACGACCAAGCCATAACCCAGTTGCGTTCCGTCCTGCAGACAAGTCCTAAATTCCCCCTGGCACACTTGTGGCTGGGTCGTGCGTACGAACAGAAAGGGATGTATCGGGAAGCAATCACAGAATTCGAGCAGGCTGGAACTTCCCTGAAAGATTGGCCCGTGATCATTGCGGCGGCCGGACATGCGTATGGAAGATGGGGTCATAGATCAGATGCAATGATGGCGTTGCGCCGGATGAATGAATTGACGAAGGAAGAATACGTTACGCCGTATGGACTTGCCGTGATATTCGCAGGGCTGGATGACAAGGAGGAGGCGATGAGCTGGTTGCAGAATGCCTACGAAGACAGGTCTCACTGGTTGGTTTGGCTGAACTTGGATCCCCGCTTTGATAATGTCCGCTCAGACCCACGTTTTCAGGAATTACTCCATCGCGTAAAGTTTTGAGTTTCCCTTCGAGTAGAACGCGCCAGATTCGTGCTCAACTTCACAGTTCGGTGGAAAAGCGCGGAACCATGCGGGCTCGCCAGGCTGGCCGCTTTGCCCCGACGTATTGATCGCCAGCGAGCGATCCCACGCTCGACGTGCTGGCGGTGGGCCCAGCCACGTCGTTACGGGCTATCAGCGTCCGACCGTGCTGTTACGGCGTGAAAGTTGGAAAGTGAACCCGAACCGCATTTACCGGTGGTTGACGCCGTGGAAATCGGCAGCCTGGTTTACAACACGCCGATAGACATATGTGGGAGGCGAGACAGTCGAAAGAAGTAATTGAGGAAGCCATTGGTGTTCGGGTCGAACTGGGACGTAGTGGAGTTCACGGTGGCCCCACGTGCGACGGCAACCGCTTCGCACGGGAGTTTCGATTTCAGCTTCGCGGGCTGCGAGACCATCTTTCAGATAGTCGAGGAACTATCGAACGTTTTCGAACGCGATCTGCTCCCAACTCTCAATAGCCTAAGCCGCACCCGGAGTGCTGGCTCCAGTTCGGAGAAGCTTCCTCCACAACGGCTCACGGGTACTCTATAGCAGGGTTCTAGCACGTCGCTACCTTAATGTAGGCGGTCTCCAGCAACTTCAATACCCTTTAGAAACGTCGTTGGTCTAGCTCGACCTTGCATTGCGTTCCGCTCCGTCCACGAGTGGCGCGCTTGCGGCAGGGGGATTTAGACGAAGCCGCTGGCGTGCGCGGCGGCCGCTATGGGATTTCAATCGACATTGGTTTGGAAGTTGTTGGAAGGAAGAGTACTTGTAGGACGACGCTCAGATTGAAGTCGTCGGTTTAATCATGAAGCCAAGGATTCTCCGATGTCCCTAACGTCGGGGACGCGGCAGCGTCCGTCGCGCCAGCAGCTTCGTACAAATCGCCATTTGGTGAATTGACGCGTAACCGTAAGGCCTGATCATCAACAATTCGGTAGAATCTTGGCAGCGTGTCCTGAGCTCTAAGAGAAAAATATGAAAATCGCAACGCTGATCGCACGCATTTTGCTCGGCCTGATCTTTTTTGTGTTTGGGCTAAACGCGTTCCTGCACTTCCTTCCAGCAATATTACCTTCGGGGCCGGCAGGGCAGTTCTTGAGCCTGCTTATTCAGTCGCACTACGTACTCTTTATTGGCGCAGTTCAGCTTGTCGGCGGTGCGCTCCTACTTGCGAACCGTTACGTTCCGCTGGCCCTCATCCTGCTTGGACCGGTGATCGTAAACATCCTGCTGTATCACCTGCTTTTATTTCACGCAGGCGCGGGATTAGCGATCCTGGTCACGGTACTTTGGGGATTTCTGTTCTTTCGTCACCGTCAATACTTCTCCAGCCTGTTTGTGCAGCAGACATCCTGAGCAGTTCCTCAAACACTCGGGGACAAGGAGGGCCCGAGTAACTATTGAAACAATCGCAGCTGCAAGTTTTTCTTGCAGGGCAGCTGGGGCGTTTACGTCCGAGCAGAACGTGTGTCGTTGCCGTCGCACGCATCGGGATATGCTAGCCACCCCAGCACAGGCAATTGGCTGCACGAGGACTTTCACCTCGCAAGATCCACAGTATTGTCGACTGCTACTGCTCCCCTACTCCTTATCTCGTAAGGCTCTTTCATCCTCGACTTCATGCCGGTTTATCCCGGCGCACTGAAATCGCCTGTTACCGCCAACGATCCTGCCGTAACCTGTTAAGAGGGGAAAACTGTGTCCCTGCGACGCATCGCAATCGGAGGTACAACAGTGTCAACATCGGCTATCGTCGCTGTTCTTTCCATATTCTGTTTTTCCACCGCCATGGCCCAGGATTCCGCTGCTGCGAAAACCTACGATGTTGAGGACGCCTACAGCCTCCTGCTTCCGCAGGAAGGATCCTGCAGTTTCGCAAAAGGCACGCTGGTTGCGCAAGAGGAGCAAGAGGAGAGAGGAGACGGTGTCAACAGAGGAGACGGTGTCAAAGACACTGCCGTCTACGCCATGCGTGACTCCGGACGCAGCTACTCAATTCAAAGATGCCATCGCAGACTATGACCGTCTCAATAAAACGCAGTGGCTTTTCAACGGCAATTTCAGATCGATAAGCCTTACGAAATAGTGAGTTCCGATACGATCAGCCTTCTGTTCAAGGACGGCGAGTGGGAGGGTTTCTACAAGCGGTATCCCGATTCGGGATGGTTTCAGTAGGTTGCCGCCCAGGCTGGCAACCAGTTTTCACCGGTGAGTACATAGGGTTCGTGGGCAAACCCGCCTGGTCTTCTGCTTTGACCGCGCCGCAGTTCTTCAATTCAATCGCACTATTTCTGAGTGCGGCGCTGATCCTTAGGTCGCACGTACCCGTTGGACGAAGAGGTTTTCCAAAGAGCCGCTAAGGCGTCGGCTGCATCGGCTACGGCGCCATCGGGCGGCGCCGGAGAGGCATCTGTGGAGGCGCCTTCCCGCTTGCGTCGATAAATCGGAGTCTTGGCCTTGCGATCCGGAGCTTCTTCTCCACGAAGTTCGCCGAGTGCGGCCTCGTAAGTCCGCTTTAGATTCTCTGGTGCGTTCGATTTCGCATTTGCGCTTGTTTTAGTTGCCATACGCCCTGGACGCGTCCCGCCGAACAAGACTCTAGATTGTTTTGTCGGGAAAAAGGAAAGTACTGGCGCGTCAATGTGACTGAACACTACTCTATCCAGTTTTGCGGTACGGAAGGAATGGCCCTAAGGTGCCATTCTGGTTGACAGATTTCGATTGAGAATCCTGAGATTGATTCATAGTCGCGGTTCTCCTCTATAGTGCTGCCGCACGCGATTCCAAGACACCATTCAAAGCATACAGGCCCTAGCAGCGGCTTCGCTCAACCGACCCTATCGTCAGTGCTCAGGCCAGCCAACTTCTTTGCGCTACCTGACAACTTCTTGGCCTGAGCACTGACGATAGCGTCCTGACTAGTAGGTTTACGTAAGCTATGATTGCATTGCACATTGACGAGGTAGTCAGATCATTGTTCGATAGACTGCATAACGTAGACATGCCGAGACTCGTCTTGCCCTTTTTGACACTAGCCCTGCTACTCGGACCGGCGGCAGGTCAGCAGGAGCCGAGATTCCGTTCTCAAATCAATCTCGTGCCTGTCCCGACAATGGTCCGGAACGCCCATGGCAATCCGGTCTACGGGTTGAAGGAAGAGGACTTCATTATTGAGGACGAGAGCATCGAACAGTCGGTTCATCTGGATGAGGCTGCTGCAGCGGAACCGATATCCCTGCTGATCGCAGTACAGTGTGGCCGTCGAGCGAAGCGCGAATTCGGCAGAATGGGAGGCGTGGCCACAATGCTGGATCCTGTGCTGACGGGACAAAACAACCTCCTTCTCTTTGATAGTGGGGTGAACTTAGTGCGGGATTTTACGACTCAGGCGGACGGCATCGAAGCGGACCTGAAGAATTTGCAGTCCGGCGACCACGGGGCCGCCATCCTCGACGCCGTTGCTTACGGAGCACGTCTGCTCGGCAAGAGGCCGGAAGGACAGCAACGCGTGCTGTTACTGATCAGCGAGACGCGGGATCACGGCAGCCATTTTGCGAGAATTGATGACGCAATGAGACTCGTCGGGACTACCAATACGTTGGTTTTCGCGCTTCCATTCTCACCATACGTCTCACACCAGTTGGATACTGCTCGGGCAAGTAACAGAGACGAATGGGGGATTAACGTTGATATCATTGAAAAACTCGCGGCAGCGCGGCAGGCGATGAGGAAAAATATTCCAAAGACGCTCGCTTCCATGACCGGCGGCGAATACGAGCTGTTTGTTTCTCGCAAAGGCTTTGAGACCGATATGACGAGGTTTGCCAATCACCTGCATAGCCGGTATCTCCTGAGCTTTGAGCCCAAAGACCCGCATCCTGGACTGCACAAGATTCAAGTGCATTTGAAGCATCCCACACAGGATCAAATCTTGTTATTCCGGAGCAGCTATTGGGTCGGGGACATAACTCAATAAGGCTTTCCGGCAGCATCTGAGCCGGTGCTGCCCGTCATCTCGCGTTTGCGGTCTCCGAGTGAAGCACCTGACTATGCAATCATCGCGGACTATAGGGTCACTGGAGGGTGCTGGCGCTGACAGCATCCCTCGCTTTTGAGATTCGGGCGTCTGCTATCCGCGCGTGCAACTACTGTCCAGCGTTCGCTGCTCCTCTTCAGAAGGATGATGGTACGAACGTCACTGCCCCTTGGAGCGGCTGCCGAACCGCGCGCTGTTGGAACATCATACCGCGACAACAGGCCAATCTTTAGGGTCTCGGACGCCCACGCGTCCGCGAGCAGTGCTCTCGTATTCTTCGTAGAGGCTCCGATCTACCCGCTCGACAAAATCACCGATTTGCTCCAGAACCGATGGACCCAAATCGACATCAACGCCTCGTCGATTTGAAATGTCTGGGATGTATCTCTCTCTGCGTCCGCAAAGCAAACATCCCGAGCGTAGAATCTCGCCTCGTCTTCCTACGCTTCAAGTGCCGCTACCCAGTCTGCTTGAACTTGACCTTATTTTTCCCACGGCTCGGGCCTATAATGCTTTCATGCGTCGCATAGTTCTAATCGCGACGGTGTGCCTGCTGTTCCTACCAGCATCAGCCCAGATGCGCTCCATGGGAGGAGGCGGGATGAGAGGTAGTTCTTCCTTCGGACCTCGCGGCTCAACTATAAGTAATCCAACGGGCCGTTTCAGCGCCGGATCACTGGGTTTTCATTTCGGCACGAGTTTCGGGGGCGGATTTGGACGGCCATTCTTTGGCCGACACTTTCATCACCATCATCGCTTTTTCGGAGGCGTGTGGGGTTACGGGTATTATGGATATCCGTTGTTCGCTGATTATTCCTATTCCACGGAGCGGCCGTACTATACCTCCGATGTCGCCGCCGCAACCTATGGTGAGCAGGCGCGGATGGAGCAGAGACTGGACCGGATTGAGGAGCGGCTGGACCGGCTGTTGAACCGGCTGGAAACCGTCCGTGCTGCTCCAGCACAAACGGCACCACAATCACAGCCGGAACGCCCGCCTGCAGCCACCCTTGTCTTTCGCGACGGGCATAAGGAAGAGATCCAGAACTATGCCGTCGTGGGACACACGCTCTGGGTATTCACCGAAGAGCGCGCCCGCAAAATACCACTCGGCCAAATCGACACGGAAGCTACCGATAAAGCCAACGAACAGCGTGGTGTTGACCTGAATCTCCCAAAGGTGAATAACTGATCCATCCGTGGCGCCATCGCGCCACACTTGGCCAACATAATCAGGATGGAAACCGCAGGAATGATCGGCGGCCTTGGACCGGAGTCCACGGTCGACTACTACCGGTTGATCATCGCGCGCTATCGTGCCCGAAACCCGGACGGGAGCAACCCACCCCTGGTTATCAACAGTCTCGATCTCTTGAAGGGCATCCAGTTGGTGGACACCGGGCGGCTCAGCGAACTAGCGGATTACCTCGTGGCGGGAGTCGAGTGCCTTGGGCGTGCCGGTGCAGTATTCGGCTTCCTTTCAGCCAATACTCCCCACATCGTGTTCGACGAAGTTCAGCGGCGATCGCCGATTCCTCTGCTCAGCATCGTGCGAGCCGCATGTGATCGTGCCAAGACGCTCGGGCTGAAAAGTGTCGGTCTCTTCGGTACCCGATTCACTATGCAAGCGAGCTTTTATCCCGATGAGTTCCAGCGAGCGGGGGTCGAGGTTGTTCGACCGAAGGAACCAGAGCAGGATTTCATTCACAAGAAGTAGCTCAATGAACTTCTGAACGGCATATTTCTGCCGAAGACCCGTGCGGCATTGCTCCGGATCGCGCATCGAATGAAAATCGAAGACGGCACGGAGGCCACCATCCTGGCCGGAACAGAGCTTCCACTTCTGTTGCGGGATTCCGAGAGCGTGGATATCAAGGTTCTCGACACGACTGAGATTCACGTCGAGGCGGTTGTCGACGAATTGCTTCGATGAACCGGATGGCGCAGACGGGTCGCTGACTTGTGATAAGGAGCAGTCGGTTGAAAATAAGCATCAAACTCGCGTTTCCGCCTTTTTTTACCACGGATGCTTCCTCGGCTACCAGTGGACGCAGGCGGCAGATCTTTTGCTTGAGTTCGACCAATTCCTCCGCCAGAGCTTGAAAGCGGCGAAACTCGGCGATTTCCTTTTCGGCCTTGCGTACCGCGGTGGGTGAAGACAAGGTCTGAGCGACCGTCTCGCCTGCGATCGTCTGCGTGAGTTGCCGATGTGGGCCATGGCCAGGGTCCTTGGTTTGAGCACAATGACAGTTGGGCTTACGACAGCGTCGGGTGACGGAGGAAATGGAACCCGGCCGGCTGAAAGTCACCGAGTTGCAAGAGTTCCTGCAGAGGGTGGCTGCGGCTATCGAGCAGTTCGGGCAGGGAGTCGGGCATGAGGAGCTCCAGGTAATGATACCGGGAATTAACTTGCTAGTTGCTAGTGCGGCATGGGTTCCGATTCTACTGCTTTCAATTTCTCCCGACCGTGCAGCATTGGTAAGAGGGCCTCGGGATTGAACTCTCGAAGCCCATCTGGCGCGGGGGATTAGAAGTGGAAGGCAAGTTCCGCCGTGTAGCTGCGCGGAGTCACGTAGTGCGTTCCAGTGAAGGTAGACAAGAAGTTATAGAGGGCAACCCTGTTCGCGATGTTGACGGCGGTGAGCCGAAGGCTCCATTGGTACTTGTCGCCGCGGAAAAGGTTGTCATCTCCGAGGGAAAGGTCGAATAAATGGCGAGGGGCAATCCGCGGCGGATTGTGGTCGTCATCTTCTGTACCTGGTGCCGGTATTGAGATGAGCGTCGATCCGTACTGCGACGCGGGACAGAGGTTGGCACCCAAGCTTGAGCTAATGGGCGTGGTCGGCGTGGCGCGAACTGAACCACAGAGCAAGCCTGCCTGAAACTGCTGATTGGGGCTGATAACCGATGCGTCTACCACGGTGTCGCTGCCGGCAGGGCCGTTGTTGCAATTGCCTCCCGCGCATGGAACAGCACCGGCAACCAAGCCGCTGTCGTACCGCCAATTGAAGCCGACCCACGGTCCGTTTTTCCACGGCTGATACTGCAAATGCGTGGTTTGGTTAAATTTCTCGTCATGGTCGATGCGGAAGGCTCCAATGGACGCGGGAGCTGCGCCAGCTCCGCCAAGCTGCGGTGTGAAGAATCGCGATGCCACGCTTGAGAAAACGAAAAGCGCAGAGAAGCCATGGAAATTCGGCACGCTGACACGTCCGGCGACTCCGGGAATTTTAGAGTTGTTCCACTCAATCGGAAACGTGAGGGGGGTGGCACCGAAAACTCCGAAGTCGTATGCATTATGCGTGTACTTCCAAACATACTCCCCGGAAAACACTAAGTAGCGACCGAATGCCTGCTGCAGGCCAACGTGGAATTCGTTGCGCCAGCCTGGGCTAAAAGGAGTGGCCGCATTTGAGACGCAGACTAAGAGCGGATTCAGTACAGGATCGGCGCATCCTGTGCTGGAAAGTACCAGGTTCTCATTGAACGGTGTTTCCAGGATTCGTGCATAAGAGGCGCGAAGGATCGTGTTCGTCTTCTTCACGTTGTACGCGATACCGATGCGTGGCTCTGCTTCCGAGTGTGAAGTGAGCCCGTTGTACACATCGCCACGAAGGCCGAGGTTGAGAGCCCAGTTTCCCTTGGTAATCGCGTCCTGTACGTAGAGTGACAGCAGTTTGATGTCAGTGTGGCCCTTGAAGGGAAACAAACTTCCGCCACGCGTCAGGTCAACCGGCAGCAACAACGGGTTGAAGTCGGGATTCGCACTGCCGCCCGGATTCTGCGGCCCCCCGCATCGGGCCGGGTCGGTGACATTCGGCGCGGTGTCGGGACTGCCGTCCGCGTTGAAGCAGACGAAGTTGAACGTCGGATCAACAATGCCGAATTTGTTGTTCTCATCGAGAAAAGTCTGCTGGTAGGTGATGCCCCCCTTTAGGTTGTGGATGCCCTTCACGTAAGAAATGTCCGCACGGATGCCGGCGTTCGTCAGCGTGCGGTCCTGGCTCAATGTTTCTTGCTGTAGGTCTGGAGCGAGATCAGCGAACGGATTGCCGCTGGGATAATAGTTGAACTGATCTCGCCGGACGAACAATCCGAGAGTAAACACGGTGTTGTTGTTGATCAGGCGCGTCCATGAAGGAGCGATATTGAACGTCTTGATCTGCGATCGCTGATCAGTAGCGCCGACGGGGAGCCCGTCCGAACCGAGGCCGCCATTGTCGACGACGAGACCACTCCAAGCGGTCGCATTCTGCTGGTCGAACGAGTTTGGCGTTTGGAACCAGGAACGGGTGAAAGCCAAATTCAAGTGAATCGAGTCGGCTTTTGACAACTGGAAATCCAACCGGTCAAAAACATTTTCTTCATTGCCCTTTGCATGTATGACGTTGAACTCCGGTGGGTCGAGAAACCGGCCGCTGTTTAGGCCATTGGCCGAAACAAAATTCCCCCATTTCTGACCGCCGTACGCCAGATTGAAGCCGGCGTTGGAAGTGCCAAAGCTCCCATAAGATGCCGTGACCGCACCGTGCGGCGTGGTGACGCCCTGGCCCGAACGGGTGGTCACGTTGATAACGACGCTCGCTTTCTCTCCGTATTCAGCGGGTGGCGCACCGGAAATAACTTCCATAGACTGGATCGAATCGAGAGGAATCTGATTGGAAAAGACCTTGCTTTGCTGGTCTGTGATCGGCTGGCCATCGACCGAAAACGAGTTTTCCGCGTGATCCCCCATTCCGTGAAAGAGACCATTGGAGTCGGCCGCGATTCCGGGCGTAGCGAGGGTAACCAGCGAACTCACCGAGGACGACTCACTTTCGAGCGGCAGTTTGTCGAACAAGCCGCGGTCCACGTCGGTGTGAAAGGCCGGATCGTTCTCCAATAGGTCGCCCGCAGCTTCGACTGTGACACTTTCCGAAGAACCCTTCACCTGCAAGCTGATACTGAGGGTCACAGGCACGACGGAGCGAACATCGACGTCCTGCACGTACGGCGCAAACCCTTTCCCCATAACCGTCAGGTGATAGGGGTTGAACGGAACGTTCGGAATGCTGAATTTGCCCGCGCTGTCAGTTGTGGTGCTTCTCTCAAAACCACTGACCGGGTTGCGAAAATCAACGGTCGCGTTCGCAACCACCGCCCCTGTCGGGTCCGTAACTGTACCTGCGACCGATGTCGAGTTTCCACCGGACTGCGCATAAACACTGATACCTAGACCAAAAAAGAAAATGACCGCAAGAGTCGCGAGCGGCGACTTCTTCGAAGAAGCCAGCATGATTCCTCCCAAGGAAATCCAGGTTGTAGAGTTGAATCGAACTCGGAGATTTGTTTGATTCTTCCGAAGACCTAGACTTCAGGAGGCGGGCGAACGCTGAGAGCAAATGGTATGAGACGTTGTTTTGCAGATCCCGCTTCTGGAATGATAATTCGGTCGAGCGGAACAAAAGCAGCATTCGGCAGTCTTAAGGCGCTAACAGGGGAAGCGGAATGAGCGGCGACACAGACGGCACACTTTGCCGCGTCGATTGAATTCGAATGATGGTGCGCAGCAAGGGAATACGCTGAAGACAATGTCAGCAGAAGACACAGCCACGCTATCCCTTTGGACAATAACCGCATGTAGCCTTGCCCCACCAGTTCGATTGTTTGAATCTACACTGAAATACGAGTCCGTTGCAACAACGGTACCTTCCGCGCCAACTCTCTGCGGCTTCACGATCGAATCAGTCAAAACATGTGTTCCCCCTGATAATGGATGCGAGGCTGGCCTGCCATCGGTGGCCTAAAGCGCACTTCCATTCAAGCGGCGACCTTAGCCTTGACACAGCGTGTCGAGCAATTCTCATCACCACCGTGATGGTCATCCGGTGCGAGATGGACCGGGAGTGGGAATGTGGCGCGAAACGCCGTATAGGAAGCTCCAAAACGGATCTCGAGTTCGCGCGCCTCCTATCTCCGAACGAAGAAGATCCAACCTGGTGATAGCGCAAGCGTAGCCCACCCAGCCACTCCACTTGGGCAGAGCCTGGATAGCGACAGCGCTGCAACCCCATAGATGAGTACGGCGGTTCCGATAGCGTACCTGAGTCCTGCCTGGGGGCTGAAAATCTGCTGTAATGGTTTGCGGTACAGATCAGTAAAACCCTGGATCTTCGTACTGGGGCGGTGGGACCGGGACGGCTTCACTTGCGGGCTGTCGCTGCGTGTAACATTTAAACTGAACCATGGACCGCCCGCAGACGCCAATTTCCTACAACGGCCAAAATCAGATTAAGCGCCATCGGGCTGCCGCGTACTTTGCGCTTTCATTTACAACTTCGTGGTGGGTGCCCTGCTGATCGCCGCGCCGAGAATCATGCGTGGCGAGCCCATGCGGCAAA
>Ga0209804_1000607_pt1 | contig 27978 bp, 23 predicted proteins | sample GraSoiAngelo_139_FD_185896 | JGI IMG/M metagenome (GOLD analysis project Ga0209804, IMG submission 185896) | Grasslands soil microbial communities from the Angelo Coastal Reserve, California, USA - 14_0929_12_20cm (SPAdes) (version 2) | ecosystem: Environmental > Terrestrial > Soil > Grasslands ... | reverse complement strand
TGTCGATATCCCCGTTGGCGCAAGGTAATAGAGCGCTCCATCTCAGCTTGCTTGGAGGTAGCCAAAGACTCGAGTTGAGACTCCAGGGACCGTTCGCCTTCAGCGTGATGACCTAACCTTATTCGGAGGCCTGCAAAATCGTTTGCGATCCTGCCCTTGGCGTCGTTGTAGGGCTGCAAGTACGACGGATCCTCGGTTAGCAGGTATCCGCGCTGACCTGTCTCCATATCAGTCAAGTCTTCCAGAACACCGGAGATGTCCGCCTGGATCATGGAACTTTCCAGTGTGAGCGCCGCGATTTTCTGCATCTGTTTTAAGTGATGGGTAGCCAGATATGTATTGAACGCCATGAAAGCGAGTAGCGCGGGGGCCCCGACTTGGAGCGCAGCTTTTCGAATCATCCTAATTGTGCCACCCTTCACGCGATGTTCAGAACACCCTCAGCCGTGATTCGCCTGGCTTTGCAAATCTGCTCCGCAAAGTTGATCACTGGGTCGTTGCTGTGGAGCGGTACTTCCGCTGACATAACGGAACTGGCAGCAAGAGTGAAAAGCAGAGCATCTTCCTGCTTGTCAAAGTAAAGCACTACCTGATTCGCTGCCATCTATCCACCCCCAGTGACTGTTCTCATGAATGATAGGCCGTTTCCCTACAAGAATGAGGTTATCTCTTTTGGTGCGACTTGTTCTCGTCTTACGCGTTGCTACAGCTTTTAATCGAGTGCGCTTCAACGTGTGCATGATGAAATCTTTAGAGACATGATGAAATCTTTGGAGAGAGGATGTCCAGGTACAGTTGACCCTACCTGGGTGATGTTTGGCACGCGCTCAGGGCCGCCGGATACGCGGACCGAGGAACCCGGTACAACTGTCAGCCCTCGGAACACACCCCCACATGCATGCAATCTGTTCGCTTTGAAGTGGGTCTTTGGATCGCTTCGGTTGGCAGCATGTCCATGCGTCCGGGGAGCAACGAACTGCTCCATATCCCCCTGATACAGCTTCGAAATGAACAACCAATGACACTACCCGTTCATCCAGACGCTTCATAGCGAGGTCTCGCGCGCCTCCCGTTTGTGCTTTCGTGACAGCACCAAGGTCCCGTTGAACCTTCTGGGCCTTAATCCTTATGAGTCGAAATGTCTGGACCCCGAAGCGCTGGTGGCGCCCTTCGTACAAACGTTCCAACCTGCGCGCGATACTGCCGATTTCAGCGGCTGTGGAGTTCATGCTTCTGGCAGCCTCCGTCCGACGCGCTGACGATGCAGAGCCCGACGCGGGATTGAAAGCCGCTTTCAAAGCGTCCTGCTGATTCGTGAGGAGACTCAGCTTAGCGTCCAGCATGCGAAAGCTACGGAATGGTTCCTCGCTGGAGGCTTTCGTGTTGTGTTGCGCTGGTTGCGGTGCAGCGGCCAAAGTCGTCGATAAGGCCGCTACCATAAGCCGGGCCATGAGCCGCTTGGGGCGCATCATTCACGTCCCGGCTTTCCGTCTCCGGGTCTCGTTACGAGTTGATCGAGAACAGACCTGAAGGGAAACCGGTCGCCGGGACATTGGGTGCTGGAAATATCGCTATGGCGAACGATGTGTTGCAAGGGAATGTGGTAACGGTTTTTCAGCCGCTGACACAGTTGAAGGAGGGAGGCGATCTGCTTCGGGCTAGGTCTAGTCGGCCCTTTTTCCCCGGTTGGATTATCTTCGCTGCTGAAATCGCCGACGACTGAAATTCCCAAGTACGAGTTGTACCCTGCCGCATGCGCGCCCTCGCACCTTTCGGGTCTACCAGCTTTCACTTTACCGTTGGGCATAATGAGGTAGTGATAAGCCACATGATAAACATGACCGAAACACAAGATTTCGAAGCCGCGCTCTCGATGATATTCGTCGATATCGCGCTCCTTGCGGGGCACTGTTTTTTGGCCCGGAATTAAGGCGGTGTGATGAATCACGATCCCGGTCGGCGTAATTGTGTTAAAGAAAGAAACAACCGACGGTAGATATTTGTCAGTCTTTTTTTTGGGTAGTGCGTTGCGGCTTGGATCCGAGGCGTTGCTGCGAATGACGCCGATGGCTTCACTGCTGGAGAGCACGCCCGCTGCGGCTTCGTAGGTGAGCAGCTCTGCGGTCAGTTCGACCTGGCTGGTAACGGGGCTTGTGCTCACGAGAGGCGCGGGCGCCCGTTTCTTTCCTCCGATCTGCAAATCGCCAGACCGCAATGCCCGCGCTCCCTTGTCACTCAAAACAAAAACCAGCAAAGCAGTAGGGTGAGTCGGATTTCCACGCCCGGTGAATTTAACGAATGCAGGGGGACTCCAGCTGTCTGGTGCTTGACGGCAGGTTGCCACTCCACCAGCGCTCACATTCGCGGTTTCCGCGGTGATCGACGGAATCACCGCAATGCATTTCGTGCTGTTCAAAACCGCATCGGGAACTCCATTCTGAGATTTCTTGGAAATTTCATCCAGCACATTGGCTGCTTCACGGATACTTGACAAAGCCGCGGAGTCTACATGTTTGGCTGGGTAGGCGCTCCCGATCAGGCTGGCTAGGATGAAAAAAAGCAGAGTTTTTGTGCGCAGCGGAACAGGGACTCCAGCACAACCTTTGCAGCTTCGATTCACGTGAGACCCGCGTACGGATTGAGGTTATCAGCGTAGTAGATGGGGCAACAGCTGTATACTAAAATGATACATCCCGTATTTCTGCGCCCGAGCTTTGCGGAACTCCCGCGGCGAGCCTGACGCGCATAACGCTGAAACGCGGTCGAGACACTATCCTGAAGGCATGAGTATGTCGAGCTTCCCCTTGCCCGACAATCCAAATATTACCAACGCTGCTGAGAAGCCAGGCCAAACTGAGCACAGCACAGTCCGCTTCCTTTCCATCACGCCTTCTCAAGCACAAGAGCCGGCAGGACCTGAGCCGGGACTTCAGGCCATTTTGGACCAGGCGATGCAGAGAACAGCGGCGGCCGGAGCGGCTATTGTTCTTGGCACACAAGAATCGGCGTGCTGCCGCGCCTCCACGGGAGCCCCGGCTCCAGAAGTGGGGGCGCGTTTGCATGCAGGCAGCAGCCTTACTGGGCTTTGTCTTGCTACCGGCGAAATCCTTGTCTGCGACGATACGAATACAGAGGAGCGGGTGGACCCCCAATTGTGCAAAGTAAGGGGCATCCGGTCCTTGCTGGTTCTGCCAATAAAGCAGAATGCGAGGGTGGTGGGAGTGCTCGAGGTGATGTCCATCCGTCCGAATTCGTTCAATCAACATGACGCGGCCGCGATGAGTAAATTGGCCGATCAGGTTTTACCGTTGCTTTCGGAGTCGGAGACAATATCGGATCGTCTTGATCAGTTCCAGAACGGGGACTTTGACGCGGAAAGGGATTTCCCAGAACTATGGCTCCATACCGATGTACCCAAGGAAAGTGACAACCGCGTATCGACATCGGATCGTCTTGATCAGTTCCAGAACGGGGACTTTGACGCGGAAAGGGATTTCCCAGAACTATGGCTCCATACCGATGTACCCAAGGAAAGTGACAACCGCCTATCGACAACGGACGCGGCTGAAATGGTCGAATCGAACGGGCCCTACATCGGGTCAGAATTACCTCATCAGACAACGATTACGAGGAGCCAGGAGCATCGGAGTCAGGCTTACTGGTTGAGAATAGGACTGGCCGCTGCCCTTGCTCTGGGAATAATCGGTTACGGATTTCACCTGAGTCGTTCAAGAGCAGCAAACCATGGCGCAGTCCCCCCGGTTGCGGCCGAGAATCATAAGCTGGCTATCCAGCAGGAGGAAGTGTTGTCCGTACAAGACCTACCTACGCCGCAGCAGGACCTATTGTCCGAACAAGACGATGAGCAATCGAAGGTCCTGGACAATGTACTAACGGCAACCAGGCGAGAGACGATTCTCGCAATCCAGGAACCAATTCAGGGCACGGATGTGAATCGCACACTCAATCGAGCCAACGCGGGTGATTCCATTGCTCAATACGAAATGGGCCTGCAATATGCTGACGGCGAAGGCGTGTCGCAGAACTACCTAGACGCAATGGCATGGTTCGCGAAAGCGGCAGAAAACGGTAATGACAAAGCGCAGTGGAAGCTCGGGCTTGGCTATATGAAAGGAATCGGAGTGCCACATGATGAGCGCAAGGCAGTGGTATGGTTCAAACGAGCTGCAAACCAAGGCGATGTCCGAGCCCAGAGTGCTCTCAGTGATGCTTACTTGAGCGGTCGAGGAATTCCAAGAGACTACGTACGTGCATATACTTGGTCCGCTATTTCTGCCGGATTGCGAGAAAACGACAATGATCGATTGAGGCTCATAGGATCGCGAATGACAGCCGGCGAGATCGCGGATGCCCATCGGCGGATATCCATTTGGTGGGAGCGCCACAGCTCTAAGGCTGACATACCGGCCAGTTCTCAGAGAACTGCCATGCCGCATGTATCAGACAAGTAAGATAGCGAGGAAGAAATGTGGAAGAAAGAAAATGAAGTGGCTGGACAGCGCCTTCCTGGGAGTATGGCCACCTACAACGAAGCTGTCGACGAGTTTTCAAAACAGGCCGCGGAATTGTTGGCACACATGCCCATCCTGACCGAGGCTCGGGATGCGTATCAGCGCGCAATGAAGGTAAGTGCAGAAATACGCAGTATGTTGGATGCTCGCGACGCGAACCTGCAGAGTCTTATGGCTCAACTGGAAGAGGCGGTCGCGGTCCATTCGGGCAAAACCTCGTCGGACAAAAAGAAAGCTGAGTCAGTGACGGTGGAACCCACTCAGGCAACGAGCGAGAAGCCGGACTATTCCCGGATATTGCCTTGAGCACTCGGAACGGCCCACCGGTTTTCTAAACCGACCAAACACCTAGGCCATTCTGTACAACCCAATTTTGCTACACGCCGTAGCTGCGCAGTACCCGTTCGGCAAGAGTCGTAGCCTCCCAACCAACCTTTTGGTCTGCCCACGCAATCAGTAGTCCTGGTTGAGCTCAATTTCGCCGGAGTAGTTTCCTGTGAATCGTAGAACCCTCCCCTGTGTTTTGATCGCCGCCTCATCCCTTTGTCTGACAATTTTTCTGGCTGCTTGCGGAGGGGCGCACACGCCCATCGGGGCAATTCCACCGGCAAGCACCACTCTCCAAGCCGAGACCGGTAATAACACAAGCGCACCCAATTCGTTTGCGAGGCAAACAAACGGCAACGCCGCTGCCGGCAACATCAGCAAACTCCCAATCGGTTCTCTGCTCTACAGCGGATCGACCACAAAAATTTACGCAACGTGGCTTGGTTGGTTCGGCCAGCCTAATCACATGAACGTCGGCTACGTCTCTGATACTCAAGCACAGGTCCACGCACAGGTCCAGGACATGATCAGCCGCGGTATAGCAGGGGCCATCGCCGACTGGTATGGGGTCGCCAATACGAATATCGAAAACGCCACCACCCTACTCAGAAACGAGGCCGAAACCACTTCCGGTCAATTCCAGTTTGCCATCATGGAAGATCAGGGGGCATTGGGCTCTGCGGCGAAGAGCAACGGATGCGATGTTACCGCTCAACTCATCTCCGATTTGACATACATTGCGTCCCAATATGAATCTTCACCGGCATACATACGTGTGAATGGCCGCCCGGTGGTGTACTTCTTCGATGTGGACGCTTTTTATATTGATTGGAGCCGCGTGCTTTCATCCGTCCCCGGTAATCCGATTGTGCTTCTTCGAGGAACTAACGGTTTCACCAAGGCCACCTCGGATGGTGGCTATTCATGGGTGAACATCCAGCAGGCCACTCCCTTCGACCCCGAACTGAATCTTCAGGACAGTTTCTTCCAAGCAGCGCAGCAGGCGCCTCAACGCCTCGCAGTGGGCACCGCTTTCAAAGGTTTCAATGACACACTCGCCGCATGGGGCACGAACCGCGTCATTGATCAGAACTGCGGCCAAACCTGGTTAGAGAGTTTCGTCGAAGCAGGAAAATTTTATTCGAGCAGCAATCAGTTACCTGCCCTACAGATCGCAACCTGGAACGACTACGAGGAAGGAACAGCCATCGAGCCCGGCATCGACAACTGCGTTTACCTGGTGCCCTCACAGTCAGGTACCACCATCCACTGGAGTGTCAATGGCCAAGAAAACACCATCGATCACTTTACGGTTTTCATCAGCACCGATGGTACGAACCTGTCGCCCCTGGTTGACATCCCGGCTGGCACGCATGCAACTGATTTGAGCAAACTGAATCTGTCTGCGAGCACAACTTATTTCTTGTTCGTGAAAGCGATCGGTCTTCCCAGTATTCAGAACAAAATGTCACCCGCCATCGCTTACCGTCCCGGTCACCAGCCTCCTGCAGTTGCACTCAACGTGTCTCAGAGCGGCGACCTCACGTACACCGCGTCCACATCAGGATCATCAGGCAGCGTTGCCAAATCTGTGATCGATTTCGGCGACGGCACCGTCCTTAGCGGCGCATCCGCCACGCACACATATACTGCTGTTGGAACCTATCTGATCACCGCCACGGTGTACGATTCGGCCGGGGCTTCGTCGGTCGCGGTACAGCAAGTATCCGCGAAAGCATCGTCCAATGGGATCACTTTCGCCTCCCCGGCCAGCGGCTCAACGGTAAACTGGCCGACACCGATTATCGCCTCCGCGAATCCCGGAACTCCGGTTTCTGCAATGCAAGTTCTAATCGATGGTCACGTAGCCTATGCGGCACATGGCGACACTATCAATACAGCGGTAAAGGTCTTCACCGGCTCCCATCAAATTTCCGTACAGTCACTCGACGCCTCCGGTAATCCCACCAGCACCGCGTCTCTAACCGTAGACGCTGAACCCGGAGAAATCGGGCCGGTGGCTAATATCGTCATTACCGTGATGCCAAGCATCTCGCCTACAACCGTCCTCGGCTGCACCGCTGCGTCGAACGGCTTCATCATCGGCAGCAAGCTGCAATACTCTGACGGCAGCACATTCACCACGCCCGCCGCGCTCGAAACCTTTCCCGCGCCGGGCACTTATACGGCAACCGCCACCGTCACCGACCAGTTCGGCGCCACCAATACCACGTCAATAACTTTCACTGTGCCTTAAATCGTAAGAAACGTAGCGTCACCCAAATCAGTCACGTGAGCATTCGTCGGAGTCTTTACCCCTGCAGGAAATCAGTTGGGATGATTGGTTCGACAAGTTCGATGACAACAACCTGGATCAATTCCGAATTCTTCGCGACAGTTGAAACGCGCCATGTGCACGAGCGAGTCGGTAACTCGTGAGGAAGACGGAAATGCGCCGGCACGAAGAGCGCAATAGGTGGCGATTTTTTCCAGCACTTCGGGGGAGACATCACATTGCCGAAGGGGCATGCCGCGGATGAATTGGTATTGCGTCAGCCCGTCGCCGGCATCGGATGCGCCCGGCCCAAAGCCGGCCTGCGCGAGCCGCCCGGCGCGAGCGCGCACCTGGCTTCCAAAGCGGCCGAACGCCGTCAAATTTGAGAAGACTCGATCGATCGGGCGCGCGAAATTTCAATCGCTCCAGGAAGCGGGCCAATGAGCTTCCGAATCGAGCGGCTCTTGCCGCCACCGCCCAGCTCCCCTAGCCGGTCGCTAGCAAAATCGAGCACTACCAAGTCTGGTTCGAGAGCAAGTGCTTTTTGCATTGCCTCGCGTCCGTTGATAGCGTCACCGCATTGTGCTCTCCTAAGTTATTTCGTTCTCTGTAGCAAAACTTACCTTTTAAAGTGCGCTGGCTCAAACCGGAGAGATGGGCGACATTCGACTCATGATTTTACCCGTTAGTGTGCTGGTTTCTACCGGTATCCTCACGCTGGTCGGTTTGGTCAGCGGCATGATCCCAGCGATACGGGCGTCACGTCTCGATCCGATTGAGGCATTGCGCTACGAATAGGCCCACCCCGGTTAAAACTTCAGTAATCGCGGAGTGTTACTGACGAAAGACTAACTGAAGTGGCATGGACACTAGGGTGGACCGGTGCGAGGATGCTCACGTGCTCCCCCATACAGGAGGCAATTCAATGGGATTTCGGAGCGCTTTTTTGTTCGTCATTCTCGCAGCTGTCGCCGTTATTCCGGCCTCCGCTCAACAACAGTTAGGACAATGGTGTCATTCCGGACAGACAGACCCGTTACACGGTCTCTATTGCACTGTTATCAACTCCTCATTTGTGCCGCAGCAAGGCACGGGATATTTGACTTCGATCGAGATCTTGAACGGACACATAATCCCGATCACGGGTTCACTCACTTTCGCACCAGGTCCAAACGTTGTGCCCTACGAAGATGACGAAGATGACGACGGGAATCCCCTCTGCTATCAATATGACCGCAGCGGAAATGTCGTGTACTCGAACGGCAACCCTCTGTTCGTCAGTTGCCCGCAGTATGCAAGCTATGACATCACGGACTGGGATATAACCATCGGCCCGGCGCACTTCTTCCGGTCGAGCGCTAACCCTGCGGCGGCTAATTCTGGATGCGGAAACGGATACAGCAACAGCATCCCCATGAGTAACAACTCGATCGCGTACTACCTTTGCGGCAATAACGTCGACACAGCTTCCACTGGAATGATCGTTATCGTTGTCCCGCTCCATTATCTGATGGGCGGCAAGAACAATGGGTACACGAACCTGCTTTCGGAAACGACTGACAACAATGGCAACTTCTGGGACACGGGACTCTATCTTCCAGGTGTGACTCCAAATGCGTCCGCGGTTGCGGCCTTGGACCCACCATCGAAGCGGCACGGCGATCCAATGATCCAGTCGGGCGTGACCGTCCTACACCGACATCACAAGGAGAGCGTTGGCTTGGATTAGGACTATCGCCGGCCCGCTGAGATGTTGGCCCGTAGACCGATTTCTCAGCTGTTGGTAAATCGCGTCTCTGACAATGTCGGGCGTGTTGAGCGTACCAAGCCGTGCACTCGAAGAAGAGCGCGATTTCGATCTAGCTGAACAACCGCCTGAGGCGACTTCGATGGGAGCGGCTTTGGAAGCAGGTTCCTCGTTACCATGGGCTGCTGCACTCGACGCCACCAGCCGGTTTACGGGCTTCGCCAATAACGAGGGTGTTCGCTGCCATGCCTTTTCGTATACCCTGAGAGATGGTACCCGAGTCTGCTCAAGCCCTCGGCTACCTCTGCTTTATCATGCCAGAGGACATGTCTCGCAGCTTGACCCAAGAAGACCGCTTCTGCCTGCTGCTCTCCCGCGGGCAGCTCACATCAGACGAGCGAGCCCGGGCCCGCGAATTCCTTTCCGGGACCGTGGAGTGGTCGCTTCTTCTCGATCGCGCCTACGCTCATCAAGTTTACCCGCTGGTCTACCGCAACCTGCGCCAACTCGGGTTCTCCGCCGTACCCCACGAGGTTCAAACCGAGCTCAAAGGCGCGTATCTGGCCAACGCGTTACGCAACCAGCTTTTCTCCGACGAACTCGCCTGTTTGCTGCACCTGCTGAGCGACGCAGGGGTTTCCGCCATCCCACTCAAAGGCGTCACGCTTACATTCGACACGGAAGCCGTCAAAGACCCCAATCTTCTCCTCCTTGTAGTCTTCATTCGCCTAAAAAGAGAAGCTTGCAAACTGGGGGGTACCGGTGGCAGCGAACGCCGGAGTGCTCAACGTGAGTCAGATCACTTCCTCACCAAGCGGCGTCGGTCTGACAGTGTATTTACATTCGCGCGGTTCGCAGCCGTAATCAAGCACAATGTTGAAAGGATACTGATCGCCAAGCACGTCCTCAAGGCAGATCATGGCTGCTAGTTTCTCCTCCTTTTCGAACGGTGCCAGGTCGGGTAGAAATCCGATGGCCAACCCTCGCAGGGTACTCCCCGCTTTCAGCTCTATAATTGGACGGAAGCGATAGTTAAGCACCTCTTCACAAAAGAATAACAGCGAATATTCCTCACGATATTCATGGAAACAATAGTGGCGGTGCTGGTCGCAACGAGTAAGCCAGGATATTTCCTTCTTAACCCAATCGCCCCAGAGATGGAGACGACACAAAGTAAAGGCACTCTGAGCGACGATGCGCAAGGGCAACACGAGGGCGGCACCGCCGGCAATCGGAAACAAGTGAAATCCACAAGGCGAAGCTTCGCAGCCAACCCTAATGGGGTGCCGAACAGGTGGCAGATGCTCCAGATCTACTGGACAAGAAGCCAAGCGCAGCCGCTGCAGGATTGCCCATTGCTCGGGGCGGGGTGCTTGCGGGCCCCTCATGGCTCTGCTCCAGCTTGATTGTGTACTTCATGTACTTCATGTACGTGTTTGCGAATGTGGTTGCCAGGGTCGAGCGTCTGGCTCGCAAGCTCGGAGCACAGAGCGCAGTCCGGATGCGGTGTCATCATCGATAACGTGCCGTATGTCGAGGCCAGTTTGTGGATGCGTTGCCGGGTCTGGCTGCTCATTCGCAATGCGTAACCCCGGGCATTCCGTTCTGGACACAAGCCCAACTCAGCGCGCAAGATCCCACCCAGCGCTTTGGGAGAGAGTACTTGGTCATCGTGTCGGCCGAGAAAGATTCCATTTGCCAGTTCGGCAATCTCGAAAACGTGAATCTCGGGCCTTTTCTCGTGACAAGCCACCAGCAACGCCTCTAGAACGACAGCTGCCGGACTCTGGGAGCTTTCCACCTTCGACTTTTCGTCACTGCGCCTGAGTGCTTCGATGATACGAGCTTGGGTCTCAGGACTGCCTTCAACCGCCGCACCTAGAGCTCGTGCCAGCATTCGAACATTCCAGTGAAGCCAAGGAGCGTCGAATTCCGAGTTTGCTACCTCACGATGGCGAGTAAGCCGATATCTCAAGAGGTACGGCTGGAACTCGTCAGCGAGCTGCTCCATAGTGGCCTGGGTGATGCGGCGGTAGGCCGATCCCTCTGGATGCAGGTGAACGTTCAGAGCAGTCGCAGGAATCGGGTTCTGGGTACAGACAATGGTTGCGTAACGCAAATCGACAACGCGATGGTGCGCCAGTAGACTCACATTCGATCCCGTGATTGCCGCCAAAACAGGCATAAGGGCAGCTGGACGCAGATGGTTGAGGATCAGTGTAGGTGATAGCCCCTCCGGAAGCTTGGAGAGCTTGGCTATGGACGCTTGTGCGAGTGGGAGCGGCCGACGGCAGACGCTGGCTAGGATGTTCAGCAATGTCGATTCTGTTCCGGGTCTTCCACACAGATTAAGACAGGGCGCAGTCGGCAAGCAATCAAACACCCAACTGCTCAGCACAAATGCTGCCACTAAGAGTGAGGAGTCCTCATCCAGCTGCGAGTGGCTGGCAATCATTCCCGTCAAGCGCGAAACTAGAAGTTCGATGTTACCGAAATCATCCGTTGCCTTCGGCAGCCGAAGGAGTCTCTGCAGTTCGGACCCCAGCGGGGTGGCCACATACGAACGACCCTCGTGCTCTGCTGAAACGCCGAGGTGCTCGTGACCGTCGCGCCAGAGTGTCAGGTGGCCACTACTCAGTACATCGATCGCACTGCCGGTTGGAAAGAGCTCGCCGAGGGTGAACACAGCGTCATTCGATTTTTCTGAGATTCGCACCGCTGCAGGCATAGTCCTTCGGCTTGAATTGCCTCAGGCGACACGTCGATCCATAAGCGATCGTGCATTAAAGGAAATCGGAACTCGCGCAGGCCTTTCACGTAGTGGAGCCAAGTGCGCTACGTTAACTCGACCTTGCGTCCGATGTATATGAATTTTTCACAGCGCAGGTAACCTTAGTCACTTCGAGCAGGACAAAGTGATTGCGAAGCGAGCCGCTTCGAAATCGCCTCTTCCCTTGCTGGCATCGCTGTTCGGCGAAAGAGATTATTGAAGTCGAGCGTTATGTCTGGTGTGCTGATGGCCGGGGTAATCGACGTGTCTTAGATCGCACCCATTGGTGGCGCGTTCTGCCATGCTTTTACAGAAAGCACAAGAGCCGGATTGTTTAGGTCCGGCTCTTGGGATAGGCGTGGATCGTAGCGATTTATCCAATCATCGTGACCACCACTCGAGCTGGCTACAAAGTACTCGTGTGATGTGGGCTGGCAAACGAACACCGACAGCCTTGTCTCGAAGGGCACCTTCGACGTTCTGGGCGCCAAACTGTCGGCAGAGTTCCGCCACTTGTTTAGAGTAGCGTTTCGCCAGTTCGAAGTCCATGAACCCGAAAACGTCGAATTTTAGATATGCAACCGAGCTGCATAGCTCGAACTGTTCGTCGTCCGTTAGGGTCTTAGTGGGTTGAGATTGGTAAGTATTTTCCATAAATACTCCTTATTTTCACAGGCGGATGTGGAGGGTCGCCACCCCCAGTCTGTCTTTGCGGCGAAATCTGTTCCGCTTAAACTGACCGTCTACAAAGGGGGGGAGATAGTCAATTTTCTGATCGGATTATCGGTTCGAACCCACTGCCGCGGACCCGGACTGCCTGGGTCAGTTGCGCGTACCAACATCGTATGCCTGCGTGAATGAACAGTTTCGAAGCGTGCTCAACGTTTCACGTCACCGGCTTTGAATTCGGAATCGTAGAATCCTCTCTCGCTGAACTGATTCTGGGCGCATTGATCCGCTTCGTTAGGGTTGAGATGTTTCTGGGCTTGAATCTTTGCGAGCTGCCTGGTCAGCTTGGCGCAATTCGATCTCCGAAACGCGTGGTCTCGATAGCACACCGCTGGAGATTCATGAGGTGTGCAATGCCACAAGCGCTCCTGGGGTCCAGCTTGCGAGCGCAAGCCCGGTGAACCAGCGCCATGCCAGATGCATACGCAACTCTTCCACCAGCTTGCGCTCGCTGGTGATGCCGTACAGATACCCGATTAGCAGAATGCGTAGCAGGAGTTCGGGATCAATCGAGGGGCGACCGGTCTCGCTGTAGCTGTCTCGCAGTTGCTCCCGCACAAACTCAAAACTGATGTGCTGGTCGATGAGCCGCAGCAGTTTGCCATGCTCACCTCATTGTCCTCCAAGTTACGGAAACGCGCAGGTCAGTGATTTGCGTCACAGGCATTCGCTATTTGAGGCTTCATCGATGGCGGCGTCACGACCCCTTACCCTTGCATAAATCGCTGCTTTCTTCATCTGGTCAGATGCTCCTTTACACTTCGCAGCAATACGGGAGAGGGGTCGATGTCACGTAGCTCAGAAATCTCGGCGAGTGCTTTGTCGATACTTGCGTAGCCACAGCGATGGAGCCAAGCCGCAATCATGATGGGCGAGCGGCTCATTCCGGCGAGACAATGCATGAGCAGGTTACCCCGCTGAACGCCGTTCGCCATTGCCGCCATGACTTCCTCAAACTTTGGAGCAGGAATCAGACGAGACTCCGCAATCGGGATGTGGAGATATTCGATCCTGTCTGCCTTCGTCCGAATTTCTTCTGTGCAGAGGGAGACGACGCTTGCGATGCGAAAATGATTTGAATTCGCCAGTTGTTCCGCATCTTTCAGATTGCCTAGAAACAGCCTTTCCCAAATCTTTGTCACTCGCCTCCTTGGTCTTGGTTCCCAGATTCATCCGGCACCCCATTGCCCGCCAACCGCAACAGCCTGTGGATAGCGTGTAAACATAGCGATCTCGGGCTCGAAAACCCCAAATCGCCCTTGGACATCGCACACTAATCGGCCGGTCCTTTGATCGGTTTACCGTGAAAGCACGGATGACCCGATCGTCACCTGACTCGTGGTCCAAAGCCTCTTCCCTATCAATCTACAGATCTCTCAGGTGAATCGGCTAGAAATCGGGGCTTGGTAGCCAAACATCTTTGGTAACATGGCGAAAATGTCTCGTCGATTCGTCTTGATTTGTATCTAGTTAGTTGAGGGCCCCCCAGTCCCCTCTGTCAGCCATGCGACAAACCCCAAGTAACTCTTGTTACTTACAAGTGTCATCTGTTTTCTGCACCGCCCCCAGAATACGATTCGAGACAGCATGTCATCATGGTACAGAGTGGATATTCCGCCAAGCGAGTGCTGCCGCGACGGCAAGGCTGATCAGCTGCAAGCGGCCTTTGAGGTCAACTTCCTCACCAGACGCAGCCCCAAGGATGCGGCTCTGTTCGAGTGGCACGACGAGTCGCTCCAGACCAACGTCTTCTTCTTTTCTCCGGAAGCAGCAGCCATGGTTAAGACTCTGCTTGAGCGCTTCGGCGGGATCGAATGTAGTCCGCCAGTTCTTTCCGAGCGGCTCGTGTTACTTGTCGGTCACCCGAGCGTGAGGTAAAGACTGCTCGACACAACCCAGAGGTAACTTCAGCCTGTCTACTTTCCGGCCATACCCCTTGTGCCCCCCACGTTGTAGCCATTTCCCTCGGCATCCAGCGTCGGCATTATAAGCAGGACATGAGAAAGACCATTAGCCCGCTTCTAATCGGACTTTGCTGGAATACAGATGGGCAAGACGTTGCCGAATACGCGATCATGCTGGCGGGCGTCCCCGTGATTGTAGTCGGCACCGTACGGATGATTGGATCGAACGCCGGTATTGTCTTTTCTCAGGTCGCCAGTGGGATTCAATGAGCACTGCAGCTCAGCTCGCGCGTTCACCTCATCTGCTCTGCAAGGTCCGTATCGAGCTTGATCTGTCCAAGAATCGCCGATTGAAAGACATGTTCAGACAGCCTGAGTTCTACCGGGAAATCAGGATTTACCTGCGACAGTGCGATCTTGAGATATCGAAGCGGTCGGCCAACCTTCAAGGTAGGATCACACAGATCGAGGTGACAGGATCAGCAGTTGCTTTGCGCTCGTTCGTTGATCGCTACTTGCCGACTGATGCTCTTGGTATCGCCTACAGCATGGATTACCTTTAAGATCACCTTCAAAGAGACCAGAAGAGAACCACGTCAAACTGCTTTTGACTAGCAACCAACATCAGCTTGTCAAATTGCTGGCGGGTCTTTTTGCCAGAGCCAGAGACCGTCTCAACGAATTCGTACGCGAGTCTCCAGTGTTGTTGCTTGGCAAACTCACGCAATTGTTCAAGCTGATTTCCGTTCTCGTGCTTGTCAGTACAGCCGGGTCATCAGAGGCTGTTTTTAGCTCCGAGGTCAAGATGAGCTTCGTGGGGACGAAATCGAAGAATCCGAAGCCCAGGTAGTCCCGCGGATCCACCGAAGCGTCTCCGACCAGCAGCAGATACTTGGGCTTCTTTTGCCACTTCTCCGTGGCAGTCTTCAGGAAATCGCGAATTGCATAAGGACTCGGCTGCCCGAAATTAAACTCGTCGTACAGTTGATCGATATGGACGAGTGCGACAGATTTCCCCTGGGCCCGTCGTAATCGAACGAGTGGTGGGAGCGCGTCGGCGAACAGCGGATGCGAGATCATGACAACCTCGCTTCCCGGCCGCGCACTGTGCCAAGTGGAAGGATGATTGCGCTCGACCTGCAATGGCTTCGCAACGCTTTGGTCGGAGAGTGCCAGCAGGGTATGCATTCCTGGCATCGACCGCGGAATCTCCGCTCGAAGCAAGTAGCCGCCGGTTTCGGCAGCAACCCTGGGTTCAAGCTCCAGGGGCTGCGAAGGATTTGTAATGTCAACCAGGCGCGTGGGTGACTGAGCGAAGCCGTGAATGACAACCTGGTCCCCGGCCTCGGCAGTGAATTTCAGTGAATCCGACTGTGCTGTGTAGGTTCGTGGATAGGTAAGGTCGACTCGGTCCACAAGACTGAGATCGTCGGCGCCGCCCTGCGCGGTGAGAGTGACAGTGTTCACATTTTGCAGGATGGCACGGGGAATTGGAAGCGTAACGTTCCCCGCATTTTGACCCGTGAAGTCCAGCTCTCCGAGATTTGCGCCGTTCATGCTGACCGAAACACTGTGAGGCACACCTTCGGTTACGCCCTGCAGGGCGACATACATTTTCGCGCGGGTGTCGGCGAGAGATCCGGAGGAAATCGCGGGCACGTGCAGGACTTGCTCCACTGGCTTTGAGGAGAGCAGCGGGCCGAAGAAGTTATCCGTGTTTTCTTTGAGCAACGCTGCGAAATAAGTCGTGCGCGGCGTCCATTCCACTGTTTCCGAAAAGCTCTGGGGCTGCGAGTCGCGATCGCTATCGCCATCTCCCTCGGCCGACTCTCGCCAAATGCGCTTGCCGGGCTGGTCACCGGCCACCAACCAATAAACACGCTTGTCCGAATAAGGGGTATCGATAGCAGTCCCGTAGAATTCGATGGCCGCTTGCGGACCGAACCCCTCATCCGCACCTGTGATGCGAATCGGCTGTTCGGTGCCTTCCGCGAACATTCTGAGGAAAGTTGGATCCACGGAGGCATTCAGGCCCTGAGCGACCAGTTCAGGCTGCGTCACTCGATACCAGCCCTCGTGATCGACAAGCACTTTTACGGCTGCGTGCGCGGCCAGTTGGAACTGAGTCTGTCGCTTTTCCAGCGTGACAGCAGAGACGTGCGCCCTGGTTTCGGCGACGTGCCACTATTTGCGCCACTTAAGTCCCTTCCAGTTTCGCGGGGCAAACCGTATATCGTCGAAGCACAAGCGGGACTGCGAGGAAGCTTGTCTTCACAGAACTAGCCCTCAAAACCGCAGGCCGCCGGTGTGGCGCTCCAGAGCAGGGCAGACTGATGCTTTCCCTGCAGAGCTTTTTCCATTATGGGCTCCACCTGGTTGGCGAATGCCACCGAAGCCGTGCCGACATTTCGTCCGGCTGTCGACATTCAGGCGTTGAGAGGTTTTTTCGCACGGAAGTCGGAGAATTCACAGAAGTTGCAAGACGTGCTGTAACTCGTTTTGAGAACAAAGCGAGACATTGTTGGTTCGTACTTCGGGGTATGGTGAGTTTTGCGCATCTCCACCAGGGATGATTATCCGGGCAGTGCTAAGCGCGTCAGCGTACCTCGCAATCGAGCCCTGTGGTTAACCAGACTCCGCGTCTTTGCATCACCAAGCGAACTAAAGCTCATGCATCCTTTGTAACTTTCAGTGCACTTCTTACGGGGTAAGATCAAGAATTAGCCCATGGATCACTTGTCTCAGAATGCTTTGCCCGCAAACAGCAAGACTTCGCTCGGGGCCCGCCACATCGAGAGCCGTGAATGGTGGCTCTGGGGATTTGCCGTAACCGTCACGCTTCTTCTAACGGCCGGAATCGTTTTTTTGACCTTCTTCGGCGGGCAGTCTGAAAACAACCCAGCGTACTGGTCTGATCTCCGGGAATGGGTTCGCGGACTGGCGGCTCTTGTCTTGTTGTTCGACATCTACACGCTGTACCAGAACTTTCAGTTGCAAAGGGTGCGTCGCCAACTTGCCGAGCGCGACGAACTATTTCAACTCATCACCGAAAATGCTGCCGACATGATTGCCGTCGTGGATAGTAGCGGAAGGCGGCTTTACAACAGCCCTGCCTATCAAAAAGTGCTCGGATATTCGGTCGAAGAATTGAGTCACAGTTCCTCTTTTGATCAGATTCACCCTTCTGATCGCGAGCGTGTGCTGCAGGCGGCCAAAAAGGCCCACTGGACTGGCCGAGGACAAAGGCTGGAATATCGCATGCGGCACAAGGATGGGACTTGGCGCATTTTGGAATCCACCGCGAACCCGATCCAGAACGATCGGGGAGAGATCGAAAAACTCGTCATCGTGAATCGGGATATCACCGAGCGCAAACAAGCGGAGGAGACGCTCGCCCACAGCGCGTTCCACGATAGTCTGACTGACTTGCCGAATCGGGCGCTATTTCTTGATCGGCTGCAACACGCGCTACTACGTGCTCGGCGGCATTCGGATTACAAATTTGCAATTCTCTTCGTTGACATCGACGAGTTCAAGATCGTCAATGATAGTTTGGGACACTCGGCAGGCGATGAATTACTGATTGAGATTGCCAGGCGTCTCACGGCCTCTTTTCGGTATACGGACACCGTAGCTCGGCCGGGAGCTACTGATGATTCCGAGTGGCGGTCGAGCACCGGAAGCATCGCAAGGTTGGGCGGCGACGAATTCACGGTGCTCCTGGAAGATGTTTTCAAGCCGAGCGACGCTGTCCGGGTTGCGCAGCGGATTCAGGAGAAATTAGCCATTCCGTTCGATCTAAACGCACATCAGGTGGTGATTACGGCCAGCATCGGCGCCGCGTTTTGTAACTCTTCCTATTCCGGAGCGGAAGACCTGCTTCGGGATGCGGAACTTGCCATGTACCGAGCCAAGCGCACCGGCAAGGCCCGTTGCGAGGTTTTCGATGCCACTATGCATGCGACGGCCGTGCGTCGACTGCAGTTGGAAACCGATCTTCGTCGAGGTATCGAACGGGGAGAGTTGATCGTCTATTACCAGCCTATCGTCGCGCTGCGTAATGGAAAAATTGCAGGCTTCGAAGCCTTGAGCCGCTGGCGGCATCCCGAAGGCGCGGTGTCCCCTGCAGAGTTCATTCCGGTAGCTAACGAGACCGGGTTGATTCTGCCGATCAATCGAGCACTACTGCTCGAAGCTTGCCAGGATCTACAGTGTTGGCAATCGCGACTTGGCTGCGATCCGCCGCTGATGCTGAGCGTCAACATTGCGCCAAAGCAATTCGCTCAACCAGAATTGGCAGATGAGATCGGCGCAATTCTGAAGCAAGTGGGCATGACTCCAAGGAACGTGAATCTGGAAATAATGGAAACTATCGCGATGGCCGATGCGGATCGTTCTCTGAAGGTATTGTCCGAACTGAAGGGTCTCGGCATACGCCTCAGCATCGACGACTTTGGAACCGGATATTCATCCTTGAGCCGCCTTCCGCGTTTCCCAATCGATGCCCTGAAAATCGACCGCGTTTTCGTCTCCAGCATGGCCACGGACCATGAGAACCGCGAGATAGTGCGATTGATCATCATGTTGGCTCATAGCCTCGGATTGCAGGTAGTCGCCGAGGGCACGGAGACCGACGAGCAAATCACGGAACTCAAGCACCTCAATTGCGAAATGGCACAGGGATTCTTCTACTCTCCTCCGGTTGAATCGAAGGCTGCGTTTCAATTGTTGCTGCGAAGCTATCAAGGAGCGTTGTTGTAACCCTCCGCACTTCCACTCCCGGCAAACAAGTATTGGCCTCCGTAAGATGCCCGGGCTGGCAATCAGTTTTGTGGAAGAGTGCGGAGTACTGCTGCTGTGTGTCCGATCGGAATTAACCTCTAAGGGCGCTTGGCCTCGACAGGACAAGCGAGAGAGGAGCACTCATCTGAAGTTGTTACCCTGCCAGAGACAGTCTCCTCAGTCACAGCAATGGCTGTCACCAGCTCCGCATGTCGCCCTTCAAAGACCACTTCACGGCTCGAGACTTCGACCTCGAGCAAACTTCCATTCTTCTTACGGTGTTTCCAGAGCTCTCTATCCGAGTTACACCTCCCATCACGCAGTACCTGCCTTAGCAACGGAACAACGTCCGCAACAGGTCGTATATCAAGAATCGTCATCGACAGGAACTGTTCTCGCGAATAACCATACTGGCGCACTGCCGCATCGTTGACGGCCAAAAATGCAAAGGTGCGCGTATCAAAGACCCACATTGGAGTCTCGCAGCGTTGGAAGCCGAGGAGGTGCAAGTCTTGCGGGAAAAGGTTCGGGATCTTCGACAGTTCTTCCATGGTGGTTTAGGTAATGGTGGTCCTTACTGGCAAACTGACGCCAGCCGCGTGAATCGTGATCTTTGGCGCAACCCAGTCGGGAATTTGGCGACACTACTTAGACTAAAGCGTCTCAAATTTCGCGTCACAGCTGGCACCGTGGAGCAACCCGCGTTCACTCGATTTTGAACCTGCTCTAGGCTGACATCTTGTGATTTAGGTCACATGATCTTGACGAAAGTAATCAAAAACGCATCTTGAGATGCATTGGAGTATCGCTGCTCGATTGTGCTGCGGGCCGGAACGCTTCGGATTGGGAGGATGACTTATGCCAACGAGATCAAGGACCTCCACGGAAGCGAAGAACTGCCTAGCTGGTTCTCTCCGTACTAATGTTCGCACACCACATCATCAGAAACGCGTGCCTTTAGTTCGTCATCACCATACCCATTTTTCTGGCTGTGACACAGATCACAGACCTCGGTGTCAATAATCCATAATTTGTGGAAGATGTCGCATCCGAGGCACGCCGATATCACTCCCATCTGGCATCGTAGCCATCGGGTTTGCTATGGTTGGGAAAAGTAGACTTGGATGTCCATTATGACGCCCGACGAAGAAGCTCGTATCCGCGCCTTGCCCAGGCTGATCGCGGAAGAGCGTGATCCTATAAGATCGAAAGTATTGGCAGCCGAGCTTGAACGACTTCTCTCAATGAAAGTCATTGAGATCAAGACAAGGAAATGATGAACGAGGGTGGAAGGTGATCAGACCTGTTCCCGTGGAGGCTATCCGCAAGCTTGCTGACGCTGGTAAGCGGGCCGGCTTCAGCTTCGAAGACCTGGTTGCGCTGCCCGATTCGGGAATCACTGGGAGAAACTGGCGGACCTGATCGAGTCAGGTTTAATTAAAACAGAGCCTCCCAAAAATCTCATTTAGGTGACGGCGGTCACATCTTGGGCACACGGCCTGTGGCACCCTGTCAGCAATCAGGACACTCTCACCGGCATCTCAAGCAAGCACTCGTCAAAGCGATGCTGGGATGCCGTTAAATTTCCGTATGTTCGCCGCAACCCAGGCTGTTCTGATCGCCGCGGTCTTGCTTCGGTGTCAAATTTACGGTTGACCTCGTCAGGACGAGACGCCGGAAACATCTGTGGTGAACCTCGCACGCGACATCGCTACAGCGACCCTCAGGACAGCGAAATGGAAGCGGATCGGAGTGCGCTTAATGACGCACTCCGGTCCCGTGCTTGAATGATTCCTTGAGCTCTCGGCTAGAGAATACGTCGCCTCACCAAAGTTTTGGTTGAACCCGATGACGCTCTGAGCTATGCAGTCCTCAGTGCTTGGTGAGATATCCATGCTCGTGTGATCTAGTGCGATTTGAGTTGATTGTAAATTGTCGCAGCGTTATCAGGGAACGTGGCATGGTAATTCGGATACTGGCGGAAATCTGAGTACCTCTCCATGTGAATGTCTTGGCGCACCTGATCCACAGATTCCCCTTTTTTCTTCAGGGAACGCACCTGCCCATAGAGGTCCTTCAAATAGTCACGAAACCGCTGCAAATCTGCTTTCGTGCCCACATCAAAATGTCCTGGGACTGCTTTTTCAACGGACAACGAAAGAACATGATCCAACGCATCAATCCAATTTGTTGCGCTACCATCGTCCATGGCCGGGCTAGACCGGTTCAGGAATAAGTCGCCCATTGCGACAGCGTGCTGTTCCGCAAAATAGACGATCGCATCGCCGGATGTGTGCCCTTTTCCGGGGAAGTACACTTCTACAACATGCCTACCTATGTAGAGCCGGATTAGTTTCTGGAACGTCAGGCTTGCAGCACGGAAATGAAAACCAGCCATACCAGGGGCGTTTGCCATGTCGATTGTCCGGGCGCGTGTGTAATCGGTACTGATCACGGTCGCGTCAGGACCAACTGTTAAGTTCCCCCCCTGATGGTCGGGGTGGTAGTGCGTATTGACGATGAACTTCACGGGCAATTTCGAGATCTGGCGGATCGCGCCCAGCAACTTGGCTCCCTCCGTCGCGTTCAGGCCGGTGTCAACGACGAGAATTTCGGAGTCTCCAATTAAGAAAGTGGAATTCGCGCTAGCGTCGTTGTCTGAAACGTAAGCATAGAGATCCGCGCCCAATTGTTTCGTTTGTGCCGAGGCTGACATAGAACCGAGCGCAACAGCGAGCGAGAGCAGCCAAGCGTTTGGAGCCATCAGAAACATGGGATGATCGGTCAGAAACTCAGTTTCAGGGCAAACTGAATCAAGCGAGGACCGCCCGATCCAAGGCCCACATTATTCTGTGCAGCATCTGGCGTCTGGAAGAGCGTACCGAAATTCGGCGCTGCCAGGATGTTGCTGGGAATGGCGAATGCCGGATGGTTCACAATGTTGAAGAACTCAGCGCGAAATTGCGCCTTCACCTTGTCGCCCAATTGCGTGTTCTTAATCAGCGAGAAGTCGAAGTCGCGATACCCGGGGCCAGTCACAATGTTTCGCCCCGCATTGCCAAAAGTAAGAGGAGCGTTTAACGCAAAGGCGCTCGTATTGAACCACTGCTGCACAGTGTGTGGTCCTCTATTCGGATCTCCCACTAGGTTCGGCCTGTCATTCCCCAACCCGGTTCCACTGAGGCTTTCGCCGGTCAGCACCGAAAAAGGCTGTCCAGTCTGGAGTGTCAAGATTCCGCCCAACTCCCAGCCTTTCCCGAGCACTGACGGTAAGCTTCGCCACACGGGGACGTCGTAATTGAAGCTAAAGCTCAGTCGATGCCGTATGTCGAAGTCCGAGCGGCCTCGCTCCGCGTTGAGATTGTAGTTGTCCTGCGGAAAGATGGTTGTGGCGTTCGCCCCAGAACCGAAGAACACCGACGCCTCGTCGATCGAGTGTGACCAGGTGTAGGACGTCAGGAACGATAGTCCGTGACTAAAGCGTTTATCGAGCTTCGCCTGCAAGCTATGGTAGTTCGAAGCGACGGAGTCTTGTGCCTGAAAGAGTTGCGCAAAACCAAAATAGGGTGTTCTTACGATGCTTGGCATCGCTCCATAGAGGTGGTTGTCATTCAGAAAGTTTGCGACTTGGGGTGGGATGCCGAGCAACTCCATACGAGTAACGACATCCGGAGTGAGATTATCAATCTGCGCTTTGGTGATGTACGCCTGATCAATCTGCACAAAACGAGGCAGCTTCGTACCCGTTGTCCCGACGTATGCGATGCCCAACAACATCCTTCCTGGTAATTGGTGCTCAAGGTCAAGATTGAAATGCTGGGCATAAGGTGTCCGAAGGCTTTGCTGTGTGATTGTGAGTACCGGAAAACTGGACGGTCCGAACGGATTCGGCCAGCTTGCGAAGGGAAACGGCGTGAAGTAGTCGGGCAGATATGGCGGATTGAGCATCACGTTCCCGGGGATATTCCCGATGATTGTTTCGTAGAACACACCATACCCTACCCGTAGAACCGTCTGCCCGTTGCCGAACAGGTCCCAGGAAAGCCCGATTCGTGGCGCAAAATTATTGTGGTCGCCGTCGTAAACGCCGCCCACCCCATTCTGCGTGACAACACCTGACGCTTCCAGCGCGGTCAGATTCGATTGAATGTTCGGGTCTGTGGGGTCTAGAAACGTTGTGTACTTTTGTGGCCACCACGAACTCATGCGTCCGTGGGCTTCGTGCAGAACCGTGTTCAACTCATATCGCAAACCGTAATTCAGCGTCAGGTTGGGTCGCAGCTTGAAGCTGTCCTGCGCGAAGATGCCATAGCTGGTAAAGCGGAAGTTACGGTGCGAATCACCGACAAATTGCAACGCGCCGTCGGGAAGCCCAAGAGCGAAATCGATAAGAGGACTGGGAATGTTAGCCGGATTCCCCATCGAATCTGTGCCCGCAGTATTGTCGAGGCCGCTGAACGTGATCTGCCCGTTGAAGGCGAGATCATAGAGTCGATTCAGTTGTGTATACCGAATATCGCCGCCGACCTTAAAAGAGTGTCGCGCGGTGGTACGCGACAAATTATCAATCCACTGAAAGGTATTGGTCGCCGTCCGGTTAGGCTGGTCGATGCCGCCCCCCAGATTGGTCACTGCAGCACTGCCGGACACGAAGCCTGCCGAGAAAGACAGCATCGGAATATTGCCAAGATTCAGGGAAGCACCTGGCGCAAAACCGGTGTTGAATCCAAATGTCGCGGCTTGCGGCCCTGCTTCCGTGACCAGCAAGATGTTCGAACGTGTAAAGCCAAATCGCGCTTCGTTCAGTGTTCGAGGATTGATCACGTGCGTGTAAGAAATCGCCACCAGATCGTTGTCGCCAGTTTGGTTGAGGCCATATCCCGGAATATTGGTTCCGCTTTGTCCCGGAGTGAACGGGTAGAACGTATCAATTCCAGTCCGGCTGAAGCGTGCAGAAAGAGAATCGGCGGCATTCAGATGATGGTCCACTTTGACCAAAAACTGGTTGGTCGAGTCAGTCTGCAAAGGTGAAGAGATGAAATTCCCCGACGCATTGGTTAAATTGGACTCTGGAAATAGTGTGTTAAAGATCTGCTGGCTGACAGGATTCACCGCGATCGTGATCGGGTTACCGTTTTGGTCCGTAAACTTGCCAGCACGTTCATCTGGAGTAGGGACGTTCGTGATTCGGGTAATGCCGGCAGCACGGCGAAATCCCTCGTAGTTCAAGAAGAAGAACGTCTTGTTCTTAAGGATCGGACCTCCCAGCGTTCCGCCAAACTGATTCAGCCGCAGCGCGGATTTCCGGAATGCCGAATCATTGAAATAGTTGCGGGCATCGAGCACATCGTTGCGAAAGAACTCGTAGGCAGAACCATGCAACAGGTTCGAACCCGACTTCGTCACCAGGTTCACAACCGACCCGGTGTTGCGGCCATATTCAGCAGCGAAGGTGTTGGTCTGGACCTCAAACTCCTGAATGGAATCAATGGATGGTATCTGTGCGGCCGCCCCGCCAAAGTAATCGTTGTTATCGATGCCATCAACCATAAAGTTGTTTGAGGTCGATCGCTGGCCGTTCGAGGAATACCCCGAGACGCCGCCTTCCCCGCCCTGCTGGCCACCGCCACCGCCAGAAGAAGCAACTCCGGGATTCAATCTCGCAAGTTGGGCAAAATCACGTCCGTTGAGTGGCAGTTCTTCGACTTTGCGATTGTCGATGATTTCCCCCAGTTTCGAACTTTCGGTTTGCGTCAAGGCAGCCTCGGACTGGACCTCCACCGTCTCGGTCTTGGTCCCAATCTTCAAAACGATTTCCATGTCGCGAATCTGATCGACACCGATTTCAACACCATTGGTTGTCGTGGTAGCGAAACCTGGCGCTTCGGCCCTAATCTGATATACGCCTGTCGGCAACGCCATTACGCGGAAGACACCGTTATCGGCCGTCTTGGTCTGGCGCTGCAAGCCCGTGGAGGGATCTGTGACGGTCAAATTGACATCTGGAACGTTGGCGCCTTTTTGGTCATGAACTGTACCGACGATTCCACCCTGCGTTGTTTGTCCCTGAACGTTGCTTAGCAGAATGGCAGCTAAACTCAGCACTGGGAAAGCGCGCTTGCACAGAGTCAGCATGGGTCCCCCTCGGTGACGTTTAAGCTCGGCCCGATTATTGCGTTCGCGACGCCGAAGACGAATTCGAGATTTCGTCTTTGTAAACCACCCCACCCTTCATGACGAACTGCACGTGCTCCAGCGCATGGATATCGCTGATTGGATCACCCCGGACCGCGACGATGTCAGCAAACATTCCCTGGCGAATCACCCCGACACGATCAGACCAGCCCATCAACTCCGCTGCGTTCACGGTACCAGCCTGCAAGGCCTGCACCGGTGTCAAACCCAATTGCACCATCGACCAGAACTCTCCGCCATTCTGTCCGTGCGGGTAAACGCCAGCGTCTGTGCCAAGTGCTACACGCACTCCGGCTTTGAAGGCCTGTGCAACATTCTTCTTCGCGGCAGGAATGATGATGGCGGCTTTCTCGATAACCCAAGGCGGCAGGCGCATTTCGGACTCGTGCTGCTCAAACCAGAAGAGCGGATACGATGTGGGCACCAGAAATGTGTGGTGCTCTTTCATCAGATTGATGCCTTCCTCATCGATGAAAATTCCATGCTCAATCGAATCGACTCCTGCACGGACCGCATCCTTGATGGCGATCGAAGAGTGCGCGTGGGTCGCGACTTTCCGTCCCAGGCGATGGGCTTCGGTGATCAGGACATTCATCTCGGCAGGACTGTATTGTTCGAGCAAGGGGTTGTCCCCTTTGGAAAAGACTCCTCCGGAGGCACAGAACTTAATTACGTCCGCGCCGTACTTGATCACTTCGCGGACGCGGTGCATTACAGCTTGTTCGCCATCAGCCACCCCTTCTGCCGAATGATGAAACTCGAAAGGAAGAAGACTGTTGTCGCAATGCCCCCCAGAAATACCCAGGGGTGGCCCGGAAACCTGCATGCGGGGTCCGAGCACGTCGCCGGCATCGATGGCGTCGCGAAGCGCTACATCGGAGTAGCCCTCTGCACCCACATTGCGTACTGTCGTGAACCCTGCCGACAGGGTAAGGCGCGCGTTCTTTGCGCCAATCAACGCCGCCCGAGGGATAGAGACACCTAAACCTTCGTAGCCGCCACCGCCCACGTTCATCGTCAGGTGCGTATGCACATCGATGAAGCCGGGCAAGATTGTAGCATTCCCTAGATCGATGATTCTGGTCGTTGGACTGACCGCCGCTTTGTCTTCCGAAAGGGACTGTATCTTGTCTGCCGAGATAACGACCACGGGATGGTCGATCATGCGGCCAGATGTGGGATCGAAAAGGCGCCCGGCGCGGATTATGACAACCTGTGCCGCGGTCTGTGCTGTTGCAGAAAAGCCGGCCGAGTAAAGGATGGTGGCTGCGACAAGAATCAAAGTGCGTTGCAGGACGCTTCGGGCCGTATATGCGGGTGCTCTACAGAGCGAACTCTGTCTGATGCGAGGAAGTGCCGTAGCAGGCATTGTGATCGGAATCCGCGCGCGAATTTAAAGACAATATCCAACAACCCGGAGTCCACGAGTCCGGGAAAAATAACTCCGTGCTTGGAGTACTGTCAAGACATTTTGCATGCTATTTGTATACAATCTCGAGCGGTTGCTTCGAGCACAAGCGTTACGAACTCCACTAAAGGCTGGGCCTGTCTGCGGCGGACTTTTGGTGCGCCTGTCGAGCTGATCTCCAATACACCAGAGACATTGCCAGAAGGAGCGGCAGAAACGCGGGCACCGCGTACTGTAAGCCATCGACGAAGAATGTGGAAGCGGTAACCCCTGCCAGGGCAGAAATGCCCAACCAGTTCGAGTACGGAGAGAAGGCCAGTTTCAGGGGAAGGCGCGACCATCCCTCAGGGCCTAAAGACTTCCGGAAACGGATGTGGCACAGAAGAATCACGGACCAGACAAAAAACATCCCTGCGACGGCTACTCCGTAGAGCATCAGAAATGCGCGGGAAGGAGCATATATCGCAAGGAGGATCGCGACGATCATTCCTGCGGTGGAGAGGCCGAGTGCCCGATGCGGAACGCCATTGCTGCTCAGTCGCGAAATCCATCCAGGAGCATAGCCGCTACGGGAGAGGGAAAACAGCATCCGGGTCGTGAGGTAAAGGTCGGCATTGCAACTCGAGAGAGCAGCAGTGATCACGACGAGATTCATAATGCTCGCGGCATATGGGATGCCCACGCCGGAGAACGCAGCCACGAACGGGCTTCCGGTAATGCCCCGCTCACTTCCGATCCGGTTCCAAGGAGTCATCGCCAGCATGGCAATCATGGCGAGCACATAGAAACAAATCAGGCGATACACGATCGTGCGCATGGCCCGGGGAATGGACTTGTAGGGATCGTTGGCCTCACCCGCGGTTACGGCAATAACTTCGACTCCCATATAACTGGTCAGGACGAGGCTAAGCGCCAGCCATACGCCTTTCAACCCAAATGGAAAGAATCCACCATGAACAACCAGATTGGAAAGCCCAAGTGCGGGTTTATGACCAACACCCGCTATCAGCATCCCGCCAATGGCGATGAACAGAACAATCGCTGACACTTTGACGACAGCAAACCAATACTCAAACTCTCCAAAGCTTCCCACCTGCAGGGCGTTAATCGCGACGAGAATAGCAGATGCGGTTGCCACCCAAACCCACTGTGGCGTCTGAGGAAACCAGAAGCCGCAATAAATGCCCACCGCCGTGACCTCCGCACCAATCGCGATGATCTGCACAAGTCCATAGGTGGCGCGAACTGCGAAGCCGGACCAGGCATTGAGATAGGTCTCGGCATAGATGCCGAAGGCTCCCGCTACCGG
>Ga0209804_1000605_pt1 | contig 28065 bp, 22 predicted proteins | sample GraSoiAngelo_139_FD_185896 | JGI IMG/M metagenome (GOLD analysis project Ga0209804, IMG submission 185896) | Grasslands soil microbial communities from the Angelo Coastal Reserve, California, USA - 14_0929_12_20cm (SPAdes) (version 2) | ecosystem: Environmental > Terrestrial > Soil > Grasslands ... | reverse complement strand
GCATACCCTTGATGCCGGAATCGAAACTCCATAAACGCTCGCCTGTCGCGGCGTTCAAGGCAAATATCTTCTGTGTGGGACTGATGCCGTAGAGGGTCCTGCCCACGATGAGCGGATTGGTCTGGAGACCACCCTTTTCGCCAGTGTCGAAAGTCCAGGCCACTTCCAACTGCTTCACGTTGCGTCGATTGATATGGGCGAGCGAAGAATAATGGCTGTTATCCGGTGCCCCTCCCCAGACCGGCCAATCTTGTTCACTGACGGGCACATGCTGTCCGCGATCGTGTACGAACGACATAAGGAAGATGGCGCAAGAGAGAACTAAAAGAACTAGAAGATGGGTAATCCAGGCCCGCATGGGCACTTACTTTAACCCAGAAAAGCAGTCTTTGTCCCGAGCCTGATCTTATTCGTCACAACCGGAACAAAAGTTAACCATATCGTCGCGGTCCAGCTGACAGTTGCCGGCCTCATAGACTGATGTTCGCAACCAGCTTTCCTAAATCCGTACCACGGGCTTGGCACAACTGGCGCCAATTAACCGCAATGTAACGCGACCAATGGATCGAGGCGCATGGCCCGTCGGGCAGGGATATAGCTTGCCAATAACGCAACAACAACGAGCAGTGCGATCACGAGACCAAAGGTTGCAGGATCGGTGTTCCCAACCCCGTACAGCACGCTACTGAGTACTCGAGTACAGAGGAGCGCCGCGGCCAGGCCGACTCCAGTGCCTACCAATACCATACCCATGTTCTGCACGATGATTAAGGGAAGGATGTTGTCAGGCTTGGCGCCAAGTACCATCCGAACCCCAGTCTCTGTCGTACGCTGACTCACGGAATAAGGCGCCAAACTGTACACCCCTGCGATCGCAAGCATCAGCGCTATCAGGCCGAAGCTACTCAGTAAAACTGCGCGAAAGCGATGTTGGTTCGTTCCGAAATCCAGAATCTGCTCCATCGTCTCAACACGTCCGATGGTCTGGTTAGTTAGGGTCGAGCAAACGGATCCGCTCTCGGATCATGGCCGCAAGGCCTGAGCGGCTCAGATTTGGTACGCACGACTAATGCCTGCCATGGAACAGATTCTTGTGAGTTCAAAAGATAGATTTCGGGAGCAGGCGCTTCGCTTAACGACGATTGGCGTACATCGCCAACCACCCCGATTACTTTGGCATCGTCCGGCCCCGAACGGGCGAAGCTCAATGTACTGGCCCTCAGGAGCTCGTCTATTCAAGTACCGTCGCGCGAGGCTCTCGTTTACGATCGCCACGTGTGCTGACTCATTCGTATCCGTTTCTGAAAATAGCCTGCCTCGACGCAAAGGGATCTGCATCACACGAAAATAGTTCCGACTAACAATGCGAACATCTGCGGCTGGCCCGATCGGCAGGGTTTGGGAAGACGCGTCCAGTAATTCCGAAGTTTGTCAGCCACGGCCTTCCACCTTCCATGGGTAAGGCGATGGTGGTGCCGGCAGACTCTACTCCTGGTAAGGCTGAAGTTTGCGCAATGAGCTCCTCATAAGAATTGGCCTGTCTGAGCCTCGGAGCCGGCCAGAATTGGACGATCCACCTGAAGCGTGAGCAAATGCGTGGCATTGAATCCTGGATCGACCCGTCTGAGCAGGAATAGGCTCTTGGTTAGCAACCCTGCAGCAGCCAACGATACGACTGAGAGCACAACTTTCGAGACTACTATACTAAAACCTTGCTCGAGTGCCCGGACCGTGTCGTAGACCATCCGCTTTCAGTGTTCAATACATGTGTTCGCTCGCTGCGCACAAGCTGCCACACGGGAGCAAGTCCGAAGAGAACACCGCTAAGGAAGGTGATTCCAACAATAAATGCCAGTACCGTAGGGTCTATGCTGGCGCCTGAGAGTCTCGGGATATCCTTCGGTCCCCAAGCTTTGAGAATCCGCAGGCACGCGATACCGCAAATCACGCCACCTATTCCTCCGGCCGCCGCGAGCAGCAAGTTCTCGACAAGCAGTTGAGTGATTATCCGGCCGTGCGTCGCACCTAGTTACAACCTGATCGCTATCTCCTTCCTTCGCGCTAGAAACATCGCAAGGATCAAATTGCCCACATTTGCGCAGGCAATCAAAAGCACGACCGCAACCGATCCCATCAATATCAGGAACGTCTTACGGAATTTGCCGAGAATCGCCTCCTGCAGAAAGACGAGTCTCACTCCAATATCCTTAATTTGTATTCTCCGCTGGCTAGCTGCCTACCGATTAAGTCCATTTCGGCTTGCGCCTGCGTAATGTTGGTTCCCGGCTTCATCCGGGGCTCACGCTAGTCGGCCATGTCAAGCGAAAAATGAAGCACACTTCTCCCTTTGGGTTGAGGGGGCTGTCAAGGGCGCCCGTTTTTTGGGCCTTCGTTTCAAGCTGCCAATCACAAGGTTTCGCGGTGCGGAGCGAAGGTACGGTTGCGCTTGCACCGGCAGTCGTGCAGGCAGCCTTACCGCGCGCGATTGTAGCAGAACAACCAGGCTTTCTGCCGGGCAGGCGACTCCTAACTCGCCGGGTTGAGTGCTCCAGGGGCACCGTTTTCCTCCCGGGACCGAAGACCAGTGCGGCACGCGGGTTCACCTTGGCTTCGATCGTGTTTGCGGAACCGCAAAGAGCCTTTCGATGGTCCTTTATGGCGGCCTGTAAATCCCTCCGTTGCCGGCGTCGACAGCACTCCTCATCAGTTGATCGGGGTCGGCGTTCTCGGGCCTGAGAGGTCTTCCAATTCCGGGGATTTTCCTTCCATTTTGTGTAAACGTTCCCAAAATCTGGAAAAAGACCCAAAAATATCGTTCTTCTGTGTGTTTTTGTCTTGACAATTGTTATGTTCTGTCCCCTAATACTCGCCGTCCTGGGTCCTCGAAACCGATAAATCTGGACCTCACGGGGTGTGTCCATTCGCTTGGGGAACGATCTGGGCACGTCTTCCAAGGCGTGACATTCCGCAAAACGTGTCGAAACGTGTCGGTTGAGCATAGCAGTCATCACGAAGGAGGCGGCATAGGCGTGTGCCCCTCTCGGTCGTTATGAATTGCTCAAGCTGGCCGCTTGTCTGGCGGCGTAGCCGGAGCGCAGTGGCTAGGAAAGAGTCAAGACTTTTAGCGCTGGAGGCGTTATGGCTGATGAAGTCGTTTTGAGAGCTGGCGGAGTCATTGATTCGCTGACGGCGAGAAGCAGCAGTCGATACGTATCGGCAGGGGGGAAGAAAAGGCTCATCGCCTTATTGAGCATCATGGCCATGGCCCTTTTGATGGGACAAGGGCCGGCGATTGCACAAACAGTCACTGGGTCCTTGAGCGGTACAGTCGTGGACTCGAGCGGGGCCGTCATTCCCGGTGCGCAAGTAGTTCTTATCGACGAGGCCACCGGCAACAGACACGTGGCCACGGCAAATGGCGGAGGCCGCTTTAGCTACACGGCGATTTTTCCAAGCACCTATGACTTAACGGTGACTGCCAGAGGCTTCTCTACGTGGCAGGCGAAAGGTATCGTGCTCCATCAAAATGAGAGCCGCGCGATTTCGGACATAACTTTGAAACCGGGCGCGGCCTCGCAGGAGATCACTGTCGAAGCCACTACGCAGACGGTGCCGGTTGACACCGGCGCCAGCAGTACGACGCTGAACAATACGATGGTGAGTCAAACTGCGATCCAGGGTCGCGATGCGGCAGAGTTGATCCGATTGATGCCCGGTATGGCCATCAACAGCGGTCTCAACAATACTGAGTGGAACAGCGCTCTAACGCAAATCAACAATGGTCCGATCGGGGCATTCTCGGCCAACGGCACCCAGCCGAACGGTTCCATGCAGCTGATTAGTAACGGCTCGGTGATCACCGATGCTGGGAACCAGGGCACGCAAATCGCCAATATCAATCAGGACATGACTCAGGAAATCACGATCCAGGACTCGGCTTTTGACGCGGAATATGCCCACGGACCGGTCACGTTTAGCGCGGTCGGCAAGCGTGGCTCGCAGACCTTCCACGGGTCGCTGTATGGTTACGCCCGCAACAGCAGCCTTGACGCGAACAATTCCTTCTTCAACGCCCAGAATCCAATCATCAGGAAACCCCTTCAACACTATTGGTACGAAGGTGGTAACCTGGGCGGCCCGGTCATCATCCCGGGCACGGATTTCAACAAGAAGCGTGACAAGGCTTTCTTCTTCGTCGGCTTTGAGCACCTGAACCAGTTGCCGGCGGGCACGCTTCACCAATATTTCGTCCCCACACCAGGAATGATGTCGGGTAACTTCACGGCCGCATCCCTTGCGCCCTACAAGAAGTTTTACGGATCAGGGGCGGTACCCTGCGCTGACAACAGTGGATTCTGGAACTACAGCCAATTTTGTCAGGGTGCCGTCCAGGCTGGTACGGTTACTCTGTACGACCAGAACGCAGTCGCCTACAATGGCTCGGCGTACCTTAGCAGTGACAACTGCATTTCCTCCAACCATAACTCTGGCTGCACCTCCCCGCCCGTTTCTGGTGCGACCGTTGATCCCAGTCTGTTCGATCCGAACGGTATTGCGCTCATGAAGCTGCTGGCCAACGCGCCGGGCCTGCAACAAATCAATCCGGGGACATCTGGTGGGTTTAACGCGCAATTCCTTGATCACACGCCCGTAAACGGCAACGAGATGAATCTCCGTGGCGACGTCAACCTCACACAAAACACGAAAGTGTTTGCGACTTTCACGCGCCAGACGGAGAAGGACATTAATAATATCGGGCTTTGGTGGTGGCAGCCCGCCTCAGTGCCTTACCCTTCGCAAACTCCCGCCAACCAGGTTAGCCGCTCCTGGAGCGTTGGTGTTACCAACGCCTTTAGTCCAACGATGGTCAACGAGGCGAGTTTCGGCTACGCCTATTTCATTAACCCGGTTGAGTTGAAGAACCCGAATGCGTCGAACCCGGCAACCTACGGTTACAACGTCACCACGCCTTACCAGCAGCCGGTCCCCCAGATTCCGGATATCGTCAGCTGGTGCTGCAATCCCGGTAGCGGGGGCAACAGTGCAAGCAAGACGCAATCGGCTGGATTCAATGCTTCTTCATTCGGGACCAATCCGAAGTGGTATGGCAACGCCGCCGGAAAAGACAGCTACACGCCTGACTTCAGCGATAATTTCACATTGGTCAAAGGCGCCCACACGATGAAATTCGGTTTCTTTTGGGCTCGTTACGCCAACGTGCAAACTGAAGGCGCTTGCTGCGGAGGCGGAACTGTCGGACAGTGGGATTTCGACCCCTGGGCAACGAGCTCAAGCAATAACATTTATGCCGACATGCTGATGGGCCACGCGCAAGGCTTCAGCATGGCGAGTCAAAACTTCACCGACAATGTCCGCTACAATGAATACTCCTTCTTCGCTCAGGACCGCTGGCAAGCGATGCGGAGATTGACATTGAGTTTCGGAGTCCGTTTCAATCGCGAGGGTCAGTGGTTCCCAGCGAACGAAAACCAGGGGATCATGGTGTGGGACCCCAACAACCCAGTTCAACCCTACAGCGCCAGCAGCACCGTGCCCCTGGCGGGTTTCGTCTGGCGTGGTATAGCTAGCAAGTACCCCCTCTCGGGCTGGGCCAGCCACAACTTCTATCCTGATCCACACGTCGGTGTTGCCTATGATCTGTTTGGAAATGGTACAACCGTGTTGCGCGGCGGTTTCGGCGTCTACCGTTTCAATGTGGCTTACAACGACGTGACCGAGAATGGCATGCTCGATGCTCCGCTGGGGTTGAAGAGCTTCAGCAGCAATTGCACATTCACTGGGCTTGCTACTCTGGCCACGTGCGGACCCGCGACGGCGGGCGCCAGGAACACCCAGAGCTATGGCGGGATGCTGCCCAATGACAACAAGGTCCCTCACACGCAGAGTTGGAACGTCATGGTCAGCCAGCGTGCCCCCTGGAAATCGATCTTCCAGGTCTCCTATAAGGGCAACCGCAGCCGCGACTTGCTGCTGAGCGCGAACGGCGGTGGCGGCATAAAAATTAACGAGATCAACTACATTCCCCCGGGGGCCCTATTCAAACCCGACCCGGTGACTGGCATCACCTACTATTGCTTGGGAACGTCAAGTCCCAACTGCGTTGCCGCTGCTCCGCCGACCAGTGCGCTCCCGGACTACAGGCCTTACAACTATAAGGATGTTTATCTGTTCCGGCACGGCAGCTACTCCAACTACAACGGCATGGTCCTGGAATGGATCAAGCAGACCGGTCCTGCTGTATTCACCCTGAATTACACCTGGAGCCACGTTCTAGGAATTCGCGACGGCAACAATGACAACGGGCAAGGCTCGGGTGCCGCGCTCGACGCCTTTAACCTGAGGAACAACTACGGCACCCTTGCCTTCAACCGCTTCCACATATTCAACGCCGACTATGTGATCAATTTGCCTAGCCCCATCCGTCAGAATCACTTCGTAGGCGGGGTGGTAAATGGATGGCAGCTTTCTGGCGTGCTTCAATATCAAACCGGCCCGCCCCTTCAGCCTTTGACTGGTACGGGGCTTAATCCCAGCTTTGGGGGACAGAGTAATCGGTCGATTCTGGGGACGGACGGCATAACCCTTCAGCCTTACCTTATCTGTGATCCGAGCGGGCACTTGGCTTCAGGTCAGTATTTCAACCCCAATTGCTTCGCGGAGCCCACGATCAGGGGCGTGAATGGTCCGCTCATTTGGCCCACCATCACGGCTCCCGCGTTCTTCGACACGGACTTGGGCATCTACAAGAACTTCAAAATTACAGAGCGCCAGGCGATACAGTTCCGCTTCACGGCGTTCAACCTCCCGAACCACCCGAACAAGCAATTCGGCCTGGGGAACGACGTCAACCTTAGCTTCGGCTGTCCGACGGGTGCTACCTGTACAGATCCGTCGCAATTTCGCAACACCAACAAGGACACAACGGGAAAGCCCAAGTACACCGTTGGCAACCGTAGCTTGGAGTTCGCTCTTAAGTACACTTTCTGAGTTGGCGTCAACAGCCAACCATGAAGCCTGGGGATGGCTTTCGCCATCCCCGGTTTCGTCGTATGGTGTCGATAGGAAACCAGCCTGATGCCCTCTCGCTTCTCCCGACCTCTTTCCCCACTCTCAGGTGTGCTGACGCGGCGTGAAGCCTTGGCAACCCTAGGTGGTGCCCTCCTGCCGCTGACTTGGCCTTGGGCCAGCATGCCTAAATCTGCCGCGCCACAGTCGCCCCGGATCAAATTCGAACTGCAATCCGTCGATTTTCGTGTCGAAACTGACGAGAGCCTGGAGACTCCCCATGCCCCCGCAGCAATGCTCGGGGGGGTTGCCGTTTTCGACTACAACAAAGACGGCCGTCCGGACATTTTTTTTACCAACGGCGCCAACATCGCCACGCTGAGGAAGGACTCGCCGAAATACTCCAATCGGTTATTCCGTAATGACGGAAACGGGAACTTCACAGATGTGACCAAGCAAGCGGGTCTGGCGGGTACGGGGTACGACAACGGTGTGGCCGTCGGCGACTATGACAACGATGGCTATCTCGACCTCTTTGTGGCGGGAGTGCATGGACGCACTCTTTACCACAACAATGGGGATGGAACCTTTACCGACGTTACTAAGAAGGCGGGGCTGGACGGGTGGAACGATCCCGAATACGGCCCTCTGTGGTCTGTGGCCGCCGCCTGGGTGGACATAAATAATGATGGCCTGCTCGACTTATTCGTGCTTAATTATCTTCAGTGGAACTACGCCAACGAGCACCTCTGCGGATTTGAAAATCGCTACGATTACTGTACCCCGAACTTCTACAAGGCTTCCCCCAGCCAGCTGTACCTAAACAAGGGCGACGGCACATTCGAAGATGTGTCGGAGGCGTGTGGCATTCGCCAACACCTGGGCAAAGGCATGGGCATAGGCGTGGCGGATTATGATCTGGACGGCCGCCAGGATCTATTCATCACCAACGACGTTTATTACAACTACTTATTCCACAATACGGGCAGCAAATTCGAGGAGGTTGCTCTGGAGAAGGGGGTTGGCCTGGTCGAGGACGGCAGCTTTGTTTCCGGAATGGGTGTCGATTTTCGGGATGTGAATAATGATGGTTACCCCGATATCGTGACCGTGGCCCTCGACCACCAAACATTTCCCATTTGGCGCAATCAAGCGGGGAAGACTTTTGATGAGATCACGGGCCTAAGCGGCATGCGCGAGCTGAGTCACTCGATGGGTGGCTTCGGGCCTGGCTTGTTCGATTTCGACAACGATGGGTGGAAGGATTTGTTCGTCTCGCGCGGCCACGTCGAGGCGCGGCCAAAACCCGGCATGGCGATCGAGCAGTACAATACTGTGTTTCGCAACCTCGGTCCGACGGGCAAATGGCAGGCGCTCACGGAGGAGGCAGGCTTGACCGCTGCCCCGCCCGCGCGGCATCGGGGCTGCGCCTTCGGCGATTTCGACGGCGACGGCAGAATTGACGTTGTCACAACAGCGCTGCTCGCCCCCGCCGAGATCTGGATGAACCGCAGCCAAGGCTCTAGGCACTGGCTGGATGTCGCCCTTAAGGGGAAGAAGAGTAACCGGGACGGAATCGGCGCGGTCGTGAAGGTCGTCACCAAGTCGGGCACTCAGTATAATCACATGACGACTAGCGTCGGATACGCCTCGTCAAGCCACGGCCCCGTGCACTTCGGACTGGGCGAGGAGAAGCATGTGGACTTGATCGAGATTCGATGGCCTTCAGGCATTGTGCAAACACTTCGCAACGTTAACGGAGACCGCGTGCTCACCGTGGAGGAATCTCAGGGCTGACGAATTGCGGAGCCACCTGGGGAGTAATGACGTGAGCCTGCTCGCGGCGCTTTTGCTCCTGGTCTCTTAACCGATCTACGATTGCCCTTTCACGGTCCCCGTCGGCTGGCCGTTTTAGTCGATAGTAAAGGGCAGCCAATTGCACGTGAGGCTGGATCCAGTCTGGGCTCTCCTGCGTCACTTTTTCGAAATCCTTCTGCGCCTCCTGCAATTTCCTCTCGGCCAGCTCTACTTCCGCCACGATGAAGAGTGCGCCGTATGCATCCGGGACGGCGTTAAGCACACGAGTCGCTTCTTGCCGGGCCGCGTCCAGCCTCCGCTGGGAATAGAGGGCACTTGCCAGACGTATCCGCGCTTGCATGTCATTGGGATCGATTTCGAGTGCCTTTTCATACTCTTTCGCGGCAGAGTTTGCGTCTCCGGCGAAATCGTCGATCATCCCAAGCACAATATGCGCCTTCGGCGACTTCGGATTGAGCCGCAGCACCGCTTCCGCATCGCGCCGGGCGTTATCGAAAAACGTGAGACCCAGGTAGACATTGGCGGCCAGTTGGTATGCGTCAGCGTTCTGCGCCTGGTCCGCTACTTTCTGGATTCGCTTGACTCCTTCCAAGTTTTCCCCCGAACGGAGCATCGCAGTGCCCAGCGCCCACTCCAGGTCCAGATTGTCGCCGTTCGATTTTTCCAGCGGCTCGAGAACCGCGAGGGCTTGGCCGATCAGGCCGAGTTGGATCTCGCATTTGCCGAGCAGCGTGCCGACCCGCAGATCAGCGGGATTTTCTTTGTGAAGTGCGGCAAAGTGCGACGCTGCTGCCGCGAAGTCGCCCTTCTTGTAATAAGCTAACGCCAAGTCCAGAACAAGCGGAGCGCTTCCAGGCGCTTCCGTGAGGGCAACGTGGTATTCCGTAATCGCCTCGTCGTAGCGTCCCAGCGAGACAAGCACAACCCCCAAGTTGGCGTGCGCCGCCACTACCTCGGGATGGATCTGGATCAATTCCTTGTATTTTTGAATCGCGAGTTCGACCTTCCCGCTCTGTTGCGCCTGATGAGCCTGGTTGAATAGTTCTTCCGGGCCGGTTTCCTGACCAGCTGCCAAGCTGGCAGACAGCAAGACGCCCACCCATACCGCAGAGAGACGCATCAAGTTAGTATAACCCTGGTCTTCGTGGCTGCCAGCTGCGAAACACCGCTAACTTTCCAATGCACCGTCCAAAGTTCGCTTCCATCGGGCGACGAATCAATGCCCCCGGGGCCCGATCCGACCGGAATGACTGTGTTCAGCCACTGCTCGCCGTTCCGCTCAATGAGGGCGATTACGTTCGAACCAACGTTACGTTAGATGTGAACAGGGATATGAATTTGGGAAGGACTGAGTACCTAAACCGACATGGCATTCTGCATAGTCGTGTCTTCGACTACCCAACAGCACTGAACTCGACCCGGGTGTTCCTTTTGGTCGATGCAGTTGCTGAACTCTGGCACGAAAAGCAGGACGCCCTCGCGCCAACCACGGTGCAGGAAAAGCCAGCCGCGATCCCTGTTCGGGCCGTGACCGGACTTGCTCCTATACTACGCTCACAACGAAATTGTGCGCGGTCGCAAATCAGTATGAGCGTGACGATGCACGAACGCTGCGACGACTGCGATTCCGCAAGAGCGTAAATACCTGAATTCCACCGCAAAAATGTACACTACGCTAGGTTTTCAGAAGCGACTTATCGATCGCCTTCAGGATGAGTTCTTGATTTTTGGTTAGAGCCACCGTGCGCGAGAGGTGGAAGCGATGTTGAGAATCGCGCAGATAAACTTTCATAAACTTTGTACATAGTGCTGAGTTCGATCAACGCCTTTTCTGCCGTGAATTCCGGGTTGCGCAAGTGATAGCGAAGCAAGGATTAAGAGTAAGTACGCGAGATAGCAGAGGAAGCCGTGGGCGCGCACCCGCTCGGCCAGCCAGTGGCGCACTGGACGCAGCTGGGTAATCCCTTTGAGCCTTTGAGACTACGAAAAGCTTTCTCGATCAGTTCCTTGTCGAAGTACAGGGGGAGCATTTGTTGGGGCGGCACCTGACGGGTGCAGAAGATACAAGAGTAGCCATCGAACTGCTCAGCGGAGGTCAACTGGTCGGCGCGTAAGCGGCCCTGGGCATCGAAGAAGGGGTCGCAGTCCGGGTTTGATGGCCTTGCCTTCGGCCAGTAGTTTCTGGGTTGTTGCAGTCGAGTTTATTGCGCCAAAATAAGGGGTAGAAACTGAGTTCAACCGTTTTCACCGACGGTCCCGCTCGATGCGAGTTCTTCGCCAGCAGCGGTCGATAATTCCGCGACTCCCAACAAAGCGTCTCGGATCGCTCGATTCAGACTGGCCATCTGTGACACGAGCGGATGTGGAGGAGCATGAATAAAAATGCAACGAGAAGTTTGCTACCGGGTAGGAGATGTTTCAACGGAGAGAAGCATACCGCTAATTACTGCACATGCGATTCCAACTCCGTGAACTGGCCTTATGCTTTCGTGCAGCAAAATAGGGGCGAGCAGGACGACAAACACAGGGTACAGAGCTGAAAGAGGCTCCACGATGGAAGCCTTGCCGCCACGATGCATTGCGGCCATCAAGCTAAATAGCCCTAGACCGTTGAATACACCATTTAGCATAGCCCAGCCCAGGCTCAGCGCTGGAAAGTTCAGAATAGACTTGCTGGGCCAGAGCAGTGGCTGCAAAACCACGAAACCGGCTGCCGCCCAGAGTAAAGCCGTTTCGGCGGAGATGTACTTCATGGCTAATTTTTGAAGCACTCCAAGGACACCCCATAACAACAGCACCATGAAGCAAAGCCACAACCAGAGTGATGAGTGCATGAGGCCCCTTAAGAAGAGAGCAGGAGAATAGCGCCCGCGGCAAAAAAGATTCCAAGCACTTGGAGCTTGTTTAGTTTTTCTCGCAGGAAAGTCACCGCGAAAAGTACAGTTACAACTGGATACAGAGAGGTAACGGCTGTAACGACGGACCCATTACCGCTCGCACGATAGGCGCCATACAGAGCGATGCCGCCCAGTCCAAGGAAAAGCCCGCTTAGCAACGCATAACGGCCACCACGCCAGCTGCTACTCAGTTGAAACTTCTTAACTACAAAAAGCACTATCCCCACCAGCAAAAATCCGAATGCAGAGACAAACTGCATGGTTGCTGGTGGAATCTCCTTCGAGCCCAGTTTGGCGGTGAATGCCCATCCTGTCCAGCACAGTGACGAAGCAATCGAATACCAGAACCATCTCATTCTCAGCGTTTTCGATACCGCGGAGAGGAGCCTAATGAGCCTTTCAGGAAGGTACGCCATTCTCCATGGTCTGCTCGAACTCACAGGTGGCCGTCCGGGTGGAAGCGTCGCGAAAGAATCGGATCCTGGATAAATAGAGATGATCTGTTCGGATATGGCAGCAGATTCGATATCTAGAATCCCCTTCATTACAGGTCGTCTGTAGCCCCCGGACGTACTGGCAGAGGGTCCTCTTCCCGTCGATAAAAGTGCATCCTCAAACATTGCCGTTACTCATACTTGCAGATTTTGACGTACGATGAATCTACAATGGATCCTAGCGCAGCCAAGTGGTCGCAGAAAGTGACCACGGTCACGCTGTGACGATGACCAAAGGGGGTCAGGTCAATTGTCGAACCCGCTCGCCTTGCAAGTGGGCTCATTGCGAGGCACTCGCAGCGGACTCAGCTAACCCCAGGTTGCTGTCCACCACAACCGAGCAACGAATACTCATGTACCCATTGTCTGAAGGTTTTTTCATGAACGGACTGCTGGAATCGCAACCCGACCAGACGACCCGAGTACCAACGAGGTGAGGCCGAAAGTGAGAACAGGCCGGCACGGGGCAGAACAAAGGTCAATGTTATCTCCTGAGGAACGGCAACATTTCGGAACAGCTTAACCGCCATTCCCCCATAACCAACGTTCTTTGTGATCCCTGCTGACACTCTTCCCTCGGCCTCGATTCTGACGGGGATCGCAATGGGTACACGAGCACACTCCCCGATGCCACGAGAAAGCAGCGGCTGAGTTGCTGCAACTGCGACCTGAACACTCAAATCGCTGCTGTTTTCCAGTAAGGCGTTGATCCCCAAGTCTACGAACTGAGTAAGCTGTTTGAAACCACCAATCCCATAAATCACTGTTCGGCGTGGTAAAAACCAGGACGATCTTGTTAGCCACCCCACGGCGGCCTCGTTTAGGGGGAGCACACATGCAATAATCTCGCGGATTTCGCTGCTTTGCCCAGGCCGCAGAGGAACGGTGAGAATCGTTACATCGCACCTTTTGAACGACTCCGCAAAGCTGACAAGCAGCTTGCGGTTAACCTGGATGCCCGCGAGTGTGAGCTTTTGTGTCAGCGGTGTTTCTCTCCCGGCCATCGTCCACAGGTTGGGCGAAACCAATGGCAATTCTTGTTTCTTGGTCCCACCAGAAGCAGGTAGGACCTCTAGGAAAAATACTCGCATTACAGAAGCGCACAAGCTTACAAAGGTAAAGAGATGTTTACACCAAAGTCACTGCAATTACTTCAGTCACTTGCCCATATCACTTTCATTCGCTTACCTTCAGCGGGAATCGTAAAAACACCGAGGAATACATATAAGCATGAGTCGAATGATCCGCCGAGCGAGCAGACTGATCGCCTGCCTAATGTTCCTTTTGCTATTCCCTGCCGTCGGCTTGGGACAAAACACAGCCGATTTGCAGGGCAGACTCGTCGATCCCACCGGGCGCCCGGTAATCAGCGCGTTCATCATTATCACTAGCCAGGATACCGCGCTCATACGCGCCGCAACGAGCGACGACTCTGGCGAATTCAAGTTCAGCTCATTGCCAGTTGGCAGCTACAGTCTTCAAGTGAAAGCTGATGGATATGTAGATTTTCGGGCCCACGATGTCCGCGCAAATATTGGAAAGGTCGTTCGGCTCGACATTTCACTCGCTGTGAACGACAGCCACACAGCCTCCCTTCGTGGCATGGGTGCTCCGATGATCGAGACTTCGAACACCCAGCTCGGCGTGGTTATGGATGACATCTCGGTGACAGAGCTTCCCCTCAAGTCCCGCGATACGTTCGAACTGCTTCAGTTGCAGTCGGGAGTACAAAGTACGCTGGGAGCCGACCTTTTCTTCGGCAGCGACCAGCCGGGGGTGGTTTCGGTCAACGGGGGACGTGCACGCTCCAATAATTACAATGTGAACGGCGGGCACTCCGGCGACCAGTTCGTAAACGCCCCTTCAATTCAGCCTTCGCCGGACACTATCGCTGAATTTCGGGTTATCTCGCACAACTACGATGCCGACCTCGGCCGCAACTCCGGTTCCGTACTGAACGTGATTACGAAGTCCGGCAGCAATGCATTTCACGGGAGCGCCTACGAGTATTTCCGCAACACAGCACTGAATGCAAGGGGCTACTTCGACCCGGAAAAGCCTGATTTCAAGCAGAACGAGTTCGGCGGCACACTGGGTGGCCCCGTACGCCGTGACAAAACTTTCTTCTTCTCGTCCTACGAAGGTCGTAGAGTGCGGAATGGGGTCACGTCCGACTCTGTAACCGTGCCCACCATGCAGGAGCGGTCCGGGAACTTTTCCGCGGGCCAGCCCTTCACGGGTGTACTGCAAGACGCGACGGTTGCCACTGAACTGAACACCCGACCAGGATGCGCCTCCGCGGTCAACGCTCTGGGTGGAGCACCGGTAGCGGCGGGTACGCCTTATTCGGGCATGTTCCCGGGGAACATAATTCCGCCAGAATGCTTTGCTCGAACAGCGGCTGACTTGATGACCGAGTTTGTACCCTTCCCAGACGTAGGTACGCAGACATACCGTGCCGTCCCCAACGCCAAAGTCCGTCAAGACCAGATCACTGCACGTTTGGATCACAATCCCACGAGCCAGCAGCAGCTGACTTTTTATTATTACGGGACAGATGTTTTTGACGGCGAGCCCTTCGCCCGGTTCCAAGCGGTGGGGGCCAATCTACCAGGGTTCGGGGGCCGCACAAGGGAGCGCTTCCAGCAGCTCAACCTTTCACACAACTGGATGATTAGCGCTAAAACCATCAACGAGTCGCGCTTTGTTTACTATCGTGGTGGCCAAGGTCAATTCCTGTCGCCTATGCGCACGGGCTTAGTACAGAACTCTTGCAGCACTGTGCCGCTTGACCAGTGCTTCTCTGATAGCACGAACCCCCTTCTGGGCATCACTCCCGGCTATGGTCCCAAGTACGAAGGCGTGCCGTTTATATCGCTGGCTGGAGGATTCAGTGTCGGCAATAATGCCAACGGGAATTTCGCTCAGACTGGAAACGTATATCACGGGTTCGACAGTGTGAGTAAAATCGTTGGCAGTCATTCGCTGAAGTTTGGTGCTGACCTCCGCAACCAGCGATTTCACCAGACCTATTTCTTTAACATCAATGGGAACTTTCAGTTTTCAGGTGGCGGCTCCAACGATGTCGGCTTTGCAGACCTGGTACCTAACTACCTCCTGGGACTTCCGGACACTTACTCACAGGGCGCTGCGAACAGTGTAGACGCCCGCACCACCCAGTTCGGTTTCTTCGCTCAGGATGCGTGGAAGCTGAAGCCTAACCTCACTTTGTACTATGGACTTCGCTGGGAATTGAACACGCCCCAAGCCGACGCTGGTAAGCGAATTCAAGCCTTCCGCCCTGGGCAGGCCACCGATATTTACCGTTGCGAGCTAAGTTCTTCGAATCCCTTGTTGACCACGTTCGGTTCAAGCGATTGTTCGCCCAATGGACCGGCACGATCGGTGTTCCCGCTCGGATTAGTCTTGCCCGGCGATCCCGGAGTACCGAAGGGCCTGACGAATTACTACCTTCGTTCTTTTGCCCCACGATTGGGCTTGGCTTGGTCTCCGAACTGGAGCAAAGGCTGGTTGGCTAAACTGTCCGGTGGGCCGGGCAGATCCAGCGTGCGCATGGGCTGGGGCACATTCTACGACAGCAATGAAGAGTTGATGTTGGCGTCGTTTGCCGCTCAGCCTCCGTTTGGTGGCAGCACGTTTATCAGTAACGTCTTTTTGAACACCCCATTCCTTGCACAAAACGGGACGGTCACACCCAACCCATTCAACGGGTTTGCTAACCCTGCTCCAGGGTCGGCTGTGGATTTTGCTCTGTTTCGTCCCATCTTGTTGTTTGGAGATTTCCCCCAGACATTACGAAGCCAGTATGCGGACCAGTATCACTTGACCATACAGCGTGAACTGTCACAGGATATGCTGCTGCAACTGGGGTACGTTGGTAGCCAGGGTCATCGACTGCTCGCCAGCTTAGATCAGAACTACGGCAATGCCCAGACATGCCTTGACCTGAACCAAATCTCCGGCATCTCCTGCGGGCCATTCGGCGAGGACGTAGCCTATACCATTCCCGCCGGCGCCATTCCAGCTGGTGTCACCATACACCTGCCCTATGGCTCGGTACCAAGCGTCACCGGCCCTAACCCGAATCCTATAACCCTGGTCGGACTCCGCAAATACTCGTCTCCTTTATGCCAACCCACCACTGGGCAAGGCTGCCCGCCTGATGGGGTTCCCGTGTTCAGCAGCCTATTCGCCATGGCACCGGTTGCGAACTCGTCCTATAACTCTTTTCAAGCGCAGCTCAACAAGCGGTTTTCACACGGATTACAGCTCTTGGCTTCATATACCTGGAGCAAGTCGATAGACGACGCCTCCAGCTTCGAGAACTCTGTTAACCCCACCGACCCGAATAAGTCTCGATCGCTGTCGTTGGCCGACGCGCGACATAGGTTCGTACTAAGTGGGTACTGGCGTCTTCCGGATTGGAAGGTCTCGAACTGGAGCGGGCACGTTGTGAATGGATGGGCTGTGTCGGGTATTGCCACGTTACAGTCAGGATTCCCAATTCGCATTACGTCCTCCAGCGATCGAGAATTGATGGGTAGCTTCGATTTCGAGGCGCCAGGGGAACCAAACCAAGTCGCGCCGTTCCGTCGGCTGGATCCAAGGAGATCTGGCGGCTACTACTTCGACCCGGCGTCCTTCACGGATGCTCCTCTAGGACAGATCGGCAATGCTCCCCGCGCCGTGTGCTGCGGTCCGGGCATTGCTAACTTCGATGCTGCGATTCACAAGACGATTCCAGTAAAGGAGAGTACATCTTTGGAGTTCCGGACCGAAGTCTTCAATGTGTTCAATCACACTCAATTTTTCGGCCCTAACGGCAATATCGCAGAGGGGACAACGTTCGGACAAGTACAACGAGCCAGAAGTCCGAGATTGATTCAACTCGCATTGCGGCTCACTTTCTAGCGGCAGACCGATGGGATCAAGCATGGCTAGACTGAATCACATCTTGCTTTGTGTGCTACTCCTGGTTGGGAGTGCCAGCGCTGCCGATCAAGCGGACCGCAAGATTACTCGCCGCGAACAGCCGGAATATCCAGAAGTCGCACAAAAGATGAATCTCCACGGCACGGTCAGACTCAAGATCTGGATAAATTCTGCCGGGACGGTGCGCCGGTTGGAATACATTGGCGGCCACCCCTTATTGGCGGAGTCTGCTCTAAAAGCGGTGAAGGGCTGGAAGTACGAAGCTGCTGCCAAAGAATCAACGGCTACCATTGAATTGAAGTTCTGAGCTTCGCGGCTTTCGAGCTGCGTTTAGGATCTTCGGACATCTCTTCTGTATTCCGACAAAGCGTTAGCGTTGGTGATACGACATGGGGGTCGCCGTCGCTGATTATGATAATGACGGCTTCCCTGATCTCTTCGTAGCCGGTCTGCATCACGGCACGCTCTACCACAACAATGGGAACGGCACGTTTACCGATGTGACTGTGAAGTCGGGCCTGGATGCCAGTATCAATCGCCCCGACCCGCAATACGGCCCTTTTTGGGAAATCGCCGCCGTGTGGGTGGACGCAAATAATGACGGCTTGCTCGACCTGTTCGTCGTGAACTATATGCAATGGGCGTATTCGGCGAGGAGCTTATGTTCTTTTCGCGGACTCGCCGACTACTGCAGTCCCAAGCTCTACAAGGGCCAGCCGAACCAGCTCTTCCTTGAATAAGGGCAACGGCACGTTCGAGGATGTCTCCATGCAGTGGGGTATATGGGATCACGTAGGGAAGGGCATGGGCGTAGGCATGGCTGACTACGATCTGGACGGCCGTCCCGACTTGTTGGTTACGAACGACACTCGCTGTTTCACAACACAGGTAATAAGTTCGAGGAGATTGCATTCGAGACCGGTGTCGCCCTGGCCGAAGACGGCGAGTTCATTTCCGGTATGGGCATCGACTTCCGCGACTACAATAACGACGGGTTTCCCGACATCATCTTCTGTCGCCCTGAACAACCAGACCTTTCCCCTATTTCAGAACACCGGGAAGGGGGATTTTCGCGAAGTTACCACGCCAAGTGGCCTGCGTGAGCCGAAAATGGCACCGGAGAGTTAAGAATGTGAGAATATTGGTCGTCGAGGATTCAATACAACATCCGCCGAATTCGTAGCTAAGCTAGCTGCAAGACTGTGGCCTTGAGTTTGTTGCAGTCGAGTTTATTGCGCCAAAATAAGGGGTAGAAACTGAGTTCAACCGTTTTCACCGACGGTCCCGCTCAAAGCGAGTTCTTCGCCAGCAGCGGTCGATAATTCCGCGACTCCCAACAAAGCGTCTCGGATCGCTCGATTCAGACTGGCCATCTGTGACACGAGCGGATGTGGAGGAGCATGAATAAAAATGCAACGAGAAGTTTGCTACCGGGTAGGAGATGTTTCAACGGAGAGAAGCATACCGCTAATTACTGCACATGCGATTCCAACTCCGTGAACTGGCCTTATGCTTTCGTGCAGCAAAATAGGGGCGAGCAGGACGACAAACACAGGGTACAGAGCTGAAAGAGGCTCCACGATGGAAGCCTTGCCGCCACGATGCATTGCGGCCATCAAGCTAAATAGCCCTAGACCGTTGAATACACCATTTAGCATAGCCCAGCCCAGGCTCAGCGCTGGAAAGTTCAGAATAGACTTGCTGGGCCAGAGCAGTGGCTGCAAAACCACGAAACCGGCTGCCGCCCAGAGTAAAGCCGTTTCGGCGGAGATGTACTTCATGGCTAATTTTTGAAGCACTCCAAGGACACCCCATAACAACAGCACCATGAAGCAAAGCCACAACCAGAGTGATGAGTGCATGAGGCCCCTTAAGAAGAGAGCAGGAGAATAGCGCCCGCGGCAAAAAAGATTCCAAGCACTTGGAGCTTGTTTAGTTTTTCTCGCAGGAAAGTCACCGCGAAAAGTACAGTTACAACTGGATACAGAGAGGTAACGGCTGTAACGACGGACCCATTACCGCTCGCACGATAGGCGCCATACAGAGCGATGCCGCCCAGTCCAAGGAAAAGCCCGCTTAGCAACGCATAACGGCCACCACGCCAGCTGCTACTCAGTTGAAACTTCTTAACTACAAAAAGCACTATCCCCACCAGCAAAAATCCGAATGCAGAGACAAACTGCATGGTTGCTGGTGGAATCTCCTTCGAGCCCAGTTTGGCGGTGAATGCCCATCCTGTCCAGCACAGTGACGAAGCAATCGAATACCAGAACCATCTCATTCTCAGCGTTTTCGATACCGCGGAGAGGAGCCTAATGAGCCTTTCAGGAAGGTACGCCATTCTCCATGGTCTGCTCGAACTCACAGGTGGCCGTCCGGGTGGAAGCGTCGCGAAAGAATCGGATCCTGGATAAATAGAGATGATCTGTTCGGATATGGCAGCAGATTCGATATCTAGAATCCCCTTCATTACAGGTCGTCTGTAGCCCCCGGACGTACTGGCAGAGGGTCCTCTTCCCGTCGATAAAAGTGCATCCTCAAACATTGCCGTTACTCATACTTGCAGATTTTGACGTACGATGAATCTACAATGGATCCTAGCGCAGCCAAGTGGTCGCAGAAAGTGACCACGGTCACGCTGTGACGATGACCAAAGGGGGTCAGGTCAATTGTCGAACCCGCTCGCCTTGCAAGTGGGCTCATTGCGAGGCACTCGCAGCGGACTCAGCTAACCCCAGGTTGCTGTCCACCACAACCGAGCAACGAATACTCATGTACCCATTGTCTGAAGGTTTTTTCATGAACGGACTGCTGGAATCGCAACCCGACCAGACGACCCGAGTACCAACGAGGTGAGGCCGAAAGTGAGAACAGGCCGGCACGGGGCAGAACAAAGGTCAATGTTATCTCCTGAGGAACGGCAACATTTCGGAACAGCTTAACCGCCATTCCCCCATAACCAACGTTCTTTGTGATCCCTGCTGACACTCTTCCCTCGGCCTCGATTCTGACGGGGATCGCAATGGGTACACGAGCACACTCCCCGATGCCACGAGAAAGCAGCGGCTGAGTTGCTGCAACTGCGACCTGAACACTCAAATCGCTGCTGTTTTCCAGTAAGGCGTTGATCCCCAAGTCTACGAACTGAGTAAGCTGTTTGAAACCACCAATCCCATAAATCACTGTTCGGCGTGGTAAAAACCAGGACGATCTTGTTAGCCACCCCACGGCGGCCTCGTTTAGGGGGAGCACACATGCAATAATCTCGCGGATTTCGCTGCTTTGCCCAGGCCGCAGAGGAACGGTGAGAATCGTTACATCGCACCTTTTGAACGACTCCGCAAAGCTGACAAGCAGCTTGCGGTTAACCTGGATGCCCGCGAGTGTGAGCTTTTGTGTCAGCGGTGTTTCTCTCCCGGCCATCGTCCACAGGTTGGGCGAAACCAATGGCAATTCTTGTTTCTTGGTCCCACCAGAAGCAGGTAGGACCTCTAGGAAAAATACTCGCATTACAGAAGCGCACAAGCTTACAAAGGTAAAGAGATGTTTACACCAAAGTCACTGCAATTACTTCAGTCACTTGCCCATATCACTTTCATTCGCTTACCTTCAGCGGGAATCGTAAAAACACCGAGGAATACATATAAGCATGAGTCGAATGATCCGCCGAGCGAGCAGACTGATCGCCTGCCTAATGTTCCTTTTGCTATTCCCTGCCGTCGGCTTGGGACAAAACACAGCCGATTTGCAGGGCAGACTCGTCGATCCCACCGGGCGCCCGGTAATCAGCGCGTTCATCATTATCACTAGCCAGGATACCGCGCTCATACGCGCCGCAACGAGCGACGACTCTGGCGAATTCAAGTTCAGCTCATTGCCAGTTGGCAGCTACAGTCTTCAAGTGAAAGCTGATGGATATGTAGATTTTCGGGCCCACGATGTCCGCGCAAATATTGGAAAGGTCGTTCGGCTCGACATTTCACTCGCTGTGAACGACAGCCACACAGCCTCCCTTCGTGGCATGGGTGCTCCGATGATCGAGACTTCGAACACCCAGCTCGGCGTGGTTATGGATGACATCTCGGTGACAGAGCTTCCCCTCAAGTCCCGCGATACGTTCGAACTGCTTCAGTTGCAGTCGGGAGTACAAAGTACGCTGGGAGCCGACCTTTTCTTCGGCAGCGACCAGCCGGGGGTGGTTTCGGTCAACGGGGGACGTGCACGCTCCAATAATTACAATGTGAACGGCGGGCACTCCGGCGACCAGTTCGTAAACGCCCCTTCAATTCAGCCTTCGCCGGACACTATCGCTGAATTTCGGGTTATCTCGCACAACTACGATGCCGACCTCGGCCGCAACTCCGGTTCCGTACTGAACGTGATTACGAAGTCCGGCAGCAATGCATTTCACGGGAGCGCCTACGAGTATTTCCGCAACACAGCACTGAATGCAAGGGGCTACTTCGACCCGGAAAAGCCTGATTTCAAGCAGAACGAGTTCGGCGGCACACTGGGTGGCCCCGTACGCCGTGACAAAACTTTCTTCTTCTCGTCCTACGAAGGTCGTAGAGTGCGGAATGGGGTCACGTCCGACTCTGTAACCGTGCCCACCATGCAGGAGCGGTCCGGGAACTTTTCCGCGGGCCAGCCCTTCACGGGTGTACTGCAAGACGCGACGGTTGCCACTGAACTGAACACCCGACCAGGATGCGCCTCCGCGGTCAACGCTCTGGGTGGAGCACCGGTAGCGGCGGGTACGCCTTATTCGGGCATGTTCCCGGGGAACATAATTCCGCCAGAATGCTTTGCTCGAACAGCGGCTGACTTGATGACCGAGTTTGTACCCTTCCCAGACGTAGGTACGCAGACATACCGTGCCGTCCCCAACGCCAAAGTCCGTCAAGACCAGATCACTGCACGTTTGGATCACAATCCCACGAGCCAGCAGCAGCTGACTTTTTATTATTACGGGACAGATGTTTTTGACGGCGAGCCCTTCGCCCGGTTCCAAGCGGTGGGGGCCAATCTACCAGGGTTCGGGGGCCGCACAAGGGAGCGCTTCCAGCAGCTCAACCTTTCACACAACTGGATGATTAGCGCTAAAACCATCAACGAGTCGCGCTTTGTTTACTATCGTGGTGGCCAAGGTCAATTCCTGTCGCCTATGCGCACGGGCTTAGTACAGAACTCTTGCAGCACTGTGCCGCTTGACCAGTGCTTCTCTGATAGCACGAACCCCCTTCTGGGCATCACTCCCGGCTATGGTCCCAAGTACGAAGGCGTGCCGTTTATATCGCTGGCTGGAGGATTCAGTGTCGGCAATAATGCCAACGGGAATTTCGCTCAGACTGGAAACGTATATCACGGGTTCGACAGTGTGAGTAAAATCGTTGGCAGTCATTCGCTGAAGTTTGGTGCTGACCTCCGCAACCAGCGATTTCACCAGACCTATTTCTTTAACATCAATGGGAACTTTCAGTTTTCAGGTGGCGGCTCCAACGATGTCGGCTTTGCAGACCTGGTACCTAACTACCTCCTGGGACTTCCGGACACTTACTCACAGGGCGCTGCGAACAGTGTAGACGCCCGCACCACCCAGTTCGGTTTCTTCGCTCAGGATGCGTGGAAGCTGAAGCCTAACCTCACTTTGTACTATGGACTTCGCTGGGAATTGAACACGCCCCAAGCCGACGCTGGTAAGCGAATTCAAGCCTTCCGCCCTGGGCAGGCCACCGATATTTACCGTTGCGAGCTAAGTTCTTCGAATCCCTTGTTGACCACGTTCGGTTCAAGCGATTGTTCGCCCAATGGACCGGCACGATCGGTGTTCCCGCTCGGATTAGTCTTGCCCGGCGATCCCGGAGTACCGAAGGGCCTGACGAATTACTACCTTCGTTCTTTTGCCCCACGATTGGGCTTGGCTTGGTCTCCGAACTGGAGCAAAGGCTGGTTGGCTAAACTGTCCGGTGGGCCGGGCAGATCCAGCGTGCGCATGGGCTGGGGCACATTCTACGACAGCAATGAAGAGTTGATGTTGGCGTCGTTTGCCGCTCAGCCTCCGTTTGGTGGCAGCACGTTTATCAGTAACGTCTTTTTGAACACCCCATTCCTTGCACAAAACGGGACGGTCACACCCAACCCATTCAACGGGTTTGCTAACCCTGCTCCAGGGTCGGCTGTGGATTTTGCTCTGTTTCGTCCCATCTTGTTGTTTGGAGATTTCCCCCAGACATTACGAAGCCAGTATGCGGACCAGTATCACTTGACCATACAGCGTGAACTGTCACAGGATATGCTGCTGCAACTGGGGTACGTTGGTAGCCAGGGTCATCGACTGCTCGCCAGCTTAGATCAGAACTACGGCAATGCCCAGACATGCCTTGACCTGAACCAAATCTCCGGCATCTCCTGCGGGCCATTCGGCGAGGACGTAGCCTATACCATTCCCGCCGGCGCCATTCCAGCTGGTGTCACCATACACCTGCCCTATGGCTCGGTACCAAGCGTCACCGGCCCTAACCCGAATCCTATAACCCTGGTCGGACTCCGCAAATACTCGTCTCCTTTATGCCAACCCACCACTGGGCAAGGCTGCCCGCCTGATGGGGTTCCCGTGTTCAGCAGCCTATTCGCCATGGCACCGGTTGCGAACTCGTCCTATAACTCTTTTCAAGCGCAGCTCAACAAGCGGTTTTCACACGGATTACAGCTCTTGGCTTCATATACCTGGAGCAAGTCGATAGACGACGCCTCCAGCTTCGAGAACTCTGTTAACCCCACCGACCCGAATAAGTCTCGATCGCTGTCGTTGGCCGACGCGCGACATAGGTTCGTACTAAGTGGGTACTGGCGTCTTCCGGATTGGAAGGTCTCGAACTGGAGCGGGCACGTTGTGAATGGATGGGCTGTGTCGGGTATTGCCACGTTACAGTCAGGATTCCCAATTCGCATTACGTCCTCCAGCGATCGAGAATTGATGGGTAGCTTCGATTTCGAGGCGCCAGGGGAACCAAACCAAGTCGCGCCGTTCCGTCGGCTGGATCCAAGGAGATCTGGCGGCTACTACTTCGACCCGGCGTCCTTCACGGATGCTCCTCTAGGACAGATCGGCAATGCTCCCCGCGCCGTGTGCTGCGGTCCGGGCATTGCTAACTTCGATGCTGCGATTCACAAGACGATTCCAGTAAAGGAGAGTACATCTTTGGAGTTCCGGACCGAAGTCTTCAATGTGTTCAATCACACTCAATTTTTCGGCCCTAACGGCAATATCGCAGAGGGGACAACGTTCGGACAAGTACAACGAGCCAGAAGTCCGAGATTGATTCAACTCGCATTGCGGCTCACTTTCTAGCGGCAGACCGATGGGATCAAGCATGGCTAGACTGAATCACATCTTGCTTTGTGTGCTACTCCTGGTTGGGAGTGCCAGCGCTGCCGATCAAGCGGACCGCAAGATTACTCGCCGCGAACAGCCGGAATATCCAGAAGTCGCACAAAAGATGAATCTCCACGGCACGGTCAGACTCAAGATCTGGATAAATTCTGCCGGGACGGTGCGCCGGTTGGAATACATTGGCGGCCACCCCTTATTGGCGGAGTCTGCTCTAAAAGCGGTGAAGGGCTGGAAGTACGAAGCTGCTGCCAAAGAATCAACGGCTACCATTGAATTGAAGTTCTGAGCTTCGCGGCTTTCGAGCTGCGTTTAGGATCTTCGGACATCTCTTCTGTATTCCGACAAAGCGTTAGCGTTGGTGATACGACATGGGGGTCGCCGTCGCTGATTATGATAATGACGGCTTCCCTGATCTCTTCGTAGCCGGTCTGCATCACGGCACGCTCTACCACAACAATGGGAACGGCACGTTTACCGATGTGACTGTGAAGTCGGGCCTGGATGCCAGTATCAATCGCCCCGACCCGCAATACGGCCCTTTTTGGGAAATCGCCGCCGTGTGGGTGGACGCAAATAATGACGGCTTGCTCGACCTGTTCGTCGTGAACTATATGCAATGGGCGTATTCGGCGAGGAGCTTATGTTCTTTTCGCGGACTCGCCGACTACTGCAGTCCCAAGCTCTACAAGGGCCAGCCGAACCAGCTCTTCCTTGAATAAGGGCAACGGCACGTTCGAGGATGTCTCCATGCAGTGGGGTATATGGGATCACGTAGGGAAGGGCATGGGCGTAGGCATGGCTGACTACGATCTGGACGGCCGTCCCGACTTGTTGGTTACGAACGACACTCGCTGTTTCACAACACAGGTAATAAGTTCGAGGAGATTGCATTCGAGACCGGTGTCGCCCTGGCCGAAGACGGCGAGTTCATTTCCGGTATGGGCATCGACTTCCGCGACTACAATAACGACGGGTTTCCCGACATCATCTTCTGTCGCCCTGAACAACCAGACCTTTCCCCTATTTCAGAACACCGGGAAGGGGGATTTTCGCGAAGTTACCACGCCAAGTGGCCTGCGTGAGCCAAGCCGTCAGATGTCCGGTCTTGGCGTGGATCTGTATGACTTCGATAACGACGGGTGGAAAGACATATTTGTCTCGCGAGGGCACGTGGAGTCCATCTCCATATTCAGGCCACTGGCTCGACATCGCTCTGAGCGGCACCAAGAGCAATCGCGACGGGATTGGCGCCCGAATTAAGCTCGTCAGCAAAACCGTGGGCGCGCAGTTTAACCACATGACAACCAGCGTGGGCTACGCGTCCTCCAGCCTTGGTCCTGTGCATTTTGGGCTTGGGCTGGACACCCGCGCAGATCTCATCGAGATTCATTGGCCATCAGGCATCGTGCAAACGCTGCAGAACGTTGACGCTGGCCAGGTCCTTAAAGTTACTGAGCCGGAGCGATAGTTGAATGCCTCTCGTAACAGTTCGCCAAAACCGAGAATCCTAGGCTGCTAGAATCCAGTAGGCCGCGCACGCTCCAGCGGCTGCATAAGTACCTTGTTTTCCGAACCTGCGGTTGCAGTTTGCCGAAAAACACGAAGTGATGAGATGCGCTGGGTGGCACAGCGTTTTAGCGCTGCATAAGGCATGCCAGCGATACCGGGCGAGTTTTCGGGAAGCCTGCCTAGGACAGGGCTGATTACCCTGAATCAGAAGCGGCAGCCTTGCCCTGTATCCTCAGCCTTCTAGATCACACGCATCCCGCCGCCACCGAGCTTCTCTAGGATGCGGTAGTGCGAGATGATTCGGCCGATCACCTAGGCGGGACCTCACCCGTATGGGATGAGAATGGTACGTCGAGGCTGGGAGCAAGTCAATGAAAGCCTAGTTATGCTAGAGCAGCAACCGACGAGCTATTCAGCTGGCTGCATTCGCGAATTTCCTGGATCAAGGACGTGATGATTGGTGTCCGGTAGTCCGGATGATGAAACTCCAAGTACATTCCCCGGCCGACGAAGCGCAGCTTGAGCATGGAACGTCCCCAAGTGGAGCCGGCGATGGCCACCAAAACAGGTTGCGGGCAGTAGCCAGGGTGTCCCGAGATGAGCGCCGCGCCGCCCCCCAAGAGCACTGCCACATAACGATGATGCTTGGTTCGGATTTCTAACACTGTTTGGGGCGGCAGTTGTTCGAGGAACACTCCTCCTTCGATTTCAGACTGCACGATATTGCGATTCACTTCAGCGCTGAGGTTGGGATGAGGCTTGAACATAACTGTGAACAGCATGACAGTACAGTACCGCCCGGTGATACCTCACACGAACAGAAGGGCTGCTGCCGGGGCATCCCGAATTGTTGCCACCTCATCCGGCTTTCTGCGAATCTTTTTTGCCCACGCTTTCGCGCCAAAGCTTGCTTCAGATGCTTGTCGCTCGGCTTCAGGTAGGAGGAGTGCTTCACATCCTTTGCGCTCTACGTTCTGCCAAGGCTATCACCCCACAGACCGACCGACACATTACTATCTCATACATGACCGTAGGTAAGGTAGGGGTCGACATGGTCGACATGGGCTGGAATGGGCTGGCATTGTTCTGGGGCAAGTGATTGAGGGCCGTTGGCCTCAAAGCCGCATAATGACAAACGCAAAAGAGAACAGAATCCCCAAAATCCCCGTTCCCTGTATATAAGCATAGCGCCTAACTCCCCAGCTGATTATCCCTATGTGCTGTAATGGTCATTTCCTACCTGGTTTGGCGCTGGTCCGTCAAGGACTGACCTTATCCAGAATCGGCTTTCGATTCAAAGCGCTCACCCGATTCGCCTGACGATGACCCCAACGCGGACTGGGCGATCGTGACCACCCGCCGCCGATCAACGCACGAAACAGGTTCCTTACCGAGAAGCGCCGTAAAGCCCCGCCCTTTAGGGCTGGGGATATAAGGCGTGATTTTGACTTGTCTTAGATTGCTTCATTAGGTATAAGCATCAGTATGGCCCTGGAAGGCTACAAATCAAACCACAACGTGGTCTATTCAAGCAAGTACCATTGCGTGTGGACGCCTAAGTATCGGCGAGCTGTGCGGGTCGGACCCAGAGCTAAACGGTGCGAACAGGTGCTTACAGTAGATAAGTGGCAGAAAATATCGTGCCGAAATCATGGCTTTGGAAATCATGCCCGACCACGTACACGTGCTGGTAGAAGTAGACCCGCAGTTGGGTATCCATCGGTTGGTTAAGCACCTCAAGGGGGTTTCCTCGCACAGCTTGCGGCAGGAATTTCGCACCCTGAAATCACGGTTGCCGACGCTGTGGACGAATAGCTATTTCGTGTCCACCGTCGGGGGGGCGCCGCTGGCGGTCATCCAACCATATGTCGAAAGTCAGAAGAACGTATAAATATCGGCTGTGGCCAAACCGCAAACAGCGGGAAGTCCTGTTTTCGACGCTGGAAGTGTGCCGCCAGTTGTACAACGATGCGCT